>Ga0129311_1000628_pt1 | contig 29421 bp, 26 predicted proteins | sample Go1ome_FD_94435 | JGI IMG/M metagenome (GOLD analysis project Ga0129311, IMG submission 94435) | Western lowland gorrila individual fecal microbial communities from Wisconsin, USA - Go1022B metagenome | ecosystem: Host-associated > Mammals > Digestive system > Large intestine > Fecal | place...
CAAATTTTAAAAAAATTTTAAAAAAATTAACAAAAAGGCTTGTCAAATTCTTAACTCTTTGGTATATTTAATGAGCTGTCTTGGTAGCTCAGCTGGATAGAGCACCCGCCTTCTAAGCGGACGGTCAGGAGTTCGAATCTCCTCCAGGACACCATTTAAAAATCACCGCTGTTTATCAGCGGTTTTTTTGTGCTATACTATTCTCATGAACATGAATTTATATCCATATAACTACTATTCTTTACTGATTGCGGTAATACTCGTCATTATTTTCCTGTTTTTGACATTGAAGCATTTAGCTTCATTAGCAAAAACAGTGCAGAATATGCAGCCTGCCTTAGAAAATATACAAAAGCAGTCAACACTGCTGCAAATCAAACAGGAAGTATTACAGGAAAAGAAACAGGAAAATCATAAAAACGATAAATACTTTAAAGTACTTCTTCCTTTACTGGCAGCAATCTATACGACATATCGAGATGATGATGAGTGTCATGGCATCAAAGGATACAAAAAAGCATGCCAAACGGTATTTCAGAAAAAGAATACAAGTTTATCCAGAATATTTTCACAGATACGATAAATATAAAAACGAGGTTCCCCTCGTTTTTATCATACTTATAGAGAAGTTGTCATACCTAGAACGAAACTGATTGCAATCATGATGCATCCAATCAGAACAACGATACCTACACATTTTGTAATGGAATAATTCTTCTTTGTTAATAGATAATAGAATACATATGTACAAACTAGACCAATACAAGCTGGTACAGCATTCAATATGTTTGACGCTACAGAAGACAAACTGCTTGATTGTACAGCTGAAACTAACGTATTTGAAGTACCGATATGCTTTGTTGCCAGTACAATCAATCCACCAACTGTAAATCCGCCCATGATTTTAGATGCCTGTGCAAGGTCTTCTTTCTTTTTCATGAGTTTTTCCATAATCTTTGTACCTTGCGCATATCCAACTTTAATCAATACAAAGCGCAATACAACCGTAAGAATCATTGCTGCAAGTGCAAACACAACTACGCTGGCAACATTGCCATTATTTGCACCAGGAATGCACGCAATAGCTATTGTTGAAAGAATCATCAAGTTAAACAATGCATGAGAGAGGCTATTGCATAATACATTCATTGTTGTACGAACAGAACGAATTGTTTCTAGATCACATTTCTGTGCTTCCAGTGAAAGTACAACTCCCATAGCAAGTGTAGAAAAGAATGATCCTGTTTCTACATATTCAAGGTTATGTCCCATGGATAATGCAAGATCTTCTTCATTTTCATGAATCTTTTTAAGAGCTGGTGCTAATGCATGGCACCATCCATATGCTTCCCCTGTTTCACTGTTCTTAGAAGCACTTACCATAAAAGAACGCAACGCAACTTGATTTAATGTTTTCTTGTCTAAAGGAAATGCTTCATTTTTATTTGTATACTGTGTAATTCCTACCACCATTTTTCTGCACCTCCTTTAATTGTGTTGACTGGCTTGCTTTCTTCATTTTTCACTGTTATTGTTTCTTTCTGTGAAGAACGGAAGTTAAACCATCCTAAAGCAAATGCAATACATGCTACTATTGTTCCAGATACAGCAGTAGAAGTCATAGATACTAAGATCAAACCAACCGCAACACCTAGTAAAACAGCACCAGTAAGGTCTTTTCCACCCATGTTTCTTAATAGAATTGCAAATGCAATACATGGCATTAAAGAAGCAATCGTCATGATTCCAATCATTACGAATGGATAAGTGTGAATAAATGTTGACAGCATTGCATTAATACTGGAAGCATTGTTCATCATGAAATATGCAACACCTAAATAGACAAGTACATTGATTAGCATCAATACAAACTGCATCATGCCAACTTTTTTATCATCATGTTTTTCACAAGCTTTTCTAACTGCTGGCAAAAATAATGTGTTGAATAGATTTAAAACATATTCTAATGCGATTCCTCCAACAAGAAATGCACTTGCATTTGTGATAGATGCATCTACACCACCACTCACTAAAAACGAAGAAATGATAGAAGTAAATAAGAATCCGCTTTCTACAGGTACATATTCACTCAACGACTGATATGCAATGTAATATACTTCTAATGCTCCTCCAAGTAACATACCCTCTTTCAAATATCCTAAAGAAGCACCAAGTAAAGTACATGCGACAAGAGGTCTTTGTAAGATATGTGAAAAACAGTATTTATCTAAGGCGATCAATAAAACAATGATCAAAGGTAAAACTGACATAATTTATATTCCTTTCCTTTTTTCAGAAACTATTATATCAAATTCTAATGCAGTTGAAATCATCTCACCAAAACAAAAACAATACATTTCTGTATTGTTTGTCAATCATAATCATAGTTATCATACAGATTCACTGTGATATCTGTAACGATTCTCTGATTCTCTTTCTTTTTTGTATCCAGAGAATATGACACTACATATGGACTATCTTCATTATCGTATTCAATACTGTAATACCAGTTAGATTCTGTTGTCGATTTATGATGTTTCCAGTCATTTTCATTAATTAATTGATCTACTTCCTGACATGTCATACCAGTATAAAGACCACCAGATACTTTTATATCTACATATAACTCATCATCTGGATAAACGCTCATATATTCAACATATGCATCCCTAACAGATACTTTCTTTGTTGTTGGAGAAAATACCGCAACAAACATATTCTGATTCTTGTCATTTTCTAAAGAGATATATTTTGTTGTATCACCTTTGATCATATCTTTTGCTTTTGTTTCAGAATACTCAGAAATTTCCCAGCCATTGTCTAATATTTCAGATAATTGACAAGGCATAGAATAATACTCACCATTGATAGAAACTTCATTAGATAATGTATCGTCTAATATTCCATCTCCCTGTTGAATTTCATCAATGGAAATACCTTCATCTGTATCAAAACCATCATCAAATCCATCGATGATGGCTGAACCAGCATATCCCATCAAGCCTAATATAACCCCAGTAATACAGACTTTTTTGATGTATCCCTTCACACTGAAATGATATTTTTCTGATTGTGTTTCTTCTTCAACTTCTTCAAAATCTAGATCTGAGTATTCATTTTGATTTTGTTCTTGATATTGTTTTGCCATATCAATATTATCTAAAAAATAACAGATAAACGCAATGAAAAAGAGATAAGATTTCTCTTATCTCAAGTATTTATCTTTGACTAGCATATATGCCATGATGTGCACAGGCTGTTCAAAATCATCATTTGTAATTCTTTCTTCAAGTTCTTGTTGAGAAAGATGAATATATTCTAAATCTTCCGTATCATCTAGATTTAAATCAGACACTTTTTTACATCGATCTGCAAAGAAGCAATACGCATAGTTATCCGCAATTGTTGGATAGCTTGGAACTGTAATAATGTGATGCCAGTCATTACTCATACATCCAGTTTCCTCTAGCAATTCTCTTCTAGCACATTCAAATGCATCTTCTCTTTTGATCTTAGAATATTCATTATCTGCAGCTTCAATCCCACCTGCAGGAAATTCTGTTGTTACTTTATCAAGTCCATGACGGTATTGTTGAACACAGATAAAATCACCATTTTCATCTCTAGCAACAATCACAGAATAGCTTCTTCTAGAATAGTTATAATATGGTTCAAATTCTTCACCATTTGGAAACTGATATCTGCATCTTCTGAAGTCAATCCATTGATCTTGAACAATATGTTCTTCTTTTACTTTTTTCCACTTTAAATCACGCATTTTTCACCTCGAAATACACATCTTAATAACACTTCTATACTAGCACAAATATCTTAAGTACAAAAAGGAACAACGCATATTAAAACAGAGTCTTTTACAACTCTGTTTTAATATTTTCTGAAATTAAGCATTCTTCTTTTTGAAGAAGATCATAGCTACAACTGCAGCTAATGCAATGACACCCATTCCAGCATATAATGCAACGTTTCCATCATCAGATGTTACTGGTGTCTTGGATGTCTTTGGTGTATCTGTATACATCAATGCATATGTTGAGAACTTGTCTGATTCAAATGTAATTGTCTTTGTTTCAGGATCGAATGTTGCTGGCAATACATCTACCTTGCCTTCATGGATTCTGACTACCTGATATGTTCTATCTACTGTATTGTTTGTATTGATGAATGAATCATCTAATGCAACTGTAAACTGAACAGGAGTTCCTGTTTCGCTTAAAGCAACATCTGATCCAATCACTGTACCATCGGCATCCTTGATAGAAACTTTAACACCAAGATCTAAATACATTGCAATCTTGTTTGTTGAGTTCAGCTGAGCTTCTACTAATTTTTTGTCTTCAGCAGTTGGAGTAGTCTTGCTTACGGAAACCTTTACATCAGCTTTGCCGCCTTCTTTTAATGCAGCCTGCTGTTCTTCTGAATATGAAGCTTTTGTATTTTCTACAATCTTATCAGCATCTGAACTTACAGATGTTGTAGGTGTATCATCAGATACTTCCGGTTTAATTGTAGTTTTTAATGAGTAATTGATTGTAGCGAATCCATCACCGCCAACTCTTGTATTTGTAAAATAGATAAAATAATAATAATCATTAGGTCCTAAATTTGCATCTTCACTTTCTTCATAATCAATACTCATTTCTTCTGAAAGAATACCTAAAGACTGTTTTGCTTCTTCAAATAAAGCAGTCATTTGATCATGAATATCTTTTTCAATGCTATTTTCGGATACTAAAAATGTGTGATTTTTAATGTTTTCCTGGAATGTAGTGTTAACTTTTTCTAGTAAAGTACTTGCATCATCATTATGTGCATAGAATGTTACGTTCTTTCCAGGTGCTATTTCTAATGTAACTTTTCCTTCTTTAACAGGTGTAATGTTATTGGCAATTGTACCTAAATATTCACCATTTTCATCTGGACCACCATCGCTTCCACCGTATTGAACATCAAGCAGATCACACTTTAATTTATCTCCAAAAGCAGCAATTGGTTCTGGATTTAAATAATCATCCGGAATTGTTCCTTTATAATTGATTAAAACAGCATATTTTTTACCAACTTCCAATTGAACTGTATCATCTACAGGTGTAACTTTACTTGAATTAGCAATATTAACAATTTCATAACTTACTAATTCAAATGGATCACTTTCTTCTCCTTCTGCAAAGACTGGAGTTACCATTCCCAAAATGCAGAATAATGAAAGAACGAATACAAAAAACTTATTTAACTTTTTCATTATCTTCCTCCCTTGTTCTATAAGTTTTACATTACTTATTTTAGATATATATATATATATATGCAAGGGTTGATTGCGTTTATAATCTATTTTTTACATAGGAGAAAATGAAAAAAATTACTTTTTATTTTCATCTATCCGATAAAAAAACCGCCAATTTTCATAATTAGAAAATGAACGGTTCTTCGAAATAATTTTAAAGTTTAGGCATTCTTCACTTGTTCGATCCACAAATCTACAGATGCATCACTAGGCATTCTCCAGTCACCTCTAGGAGACAATGTTACTGATCCAACCTTAGGTCCATCTGGCAGACAAGAACGTTTGAACTGCTGATGGAAGAAACGATTATAGAAACGAATCAACGCATCTTTCACTTCTTGTTTTGTTAAGGTATCATATGCAACAAATGCAAATGCAAGTATCTTTTCTGGTGTAAATCCATAACGCAATGTATAGAACAGGAAGAAATCATTCAAGTCATATTTACCAATCTTCTCTTCCGTTTTCTGTGCAATCTTGCCATTAGTTGCAGGTGTCAATTCAGGAGATATTGGTGTATCTACAATACTTAATAATGTTTCTTTTAAGAATGCATCATCACAAGTATATGCATAAGTTCTACAGATATATTGTACAAGTGTTTTAGGAACAGATGTATTTACACCATACATACTCATATGATCTCCATTATACGTACACCAGCCTAATGCAAGTTCAGATAAGTCACCTGTACCAACAACTAAGCCATTTTCCATATTTGCCGCATCCATCAAGATATATGTACGATATCTTGCCTGTGCATTTTCATATGTTGTATCACCTTCACCATTGTATTGATTTCCATGTCCTAATTCTTCTAAATGTAGTTTTACACCTTCACCAATGGCAACTTCTCTCGCTTCAACATTCAATGCTTTCATTAAATTAATTGCATTGTTATATGTTAAAGAAGTTGTATTCCCGTGATTTGGAAGTGTATAGGCAATAATACGAATTTCTGGTACGATTTTCTTTGCTTCATGTGCTACAAGCAAAGCCAATGTACTGTCTAGTCCGCCAGAAATACCAATGACGAGATTATGAATATGTGTTGAACGCACACGCGTTGCCAGGCCATTTGCCTGAATCTTAAGAATCTTTTCGCAACGTTCCTTTCTTTCATTGTCATCCTTTGGTACAAATGGATTTTTCGCAATCAAATAGTTTTCTTTTTTTAGTGTTTCTACAAGTGTATCTACTGAAATTTCATTTGTATTACATAATGCAGGAATCTTTGCTTCCACTCTTGTATATCCTTCATCTACTGTTTCAAATGTACTCTGATGAATTCGGTTATATGTAATTGTATCTAGATCAATAATTGCAGAATCAACGTGTGTACGCTCTGTAAAGATAGAATCTTTCAGCTTCTTTCCATTTTCATAAATCATAGAATGACCAGAGAAAACTAGATCCGTACTTGATTCATCAACTCCACTTGAAACATAGCAATACGCACAATAACAAGAGCTGGATTGTTGAGAAACCATGCTTCTACGATAATCTTCTTTTCCAATCAGTTCATCAGATGCACTTAAATTCACAATGATATTTGCTCCCGCTAGACATGCATGTGTACTAGGCTTATCTGCGACCCAAAGATCTTCACAGATATCACATCCTACAACTGCTCCACTTTGTGGATCTTCAATGAGTAAAGTCTTAGAAAAAGGAACTTTATCATTTTCAAATTGAATATATGTATCTTTGATTTCTTTTCCTGAAGTAAACCATCTAGATTCATAGAATTCTGAATATGTTGGAATATAGATTTTTGGAACAACACCAATGATCTTTCCTTGTGAAATATAGACAGCACAGTTATATAGACTATTGTGATATTTTAATGCAGCACCAACAACAATCAGCTGCTGATCAACAATCGAAGCAATCTCTACAAGTGCATTTTTACTAGCTTCTAATAATGCATCATGTGCAAATAAATCCGCACATGTATAGCCACTGATGCATAACTCAGGAAAAAGTAAAATAGAACAATCCTGATGGTCTAAGATTGCCTGTTTGAGTTGTTCTGTGTTGTAAGAAACATTGGCAACCTTTAGTGAAGGTACAACATTTCCAACTTTAATCATTCTATTTTTCATAAAATATCATCCTTTGTATAGTTTCTTAACCCATTCAGTTCTTCTGGAATCAATGGATCAATCTCTGCATACTTTTCTTCATTAAACAAATGTCTAACAATAGAAGAAGAAATCATTTGAAAATCATCCGGTGTATCAATCATATCAATGTATGGAGAAATACTTTTCACATATGGATTGTTATCAATGATGGATTGAAAATCAGCATTGCTTCTTTTCATACATACAATACCAAACTGTTCCGTAATTTCCTCCATATACTTCCAGCCTGTCTTTAATTCTTTTAACTTGTCACTGCCAAACAACAGTTTACATGCATAGCCTTCTTCTTTCAGATGCAGTAATGTCATATATGTACGAGGCTGTGTTTCTGCCTTGATTTCAAAATCACTGACAAGCATCCAGTCTCTTGTAGAAGCAATTTTCTGAAGCATTTCATAACGCACTTGATCATTAAAAGCAAAGTCTTTCTGCTGATCATTTTTGATATATGTCATCTTTGTTGGAACAAAAATCACAACATCAGACTTTGTCATTTTTTTTGCATATTCAGCCAGTTGAATATGTGCGATTGTTGGGGGATTAAATGCTCCCCCAAACATTAATGCCTTAATCAAGAGAACCTCCATGCAGTTTCTTATACATTGCTTCTCTTACTTCATATACTTTTTCTGTTAGATCAACGTAATGTGAATGCGGCATCTTTGGACGAAGTTCACTTTCCCAAACTTTATTTTCAAGCTGATCTTTGATGAATTCCTTCTTTTCACTGATTGTTGGCAGTTCCATTGCAAGTTCACCATTGATTAGATGTGGAACAAGAAGCTTCTCAACCTTGAGAGGTGTAATCTTTCTAGAATGATGCAAAGCATCAGGGTTCATATCATACACAGTAATTTCTTTCCCTTCTTCAATGATTTCGTCATCAAGAGAAATGATATCTGCCTGTCCCTTGCCTTCTTCATCATAGATACGCCAAGCCATCAGTTTGCCTGGAATAATTGCCTTTGAAGCAGAATCAGAACACTTCATTCTTGGTGAATATGTACCATCATCTTCTTTAACCGCAACCAGTTTATATACACCTCCAAATACAGGTGAAGAGGAAGAAGTAATCAGCTTTTCACCAACACCATAGGAATCAAAACGTGCACCTTCATACAATTCCATATCTGCCATTGTATTCTCGTCTAAGGAGTTAGATGCTACAAGCTTTACATAAGGCTTTCCAGCTTCATCCAGTCTCTTTCTAAGTCTCTTATATCCTCTAGCAAGGTCTCCTGAGTCAATGCGTGCACTCTTGACTCTCTTGTTTGGATCGTTTGGATATTTTTCAATGAGATAGTCATCAATCTTGATGAGGTTTGGTAAACCACTTTCTAGAATATTATATGTATCTAATAGTAGTGATACGTTCTCTGGATATGTATCAGCATATGCCTTAAATGCTTCAAATTCATTTTCATAGAATTCAATGAAAGAGTGTGCAATTGTACCTACAGCTTTTACATCTGGTCCGTATTTCATTTCTGCTAAACAGTTAGCAGTACCAATGCATCCACCTAGAATTGCTGCATATGCACCATTGTCGCCAGCTGACTGTCCCTGTGCTCTACGTGTACCAAATTCCATTACATTTCTTGGTGTATGTGTTGACAGGCCTGAAATCTTTGTTGCCTTTGTCGCAATCAATGAATGGAAGTTCATTGTCTGTAAAAGATATGTTTCAATCAAGATAGCCCCAACCATATCACATTCAATACGTACCATTGGAACCTGTGGATAGCATACAAGACCTTCCTTGAATGCATACATATCACCTTTCCATCTGTATGTTCTTAAATAGTCAAGGAATTCTTCACTCATTCCCTTTGTTCTAAGATATACAAGATCTTTTTCAGTAAAGTGATATTCTCTTAAAAACTTCACCAAAGCATGCTGACCGCAGGAAATACTGTATCCTTGATTGTCCGGGTTTCTTCGAAAGAACATGTCAAAAACCATGACCTTGTCTTTAAAGCCGTGCTGGAACAGACAGTTTGCCATTGTGAATTCATAAAAGTCAGTTACCATCGCTGGATTGTTATAATCTTCATCAGCAATATAAGGTTCTACATTAATGTTTGACATTTCTTTTCCTCCTATAAAACATTGATCTGACAAGATCTCATCGTTTCTAATGCTGCTAAGTGCTTTTCTTTAGTTACGCCAGCACATGCTTTTTCAACAACATTGATTGTTGTGTTATACAAAGCTGCTCTTAGCAGTAATGCATTTGAAATAACACAAATATCTGTACATAAGCCAACAAGTGTAATTTCATCTGGCTGCAAAGCAGTGATCATCTGTACAAGTGTATAAGAACCAAATGTTGGCTTTTCTACAGGAATATACGATACATTTTCTAATGCATCCTGAATTTCTTTGTTTAATTTCCAGCCTTCTGTATGACGAATACAGTGTTTGACAGGAAGCATTTTTCCTTCCAGTGTATCTAGATAGTTTTCTTCATGTGTATCAAATGTAACAAATACATCATCATACTTTTTAGAAATTTCTTCTTTCACATATGGAAGAATTTCTACTGCCTCTTTTGTACCTAAAGCACCGTCTACAAAATCATTCTGCACATCTACAATTACCAATACCTTTTTCATAAATTCTCCTTTAAGAAATCATACATTGGGTTAAACTGATACAAAGAAGCACGCTTTCCAATCCCTTTTGTTTTCTTTCCTGTATCAATCAACATCTTTTTAATATCTCTTCTAAAATTACCTGTATCGACTTTATGACCAATCACAGCTTCATAGGCATCTTGAATCTGTCGTAATGTACATTCATTCGGCAGCAGATTAAACAAGATACCAGTAGAAGCAACACGGCTTTTCAATACATCCATTGCCATATTGATTGCCTTGATATGGTCTGCGGCAAGCATCGCATTACTCTTCTTTTCTAGCCATTTCGATTTACTTTCTACGTAATTTCGTTTCGCATTGTCTTTGATTTCATAACAGATATGAATATCTTCCTGATCGTTGTCTAAACAAAGAAGTGATTTTCTACCTTTCTGTGTAGAAGAAATTGTTTTCTTTGAAATATTGAACCATCTAGCATCTTTTGCATCATCACTGGCATGTGTATTTTTAATGTTGCTGGAAGGTGTCATAGAAAGATAGACTGTCGTAATAATACGCGTTCTAGGATCACGATCTGCATTTCCAAATGTATATAACTGTCTGAAGTATGTATACTTTGAAATACTTGTTTCTTCCTTTAACTCTCTAAGCACTGCCTGTTCCATATCTTCTTCAAATTCAATGAATCCACCAGGCATCGCCCAGTCTCCAATAAACGGATGATTCTTTCTTTTAACCAGCAGTACTTTTAGATTTCCTTCGTATACAGTAAACAAGATCATATCCACTGTATTACTAGGTCTTCTATATTTGTTTTCATCATAATTCTTTAGAAACTGTTCTAAAGTTTCTCCATATTCATTTATTTTTTCCATACTCAATATAGTCACTTTGACTATGAATATTATGAAACGAAACCGCTGTATTTGCAAGTCATACAAAAAAAGAAGAACTCACTTGGAATTCTTCTTCATTCTTGTATATTTTCTTCCTAGATTTGTTTCAAGGAATCTTTTCAGCTGTTCTTCATCCTGTAAAGAGAAGTCTAATTCTTTACTTCTATAGTCATCTGGCTTTTTTTCGTTCTGAGATTCTACTGTAAAGAATACCGCAATGACATTTTTTCTTTTTTCATAGTCATATGCACGTACTTCACTCCAAGGAATCATCTTTCCTCCAGTAACAAGTCCATCTTCACCAACGCCATCTCTAACAACCATGTATACAGATACCGCAATAATTGTACCTGTTAGACGGAAGATATCAAACATAGACATGCTTGCACCTTGTGTAAACATAGAGAGAACAGATAATACTCCTACAACAAGGAACAAGATTCGCATTGTAGACCATTGCTGATCAGCAATGATAACTTTGCCATTTAATTTCTTCCAGCGGAAGAATAGTGGAATGGATAAACCAATAAAAACCACACCAATAACGATATTGATAATATCATTTAAACCAAGATTCATTTTTCTACCTCTTAAACTCAATGAAGCTATTATACCATAGTCTATACTTAAAATATTCATGATTATATCTAAAATATTTAAAGAGCATCTCATTCACAATTAGAATAAAATGATAGATGGAAAATTAAGGAGTTAGAAATCATGAATACAATTGAAGCAGTTCGCTCACTCATTCGCTATGGTTTAGACACAGAACTTATTGAAGAAAGTGATATTTTTTATGTAACAAATGCATTGCTAGATACAATGAAATTAGATGTAGATGCATCTTTTCATCCTGAAAGTGGTGAAGTGCATCCTCTAGAAGAAATCTTGAAAGTATTATTAGATGACGCTGCAGATAGAGGTGTGATTGAAGATGGTATTGCATCAAGAGATCTGTTTGATACAAGACTTATGAATTGTTTAACACCAAGACCAAGTCAAGTAAGACATACATTTGATACTCTTTATCAGGAATCTGCTAAAAAAGCTACGGATTATTTCTATAAGCTTAGTTGTGATTCTGACTATATTCGTCGTTACCGTATCGCAAAGGATCGTAAATGGGTTACATCTACAAAATATGGTGATTTAGATATTACAATCAACCTATCCAAACCTGAAAAGGATCCAAAGGCAATTGCTGCTGCCGCAAATCAAAGTCAGAATCGTTATCCTGTGGATCTTCTCTGTCACGAAAATGAAGGTTTTGCGGGAAGACTTGATCATCCGGCGCGTTTTACATTAAGACAGATTCCATTGACACTGGATCATGAAGCATGGTTCATGCAGTATAGCCCATATGTTTATTACAATGAACATTGCATCGTTCTATCTGAAGCTCACCGTCCAATGAAGATTGAAAAGGCAACATTTACACGTCTTCTTGAATTCTTAGATATTTTCCCGCATTACACAATTGGATCTAACTCTGATCTTCCAATCTGTGGTGGTTCTATCTTATCTCATGAACATTTCCAGGGTGGTAATTATACATTTGCGATGGCAAAAGCACCTTTGCGTAAATCTGTTGCATTCAAAGGATTTGAAGATGTAGAAGCTGGTATTGTTGAATGGCCAATGTCTGTGATTCGTTTAGATGGTACATCACCTTCTAGAATCGTAGAACTTGCAGATCATATTTTACAAACATGGAAAAACTACAGTGATGAAACATGTGGTATTGAAGCATTTACAAACGATACACCACATAATACAATCACTCCAATCGCGAGAATGAAAGATGGCAAGTATGAATTAGATCTTGTCTTAAGAAATAATCTAACAAGTGAGCAATATCCTCTTGGTATCTTCCATCCACATCCTCATCTACATCACATCAAGAAAGAAAATATTGGCTTGATTGAAGTTATGGGTCTTGCGGTTCTTCCAGCAAGATTGCTCAATGAAATGAAAACATTGAAAAAAGCAATTCTAAACAATGAAGATATCGCTTCTAACCCAGTCATTGCTTCTCATGCGGTATGGGCTGAAGGTATCAAAAAGAAGTATACAGATATCAATTCAGACAATATTGATTCTATTATTCAGGATGAAATTGGTTATGTATTTGCTGAAGTATTAGAAAATGCTGGTATCTATAAAGACGATGAAAATGGTCGCAATGGATTTGATGCATTTATTTCAAAAGTGAATTCATAAAAAAAGCAGGATAGATTATATTCTATCCTGTTTTCATATCTATTTTACAGAGAATAAATATTGATCATCATTTGCATCTACAACAATTGTCTTGTTGGCAATGTTATCTGTAGAAAGAATGACTTTCGCAATTTCTGTTTCAATTGCACGCTGGATATGTCTTCTCATTGGTCTAGCACCAAATTGAGGATCCACACCTAGCTTGATAATTCTTTCTTTTGCTTTCTCTGTAACTTCTAGAGTGATATCTTTTTCTTTCAATCTATCAGCAAGCAAGCCTAAGAACTTATCTGCAATCTTCTTCTGTACTTCAACACCTAATGCATTGAATACAATGATTTCATCAATACGGTTGACAAATTCTGGTTTAAAGAATGCATGTACTGCATCTTCATAATGCTTTCTACGTGTTTCTTCATCTTTTTCAAAAGCATATTCACTGCCAAGATTACTTGTCATGATAATGATTGTATTTTTAAAATCTACCGTTACACCTTTAGAATCTGTGATTCTTCCATCATCCAATATCTGAAGCAGGATATTAAATACATCTGGATGTGCCTTTTCTACTTCATCAAGAAGAACGATGGAATATGGATGTCTTCTAACTGCTTCTGTTAACTGACCACCTTCTTCGTATCCAACGTATCCTGGAGGAGCACCAATTAATCTAGAAACACTGAATTTCTCCATGTATTCACTCATATCGATTCTGACAATATTGCTTTCATCGTCGAATAACTGCTGTGCCAGTGCTTTCGCAACTTCAGTTTTACCTACACCTGTAGGACCCAGGAACATGAAGGAACCAAGTGGACGATTTTCATCTTGAATGTTTGCTTTGGAACGCATAATTGCATCTGTCACAAGTTCAAGTGCTTCATCTTGTCCCATCACACGTTTTGCCAGGAAATCTTTGAGATGCAGGATTTTATCTTTTTCACTGGACTTTAATCTTGAAATATCAATATGTGTCCATCTAGATACGATCTCATTGATTTCTTCTTCATCAACAACTCTTTTCAACATGGAATCAGATGCAGATTCATCTGTATTCATAGAATCCTTAATTTTCTTTTCCAGTGCTGGAATTGTTGAATATAATAGCTGCCCAGCTTTATCATAGTCATTTCTTTCACGTGCTAGATCATACTGCTTCTTTGCTTCTTCTAGTTCATTCTGATAGGAAGCGATAGATTTATCACTTTCCTTTTCAGCATTCCATTTAGAAACACCAGCTTCAAGCTTTTCATTGACATCTGCAAGTTCTTTTTCAATTTCAGCTTTTCTTGCTAATGACTTATCATCTTTTTCTTTCTTCAATGATTTTAATTCCATATCCAGAAGCTTTTGTTTACGATCAAGTTCATATAATTCTGTAGGCATAGAATCTAATTCTACACGAATAGAAGAACAAGCTTCATCTACAAGGTCAATTGCCTTATCAGGCAAGAAACGATCTGTAATATAACGATCAGAAAGCTTCGCTGCCGCAACAAGTGCTTCATCCTTGATTGTTACATGATGATAGTTTTCAAAACGTTCTTTCAAACCTCTTAAGATTGCAATCGTATCATCTACTGTTGGTTCATTGACAAGAACTTTCTGGAATCTTCTTTCTAGTGCTCTGTCTTTTTCAATGTATTGACGATATTCATTGAATGTCGTTGCACCAATACATCTCAATTCCCCTCTAGCAAGCAGTGGTTTCAACAAGTTCGCCGCATCCATGGATCCTTCTGTCTTTCCAGCACCAACAAGGTTATGGATTTCATCAATAAACAGAATAATATCTCCATTTGCCTTTTGAACCTGTTTTAAAACACCTTTGAGTCTTTCTTCAAATTCACCTCTGTATTTTGCACCAGCAATCAAAGCACCCATATCGAGTTCAATGAGTTTTTTATTCTTTAATCCCTCTGGTACTTCATCATGGTAAATACGCTGTGCCAATCCTTCACAGATTGCCGTTTTACCAACACCTGGTTCACCAATCAATACAGGGTTGTTTTTTGTTTTACGAGATAAGATTTCAATCACACGTCTGATTTCTTCATCTCTACCGATGACAGGATCAATTTTGTGATCTTTCACTTCTTGTACCAAATCTCTGCCATATTTACTTAAGGCATCAAGTTGGCTTTCGTTTGTTTTTTCGTCCATCTTCATACCTCCTCTTCTATCATTTTCTGCTTTGATGATATCTTTTAATGTGAAATGCAGCGTATTCATGAGTTCATTTACAACTGGAGCATTTGTTTCAAAGATACCAATCAATAGATCCGCAGCACTCATATATGTATCGCCAAGCTTTTTCATATAATCCATAGCGTACTGATATGCCTGCTGAAGATAACGATCAATTGTAAGATCATTTGCACCATCTACACTTGCCATGTTAGATAGTGATCTTTTTACGATCGTCAGAAATTTAGATTTTGGAACATTCATTCTTTCGAATATTCCATCCAGGTTGTCATCTTCACACATTGCACATAGAACATGTTCTACCGCAATTTGTGAATGATGATTTTCCTGTACTTTTGTAACTGCGTTATTAATAATTTGTTGGAGAATTTCAGTCATGATTTCAGGATTCATGATACCACCTCCTTTACAGTTTTCTATTTAAACTGGTTTTTAAATTTTGTCCAAAGTGTTTCAGACCTAGAGGATTCTTGTAACTCCTGTAACTGCTTATAGAGTTCTTTTTCTTTTCTAGAAAGGTCATCGTTTACCTTTACGCGAACAGTGACGATTTCATCACCCTTCTTGCCACCTCTAAGATCAACAACACCTTTTCCTTTTAATCTTAATTTTGTGCCATCCTGTGTACCTGCAGGGATCTTCATAGAAACATCCCCGTCAATTGTAGGTACATCTACTGAAGTACCAATCGTAGCATCCACTGCACTGACTGGAATATCAAGGTAAATATCTTTACCATCTCTTACAAAATACTTATGTGGCTGTACATTGATTTCAATATAGAGATCACCATTTGGTCCACCATTGCTTCCACGACTTCCTTTACCAGCAACTCTTAACTGCTGACCGCTGGAAATACCTGCAGGAATCTTGATTTCAACTGGTGAAGTCTTACGTGTGTAGCCTTGCCCATGACAAACATGACAAGCCTTTCTAACATGCTTACCTGTACCATGACAATCTGGACATGGACTTTGTGTACGCATCATGCCAAACAAAGACTGCTGCACAGATTCAACGTATCCAGTTCCATGACATCTAGGACAGTCTTCAATATCACTAGGACTTTCAGCTCCTGTACCATGACAATGTTCACACTGTTCATCAAATGTCAGATTCAAAGTTTCTGTTTTACCAAAACATGCATCCATAAAGGAAATAGACATTCTTCTAAATACATCTTCACCCTTTTGCGGCCCTTGCTTTGCTCTAGATCTAGAAGATGATGAAAAACCACCCATACCAGATCCAAAGATATCTCCAAAAATATCTCCAAAGTCGCTGAAGTTACCAGAAGAGAATCCAGAGAATCCGCCTCCAAATCCATTGCCGCCCGCAGCTTGTGGATCTACACCTGCAAAGCCAAACTGGTCATATGCCTGTCTTTTTTTAGGATCAGACAATACTTCATTTGCTTCATTGACTTCTTTAAATTTTTCAGCGGCATCAGGTGCTTTATTCAAATCCGGATGATACTTCTTAGCGAGCTTTCGATAGGCTCGTTTGATTTCATCATCGGTTGCATTTTTGGATACGCCTAATACCTCATAGTAATCTCGCTTATCTGCCATACAAAACCTCACTTATTCTTTGAAATAAGAATGCGGAAATTACATTCCGCATTCATTATGATTAATTCTTTTCTTTGAAATCAGCATCTACAACATCATCATTAGAGGATGAAGTATTGCCAGCTGATGCGGAAGGATCAGCCTGTGCACCCTGCTGCTGGTACATCTGTTGTGCCATAGCATTTGCTGCCTGTTCAAGAGCTTCCATCTTTGACTTCAATGTTTCCATATCATTCTTGTCAATTGCTTCCTGTAATTCATCTCTGAGCTTCTTAACTTCAGCCTTCTGATCTTCACTTACATTTGCATTGTCGCTCTTTAATGTTTCATCGATCTGGTTGATGAAAGCTTCAGCCTTGTTCTTTGTTTCGATTTCTTCCTTACGCTTGTCATCTTCAGCCTTATGTTCTTCAGCTTCTCTAACCATTCTATCGATTTCATCATCACTTAATCCAGAAGAGTTCTGAATTGTAATGTGCTGTTCCTTATTTGTACCCTTATCCAATGCAGATACCTTAACGATACCGTTAACGTCGATATCAAACTTAACTTCGATTTGTGGAACACCACGTCTAGCTGGTGCGATACCATCTAACTGGAAGTTGCCAAGTGTCTTGTTATCTGCAGCCATTGGTCTTTCACCCTGTAATACATGGATATCAACTGCTGGCTGGTTATCTGCTGCTGTTGAGAATACCTGAGACTTGCTTGTTGGGATTGTTGTATTTCTTGGAATCAATACTGTCATAACACCACCAAGTGTTTCAATACCTAAGCTTAATGGAGTAACGTCAAGTAATAATACATCCTTAACATCACCACTGATGACACCACCCTGAATTGCAGCACCTAAAGCAACACATTCATCTGGGTTAACGGACTTGTTAGGTTCTTTACCGAGTTCTCTTTTTACTGCTTCCTGCACAGCTGGAATACGTGTAGAACCACCTACAAGTAATACCTGATCAAGATCACTTGCATTCAGACCAGCATCTCTTAATGCATTCTTTACTGGAACCATTGTTCTATCAACAAGATCCTTTGTCATAGCATCGAATTGAGCTCTTGTTAATGTTGCTTCTAAGTGTAATGGACCTTCAGGACCTGCAGAAATGAATGGTAAGGAAATCTGTGTCTGAACTGTTCCAGATAGATCCTTCTTAGCCTTTTCACTTGCTTCCTTCAATCTCTGTAAAGCCATCTTGTCAGCCTTCAGATCAATGTTATGTTCCTTCTTGAAGTTATCAGCTAGCCAGTCAATGATCTTTTCATCAAAGTCATCACCACCTAGATGTGTATCACCTGCTGTAGATAATACTTCAAATGTACCATCTGCGATATCAAGAATAGATACATCGAATGTACCACCACCAAGATCGTATACAAGAATCTTATGTTCAGTATTCTGATCCTTATCAAGACCGAATGCTAATGCAGATGCTGTTGGTTCGTTGATGATTCTTTCAACTTCTAATCCAGCAATCTTACCAGCATCCTTTGTTGCCTGACGCTGTGCATCGTTGAAGTATGCAGGAACTGTAATAACAGCCTTGTCTACCTTTTCACCAAGATAAGCTTCAGCATAATCTTTCAAGTAAGAAAGGATCATAGCGGATACTTCCTGTGGTGTATACTGTTTTCCTTCAAGTTCAACCTTCTTGTCTGTACCCATTAAACGCTTTACAGAATATACTGTGTTCTTGTTTGTGATCAACTGTCTCTTTGCAGCATCACCAACAATTCTTTCACCATTTTTAAAAGCTACAACTGAAGGAGTTGTTCTATTACCTTCAGGGTTAGCAATTACCTTTGCTTCCTTGCCTTCCATTACTGCTACGCAGCTGTTTGTAGTACCTAAGTCAATACCAATAATCTTACTCATATTCTTATTACCTCCCGGTTATTCGCTAACCTTTACCATAGCCGCTCTTAAGATGCGGTCTTTCAATTTATATCCTTTTTGTAGTACTTCTGTTACCATTCCTGGTTCCACACCTTCTTTAACTTCTGTCATTAAAGCCTGATGCCAGTTACCATCGAATGGCTGTCCAAGTGCTTCGATTTCTGCAACGCCTTCTTTTTCAAGGCATGTTTTCAACTGGTTGTAGATCATTTCTACACCTTTACGATACGCTTCATCCTGTGTTGCCTGTGCCAATGCTCTTTCGCAGTTATCTAATACAGGTAATACTTCTTTTGCGAATGACTGAATGTGATACTTTTGTTTCTGCTCATATTCATTCACGAGTCTCTTTCTTGTATTTTCTGTATCTGCATAAGCCATAGCGTACGCATTTTTGAGTTTTGCGATTTCTTCATCTTTCTTTTTGATTTCTTCGTTTAATGAAGCAATCACATCTTCACTTGTTTCTTTCTTTTCTTCTGTTTTTTCTGTTTCAACGTTTTCTTTTGTTTCTTCAGCGACGACAGCCTCGTCCTTTTCTTCAACTTTCTTTTCGTCTTTATTCACTATCATCACCTCCAGTTTTATACATCTTTTCTATCATTCTTGCCGCATATTCAACCATGCTGACAACTTTGTCATAATTCATTCGGCTAGGTCCAATGACCATGAATTCACCCGTTTCATCACCATTCACTTTAAACTTGCTTCTAACGACTGCCAGATCGTTATACCATGTGAGTTCTGCACCACTTCTTGTTGATACTGCTACCGCATTTTCATCAGCATTCATCTTTTTCCATACCGATGCATCATTGAACATTGTCATCATTTTTTTCAGCTTGTTAATATCTTCAAACTCTGGCTGATATAACATCCGATCTTTTCCAGAGAAATAGACATTATCTGAAGCAAACTTGACAAATGCTTTTACAAAGGCTGTAAATAACATTTCATGACGCTGTATGACACTGCTAAGATCAGGTTTGATGGATTCCATCTTTTCTGCTAGCTCTGTAATTGGTGTACCTTTGAGTCTTTGGTTTAGAATATCCGTACATGTTTCAATATCCTTGAATGGAATATCTTCATCAAAGTGGAAATTCTTTGTTTCTGTATGGCCTGAATCTGTAATAAAGACGCATACCGCATTTCTTTCATCAATTGGGAACAATTTAATATGTTCCAGTCTTTGTGAAGAAGCATCTGGTCCAATGGCCCCGCTTGTCATATTTGTCATATCACTTAAGATCTGACAGCTTTGTTGAATTGCATCTTCAACATTCAGGTTACTTGTTTCAAATGCATTTCTAATTGCGACTTCCATTTTCTTATCCAATGAAGATTCGCTCAATAGATTTTCACAATAGAATTTATACCCCATTGTTGAAGGAACTCTTCCTGAAGATGTATGTGTCTTTTCAAGATATCCCATTTCTTCAAGTGCCTGCAGATCATTACGGATCGTAGCACTGGAGTATGGCAGATGATATCTTGTCTGTAATGTTTTCGAGCCAACTGGTTCAGCGTTTTGAATGAAGTCATCCACAACAGCCTTGAATATTTCAATTCTTCTTGGCGTTAGCATTCCATACACCTCCTTTTTAGCACTCTTTCTTCGTGCCTGCTAGTATAGTATACCTTTAAATTAGCAGAGTCAAGATTTGAGTGCTAAATTCTTTCAATTCTTTTTTCAATCAAAAAAGTCCAGATATGTCCGGACTCAGTTGTGTTTGTAATATGTAATTTTCATGATTCCATATACAGATTCTTTATGGTAATGGAAATGTTGAAATGTATCTACGTGATAGTTTTCTTCCTGCAAAGATTCAATCACAATAACACCATTTTCATCTAACAAATCATTGCCATCAATATACTGCATAACTTCAATATTTTTCTGTTTTGCATATGGCGGATCCAGATAAATCAAACGGAATTTCTTCCCTTCTTCTTTCATTCTAGAAAGCATCTTCATATCCGCAATTGGATATACCTTTGTTCTTTCTTCAACCTTCAAAGAAGCAATGTTATTTCTAATCACTGAACAGGCAATACGATCATTATCAGAAAAGTATGCATTGTCCATACCTCTAGAAAGAGCTTCTAAACCAACAGCCCCGCTTCCTGCATATAGATCCAGAACATTTCCACCATCAAAATATCCACCAAGGGAAGAAAAGACAGCTTCCTTTACTTTATCTAATGTTGGTCTAGTAGCGTTTCCTTTTTTTGTTTCCAGCCTTCTAGAAGCAAATTCTCCTGCGATAATTCTCATTCGATCTCCTTTCTGTTGTATTGTGAAATGACTGCCTGTGCAATTCCTACACAGAACATAATTGATAATGTAGATGATCCACCAGATGAAATCAGCAGCAAAGGAACACCAGTCAAAGGAATCATTCCCGTTACACCACCAATATTAAAGAAGCAATGCACAACGAAATACATCGCTGTTCCTACAAGTATGATCTTTGCTTTTTCATTTTTTATTTTATTAGCATAGTTCAACAGCCTGAAAATAATGACACTATATAAACCAATCAATGCAAGAAAGCCAATAAAGCCACATTCTTCTACAAGAATGGAAAGAATAAAGTCAGTATTTGCGGCTGGAAAATCTGTATATTTTCTAACGGAATTCCCAAATCCAACACCAAATAAGCCGCCATCTACAAATGAAACAAGCCCTTTTACAATCTGATAGCTGGATCCATAAATATCTTCAAATGGATTGACAGCGGAAAGAAATCGATTGATCTGATATGTTGAAAGCATTGGTAAATGTTCAATAAATTTCACACCTGCAGGAGAAAGAATAAATATCGCTACACCAACAGCCACCCAGAAGCATATTCTTAATCCTCCCTGGAATTTCTTTAATTGCGGATTGTCTGGAAGCAGCAAGCAGACACATACAATCAGAAAGTTAACTGCCATACTTCCAAAGTCATGTTGCAGAAATACAATCGTCAACAAATAGATTCCAATGAATACCAATGGTCGAAGCAATAAATCTTTTGTATGCGGATATGTCTTTTTTACATCTCCTAAATATGCCGCAATAATTAATATAGAAACGATTTTTGCAAATTCACTTGGCTGAATAGAAATTTCAAGACCAGGAAATGGAATACGGATCCACGCATGCGCACCACCTGCAGCAGTAAAAAACAAACAAGATACAAGCAGTATCTCCATAAATATAATGCACCACGAAAACGATGACTTTTTTAATCTGTCTAGTCGAAACCAGTTTGAAAACTTGCACATTCCAAAATATCCAACAATGACAAATATAATCTGTTTAACAACAGTTTTTACTAAATATGTCGTATCTTTGACTGCTAAGCCCATAGAAGCAGAGCCAATCATTAATGTTCCATAGATGATCAGTGCAACCATTGCTAAATGAATTGGCAAGTCACTTCCACCACTCATTAAAAAAGAAAACAATCCATCTTTTAATTTCCACTTTTTTTTATTTGTTGTCATGCAAAATATTGTATCATCATTTTGACTTTTTTATCGCATATGATTAGAATACTAGAGAGGTTTTTTTATGTTAATAAATAATGATACTATTGTGAAAGATACAGATCCGATCATTCGTGAAAAGAGTGAAATCGTTACATTACCACTATCAAAGGAAGATGAAACGCTCCTGAGAGAGATGCTGCAATATGTCAAAGACAGCACAGATGAAGAAAAAGCAGAAAAAATGAATCTTAGACCTGCGGTTGGCATCAGTGCAATTCAGGTTGGCGTCAAAAAGCAGATGACTGCTGTCGTTGTGGATGACCTGGATAAGAATGGTGAACCTGAACACTTTGAATATATGCTTGTTAATCCTAGAATTGTTTCTTCTTCTGTACAGAAAGCATACCTGCATTCTGGTGAAGGATGTTTGTCTGTTGTAAATCAACATGATGGATATGTTGTTAGAAGTGCAAGAATTACAGTCAAGGCATTTGATTTGTGTACAAATAAGGATATTACAATTCGTGCTAGAGGATATCTTGCGATTGTTCTGCAGCATGAAATTGATCATTTTTCAGGCACTTTATTCTATGATCACATCAACAAGAAAGATCCTTTCAAAGAAGTTGAAGGTGCTCTTGTAATCTAATTGAATTCACTATCGAATACGTTACAAAAAATGTTATAATGGTTACGCCGTTAGAACATTTTTAAGTTTTTTATAATATTGGAGATAATAATGAGTGAAGTAAAGACAAAAAGAAAAACTGCACGTCATAATGTTCGTTATGATGAAATAGCGGAACAAAAAGAAGTGGTCATTGATCACAAAACAGATACTCTTGTCTATGCTATGGGTGGACTTGGAGAAGTTGGTAAAAATATGTACTGCGTTGAACATGATGATGAAATCATTATCATTGACTGCGGTGTTATTTTTCCAGACAGCGACTTATTAGGCGTAGACTATGTCATTCCAGATTTTACATATCTTCAGCAGAACCAGTCAAAGATCAAAGCATTGGTCATTACACACGGTCATGAAGATCATATCGGCGGATTGCCTTTCTTCTTGAAACAAGTTCGTATCAAGGAAATCTGGGCCGGTCCATTCGCTAAAGCATTGATTGAAAAGAAGCTCGATGAACATCACCTCTTAAGAAGTGTAAAGATTCGTGAAATCAATTCTGAAGAAAGTAGAATCAGAACAAAATACTTTTCTATCGGTTTTGTAGATACGGTCCATTCCATTCCTGATTCCTATGGAATTTTCATCAATACACCAAATGGCAGAATTTTTGAAACTGGTGACTTCAAATTTGACTTAACACCTATTGGAAAGAACTCTGACTATCAGAAGATGGCTTATATTGGACAGATTGGTGTCACTTTATTGATGAGTGACTCTACAAACTCTTCTGTTCCTGGCTGGTCTATTTCTGAAGGCAAAGTTGCACAGGCAATCAATGAGCAGATGGCAAAGACACCTGGCAGAATGATTGTTTCTACATTCGCATCTAATACATACCGTTTAGCACAGATTCTTGAAGCTGCAGTTGCATGTAATCGTAAAGTTGCGGTATTCGGAAGAAGTATGGAAAATGTACTGGATATTGGAAGAAGACTTGGATATATCAACATTCCTGATTCCTCTTTTATTACAGGCAATGAATTAAATACACTTCCAGCAAATCGTATCTGTATTGTATGTACAGGCTCACAAGGTGAACCAATGGCAGCGTTAAGTAGAATTGCGAATGGAACACATCGTTTCATCAAGATTTTACCTGGTGATACTGTATTGTTCTCCTCTAACCCTATTCCTGGCAATGCGGTGTCTGTCGGTGGTGTCATCAACCAGCTGACACGTGTTGGAGCAAATGTTATTACAAACTCCCCTCTGACATCCTTCCATACAACAGGTCACGCACCTCAGGAAGAACAGAAATTGATGTTAAATCTGATCAAGCCTAAATACTTCATGCCTAACCATGGTGAATATAAGATGCTTGTGCAGCACTCACAAACCGCTATGACAACGGGTATTCCAAAAGAGAACTGCTTTGTATGTGCGAATGGCGATGTGCTTGTATTAAGAAATGAAGAAGTATTTGAAGCAAAGGAACGTATTCAGACAGATGCAATTTATGTTGATGGAAATGATGCTTCTGGCTTAAGTACATCTGTTATTAAAGATCGTCGTATCTTAGCTGAAAATGGACTTGTCGCTGTTATTGTTACAATTGATTCTAGATACAATAAGATCCTATGCAGACCAAATATTGTTTCTCGTGGATTTGTATACATCAAAGAATCGCAGACATTGTTAAAGGAAGCAGAATTGATTGTTTATGATGCATTAAAGAAAAAAATGCAGCAAAGAACAACATTTGGTGAATTAAAGAATTGTATTCGTTCTTCTTTAGAACCATATCTCTACAAGAAAACAAATCGTAATCCAATTGTTATTCCTATCATCTTAAATCAAAAAGCAGCCATGGAAGAAATCCAGGCAAAGATGAAAGCAAGACAAGCTAATACTAGACGTAAATAAAAAACCGGAAATTCCGGTTTTTTTATTGCTTTGGAAGTAATGTAATGATGGAATGCGTATTTAACAGCTGTTGATCAATTTCAACTGTACTGGAATCAATTTGCTTTATAGAAGGTATTTCATTCTGCATAATATCATGAATTTCTTCTAAAACATCATACCCTTGCTTTCCATTTCTATAATGCATGAGAATTGTTAAACCTGCATCAATTGTATCAATGATTTCTTTTGCTTCTAATGCATTGATCGTATAATATCCTCCACATGGAATGAGTAAGATATCAACGTTTAGTTTTTCATATTCTTCTTTTGTTGGAAGTCTGCCAATATCACCAAGATGCGCAAGACGTATGCCATGAATATTCACAATAGTCATACGATTCATGCCACGTTTTTTACCATCATGATGGTCATGTGGAACAACGATGAATTCTTTTGGAAATGGATCTTTGTTTTCTGTATGAACAAGATGAGCTGCATTATGATCCGCATGTTCATGAGAACAATATACTGCATCTACACTAATACCTTTTGTTAATGTTAATCCTGGTACACTTTCATCTTCATATGGATCAAACAAGATACGTGAATTATTTTCTTCAACAAGAAAACAAGAATGTCCATAAAATGTTATTTTCATAAGAAAACCTCCTTTCCATAAGTATAAAAAAAGATGATAGTTTTGACTACCATCTTTCTAATAGAATTACTTAACTTCAACGATCTTCATCATATTTGCAGATCCTTCACCTGTTGGATAACCTGCAGAAATGATAATTAGCTGACCCTTCTTGACGCCATAGTCCTTAGCAAATAGTGATGCAAGATCATCATCATTTGTCATTGTGTTCTGAACATCAGAGAATAGAGGAGTAACACCCCAGTAAGATTCAAGCTTACGCTGTGTATCCTTTGTAAATGTAACAGCTAAGATTGGTACATTAGGTCTGAACTTAGAAATACGACGAGCTGTTGTACCACCCTGTGTGAATGCTACGATTGCACCAATGTTATCTAATGTTAAAGTAGCATCAGAAATTGCAATACTTACTGCATCCTGTACAGTCTTGTTGCTAGTTGTCTTCAACCAGTCAAGTCTATCTCTGTATGGAAGAATCTTTTCAGCTTCTTCAGCAATCTGGCTCATTGTTTCACAAGCTTCAACTGGGTAATCACCAGCTGCACTTTCAGCAGATAACATAACACCATCTGTACCATCTAATACAGCGTTGCATACGTCTGAAGCTTCAGCTCTAGTACATCTTGGGTTGTGTGTCATAGAGTCAAGCATATGTGTAGCTGTAATAACTGGCTTACCAACGATATTTGCCTGACGAATGATATGCTTCTGATATACAGGAACTAGCATTGTAGGAATTTCTACACCTAAGTCACCACGAGCTACCATGACACCATCAGCAGCATCAAGGATTTCGTTAACATTGTCATAACCTTCCTGGTTTTCAATCTTAGCGATGATATTGATATGTGGTTTACCTTCTTCAATACAGATCTTTCTGATTGCATTTACATCAGCTGGACGACGTGTAAATGAAGCAAAGATAAAGTCTACATTATTCTGACAGCCGAAACGGATATCAGCTTCATCCTTTTCAGAAAGGAATGGCATAGAAAGCTTAACGCCAGGAACGTTACATCCCTTATGAGAAGAAATAGGACCAGCTACTTCAACTCTGCACTTTAATTCATTGCCATCATTTTCAAGAACTGTAAGTCTCATCTTACCATCATTGATCAAGATTTCATTTCCGCTAGCTAAATCATCAAATAATTCAGGTACCTGAATATGGAATCTTTCATGTGTTCCATCACATTCAGCCTTTTCGATATAAACGATTTCACCAATCTGATATTCTTCTGTATCATTCACAAAGTTACCAAGACGAATTTCTGGTCCCTTTGTATCAAGTGCAACACCTAAGTTAATACCAGTTGATTCTGATACTTGACGTACCATCTTGATTCTAGCGAGGTGTTCTTCATGTGATCCGTGAGAGAAATTGAGACGAGCAATATTCATACCTGCCTGAGCAAGCTTTGTTAATGTCTCAACATTTTCGGACGCAGGTCCAATCGTACAAACAACTTTTGTTTTCTTAAATAAATGTTTCATAATTCCCCTTTTTATACTAAACGATCGAATAAACGATATAACTGTTTTCTACTCTTCTTAGGTCTATTTAAAGCTTCTTGAATAGGCATAGATGTGATTTCATTATCAATGATACCAACACAATGTCCTCCAATACCTTCCATCAATAGATCAACTGCTTTTTCACCCATTCTACTAGCTAGAATACGATCCGTTGGCGTTGGTGAACCACCACGCTGGATATGACCTAAAACAGTCGCTCTGCCTGAGAAATTTGTAGATAAAGAAACCTTCTTTGCTAAAGCATCTGTATCTGTAATCTTTTCAGAAATGATTACAATCGCATGATTCTTTTTAGCAGCATCAGAAAGATATCTTAGGTTTTCAAGCACTTCTAATTCATCATATCCTGTTTCAGGTGTGATAACCATTTCAGCACCACAGCTGATTGCAGTATAGAGTGCTAAGTCTCCACAATGGTTACCCATTACTTCAACAATAGAACATCTATGATGACTGGAAGATGTATCTCTCAATTTATCGACGTTTTCAATACACGTATTCAACGCGGTATCGAATCCGATTGTGAAATCAGTGCCTGGAATATCGTTATCAATCGTACCTGGTAAACCAATACAGTTGATACCTTTCTTTGTTAATGCAAGTGCGCCTCTATAAGAACCGTCACCTCCTACAACGACAAGAGCTTCAATGCCTTCTCGCTGTAAATTTTTAATACACTGATTCTGAATTTCTTCGTCCCTGAATTCAGGTAAACGAGCTGTACCAAGCTTTGTTCCACCACGATCTAGAATATCCGAAACGTCTGTTCTAGTTAATGATTCAAAATTACTCTCTAATAAGCCGCGGTAGCCGTTATATACACCGACAACTTCGATTCCGTTATTTAAACCAATACGTGTTACAGAACGGATTGCTGCATTCATACCTGGTGCATCCCCACCTGATGTAAGAACTCCAATTTTCCTTACCATAATCGTACCCTTTCCTCTTTGAATACCGTGTATATATTAGCATTGCAAAAATCAAAAAAAAAGCTAAATTTTTCACAATTTTCTTGAAATTATTTGTTAAACGCTTACAATTATTGCTTTTCTGAAATCGTTTCCAAATTCTTATGAAAAAACAGAAAAAAAGTACATAGAATGTCATTCTGTCATCTTATGTACCTTTGGCCACTCAATTTATTTTAGTGCTTGGATTTTTTCAATTCCTTATAAATTTCTTGACACTTCATTCAATCTAGTAGCGCTATTTTTAATGGATAATATATTGACATTTTCCACTGTCAATATCACAAGTAAAAATTCTCGTTCCTTGATTTCCATAACAGCTTCCGATAAGTTGATGATTCCATATTCTAGCAATTGTTGAAAATTCTGAATGCTTTAATCCAATCGGCATTGCACCTAATGCATTTTCACCTAACGTGTCATATGGTCTAATTTCTTTTACTAAATTCTTATTCCAGTCATAAATTCGATAGGTCGTATGTTCTTCATTATATGAAGTTGTATATACATAATCATCATCAAAATAGTCAATCGTGCAGTCATTGATAGTAAAAGTAATATTTCCATTATTTATGTCTTTGATTTCAGAAACTATGTGATTTCCATTATCTTCCAAGATGTAATAAGAAACTTGATCTTTATACATTGCAACATATGATGCTTCACCTGAGCATACAGTTTTTTGATCATATGTTTCTAAATCTATTTTCATCAATTCATTTGCTAATTTGACGTAAATAGAATTTTCATAAACACACATATTGTAGATACTTGTATCAAAAGAAATTTGTTTCATTTCTTTTCCTTCCAAAGAATAGAAATGAAGAATATTTTTACCATCTAATATTTCTTTAACCACAATCGTTGATTTTTGTAAAAGAAATCCACCAGGTGCATAATTCAATGCAAGAATTGTATACCGTTGTCTGCAATCTTTTGTCAGATAATTCAAATGGTATTCTATATTTCCTTCAACGTTATCATACATACTTGCATATATCAAACCATCATTAAATACCTGCAGATTTCTACCAGGAAGACTTAAATCACTATATCTTTCAGGAGAACGATTGAGTTGTGCTACATTTTCAACCTGTCTGTCATCTACATAATGTAGTGATCCTACTTTCATTGCAGAATTCCCTGATTCGTAAGCATATAATCCACAAATTTCATCTAGATAATACAGAACTGAATCTGTTTGCGCTAATCCTAGATAATTAACATAGAATGATTGTGCAAGCTGATTTGTTTCTTCACTTTTTAAATGAAATGAAGATGAACAAGCTGTAATGAAAAATGTAAAAATAAATACTACAAGTATTCTATTGTTTCTATTTTGTATCTTGCCACACATAATATATCCCTTTCATTTTCAATACAGAAAAAA
>Ga0129311_1000632_pt1 | contig 29244 bp, 31 predicted proteins | sample Go1ome_FD_94435 | JGI IMG/M metagenome (GOLD analysis project Ga0129311, IMG submission 94435) | Western lowland gorrila individual fecal microbial communities from Wisconsin, USA - Go1022B metagenome | ecosystem: Host-associated > Mammals > Digestive system > Large intestine > Fecal | place...
ACAACTATTTGCCCTATGCCAAATACAAAACCAACTCCTGATAGCGCTATTATTTTGCAAAAAATAATTGAAGAAGGAAAGAGAGTTAACTTATGCAATGTTAGACCTTATGCATCAGTTACAAAAGGAGAAAAAGGAGAGGAACTGGTTGATTTTAAAGAATTAAAAGAAGCAGGAGCAGTTGCATTTTCAGATGATGGAATGCCTGTTGTAAATTCAAAAATATTTAGAGATGCAATGTTTAAGGCAAATGAAATAGGATCTTTTTTAGCAGAACATTGTGAAGAAAAATCATTATATCAAGGAGCAATAAATGCAGGGCCGATTGCTGAAAAACTAGGAGTAAGAGGAGTATATCCTGAAGCAGAAGAAATAATGTTGGCAAGAGATGTGGTGTTAGCAGAAACAAATAAATTAAGAACACATATCTGTCATATAAGTACTGAAACAAGTGTAAATACAATACGAGATGCTAAAAAAAGAGGTGTTAAAGTAACTGCAGAAACCTGCACACATCATATAGCTCTAACTGTAGAAGAAGTACTAAATTCTGGAGTAAATGCAAAAATGAATCCTCCACTAAGAGAAGAAAAAGATAGACAAGCAATAATAAGAGGCTTGCAAGATGGAACGATAGATGCAATAGTAACAGACCATGCACCACATACAGAAGAAGAAAAAAATCAAGGTTTAGAAAAAGCCCCAAATGGAATAATTGGATTTGAAACTGCACTTCCAGCAGAAATTATGAGTTTAATAGATACAGGAGCATTAACTTACTTAGAACTTGTAAAATTAACATCATATAATCCTGCTCAAATGTTAAACTTAGATAGAGGAACAATAGAGGTAGGAAAAATCGCGGATATAACAATATTTGATCCAAATGAAGAATATGTATACACAAAAGAAATGATAGTATCAAAATCAAAAAATAGTCCGTTTATAGGAAAGAAATTAAAAGGAAAAGTTAAATACACAATAGTAAGTGGTAGAGTTGTATATGAAGGTTAACTTTTTGGGACACTCTTAAAAAGTTAACTCAAAAATAGAAAAAGTGTACTTTAAAAATGATAATAAAAAGGAGAAGGAAAAGTGAAAAATGCAATTGATAGATTAATAGATAAAATAAAGGAAACAGGTAATCCCACAGTAATGGGGTTAGACCCAAGATATGAAATGTTGCCAGAATGTGTAACAAATAAATTTCCCAAAACATTAGAAGGAGCAGCACAAGCTATAATTGAATACAACAAAGCATTAATAGATGAAACTTGTGATATTATTCCAGCAATAAAACCGCAAATAGCATTTTATGAAATGTTTGGGGTGCCAGGTATGAAAGCATTTGAAGAAACTTGCAAATATGCTAAAGAAAAAGGAATGATAGTAATTGTAGATGCAAAAAGAGGAGACATTGGTTCAACAGCAGCGGGGTATTCAAATGCGTATCTTGGAAAAACAAAAATAGGAGATATAGAAGAATCAATATTTGATGTGGATTTCATTACAGTAAATCCATATATGGGAACAGATTGTGTAAAACCATTTATAGAGGATTGCAAGAAGTATAATAAAGGATTATTTATATTAGTAAAAACATCAAATCCATCATCTGGAGAATTGCAAGACATAAAATTAGAAAGTGGAGAAGAAGTGTATACAAATGTTGCAAAATTGGTTGAAAAGTGGGGAGAAGAACAAAGAGGAGAATATAATTACAGCAGTATTGCGGCAGTAGTGGGGGCAACATATCCAAAACAACTAGAAGATATAAGAAAAACAGCTCCACACACATTTTTCTTAATACCAGGTTATGGTGCACAAGGTGGAAAGCCAGAAGATATTGCACTTGGCTTCGATAAAAATGGCCTAGGAGGAATAGTAAATGCTTCAAGAAGTCTAATGTGTGCATATAAATCCGATAGATGGAAAGATGAATTCCAAGAAAGTGATTATGCTAAAGCGACTCGTGCTGAGGCAATTAGAATGAAGGAAGAACTTAATTCAGTTTTATAAGAGGAGGATTATTATGCCAGTAAATTTAAAAGCAAAATTGATTGAAAAGAAAGAATTAATACCGGGAATTTTTAAATTCAGTGTAGAAGCAAAAGAAATAGTGGAAAAATCTAAACCAGGTCACTTTATAGAAATTCGTGTAAATGATGAAACAGAACCATTTTTAAGAAGGCCAATAAGTATCCACAATTTGGAGAAAGAAAGTGGAAAACTAGAGTTCATTTTTCAAGTAAAAGGTAAAGGAACTAAAATATTATCTACAAAAAATGTTGGAGATTTAATAGATATAATAGGTCCACTTGGTAATGGTACTTTTAAATTTGAAAGTTACAACAATTTAGCAATAATAGGTGGGGGAATAGGTGTATTTCCACTTTATGAACTAGCTAAAAATGCAATTAATGATGGAAAAAATGTTAATACATATTTAGGTTTTAGAAATAAAGATTTAGTTGTATTAGAAGATGAATTTAAAAATGTTTCAACTAATTTAGTTTTAACAACAGATGATGGAAGTTATAGCCAAAAAGGCTTTGCTATAGATTTTCTAAGACATGATATAGAAGCGGGAAAAGTAGATAGTATATATGCTTGTGGACCATTACCAATGCTAAGAGCAGTGCAAAAACTTGCAATAGAAAAAAATATTCCATGTCAAATATCATTAGAAGAAAATATGGGATGTGGTTTAGGAGTATGTTTAGGTTGTGCTGTAAAAACAGCTAGTAGTCCTAAAGATGCACCACAATATGTTCATGTTTGCAAAGCAGGACCTGTTTTCAAAGCAACTGATGTAGATATTTAGTAATATTGCAAATAAAATAAAGTTAGGAGATATGAAATATGAATACAAAAATTAATTTTGCAGGAATTGAAATGAAAAATCCAGTAACAGTAGCATCTGGAACATTTGGCTATGGAAGAGAATATAGTGAATTTTTCGATTTGAGTAAATTAGGTGGAATTATAACAAAAGGAACATCACTTAAGCCAAGAAGCGGAAATAAGCCATCAAGAGTATGCGAAACAGCTAGTGGAATGCTAAATAGTATAGGGCTTCAAAATCCTGGTGTAGAATATTTTGCACAAAATGATTTACCATTTTTAAGAAAATTTGATACAGCAATAATAGTAAATGCATGTGGAAGTTCAATAGAAGAATATGTTGAACTATGTAAGATACTAAATACACTAGATATAGATGGAGTTGAGTTAAACCTATCTTGTCCAAATGTGAAGGCTGGATGTATGGCATTTGGAAATACATATGAAGGAGTTAAAGCAGTAACAAGTGAAGTTAGAAAAGTTTTGGACAAGCCACTAATTGTTAAATTGACACCAAATGTAACGGATATAGCATCAATTGCAAAAGCAGTAGAAGATGCAGGAGCTGATGGAGTTTCATTAATTAATACTTTGCTAGGAATGAAAATAGATATAAATAAAAGAAAACCAGTACTTGCAAATAATACAGGTGGATTATCAGGACCAGCAATAAAACCAGTTGCAGTTAGAATGGTATATCAAGTAGCACAAGCAGTAAATATTCCGATACTAGGAATGGGGGGAATAGTAAATGGAGAAGATGCTGTAGAATTTATGCTAGCAGGAGCAAGTGCAATTTCAATTGGAGCAGGAAACTTTATAGATCCATATACAAGTGTAAAAACAGCTCAAGGAATAGAGGACTATATGAAGAAATTTAATATAGATGACGTAAAAGATATTGTTGGAAAAGTTGAAATGAACTAAATAAAAAGTAGGGATTACAAAATAAAAAATGTAATCTCTTTTTTTATAATAAATTTTACAAATATACTTGAAAAATATTAAAAATCAAAGTATAATAGGTATTGTGAAAAACGGACTAACAAATTCTAAAAGCGAAGCTTTAAGAATTTGTAACGTTCGCATATTTTATTTCTACAGAAATTGCTTCTTAAAATCGCAATTTCTTAGAACTAAAAAAAATGCAGCAGTAGCTTAGCTGGATAGAGCACTCGGCTACGAACCGAGAGGTCGGGGATTCGAATTCCTCCTGCTGCACCATTATTTTTTAAAAAATGCTTGACAATTCATTTTAAATGTGGTATTATACTTATTGTTACAACAAATGGGTCAGTAGCTCAGTTGGATAGAGCACAGGCCTTCTAAGCCTGGGGTCGGGGGTTCGAATCCCTCCTGGCTCACCAAAAGTAAGAATATATAATTATTCTTACTTTTTTTAATGCAAAAAATTCTCCAATTAAGGAGAACTTTTTAAATAATTTTATCTTTTATTCTTTCACAGCAGAAACAATTGCTTTTACACCATCAATTTTTACTACAACAACTTCGGCACCTTTTTCAAGTTTTTTATCATTTAATTCTTCAGCAGACCAAACTTCATGACCTACTTTTATTTGACCTTTTCCTTGAATTGAATCAAAGTCTTTTATTACAATGCCATGTTTTCCAATAATAGAAAAAGCATTAGTATTTACTGAGTCAGTTTTTAAAAATCTATTTACTAATGGTTTAGTAGCAAAAATCAAAATAACTGAAACTATTATAAAGATAACTGTTTGAATTACTAAATCCGGTATAAAGAAACTTGTTATCATTGAAACAATTCCACCAATACCAAACCAGAAAACTAAAAATCCGGTTGTAAAAATTTCAGCAATAAAAAATATTCCAGCAATAATTAACCACATTTGCCACATAATATTACCTCCTTTAATTTTTCATATTATAATTATACTACATATTTCCAAAAAAATAAATAAAAAAATAAAAAATCCACAATGGGATTTTTTATTTTTTATATTTTATTCATTCCAAAAAGCTTTATAAGTTCTAAAAGCTTCATAAATATCAAATTTACTTGTTACTTCATAAGGAGCATGCATTGAAAGTAGAGGAACACCACAATCGATTACATCTACACCTTTGTTAGCTAAAATGTAGGCAATAGTTCCGCCACCGCCAATATCAACTTTTCCAAGTTCTGTTAATTGATATTTAATATTATTTTTTTCTAACATATTTCTAGTCCAAGCAACAAATTCAGCATTTGCATCAGATGCACCAGATTTTCCTCTTGCACCTGTATATTTAACAAGTGCAATTCCTTTTCCTAGGTAACCTGCATTATATCTATCAGAAACGCTTGCATAAATAGGGTCATATCCTGCATCAACATCAGATGAAAGCATTTTTGAGAAACAGAATACTTTATCTAAAAGATTTGGTCTGTTTATACCAGCTTTATTTAATAATTCTGATACAAAGAAATCAAACATGTGTGATTCCATTCCAGTATTACCCATACTTCCAATTTCTTCTTTATCAGATAATATGCAAACAGCAGTATTTTTAGGGTTTTGTAAATTCATCATTGCCATTAAAGATGTGTAAGCACATATTTTATCATCTTGACCGTAAGCAGCTACCATGCTTTCATCAAAACCTAAACTTCTTGCTTTAAATGCTGGGACTAATTCCAATTCTGCACTAAATAAATCGTCTTCTGTTATACCATATCTTTGGTTTAGAATATTTAAAATATTAAGTTTTACTTTTTCAGAAACTTTATCACCATTCATTGGAATGCTTCCAATTAGAAGGTTTAGAGCTTCTCCTTCAATACCATTTTTTAGTTTTTTCTCCATTTGGTCTATTGCTAAATGTGGTAATAAATCTGTAATTGTGAAAATAGGGTCTGTGTCTTTTTCACCAATATTTATTTCTATTTTTTCACCATTTGCTTTTACAATAACACCATGAATGCTAAGTGGAATAGTAGTCCATTGATATTTTTTAATTCCACCATAGTAATGAGTTTTAAAATATGCAAATCCTGTATCTTCATATAATGGATTTGGTTTTAAATCTAGTCTTGGAGAGTCAACATGTGAACCAATAATATGAAGTCCGTTTTCCATGCTTTCTTGACCAATTACAGCTAAATACATGCTTTTATCTCTGTTTACAAAATATACTTTGTCTCCAGGATGTATTTCTGAAAAGTTTATTAGGTCTTTGAAACCATTTTCATCTGCAACTCTTCTTGCTTGTTTTATAAATTCTCTTTCAGTTTTTGCATTATTTAAAAAGTTCATGTAACCATTGCAAAAGTCAAATATTTCATTTTTTTTGCTTTCTTCTAAGCTTTCCCAGCCAACAACTTTTTTGCTGAATAATTTTTCTTTTAATTCTTCCATATAAATCCTCCTATGTAAAATTTTATTAAAAATCATGAATTTTATTTCATATTTTTAACTTTTATTAGAGTATATCACTTTAATTTATATTTTACCAGTTTTTTGGAAAAATTATTCATTTTTTTATTGACAATTATGGTTCTTTTTGCTACAATTTCAATAATAAATATCATATATTTATATTTATTTTTTGTTTATTGAACTAGATTTCTCTTTAACAGGACGTCTAGTTCTTATCTTTTTATTGTTAAAAATCCAATTAAACCAAATATTATAAATAGCAAGTTTGAAACAAAGCTAATAACTTTATTGTCAAATTTTTTATATAAAAATTTTCCAAATATAATTGCAAAAAAGTTACTGCATGCCATTCCGCATATTGATCCTAAAATTAGTGCAAGCTTGTAATTTGGGTATTGAATGCCCATTCCTAATGAAGAAAGAAATGTTTTATCTCCAATTTCTCCAATAACTATACAAATTGCAACTATTAGAACGTAGTTAAGCTTTAACTTTGAAATTTTGTTAAGAAATTTGTTTTTTGAACCATTTTCGTTTTCATTTTCTCCTATAAAAAATCCGGTTATACCAATTAAAAGAAAAGATGAATATGTAATAATATCTAAAATATGTTTAAAATTTCCATCATCTAATGTTCCAAGTTTACTACCAAAAAGAATGGCAAGACCATGGCTGAAAAATGTCCCTAAAGACACTCCTAATAAAATTGAAGATGTTTTACTTTTGCTTGAAAAAGAGAGCACAAGAAGTTGCGTTTTATCTCCAATTTCAGAACAGAATACAATAAAAAAACAAACTAAAAAAGCATATAAAAAATTCATAATATCCCTCGCATTTAATTTGTATGCAATAAAATTGAATTTTAGAAGAAATCTGGAAGCATTTTTGGGGTTCATAACAGCTATGTCGAATTTTGTCGAACGATTTATGTTGACAAATAAGAAAAATTTAATTATAATAAGAAAAATTAGATTTAAATCATATAAATTTTATTTCAAAAGGAGGTATTGAAATTTTAAAATTAATAATTTTTTTATCAATATTTATTTGTATTAGAAAGATAGTTATAAAAATTTTGACTAAAATTCTTTTGAAAATGATATCCAACACATAATTATAGTTTTTAACTTTGTGGGAAAATAAGTTCCCCTCAAAAAATAACAATGGTACTTTTTTATTCTGTTTAGCCCTTAAAAAATCCCATGTGTATTCTTTTATTTTCCCACAATAATTTTATAAATTACTTATGATAACTTTCATTATTTGAAATTTTGAAAGCTCTATATATTTGTTCAACCAAAAATATTCTAATTAGTTGATGAGGAAATGTCATTTTAGAAAAGCATATTTTTTCATTGCAATGGCTTAAAAGATTGTCTGTTAATCCAAGAGAACCGCCGATAATGAATGTTATTTTGCTATTTGTCATAGAAAGACTTTCCAATTTTTCAGAAAATTCAACAGAAGTGTATTCTTTTCCTTTTAAATCTAAGGCGATTATGTAAGAATCTTTTTTTAGATGTTTCAAAATGTTGTTGCATTCTTTTTCTTTAACAATATTTTCTATTGTTTCATTTGGATTATCTGGTATTTTTTCATCTGGTAGTTCTAAGATGTCCAATTTACAATATTTTGAAAGTCTTTTAGAATATTCTTCAATTGCACTTGAAAAAAATTTTTCTTTAATTTTTCCTACACATATTATATTAATATTTAACATGTTATTCCTCCAATATATATTTAGCTATATATAATGTTAATTAAATTTGAATAATTTTTCCATGAACATCTCTACTAGCAACACTTAGACTCAAAGAATTTTCATCATAACTATTACTAATAAGTTCTTCAACAACTGATTTGTAAGCTAGTTCTGGAAAATTGTTTTCTTTGCTTAAATGACCTAGCATTGCTCTTTTTAAATTACTTTTTAAAAGATAAGATATAGTTTTTCCTGCCATCTCGTTTGGTAAATGTCCATTTGGACCAGCAATTCTTTGCTTTAAATGATATGGATATGGTGAACATTTTAAAACTTCAGGGTCATAATTTGATTCTAATAAAAGAAAATCACTAGGTTCTAATTCTTTTAAAATGTCAGTTGTCATGTGTCCTATATCTGTTGCAATACCAATGGTTTTGCAATTATCTGTTATAGTAAATCCACAGGGATTTGCAGCATCATGTGGAATTGAAAATGATTTAATTTTTAAATTTTTAATTTCTAAATGATCTCCAACTTCGAAATTAGTTATGTTTGCATTACAGCTTTCCAATTTTTCCTTTTGTTTTGGCATTGCATCTAGTGTTTGTTTATTTACAAAAACTGGCACATTGAATTTTTTAGCAAAAACACCTAAACCTTGAACGTGGTCACTATGCTCATGGGTTATCAATATTCCATCTATTGAATTGGGATTTATATTTAAATCAGTTAATGCTGTTTCTATTTTTTTTGCGCTTACACCACAATCTACAAGAAGATTAGTGTTTTCAGATTGCACAAATAAACTATTTCCACTACTGCCACTGTATAAGCTACAAAAGTTTAACATTTGTATTTTCTCCTTATTCTATAACTCTTTGAATATTAGCTCCAATTGCTCTAAATCTTTCTTCTATATTTTCATAACCTCTATCAATATGTTCAAGGTTATAAACTTCTGTTGTTCCTTCAGCAGCTGTTCCTGCTATTATTAAAGCGGCTCCTGCTCTAAGGTCTGTTGAGTAAACAGGGGCACCATATAATTTTTCTACTCCTTCAAAGAAGGCTGATTTTCCTTGGGCAGTTATTTTTGCACCCATTTTATTTAATTCATCAGTATATTGAAATCTTGATTCCCAAATACTTTCGTTTATAGTGCTTGTTCCATCTGCTAAAGATAATACAACTCCCATTTGAGGTTGTAAGTCTGTTGGAAAACCTGGATATGGAAGAGTTTTTATACTTGCTTTTTTAGGTCTTTGGTCACAATAAACTCTTATACTATCTCCATAATCCTCAACTTGTCCACCTACTTCAATTATTTTGGCTGTAATTGATTCTAAGTGTTTTGTAATACAATTTTTAAGTAATAAATCTCCTTTGGTTGCAACAGCTGCAAGCATGAATGTTCCTGCTTCTATTTGATCTGGTACAACACTATATGTAGCGCCACCACTAAGTTTTTCAACTCCATTTATTTTTATCATGTCTGTTCCAGCACCTCTAATATCTGCTCCCATAGTGTTTAAGAAGTTTGCAACATCAACAATATGAGGTTCTTTTGCGGCATTATCTATTACTGTTGTTCCTTTTGCAAGAACAGCAGATAGCATAACATTTATTGTTGCTCCAACAGAAACAACATCCATATATATAGTATTTCCAACTAATTCTTTAGCTTTAGCTGAAATAACACCTTTTCCAGTGTCTACAACAGCCCCTAGGGCTTCAAAACCTTTAATATGTTGGTCAATAGGTCTTGCACCTAATTTACAACCACCAGGCATACCAACTTCTATTTCACCCATACGGCTAAGCATTGCTCCAATTACATAATAAGATGCTCTAAATTTACTTGTTAAATCTAAAGGTGCTTTTGTTGTTGTAATGTTTCTAGAATCTATTGTAATTGAATGTTTTCCATTTCTTGTGATTTTTGCACCAAGTGCTTCTAAAATTTGACAACAAATATTTACATCACTTATATTTGGTAAATTTTCAATAGTACATATTCCATCTATTAAAAGCGCTGCAGGTAAAATTGCAACAGCTGCGTTTTTTGCTCCATTTATAGTAACTTCTCCTTTTAAGGGAGTAGGTCCTTTTATAACTAATTTTTCCAATTTAATTCCTCCTAGTTTTATTATTTAAATATTGTCTAATAAAAAATATAACATAAATCTGAAAAATAAGCAATAAAATTTTAAAAAGATTACATATTTAGCTTAATTGTTATTACTTTTTAGCAGTAAGCATACCATGAGAGCCAAAAAACTCAAGAAGCTTAAATTTAAATTGGATATCTGAATTTTTATTATCAGAAATAAGAGCAAATTCCTCTTCATTCATATTATTTTTCATTTCATTTTTTGATTTTTCAGGAACTATACCAGTAGAAATGTCTACAAAACAAAGTGGGGGAAACATTACGCACCACCAATTTTGACCTTCTGCTTTTCCAATTTTTACTTTTAAAGCATCATAGAAACCTGCTGGAAAGCTTATATCACCATAATGTTTTGTAGGAAATTCAAAATTACCAATTTCAACTTCAACGTCATAATCATAACCTTCTGAAATTATGGTATTTTTAGCAATTTGTTTAAAATCTTCTATATGTTCTTGAGCTTTAGAGATTACTACTTTTTTATTTTCGCATTGAGGAATTAAAGTATTCATATATTCAATTAGATTATCACGAACTTTATATTTTAAATTTTGATCTTCCTCGCTATCGCTATTTGCAATTACATGAAGTCTAAATACGCTATCTGAAAGCCCCTGAGATACACTTTTAGCATACGAAATTGCACAAATTGTTGTATATATAAATAGAAGAAAAGTCAAAATACTAATCATTTTAAATTTGGGATTTTTAATAATATTTATAAATTTTTTCATAAATTACCTCCAAAATACTTTTAAAATAATTATTTACTTTTTTTCAAAAATTATACATTTTGCCTCTAAATACAGAGAAAATTAAGCATTTGTCGAAAAAACACGATGAATTTATTTGAAATAATATTGACATATTTGTAATGAAATGGTAAAATTTGGAAGTCACGCAAAAGAAAACATTAAAATATACAAAAGTTAAATCGAAAGGAAGGTTCTATATGGCAGTACCAGATAAAAATGCTTGTGCATTCTATGCTAGTGATTATCATATGGAAATGATAATGCTCCCATATATAAATGAAAATTTTAAAAATAAGAAAAATGTGTATGTTTTTACACAAAACAATTTAGAAGAAACAATAAAGCATTTAGTTAAAAATGTTAATATAAATAAAGATATAAAAGAGAAAGTATTAAATATAAATTGGAAAAATGAAGATGAAAGTAAATATAAAACATTAATAGAAGATAAAAGTGAATCAATAATATTTGTAAAAGGTAATGAAAATTATATAGAAAAAATAAATAAAAATTTAAATCAAATAAAGAATTATAAAAATATAGAAATTATAGATTGTTATTCATTAGAAGAAGTAGGAATTAAAACAGAAGAAATCAGACAAAATTATAAAAATGTACTTATGACCAATGGAAAAATATAAAGTTTCTATGTTTTTTTATATTATAAGAAAGTTCTTTGAACTTCCCTATAATATAAAAGCTTCGCTAACAGATGTACAGAAATTTTCTTTGAAAATTTTGCGCGCGAACAATTACGCGGACATTAGCATTAAATTTTATCTTTTGTAATTATAATAATGTTCGCTATTGTTCTTGCATAAAAAATCCTTCTAAAATTACTTGACTAAACATAAAAATTGATATATGATTTAAATACCATAAAAAAAGAACTTAGGAGGATTTTATATGGATAAAAATTTAGAAGAAATTAAATATGAACTAAAGAAATATGGACAAGAACATCTTTTAAATCATTATGAAACACTTGATGACAATAAGAAGAAAGAGCTTGTTCATCAATTATCAAATATAGATTATGAATTAATAAATAGCTTATATGCAAATACAAAAAAAGAAATAAAAAATGACAAAGATGTAATAGAACCAATTGAGTATTTAGATAAATACAAATTAAATGAAGAATATAAAACTTATGAAGCAATAGGAAAAAAAGCTATTAAGGAAGGTAAACTTGCTGCCGTAACTATGGCTGGTGGGCAAGGTACAAGATTAGGACACAATGGTCCAAAAGGTACTTATGATATTGGTTTAGATTCTCATAAATCTTTATTCGAATTATTAGCAGACGGAATAAAGGAAGAAGCACAAAAATATGATGTAACTATTCCATGGTTTATAATGACAAGTAGAGAGAATAATGAAGAGACAATAAAATTCTTTGAAAGAAATAAATTCTTTGGATATCAAAAAGATAAGAATCTATTTTTCTTTATGCAAGGGCAACTTCCAATGGTAGATACAGAGGGAAAAATCTTAATAAATGAAGATGGATTAGTAAAAGAAGCAGCAGATGGACATGGTGGAATATATGAAGCTTTGGTAAAAAACGGAATGGTAGATAAAATGGAAGAACTAGGCGTAGAATGGGTATTTATTGGCGGTGTTGACAACTGCTTAGTAAAAATGGTAGATCCAGTTTTAATGGGAATTGCAATAGATAAAAAAGTATCAGTTGCTGGAAAATCATTAGTAAAAGCAAATCCACATGAAAAGGTTGGAGTATTTTGCAAGAAAAATGGTAAACCATATGTTATAGAATATTCAGAAATTACAGACGAAATGGCTGAAGCAACAGATGAAAATGGTGAACTTTTATATGGAGAGTCTCACATTTTATGCAATCTATTTAGTTTAGATGCAATAAAAAGAATGGGAGCTAATCCATTACCATATCATAGTGCGTATAAAAAAGCTAAATACATAGATAAAGATGGAAACTTAGTAGTTCCAGATTCACCAAATGCATATAAATTTGAAGCATTCTTATTTGATGCATTTGGAGCAGTAGATGATTTAGCTGTATTAAGAGTAAAAAGAGAAGAAGAATTTGCACCAGTTAAAAATGCTGATTCAGCAGGTGTTGATTGCCCAAGTACTGCAAGAAAGTTGTATGAAGATTTCTATAAATTAAAATAATATAAAAACCGAATTTTATTAATATAAAATTCGGTTTTTATATTGTATTTTTTTTCTAATTAGTATATATTAAGTAAGGAAATAAGGAGGTATAAATATGAATTATTTAGAAGAATATAAAAAATGGTGCGAAAGCGATGAATTCGATGAAGCAACCAAACAAGAATTATTAGTAATAAAAGATGATGAAAAAGAGATAGAAGATAGATTCTATAAGGAATTAGAATTTGGAACAGCAGGTCTTCGTGGAGTTATAGGAGCAGGAACAAACAGAATGAATAAATACACAGTAGGAAAAGCAACACAAGGATTAGCAAATTACATTGTAGAAAAAGGAGTTCAAAACAAGGGTGTTGCAATTAGCTATGATTCAAGAAGAATGTCAAAAGAATTCAGTCTTCAAACAGCTTTAATTTTATGCGCAAATGGAATAAAAGCATATTTATTCGAAAATTTAAGACCAGTTCCAGAATTATCATTTGCTGTAAGAGAATTAGGTTGTACAGCAGGTGTAATGATTACAGCGAGCCACAATCCACCAAAATATAATGGATACAAAGTTTATTGGGATGATGGGGCTCAAATAGTGCCACCTGTAGATAAAGATATTACAGCAAAAGTAAGAGCAATAGAAAGTTTTAAAGAAATAAAAGAAATCACTGAAGAAGAAGCAAAACAAAAAGGTTTATTAACAATAATTGGAAAAGAAATGGATGATAAATACTTAGATGTTCTAAAAAAATCAGTTTTAAATCCAGAAATTGTTAAAAAGAATGGAAAAGATTTAAAAATAGTATATACTCCATTGCATGGAACAGGAAATACAGTAGTTGAAAGACTTTTAAATGAAATTGGATTTGAAAATGTATATGTGGTTCCAGAACAAAAAGAGCCAGATGGAGCTTTCCCAACAGTAGATTATCCAAACCCAGAAGATCAAAAAGCTTTCAAATTAGCATTAGAATTAGCTAAAAAAGTAGATGCAGATGTTGTTTTAGCAACAGACCCTGATGCAGATAGATTAGGAATTTTTGCAAAAGATATAAAAACAGGAAACTATGAAACATATACAGGAAATATGTCTGCTCTATTAATTGCAGAATACAGAATTTCTCAAATGAAAGAAAAAGGAATTCTTCCTAATAATGGAATGTTAATAAAAACAATAGTATCTTCAAACCTAGCAGATGCAATTGCAAAAGAATATAATTTAGAATTAATAGAAGTTTTAACAGGTTTTAAAAATATAGGAAAAGTAATGAAAACAGCAGAAGAAAATGGAGATAAAACTTATGTATTTGGCTTTGAAGAAAGCTATGGTTGCTTAATTGGAGATTATGCAAGAGATAAAGATGGAATAGCAGCTGTAATGGCATTATGCGAAGCAGCAGCATATTATAGAGAACAAGGTATAACACTTTGGGATCAAATGCAAAATATTTACAAAAAATATGGATACTATAAAGAAACTCAAGTATCAATAGTAAAAGAAGGCCCACAAGGTGCAGAAGAAATTAAAAATATGATGAGCGATATGAGAAATACACCAATAGAAAAAATAGGAGATTACAAAGTTTTAACATTTAAAGACATTGATAAAGATATTTCAAAAAATATGATGACAGGTGAAACATCTACAACAGGCCTTCCAAAATCAAATGTGTTATATTATGAACTAGAAGATGACAACTGGTGCTGTGTTAGACCATCAGGAACAGAACCAAAAATCAAATTCTATATGGGAGTAAAGGGAACATCAAACGAAGATGCAGATAGCAAATTAGAAGCACTAAAAAATGCAATGATAGCATTAAATAAATAGTGGAGGTAAAAAATGGAAATTAGAAATTTTACAAACGATGATAGAAAAATCGTAAAACAAATGGGAAACTTTAGTATTTTAGAATATGTAAAGGATTTAAGTGTTAGTCCTTATAATGCAACAGCACAATATTTTATGTCACAGATGAATGTAAGACGTCGCCAAGTAGTTGCAAAATTAAATGGGAATTCTATTACATTACAAGCAGGTGCTTTACAATGGATGACTGGAAATATCAAAGTTGAAACAAATGTTAAAGGGGCTGGAGATTTCATTGGAAAAATGTTTAAAGGTGCTGTTACAGGAGAATCTGCTGTAAAACCTGTATATTCTGGAAATGGAATTGTAGTTTTAGAACCAACATATAAATATCTTATTTTATGTGATGTAGGAGCTTGGGGAAATTCTGGTGTAACAATAGAAGATGGAATGTTCCTAGCATGTGATAATAATGTAGATATCGGAATAACACGAAGAAAAACAATATCATCTGCAGTACTTGGAAATGAAGGATTATGGAATGTAAATCTTAAAGGAAATGGTATTGCGGTATTAGAAAGCAATGTACCAGAAGAAGAATTAATTGAAATAGAGCTTAATAATGAAGAGCTAAAAATCGATGGAAGGCAAGCAGTTTGTTGGACAACATCTTTAGATTTTACGGTTGAAAGAACAACAAAAACATTAATTGGTTCTGCTGCTTCTGGAGAAGGTTTATTAAATGTATATCGTGGAACCGGTAAAGTTTTAATGAGTCCTGTTGCACCTACAAATTCATTATTTTCATCTACAAATTCTGTAGCTCCAAATGCAGCAGATACAAAAAGCAATACATTAGGTGGAATAATAGGTGGAATTTTAAACTAAATTATACTTGCTTTTTTATAAAATGCAGTATATAATATAAAAGGTTATTTTTAAATACCTAAATAATTATGAATGGAGGCTTAAATAAAGTTGAAACTTTTTCAAAATTTATTTAAAAGTAAAGCAAACAAAGAAGCAATGGAACAGGATGACCCTGAACCGAGGCTGAGTATAGCAGAAATTGAAAGAATAGTTGAACAAAATGTAGACGAAAAAATAGAAAGACTATGGAATAACTAAAAAAAAGCTAAATAGGAAAGTTAATATAACTTTCCTATTTAACCTATAAATGTGCGCATAGCTCAGCAGGATAGAGCAGTCGCCTCCTAAAACTTTGATTTGTAGGAAAAATATATTGCATTAAAGTATTGAGTATGTAAGTAATAATCAATATTATCAATACTATAAAAAAATAGCATTTCCCCAAATTTCCCCAATTAAAATGGGGAAAAAATAAATATGTTCTTGTAACTCAGATGGATAGAGTAACGACCTCCTAAGTCGTAAGTCGGCAGTTCGAATCTGCCCAAGAACACCATGTAAATTTTCTATATCATATTTGTTGGCTAGAGATAGAAAATTATAATTATGGAGAACTTATATAAATTATTATTATATAAGTTCTTTTTTTAACTTGCTTTTCGTTCATAAAATACTACTTTGTATGCCTCTTGCATAGCTAATCTTTTTCTTTTTGCAGATACTTTTAAATAATAACGGACTGTTGTTTCGTAATTAGAATGTCCCATAAGTTTCATAAGTACAATTTCTTCCATTCCTTGCTCAGAGCAAAAGGTTGCAAAACTATGTCTAAGTCCATATGGAGTACAATATTCTAAATCATATTTGATACGAAAAGTACGTAATCCACTAGATAAATCATCAGAAACGTAAGGATAATAGTTCCTTCCTAAAAATATGTATTGATTTTCATTCCATTTCCAATGTCTATTTTTTATAGCTCTTGACTTCTTAAATAGCTCTTGTTGATTTTCTTTATGTTTTAGCAATATTTCTCTAAGTCTTGGATTAAGTGGGATTCTTCGGTATGATTCAGGTGTTTTTAATTTATCATCACTCCTATAATGTCCTATTTTTTTCCCGTTTTTATCATATTTAATAAAACTTTTGTAGGCATTATTTATAATTAATTCATTATTTTCAAGGTCTAAAGCTTTCCATTTGAGACCACAAGCTTCCTCTGGTCTTAGACCAGTTAATAACATGGTTTCAAATAATAATGACATATCAGTATTTTCTAATTCAAATTTATCTAACCATATGTCCTGTCTAGTAGATTCTATATAATTTTCATCATCATTTTCAGAGCCAGTCTTTATTTTTTCAGGTGGTTTTTTTACATTTTTTAACGGATTATAATTAATTTTATTTTTTTTAATTGCATACTTAAATAACATATTTAAAATTATATAAGCTTTGTGTTTACTATTTTGACATTTTATGCTTTTTAATAAATCATTGACTAATTGTTCTGTTATTTGTGATAAATATATTATTTTTTTCTTTTTAAAAAATGGAATAATGTCATCTTCTAATCGTACATAATTCTTATCAACTGTAGTTTGAGCAAGTGGTCTAGGATTGTCTTCTGTTTTTTTACATAATGATAATCTATACATATGCCATTCATTAGCTATATCTTCAAAAACACATATTTCTTGTTTTTTATTTGAAATAACATTAGTAATATTTGAATTATCATTAATATTATAAGTTATTGGAGATAATGTATTAGGTATATTATTTGATGTTGAATACATTGGTATTATATTATTAGGAATAGCAATACTGTTCATAATATTAGAATTAATAAAAGCTATTTTATTAAATATAGATAAAGCCATTGTACTTATTTCTGGTGTAATAACACCTAAATCATTAATACTTTTCATAAGCCTTTGAGGTATACAGTCATCAATTTTTGTAGTAATAAGACCACTTTTATAACAAGAGTCAATATAACTTCCTAAGGCAATTAAAAGATTTAATATAGCTAATTCTTGTGATTTTCCACCCTTTTGAAGTCGTGGACTTCTACCATAACCCAACTTAAATGAAATTCTAGCTTCAAAATATCCATTATTTGTGGTACGAACAGAAATAGCATATTGTTCTGTTCTTTCTTTTATTTTTTCCATGTAATTATTCCTCCTTATTAAAAAATAAGCTAGGAAAATCATCAGAATAAATTTGTTCCTAGCTTATATTATCTTGTATAAAAACTCAACTGGTTATCTTTAATTTTTAAAATTTCCATAGTTTTTTGAAACCCATATAGGTAGTTGATTTTTGTCTACAAGTATTTTATGTGGAAAAATAATTGCAGGAAATCCTTTAATTTTTACAAGTTTATACATTGTTTTATTACTAATATTTAAAAGCTTTGAAGCTTCTGTTATTGTAATTAATATTGGTTCAATAGTCATTTTTTCCTTCTTTCCGAAAAATCGAAAATAAGAGACTGAGTTGATAGCAGAATAAATATTTTTATTTATTACACATGATTACTTATTTTAATTTTTTTAATATTTATTAATTCATATGTTGTTTATATTCTTTTCTGTATTCTTCTTCTTCTAATTCCATTCTATAACCATATAGTCCATAATAGACTTCATAAGTCATTGAAATATCATAAACAATATTGATATCATCAGGGGATGTACCAGCTATTGGGGTAAGGTACCACTTTAAGTAAGGTTCTTTTAATAATATCTTATTATTATATTCTTCGTTATTTTCATCCGTATATATATATATATATTTCCATTTTTGTAGTTTATCTAAAAATTGGTTATACAAAAATTCTCGATCAAGAGTACAAGAGCCACACATACGATACTCATAATCTACTAACCCAAAAAGTGTATTGTAAGGATTTATTTTTTCTAAATTAGGATTTAATTCATGTATTAACATTTCCTTTATTTCTTCTACTTCATAAGGCATATCGTATATTTGTTTGTATAATTTTCTTGCATTTGCTTCGAGTTTTTGAAATTCTTTGTTTTCTTCAATAACTCTTTCTAATAATTTATCTTTTTTATTTTTATTCATATATTAAATTCCTTTCTTTGTATGGTGGTTAAGAAAAACTTAACTACCATACATTTTTTTTATTATCTTGGCTATTTTCAGATAATCTTCTTTTAATCATTGGATACCCATTTAATAGTTTTATATCAATAAGACCCGAAGATTCCATTTCTTTATAAAACTCATTTCTTCTTAATTCTTTGTATCCACAGTCAAAACACCATGTTTTGTATTTTTGATAAAGTTCTGGTCTGTAAATAGCTTGTCCACTTTCCAATAATTCTTTAATTTCATCACTATTTAAAAATGACAAAATAGAATTATTGTCCAGTCTATACATATTTACTACTTTATTACTTTCTTCAAAATTAGCGAATTTTTTATTTACAGTATTAATTAATTCAAGATAGGCTTTGATACTTTGTGAAGCTAAATATTGCATAGCATCATCAGTCAACAATTTACTTTCATCAAATTTATCTTTTTGCTCATCTGTAAATTGTGCTTCAAATAATATTATATGAAGTCTTCTAAAAAAGCCTTCTGTTTTATCTGAGACTCGAGGAAGTTCATTTGCTGTAAAAATATTCTTTGCATAAGGTTTTATACGGTATCTGTCTTTATATTTTTGCTCTACAGACATTGCATCTCCTGTAACAATACTTTTAAAAACTTCAACTGATTTCAAATGATCTCGTGGTAGTTCTGAAACAACATTTAATAATTTATTTGTTATTTCAGCTCCATAAAATCTACCATTTTGTAATTCATGTATACTTACGTGACTCGCATTGTCATATCCAATTAGATTTGTAATAACTTTTACTAAAACGGATTTTCCATTTCCAGCGGTTTTTCCATAAAAGATGAAAGCTTTTTGCAAAGAAACACTTGTAGTCATACAATAACCTATAATTTGAAGAATTGCTTTTTTTCTATCTGCTTTACCACTTGTTATGTCATCTAAAAACTTTTCTATATATTCATCAACTTCAGCATTTTCAATATAATTTGTAGGAATCTGATTTATTAAAAATAAGTCAGATGAATGTTCTATTAATGTTTTAGATTTTAAGTCAAAAATTCCATTTTTGAAATTTATATAATCATTATTATTTTTAATTTCTTTTATTTGTGTAAAAACTCTGACATAATCTAAAACTTCTTTTCTCATACTCTTTTTTAAAGTTGAGTCTATAGATAGCATAGTACGTTCTAGAAATCCATCATCTAATGTATATACTCCATTTTTATAATAATAAAAATTTTCCTTATAAAATTTTATATTTATCTCTTCCATTAGTTTTTTAGCAACTCTAACATGGGTTGGAAACAATGAATCACAAATAGAATTATCTTCTATATTTTTTGGTGGTTCAACATTTTCAGCAGTATTAAGTAGTCTTTCGAGTTCTAGCATTCCATTTACAAATAATTCAGAAGGATCTTTGCCACCAAGAGCTTTAGAATTAATTTTATAAATTTTTTTAGGATATAATGCTTTAGCTATATCATCTACAAACTTAATTCCTGCTTCATCTTCTTCACAATGCACGTAGATTTTTTTAAATTTATCTAAACAATTTGGTGATTTTTTGAATGAGCTTATAAAATTAGTTGCTCCTGGAACACCTAAGGCTTGAATATGATTATACCAAAGTGTTTGTGTATCGGATTCACCTTCAACAAGAATAATATAATCATCTGAGAAATTTTCTAACATCCAAAGTCCATAAAGATGTAATTTGGAATTTTTTTCCCAAAAAAAACCTTTTGGTAAAGTTCTTCCTCGCACAGCAACTAACTCTCTTTTTTCATCGTAATATGGAATTGTAATAGTACTATTGTTTTTTTGTTTTACATCAAGACTTTCTAAAAAGTCTAGAGGGAGTTGTTTTAAAATAGAATATTCTTTTAGAGCAGACTTTTTCGGTTTTACATAAAAATTATCTTCAATATGTAATTCACTTCTTGCTTCTTCTTTTGAAATTCCTTTTACGTGTGAAACAAAGTCAACAATATTTCCACTGACATTACATCCAAAACAATGAAAGAGTCCTGTTTCTAAATTAATGTTAAAACTGGGGGTTTTTTCATTATGAAAAGGACACTTACAACGAAGTTCATCATCTTTTTGTGTATACGTATCGTAAGTATAATCTTTTATGATTTTTTCATATCTATGCATTTTTAACACCTTCTTTCATATGATTTTTTTTATAGAAAGTATTTGCAAAATGTACATTTTAGTGTATACTATATTTGTATATGTTTTTTGAAGCTCTGCACTGAAGAAATAGAGCTTCTATTTTTATACGTATATTATATAATTGTCAATGTACTTGCTTTTGATTTTATACCCTGATTTTCTGCATCTTTTTTACCTCCATTTCCGAGTAGCTTTTTCACTATATTTATGCTATAATAATATTGTCGTAGTGTTTAGCCGAACTCTAAAATTTAGTTCTTTTTTTGAACAAATATAGAATAGCATATTACAAAATATACCGTCAATAGTTACAGCTACAAGGGTTTGGAAACGAAACATAATTTTATAAAAAGAGGAATGTTGCGAAATGAGAAACTATGAATTTTCTGATGATAGAAATAGAATTATATGTGAAAGAATAGATGAGGTAATGAGAGAAAAAAACGTAAGCAATGCTGATTTATCTCGAAAGATGTATGGTAATGATAAAAGTAAAGCAAAAATAAGTAAATGGAGACACAAAGAAAATTGTCCAAGAATGGAAGTAATACCTGAAATTGCTAAAGTATTACGGTTGTTCAGAAGCTTACTTATTAGGAGGACAAGATACAAAAAATATTGATAATCAAGTGATATATGATAAAATAGCAATACTTGATGAAGCGATAAATGCACTAGAACAATTAAAAAAAGAACAAGCTGGATATATAAATTGCAATGATTCAATGTTAATGGATTCATCAGTATTATATGAACAACGGTTTTCAATTTATGGATATAATTAGTAATATAATAGCAGATACAGAATTGTGGAGAATCATACTTTATGAGGCAGAAAGAGTTGTAAATTGGTATAAAGATGATTATTATAGAAGTAGTTTTGAACTTCTTTTAAATGAAGAAGAAAGTGGGTACAAATATCCTGTACAAATTGAAATAAAAGATATATCAAACCAAATTATATCTAAAGCTATTTCAAAGTCTTTTAATAAATATATATCTAAAAAATTAAAAGAAATTAAGATAGAGGAATTAACAGCAGATGAGTACAATATGAAAACACTTAAAAAATTAAAGAATAAAAAATAAGAATTTTTGCAAAGAAAATATCACTTTTTCACTTATTAGTAATTTAAGTGAAAAAGTGATATTTTTATATGTAAATAGAAAAGAGATAATAATAACATATATAAATAAGGAATATCGATTATAGATTTTTTTTTACTTTAAGTAAAATATTAATGATGATAAAAGTATAATAGAAAAAATATATTTAATGTTATGAATGGCTAAAAAATACTTGACATATTGTAAAACTTATCCCATATAAAAATCATCAGCTTGACTAGTAGAAAAAGCTATGTTAATGTTCTGCAAGCTTAGAGCAGCGACAAAAACATAGTATAAGCTTTAAAAATAGTCAAGGGTTTTTCTTGCAAAAAAGTAAGAAAGGTGGTGAAAAAAATGGGAAAAAATTTTAATTACGTTATACACAATTTCGATTACAGAGGAAATCTTTTGGATATAATGTTTTCTATTAAAAGTTTTTTTGGAGAAGAGCAAACAGAAGAATTTTGTAAATCCTTTATACAGAGTAATAATATTATGAGAAAGAATGATGTTAGAAATTTAGTTCAAACGGATCCTTTTTCTGTATATGCTTTTAGTTCAAATGAGCAAGTAGCAGTTTTAACAGCTTATGTTCCGATAGATAGAAATCAAAATCTGATAAAAAATATTGGCTTAAAAAGCACACAGAAATTTTATAGAAATAAAGATTTAAAGTTAGCAAAATCTATTAAGCAAATGGGATATTCATTTCAAGTATCATTGTGTAACTGGAAAGATAAAACTGAAAAAGATACGTATCAAAGAGAATATGTATTTTTTATATATAGTGAAGATAACAGTACAGAACAATTTAAGGACAATATATTAAATTTAGCAAAACAATATAATATAAAATCAGTTATGATAATGGAAAAAACTAAAAGCAAAAGCCCTACCAATGTAATAAAGTCAAATGTATATTATATAAAAACAGATAATATTGTAGAAGAATATACTGATACAACAATAGAAACAATAGAAAGATATTTATCTAATTTTAGTAATACAAAAGTTTTATTTAAGATTCCTTACGAAAAAAATAAAAAAATACTATATTTAGAAGAAAAAGAAATTTTCGGCTATTACAGTAAAAATAAACAAGAACTAGTTAGAAAGATGAAACCCTACAGTTTTAATTCTGGAATGATTAAAAGTGCATTACTATCAAATTTTTCAAGAGATAATTATAATAATTAAATATAGGACATTCAAATGAGAATAAACTAGATTCAAAATAGCAATTGGAAGGCAACAAGCTATAACAGGAACAAATTAAAACGGTTTAAAATCAAAATAAAAGTGAGGAGTAAAATGAAACAATTAGCAGATGTAGTATTAAAAGTAGCAGATAAATATATGCAAGATATTGATTTAATAATAGATGGAAATAAATTAACACTAAATTATTTTAAAAATAAAAATAATCAAGAAATATATAAAACTTTAGAAATAGAACAATTTGAAGATAAATTGAAAATAATAATAAAACCAGAAAAAATTGTAAAGGTTACAGATTTAAAAGGGTTTGAAGATATTATCGAAATATTGTCAAAACAATGCAGTGCAAAAGAACACACTAAAGAAGAAATTGAGCAAATAAAGAGAAAATACAAAGCAGGTCAAAAAGTTGAACTAATAAAAATGTATGATTTACAAGCAGTACCAACAAAAACAAGAGGAATTATAGATTATATAGATGATTTAGGAACTTTACATATTGTATGGGAAAATAAGAGTACATTAGGCTTGGTAGTAGGAGTAGATGAATTTAAAATTATATGCCCACTATGTAACCAAGAATTGAGGTGTTTAGATAATGCCAATGAATAGAAAAAAAGTTGAAACAATTAATAGTAAATGTCATAACAACTGGAAATTTGATGTGGTTTATTTTATGTATCATCAAGAAAGAGATTTAATAAAAAAAGTAAAACTTAAAGATAATACAGGATATTTAGAATGTAGATTATTTTATAATAGCAAAAATCAAATATCATTAAATATTAACAAATTTGATTATAATCTGGACAAAAAGATAGCAACATCAGAGAGTTTGGGAACAACAATATTAATGGAGAATACAAGTTATAGAAAAAGAAATACAAATAATTTAATAATTATGACACAAAGATTAACAGATAAAGAGCTTTTAAATATAATAGGAACGGTAAAATTATTAAATATTAAAACAATATAAAATATTTTGAAGATCACAATACATATAAAAATTAAAAGAGGTAGTAAATATGTCGGGAAGAATTGATTATGAAGAACGAAAACAAAGAAAATTAGAAAGGTACATAGAACTTGCAAATAAAGCAAGTAAAAAGAGTAAAGAATACTCAAGAAAATATAATAAAATTGCAAATGCAATTCCAGCAGGTCAGCCAATTTTAGTAGACCATTATAGTGCCAATAAACATATAAAAGATATAAAAAGAATGGATAGTGCAATAGAAAAATCTATAAAAGAAAATAAAAAATCAGAATATTATGAGGGTAAAGCTGAATCAATAGAAAATAATACAGTAATTTCATCAGATGACCCAAATGCAATAAGAAAATTAGAAAAGAAATTAGAAATATTAGAAAAAAGAAAATTAGATATAAAGGCTAGAGAACACGAGTGGTATGAACTGCCATATATTAATGCAGATATAAAAAGGGTTAAAGAAAGAATAAAACAATTAGAAGAATTAGACAGTTTAGATTTTAAAGATATAACGTTTAATGGTGGAAAAGTAATACATAATAAAGAAATAAATAGAGTTCAAATACTTTTTGATAATATACCATCAGAAGAAACAAGAACTATATTAAAAAGACGTGGTTTTAAATGGTCGAGAAATGAAAAAGCATGGCAACGATTATTTAACAAAAACGGTATTTATGCAGCAAAATGTGTTATAGAACAAATAGATATAGTTCATTCAAGTGACAATGCCCTAGATTTAAAAAATGAAAATACTAGCAACAAATTAGCCGAACGACAGGATAAAAAGATTTAAAACCTAAAATAAAAGAAAGGAACACTAGTGGAAAACAAAATAAAACAATTAAGAATTGAACAAGGACTTTCACAAAAACAATTAGCAAAATTATCTAATCTATCATTAAGTTATATTTGTCATTTAGAAAATGGCAGTAGAAAAAATCCAACTTTTAAAGCAATGGTAAATATAGCAAAAGCATTAAACAAAGATGTAAATGACTTATTTAAAATAGAATAACTAGAAAGGATTTAAAAAATAATGGAACAAGACACAAAGAAAGCTGAACTAGAAAAAAAGTTAAATACGATAAGTAATGTTACAAATAGTTTAAATAGTCAACTAAAATACTATTATAATAAAGAAACAAATATACTGGAAGAATTAGAAAAGATAGAAAATTTAAGAAAAGATACTACAAGATATAAAGACTATTTAAAAGGACTTGATAAAGAATATAAGACAAATTGTGCCAAAAAAATAAAAGAAACTCCCCTACTATTAGCATTATTTCAAGAATTTGTTCAACAAACATATACTAGTAGCAAATTTTATGAACTAATACATAAAACCAAAATATTAATAAGTGATGATTTGAATAAAACATTAAATGATGAGCAAAAGAATATGTTGGAACAATGGAAATATTGTGAAGATAGAATACTAGATGATATGATAGAACAAGCATTTATTTATGGATATTCCATGGCTGTTCAATTTCGAGATGAAGCCATAAAACAATATCCAAATAAAAAGTAAATAAAAGCAGAAATAATTGATTTTTAAATATACATCAATTATTCCTGCTTTTCTTTTTCTTTAGCCATTCCGTTGCTTCGGCTTCTTTGAATCTTTCATCTGCAAAAAATTCAGATAAGCTTATACTTAGACCTTCACAAATATAAACCAAATTTTCAAGTCGAATTGTTTTAGTTTTACGGTTTAAAAACATTGTAATTGTAGAAGAATACACACCAGATAAATCTTCAAGTTTATAAATAGAAACAGATTTCTCTTGCATTATTTCTTTTATTTTAGTGGCTACTAAATCCGAAAAATCCACAGTTTTCAACACCTTTCCTCAAAATTTACAATAATTGTAGCAGACTATGTTAGAAAAATATCTCAACAAATTGAGAGAAAATTCAGTAAAATACTTCAATAAATTGAGATAAAGTGCTATACTAGTAGTGAAGGGAGTTTTTTATATATTATGGAAGAAATTTTAAGTAATTATTCATCAATAGATATTGAAACAATGCAGAAAAACATGGAAAAGATAAGAATTAAATGTATGGAAGTTGAATTACTTAAGAAAAATTTGGAAAAATATTTTGGATTTGAAATTACAGATTATATTATTTTAGATATAATTGAAAATGAAGATTATAATCATTTGTGTTTAATGATTAATGTTGCAATAATAAATGAAAGAATGTCAGAAGAAAATGGCATGATATTAAAACAGGGAATTAAAAAAATATTTGGAATTGTAAATGAATATGACAGATTAAATAAAGAAAAATGCCCTATTTTAGAGGACATTTTAGTATAGAATTAATTTGATATTAGAAAATCTAAAAATTTGTTAAAATACTTTTTATTTTCATCTGATAATGAATTGTATTTATGGATAATATTAGTATTTTCTACATTATCTATATTTTGAGGCATTGCAGGATTATCAGTTCTATTTAAAAGATAATCTGTAAAACAATGAAAAAAATCAGCAATTTTAATCAAATTATCGACATTTGGCTTACTATTGCCTAATTCATAATGAGAAATAATTTCTTGAGACACCTCAATTTCAATGGATAATCTTGTTTGTGTCATGTTCTTTTCTTCCCTTAACTTTTTCAAGTTGTTCATTTTAAAATTTGTGTTTTCCATTGATTTTCTCCTTTCGCCCTATAATTTTAAATTATATAAAAAATAAATATAGATACTAGAACATATATGAATAAAATGTATTCATTTATATTGTAAAAAATATAAATAAGTGATATACTTTTCTGGAATGAAACTATATTTATTTATGAAAGGGGTGTATATAAACAAAAGATTATAAAAAATATTATAAAAAGAGAGGTAGAAAAAATGAAAACAAAAACAAGTTTAAAATCATTTGTAGCATTAGGAATAATGTTATTATCAGTATTTATATTAAATGTAAATACAGCAAATGCAGCAGAAGTTGATGAAACTTATGTGAAAAATTTAAAATTAACAAGTCCAAAGTATTTTGAGGTTGATTTAGATTACATATCATATAGTGAAAAAAGTGAAAAAGAGTGGAATGCCGAATACCAAAAAACTTTTAATATAATATCTAATTATTATGAAAAACAAATAAATAATAAAGCTATTACAGTAAAAGCAAGTTCAATGGCAGGTGGAACAGATGGTGGACTAAATATGTGGACACACCCAACAACATTAAACATTTATCTTAATGGCAAATTAGTTGATACAAGAGATATGGGATCAGAACTTGCTGTTCCAGTAATAACTGTATCAAGTACATTATCAGATAGTGAAATAAATGACTATATTAAAAATAGAATAACAAAGTCATATAAAGAATATGGAGAACAAATAACAAAAATAGAAAAAGGAACAAAAGATGTAGCACATATTGATATTCCAGATGGTTATACAGTTTATTCAAATCGTGGATATGAAAGCGTTGTTATAGTTAGAAAAGAAAAAGCAACTGAACCAGTGAAAAAAGAAGAAAAAACAACTAAAATAAAATTAGAAGCAGATACAACAGTAATTCCATCAGATACAGTATTAAATACAAAAGAAATAAAAGAAGAAAAAACATTAAACACAGTAAAAGAAAGTCTAAAAGAAGTATCAACAAAATATATCACTTATGATATTACATTAACAAGTAATAATGCTAAAATACAACCAAATGGAAAAGTAAGAATCAGTATTCCAGTTCCTAGTGATTTTGATAAAACAAAATTAGTGGTTTATAGAATATCAGAAGATGGAACAAAGATAAAATATGATGTAAATATTGCAGGAGAATATGCAACATTTGAAACAGACCATTTCAGCACTTATGTATTAGCAGAAAATAATGTAATAACAAATACAGATAACACAAAAAATACAACAGATACTGAACCAAACATAGAAAATACAAAAACAAATAAAGGTGAAAAAGATGATACACCTAAAACAGGAAATATCAATATAATAGGTTATGTATTAGTATTAGCAATATTAAGTGGTGTTGGAATAGTAACATTAAAGAAAAAATCAAAATAACTTGTTATAATTAAGGAGTAGTGATTTTATATTACTACTCTATTTTAATAAAAAGGGGCTTTGTATAAAATGAAGGCAAAACATGGAAAGAAAAATACCAAGTTTAAAAAAATAATTTTAATATTAATAACTATAATATTTATAACCTGTATCATCTATATATCAGTTTATTTCTACAATAGTTACAAAGATAAAAATATAAATGGTAATATTCTAAACAATGTGAATGTAGATTCAACAAAAGTTACTGAACAAAAGACAGAAAGAATGTTACAATTAGAAGAGTTGCAAAAAGAAAACTCTGAAATTATTGGTTGGTTAGAAATTGAAGGAACTAATATCAACTACCCAGTCTTGCAAGGAAAAGATAATGAATTTTATATGAAAAATAATTATAAAAAAGAGAAATCAAAAAATGGCTCAATATTTTTAGATAAAAGTTATAATTGGGATATTCCTAGTAGCAATTTATTACTATATGGTCATAATAATAAAAATGGTACAATGTTTCAAGAATTATTAAAATATAAAAAAGAAGACTTTTACAAGGAGCATACTAAAATAAAATTTACAACTAATAAAGAAGATAGTGTTTATGAGATAATGTCTGTCTTTTATTCAAGAGTATACTATAAAAATGAAAAGAATGTATTTAGATATTATTATTTTGTAAATGCAGAAAATGAACAAGAGTATAACGACTTTGTAAATAATGCAAAAAAGGCTAGTATATATGATACAGGAATTACAGCAGAATATGGAGAGCAGTTATTGACATTGTCGACTTGCGAATACAGTCAAGAAGATGGAAGATTTGTAGTTGTAGCAAAAAAATTAAGAAAATAAGGAGTAATATATATATGAAAAAGATATTA
>Ga0129311_1000635_pt1 | contig 29063 bp, 41 predicted proteins | sample Go1ome_FD_94435 | JGI IMG/M metagenome (GOLD analysis project Ga0129311, IMG submission 94435) | Western lowland gorrila individual fecal microbial communities from Wisconsin, USA - Go1022B metagenome | ecosystem: Host-associated > Mammals > Digestive system > Large intestine > Fecal | place...
AGAAGGTTTTCAATCAATCGTTCCTTTATATTTAAGTGGTATACCAAATAACATGATAAATCGTAAAATGCAGCCTGTGAAACAAAAAGTAGTTACATTGAATAAATCGGTTAGTTATTCTTGTGGTGTTTCTACAGATGAAATAGTTGATGAAAGCATAAAAGCATTTAGGATAATACAAAAGTTAGAGGCACAAAATTACAGGGTAAACCTGAATGTTGTTTTAGGTGTATATGAGGCCAATGGTTATTGGAGCGATACAATTAAAAATGGATATGCTATAAAAGTTAAACTGAAGAAAGCAAATGAGAAATTGAACATAAGTAAACTTGCTTTTCCTTTGGTACATCCAAGTATGCTGAGACGTTTGTTTTTAAGATTTATGGAAGTACATCCCGGGGTACCAGATGAATATACAAGAGGTTATGGTAGGCCAATGGGAGAGTCACTAATTCGTGAATGTTTTCCAAAGAATGAGATTTTATTACCACAGCATATAAGAAAAGATGTTGATAGTATAAAAACACTTGATGATTTGGAAAAGTTATCATAAAATATTTTGAAAAATTTTTAATTTTCCTATTGACGTATCCGAAAAATTATGATATAATGGTTATAGTGAGATAGGGAAAGAGAAATTCTTACAGAGTATTCAGAGAATATGCGAAAGGAAGTAAAAGATATGGCACAACAGCAACCGGTAAATTTCAGGGTAAAAACTCTTGAAAAAGGAGACAAGCCTGGTTTTGTACATATCGACTTAGTATTCGACGGTGAGAGTAAAGTATATTCTTACTATAGAAAATACGGTAGGGATGTAAATAATAATTTTGCAGTAGTTTCAGGTTGTAGAATAACTTTTGATAGTGACTTCAATTTGAAAAGTGTAACTAGAGAATATGATGTCAAAGGTCAGTACAGGAAGTCAACTGAGAACCTAAGCAAACGAGTGAGGGCTAAAGTAAAATCAGAGGGGTATGATATAGGTGTTGAGAACGAGGTGCCCTCAGGGGGGGACGATTTCACATTTCCGACAGAGGACTTTGGAGAGGACGAACCAGAAAAAGTAGCAGATGCTGAATGGGATAAAATCGAACAAGAAGAAAAGATTAAGCAGATGCTTAAGGGAGAAGTTAAACATGAGAAATATGACCAGATTAAGATGTGTTTGGATTGTAACATTCCGGTATATCTTGCAGGTCCAGCTGGTAGTGGTAAGAACCACACAGTAGAACAGATAGCTCGTGAGAATGAATGGGACTTCTATTTTAGTAACTCTATACAACAAGAGTATAAGTTAACAGGTTTTATTGATGCCGGTGGTGACTATCACGAAACAGAATTTTATAAAGCCTGTACAAGTAAAACAGAATGTGTATTCTTCTTGGACGAGATAGATGCCAGTATACCAGATGTTTTGGTATTATTAAATGCAGCAATCGCTAACGGTTACTTCGAGTTTCCGAATGGTAGAGTTGATTTCTCACATGTTCATTTTGTAGCTGCAGGTAATACGGTTGGTTCGGGAGCAGATGATATGTATACCGGACGTATGGTATTAGACCAGGCTACACTTGATAGGTTTGCAATTATAGAGTTTAATTATTCTGAATTGATTGAGCGAAAGCTCACAAAAGACAACCAAGAGTTAATAACCTTTATCCATGACCTGCGAGATACATCAAGTAAGAAAGGAATAAGAGCTACTTTCAGTTATCGTTGTATGATGATGGTAACTAAACTTGAGAAGGCGGGTATGCCGCTAAATCAGATAATGAGAATTGCGGTTATGAAAGGGTTAGACCAAGATACAATAAACACTTTCAAATTGTATGGTACAGGTAAGTATTATGAAGCTCTTAGTAATATTCAGATGTGAAGCCAATAGGCTTAACATAAATAAGTGTACAGTTGTACAGAAACAAAGAAGCCATAAACAAAATAAAAAGTAAAGGAGAACAAAATCATGGCAAAAAATTATTCATTAGCAGAGGCAGTACAGGTATTATTGGAAAACGAAGACACAGCAGCAATTGCGGACATTGGGAGAAGATACCCTCTGTTAGCAGTTAAGATTACCAGAGTGGCTGTAAAAGCCGGTGAAGAGTTCGGTGACCTGATGCAGTTTATGCCGGAGAACCTGTCTGCTAACAAGATTAACGGTACAATCAAGAAGGCTCTTGAGGATGCCTGTGAAGAAGAAGAGTACGACGATGATGATGCGGATGTTGAAGATGATGGCGACGAGGAAGAGGAAGAAACACCTAAGGCAAAGAAAGCAGCTAAAGCACCTGCTAAGGCAGCTGCTAAGAAAGCCACTTCTGATACATCAGGTGATACCGATTATGACAATTGGAACAACGCAAAGATGTACAAGTTGCTTGGTGAGTTAGGATTACGTAAGGATTGCAAAGAGAAGTTCGGTGACCTTTCCCATGACGCTATGCTGAAGTATCTCAAGAAGTATGTTCCGGATGGTAAGCCTGTTGAAGCAGCAGATGATGAAGAGGATGTTGAAGCAACAGAAGAGCAGGATTACACAGGTATGAAGGCTATTGACCTTTACAAGCTTTGCAAAGAGCGTAAGATTAAGGCTGAGCAGAAGAAACCCGCTAAGTATTATATCGACCTATTAAAGAAGGCTGATGCAGCAGCTGTTGAGGCTGAAGAGTCTGCCGATGATGAAGAGTGGGATGAAGAAGAGGACGAGGATGAAACACCGGCTCCTAAGAAATCTGCTAAAAAAGCAGAAGCAAAACCTGCAGCTAAAGGCAAGAAACCTGCAAAAGAAGCTGACGACGAGGAAGATTGGGAAATCTGAGACAAAGAGTTCAGTAGGTACATGAACCCTCCAGTCGGGTAATAATAAAAGTACTTGATAAGTGATGCTAAGGCTGGTTGATAGAGATGTCGGCCAGCCTAAGCTGTATTTAAGGGCAGGTGATAAAATGACTACACGAGAATTGCTAAATCTCGATTGCAGAGAAGATGGTTCAATGGAGCTGTTACAAAAAGCTTTGAGATTGATACCACCATTGGCCAAGTATAAGATTGAGGATGTTCCAATCTACAAAATAGAAAAAGCTATAATTGTACTAACAAAGAAGTACAATATGAGGATAAGAGAGTTGGTACCAGATGTTTGGGCAAACAAAGAAGAAGTGATTTGGCGGTCAATAATAATAAACGACAATGACCTCAGTACAACACAGATAGTTTATGGTTTAAGTCTGTATGAGTGTTTAGCTAAAACAGTTATCTGTATGTATTCATTGAGAAAGAAAGTCGATACAAGATAAGGAGGGACAAGCTGGTGGTAATAAGGATATACACAGATGGGGCATGTTCTGAAAATCCTGGTCCAGGTGGATGGGCGGCGGTATTTAGTACTCAGCATGGTTGTAAGATTATTTCTGGTAATGAAGTCGAGACTACCAATAATAGAATGGAATTATCTGCAGCGGTTGAGGCTTTGGAAAAGATACATAGAAGTTGTTCCAAAGATAATAAATATGAGTTGTATTCAGATAGTGCCTATGTAGTTAATTCAATCGAAAACGGTTGGATAGAGGTATGGAAAAAGAATGGTTGGCAGACAACTAGAAAGCAAGATATAAAAAATAAAGACCTGTGGGACAGATATTTGACTATCAGGCAAAAGTTGTTAGATGATGATATTGACATAAGCATTATAAAGATAAAAGGACATGCAGGTCACCCCTTTAATGAATATGTGGATAAGCTTGCTAAAGAAGAGGTTCTGAAAGCGAAAGCAAAAAAGCGTAGACGAAAGGTAGGTGAGAAACATGCTTAAATACTCAGAGGAATTTATGAGTAAAAAATTCAATGGTACAAATATGAAAGATGCCTATATGAAAGCTGTTAAATGGTATGCAACAAATGTATTGGCTAAGAATGAATTGCAGGAAGTAACGTGTTCTTTTGAAAAGGACAAGCAATCTCCAATCGTTACCATTCATTTGTATGTAACCATGGAAGAGGAAGAAGTAAGACAGGCTCACTGTCAGATATGTAAAGAGGCCCATGCTTCATTCTTTATCAGTGAAGAAACCAATTGTGCTTGGTGTAAGATAAAAGGTTATCAGAATAGATGTGACCAGAGAATATCTGTAAAGAAACAATATTATAAAGACCTTTTGAATAGGAGGATGTACGATGATTAAAGATTTATGTATAGCATTAGGAGAAGTGGCTACCGATGGTTTTACTTGGTTGGTACATACTAAGTTGGTTCAGCTTATTGTAAGATTTTTCTCAATTATGCTTGCTATTGTAGTTGAGTTGCTCTTAATGATACTTGATGTGATTGGTAGAAATTTGAGGAACCTTGCTTTATTACTTCAGATAGGTCTCCCTTATCTGATGTGGTACTTAGGTGCTTATCTTTATGAAGAACGAGGTGAGTTTGCAGTAGGTGGAGAATTATTTGTTCCACTAGTTGTATTCTTGGTAATATACTTTGTGGGTTCATTTGCTAATCATATTGGTAAGGGCGAAAGAATACCTGTACCTGAAAAGCGATTTACAGAAGTTGATGATGGTGAAGTATCAATACCAGTAAGTAGACAGGACGAAATGCTATTTTATCTTGCAGACCTTGAAGATTACTTAGAACGTAAAGGTTATATGAGCAGTAGGTCTAATAAAAAGAAAAAAAGATGATATGATACTGGACCTCCCAGTGGCCTCTATTTCAATTTGAAATATATCAGTTGATAAAATATATGGCTAAAATATCAAAACCTCTTAAAATTGAAATATGAGGCCCCGGTGATGGTTCGATATTATGATATTATTCTATGAAAGGAGTAGTATGAGTAAAGTAGCTGAAGCATATCTGTATAAAGATTATGAGGCAGAAGAACCGAAAAGGGTTAGTAAGAGAAAGCCACCAATCAATATGTCAGAGAAAAATAAATGTTTATATTATGATATATCATGTTCGTATGGTATTTGTGATGAATGTGAAGTACACAATGAAAGGAGTAGGATATAGAATGTATTCAAGAAATAGGTATCGGTATAAGCATAATAAGCGTAGACGAATTAGCCGGACCAGCAGAGTTAATAGCCAAAAGGGGTTAGTAAAATTATTAGTTTTGAATGGTATCATAATTGTAGGTGTTATGGTATGTACATTATCAAAACTCAGTTCAGCAGAGCCTGAAGTTATTATGAATATAATGTCAGAGAGCATTCCGGTCGAACAAAATAGAATTGTACAGAGTACAAGTATACCTAGTGGTATTGCAGAGTATGAAGAAAATGAAATTGATAATGTCACTGGTTCGTCGGTACAACATTATCCAGAGTTTGCATACTCCAAGGACTGGGATGCTGATGATATTTACTATTTAGCCAAAATAGCAGAGTGTGAAGCAGGTAACCAAAATATCCAAACAAGGACATTGGTTATAATGGCAATCCTAAACAGAGTCTGGTCAGACAAGTTCCCTGATACGATTTATGAAGTTATAACAGAAAATAATGGTACTACATATCAGTTCAGTCCTTGTATTCCTGGTCATAGTTGGTATACAACAGAGCCAAGTGAGGATAGTTATGAAGCTGTATCTGTGGTATTAGAAAGTAAGTATGATTATTCAGGTGGATGTACGTATTTTGAAAGTTGTGAGGATACGGATAATTGGCACAGTAAGAATTTGGAGTTCCTATACCAAAGTGAAGATGTAAGGTTTTATAAGGAGTATGAGGAATGAAAGCACAATATAAACCACCAAAAATAAAAGATGGTAGCTATGAGTACAACTCATATCCATATATCGAGGTAAAACCTTCAAATGAGCATTATAGAATGTGTTATTGTTGCCTCAGAAAAGAAATGAATATACACAAATTACGTCTTGGTGTAAATAATTCAACTACATCAATATGTATATGCGAAGAATGTCTGTTGATATTCAATGATTTGTTAAATGAGTACACGGACAAGTTGGGAGGTTAATATGCAGATACCTATTAGTTCTGAGTTAGAAGATTTAGCAAAGCAGTATCCGTTATCATATCGTGAAGTATATGCCTTAAGTATAGGTGTAGAAAAAGAGAAGTTAGAAACAGCAATTCGTCAGATAACAGGTTTTGGTATGTCAGTGGAAGGGTACTTAATTAAGATGTGTTATTTTAGTCCAGTAAGGGTACGGGAATTATTATATTCACCTTGCTCTTATGTAAGACCGGATAATAAAGTACTTAATGACATAAATAAATTAAAGGAGCAAAAGTAAATGGGTCGCATAATAAATATGTCTGATTACATAAAAGAAGTAAATACAGCCAAAAGGGAGATGGAAACAAATCCTAATGCAGAAATAGACGAAGATTTGCTTGAGGAAGATGAAGATGTAGAAATCTTGACTATGGGTGAACTTTCTGATATTGATGAGTACTTGAGAAACATAGAGGAAGGCTGTATGAAGTTAAGGGAGGTGCTAGGATTAGATGGGGAGACATTCAACAACGGGGATTAAATACCTCAACATAGATTATCAAAAGAAGTATAAACATACCTATAATGTTAGGGTCGTATTATTTGGTAAACACTTTATAGTATGGTCCGGAGACGACATTGAGATAGGTAGAAAAGTGGCTGAGAAAGTCAATGAGTTAATGTCTACTGGTCATTCAACATTTATCGACTGGTATGACAATAATATGGAAAGGTGGATGATAGAAAATGGCTATAAGGATGCGAACAAATAAAGATGAAAATGCTGTTTGTAAATGCTGTGGAGCCACCAGAAAACATTCCTTGGATATGTTTGATATTGCTTTTACAGACAAGCATATTATTACGATTTGTGACCTTTGTAATACCAGATTGTTTCAGAAAACATTAACAGCTGAATGTAAGGTACAAGGCAAAATGAAATCACAACAAGACCTTAAAATTATTCAGGCACGTTCACAAAAAGGACAAACCTACTGGAGTATGATGGAGGGAAAGGCATAAACAAATACATTCTTTCTCTTATATATTCTCTTTCTTATAAGTAATACTTAATAAGTTAAGTGTAATATAAAGTTATGAGGTATAACAGAATGAAATTAAATCTTGATGTATTACCAATAAAATATTGGGATATGACAACAATAATAAGTTGGTTACAAAGAAGAATTATAGTATATTCAATTATGTACTATGAAATGAGTGAGAGTTGTATAACAGATAAATCGTTTGATGAATTATCACACCAACTCGTAGAGCTTATGAATAGCAATCCACAAGAAGTTTTAGAACAAACAACCTATTGGTATGCGATGTATGATTTTGATGGTTCAACAGGATTTGACATACCGGATAGACTAACAAAGAGTGATAGAGGATATCTCACAACGATTGCTTCTCATGTACAAAAACAATACAGAGATAGTCGTTATGGTAACAATAAATAAAGTAAAAATTTGGAGGTAAAACAAAAATGTTAAACCTAAAGGATATTGTAAATAGAGTTTATGAAAACAACGTACCTGTAGCATTTGAAGTAAACATTCCTATTGAGGGTCCACATGGAGAACCTGCAAATCAACGTGTATGGTATGAGAAATTGCCGGTAGATGAAGCAACAAATCCAAGAGGTCTTGCATATAAGATATTCACATTCATTGGTAACCAAGTATATGAGTTACCTTATATGGTACCAAGACAGAACTTACCACTTGAGACTGTAGCTACAATTGGTCTCAGTCAGTTACAATTACTGATACAAGATGAAGCTTTTTATAAGCAGATGCTTGTAAGTTATATCGGTTCTGTAACGGAGGTAAAGTAAAATGAACAACAAACGTTCTGGTAAGTTTTACAGAAAGAATGAAGCAGAAGTAATGAGGTCATTGGGACTTGAACCTACACCAAACAGTGGTTCTGGTTGGATTGTAAAAGAAGATGGTCAGAGCGAAGATGTTATTTGTCAGTTAAAATCAACTGATGCAATGAGCATAAAGATAAACCTAAAGGATATTGAAACCCTTGAGTATAATGCTTTGGTAGCTCATAAACTTCCAGTATTTGCAATCCAGTTCTTATGTAATAACCAGACATACCTTTTGGTTAAACCAGAGGACTTACAGGATGTCTCAGGATTGATTGTAGGTAATAAGCCAGATAATTCAAGGTATGAAACTCTGGGAATTGAAAACACAGGTCTGGGAGGTCCCAGTAATGGTGTAAAAGAAAAGCCGAAAGGTAATAGGAAAATAATAAAGTCCAGTAAATCAAGTCGTGAGAGTTTCAACAGAGAACACGAAAAGAAATTCCAAAAGAAAAGTAAATCGGCCTTGTAAAGGCCACCGCAAAATAAACTACTTCGCCGAAAGGTGTTAGTAATTAAAAGTAAAAAAAAGAAACCAAAAGGAGGTTGTAAAAAATGTTAATTAAATTAAAACAGGTTGTTAAATATAATGGCCACAGTATATCAGCAAACGGAGCGGTGAATTTCAATGTAGTAGCCAGTTACTCCGAATTGGTAAAAACAATAGAACTTACTCAGCTGTTAAACAACGATATTGCTATTCTGGCTAAGTTACCTGATGAACCGAAAGCAAAGAAATTAGGTATTTTCAGAATAAAGCAAATCACGATTGATGGCGACGGCGAAAGCAAAATCAAGTTCGACACCTTGAAAGACTATGTAGAGGTAGACAACTTAAATAGCTTACCGTTGAACTCTGATGATGTAAAAGAGTTCCAGTTGATGTACAAAGCTGACGTAGAGTTAGAAAGTGAGGAAAACGAAGATGGCGAAGAAGAGTAACAAGTCAACTTACACAGAGATTAGTAAAGCACAGATTACAGACACCAGGAACATCGTAATATCTGATTGTTCGGCAGGTGGCTTTACTATAGCACAGCGTATGGATGTAAAAGAGGGAAAACATACCAATCAGGTATATATGAAAGGTGCTTTCCATATCAATGACATTAGTGGTCTGATAAGTTTACGAGATGCAATCAATCTGGCTATTCAGGTTGTAGAAGAACGTGCCGATTGGGATGTAGCAGAAGAGTAATAAATATATGAGGCGACTGGTTGGTGCTACAAGCACCAGCTGGCTGACTTCATTATATATTATACGTATATACGCGATAGGCGTGTTGGTAAAAATATTTTTAAGAATTTTTGAAAAATCTATTGACAAAGCGAAATATACGTGATATAATTAAGACAAGATAAGAAACGAAGCAAAACTAAGACGAAGTAGTAAATAATTCAGACGAGACGAAGCTCCGGAGGAATTATTGAAAAGTAGCAAGATTGCAGGTAGTTTTCCTTATCCTAAAGTATCAAGTAAAAGTAAAATAATAAAAAGTGTCTAGGAGGACAAAAGTGATGAACAAAGTGGTAAAAGTACTTGTAGGTGTAACAATGATGGCTGGTTTATTTGTAACTAATGTAGAAGCAAAAGGTATGAGTGAGACCGGTAATAATGTTTTGAAAACAGGTAAAGTGGTAGCAATCGAATATTCAGAAAACCCGGATAGTGAAGATTGGCTAGAATGCTTCGATAAGATGTACTTTGAGGTAGACGGACATGTTTATATGAAATATGATTTTGCAGAAGATATGTTTGTCGGTGATGATGTTTTGGTAATTATGAATACTCAAGGTACCGAAAACCTAAAGGATGATGTAATAAGAGATTGGATGTATTGGAGACCAGACCTGGAGCTACCAGACAGTGAATACTTCGGTGAAGTAGAAAATGGCACATGTATCGGTGAAATAAAAGATGTAGAAGTAAACGATGCCGGTATTATGATGATAGATTTTCAAGATAACACAGGCCTTTGGTATGAGTTAGATGATAAAGAGCTAACAGAGCATTTATATGATTTAGCCAAAAGCCTAAAGGGGATTGTAAATAAAAGACTGAGTGCCGAAAGGTAATAGTAATAGAATGCCAAAAGAGATTAGTAAATCAAGTGCCGAAAGGGGTTAGTAATTATGAATATGAGTACTTATAATGCTTTTATAGTTTATGCAATTAGAAGAGGTTTTACAGCACGAAGCTCAGGCGACGAATTTGAGTCAATCCAGTTGATTACACCAGATGGTCAAGATGTATATGATGTAACATATTATGATTATCATAGATTTATATATGTAAGAAAAACAGGTATATTTGAAGGTATACACAATCGCAGATTGAATGATATAAGTCAAGCAAGAATGTGGGCAGATGAAATAGCAGAAGAAATAAAAGCAGAGATAGAATATAAAAAAGAAGAAATGAAAAATGCTAATCTGAATTGCTGATGTAATTTACAGGTTATGTAAACAGAGTACAGAGTATGAGTTGACTGAATGTTTATGTTTGTTGATGTTGTTTGAGCTATTTGAATTGTTCGAACTGTATGTACAAATTTGAATATTCAGTCATTTCTGGTTATTGTTAGAACATTCAGACAATTGCTTGAGTTGTAAGAATATTCAGAATGTTTGCTAAGTTATTTGAATTGTATATACACTTCAGTCAATAACATAAGTTGTTAGAATTGTCAGACAATAACAGATTTTTGGTTGAATTATAGAACTTTAATAAATTTGAATATTTTTGTTGACAGTGCTTATAATAACCTCTATAATGATAACTAGAAAGAAACAAATAAATCATTTATAGGAGGTACACAACATGACAATGACAACTATATTATTAAAGAAAGAAGAAACACAGGCAGCTTACAGATTAGCAGATATTCAGAATATCAGATATGGCAAGGCAAAAGACTTCTATAATAATGAAGATATTCGTGGTAACGACATGAAGCCTGGTGACCCAATGATTTATATATCTTTTATAGATGGTTCGGTTGCTTCGTTTGGTAAAGGTTGGGAAATAACATTCTATTAAAAATATTTTTCAAAAAAATTCAAAAAACCTATTGACAAATAGAAACGACGCCTTTATAATAATAGATAGATAAAGAGATATAAAACTTTTATCGGTGTTCAAGCAGAGGACGACAACCTAACAAACAGTCAAAATAAAAATTTTTCAAAAAAGTGGTTGACAAACAACCGAACAGCCTCTATAATAAGAGATAAGAACAGAGGTAAAACCTCAAAACAAAATTTTTAGAGTTTGCAGAGTCAAACAGAAAGGAGCCTAGTATGGCAAAGAAAATTTACGAAATGAAAGAAATGACAATTGAGCAGATGGAGAATTTCGCAAGCGAAAATAACCTCAAGGTGAAAGACACAAACGACGAAACAAGATATGACCTCTACGATGGACGTAAGAAAATGTATGAAGTGACAATCGTAGAAGAGGCAAAGAAAAAGCAGGTACACGTTAGAACAGGTGAGACACTTAAAGCTTGGTCTGGAAAAGATAGCAAAGGTGTAGCTTATAAGGTCATTTATAGAAAGTCTAAAGATAGAGCAGAACTTTGGAAGGCAGAAAAAGACGAGGCCGGCAAGCTTCACAGAAATAGAATTATAAATAAAGACATTGAGCAGACCATAGAGGCTTATCAGAAATTTGCTGAAAGCCTGATTGCAGAAGCAGATGGTAAGAAAGTGGCACCAAAGAGAAAAACAAAAACCGCATAATCTATAATCGAATAAAGTAGATTTCATAGAATAAAATAATATAATAAAAACATTTACAGGGGCTCTCACACGAGGGCCCTTATTTTTTGTGGTCAGGTGAATTGTCAGACTATTCTATGTAATAGATGTAATATAAAGAATGTTCTGAATATATATAATAATCATAATAATAGATAATACAATATAAATAAAATGTATAATATATCAGGCAATTAAATGTTATTATACCAAGCTTTCTGACAATAAACATATATAGAGTAAATTGATTATACAATAAATAGAAATAGGGGGAATTGAGGACACCTCATGCACGCACACACCAAGCTTTCTTGCAACTCTGATAATATACATAATTTTTCTGAAAACATTTCTTATGCAATATATATTGATTTGCACTTCCACACAAATGTTAAAATTATCTGACAATTACACATTGCCCATGCAGCTTTCTGACAACTTAATGTAGGGGCCCCAATGTTTCTGACAACTCTGTGCAAGGGTGCGGCGGCATGGTAAATTGACTTGCTGTTTTTGGAAGTATATATGATGTGTTGTGTTGTTGCTATGCTAATGTCCAAATGCCCACCCCTCCCAACCACTTGCTTTTGTGAAATAAGTCGGTGTGCCAAAAACTACTGCTGCTGTAACTTTGAATTTCCAAGGCCCAATATTTTTCTGTTATACCACACAACGACAACAACCATAAGTGCTTTCGGTCATAATAGGACAATAGGTAAAATTGTAACATCTGGAACGGCTTGGAATGAGGACAAAACACAATAACAATGACTATACTATTTTGTGGTCAATACTTGTGTAATACCAATAAGTGAAAATGAAAAGCGAAAGAGCATAATATATAGGAAGAAATAGGCATACTACCTCGCAATAGAGGTATGGTTTTAAGGCCCCCAGTTCCCTAGTTTTAGATTAAAATAATTTAGTTGAATATTTCTATATGTAATAATATTATCTGTATTATATGTAATAATAATTAACTTATATAAAGAAAGAAATATAAAAGAAAGAAAGTCAAAATAAATTAAAAATAACTCTTGACTTTTCTTATCTATTGTATTATAATATAATTATGGTCAATATCTAATATTTGCTCTGTGAGTAAGTGATAAGTTAATCATGGTATAAACATAACAGAATATTGGAGGTAATAAAAATGTCAAAAGCTAATTACATACCAGATTTGGTTGACACCTGGTTGGAAGAGGATAACTTGATGCTCCTCGAAGCTTGGGCACGGGATGGGTATACCATGGAAGATATTGCCAACAGAATTGGTATCGACAGAAGCACCATATATGATTGGCAAACGAAATATCCCGAAATTGCACAGGCATTAAGGCGAGGCAGAGAGATTGTCGACTATATGGTTGAGAATGCCCTGTTGAAATCGGCACTTGGCTATAAAACCAAGGAAGTAAAAGTAACGACAGTAATGCGTTATGGTAAAGTGGTAGAAACTACTAAAGAAGTTACTGATAAAGAGCAGGCACCTAACGTATCTGCTATTCAGATGTGGCTGTACAATAGAAGTAAAGATAAATGGAAAAATATGAATGCTAAACAGAATATGTTTGAAGAAATGCAAGAAGATAGTTCCATTGAGGTTATTGTCCGTCGAGCTAGTAAGAATGAGACCGGTGAGTCTGAGGACGACGAAGCTTGGGAAGATGAAATGAATGAGTCTGTGGAAATCAGAAAACGAACAGCTGAAGAAACAGCTCAAGTTGAGAAGCAGAAGAGAAAAGAAAAGCGAGAAGCTAAGAAAGCAGCAGAACAGCATACAGAGTACTCGGATGTAAATGACGAGGAAGAGTATGACCCGAGTTTGGATGAATGGCCAGAGGATTGGGAGGACGATGAAGAGTGAAAATTGTTAAAAAGATAAGTCCTGCCTTTGAGGATTTTGTCTTTAACTGGGATTATGAACAGTATTTGCTCATAGGTGGTTATGGTTCCGGTAAGAGCTACGATATAGCTTTCAAAATTATACTTAAGTTACTTGAGGAAAAACGAAAGGTATTAGTGGTTCGACAGGTTTATGATACTATCTATGAGAGCTGTTTTGACCTGTTTTGCGAAATACTTGATGATATGGGTATTTTGGTGTCGGACATCAATGAGTTCAATAAAAAGAAGAACAAGTGTGTGGCACTAAAATCTCCATTACGTATCAGGTTCCCGAATGGTGGACAAATTATATTCAAAGGTATGGACAAGCCGGAGAAAGTAAAGTCCATAAATGGTGTGAGTATCGTATGGATTGAGGAGTGTTCAGAAGTAAACCCAGAAGCTTACAAAGAGTTGCTTGGACGTATCAGAACTCCCGATTGTTCCATGCATTTCATATTAAGTTGTAACCCGGTAAATAGAGAGAACTGGGTTTATACACATTTCTTTGTTAGAACAGATGAGCATGGCGAAGAAACAGTGATAATGGACGAGAACAAGTTCTATGAAAAGAAAGTAATAATCAAGAATGGCATATACTATCACCATAGTGTGCCAGATGATAACCCGTGGCTACCGTGGCAGTACTTAAAGCGACTCGACGACTTGAAGAATTACGACTATCAGTTGTATTTGGTAGCAAGATTTGGTCGTTTCGGTGCTTCTGGTACTCGTGTATTACCACAGTTCAGAATTGCCAAGGACAAAAACCGTTTTATCGAGAGTATCAAGATGCTTGGTCCAGAGAACCAGTATTTTGGATTTGACTTTGGATTTGAAGAAAGTTATAATGCTGTATTGTGTATGTCTGTTGATAGTAAACGAAGCATATTGTATATTTGGGATGAAATATATGTTAACCACTTAACAGATGATAAGATGGCTCGTTTACCCGAAATGCAAAAGTTGAAATCACGTCTTGACAATTACTACGATATGGGTTATAATAAATTATTGGTGGCAGATAATGAGGACCCTAAAGCAATTCAATATTACAGGCAGATGGGTTTTCTGATAAGGCCATGTAGAAATAAGTTCCAGGGGTCACGTCTGAGTAATACACGTAAAGTTAAGCGTTTTAAGAAAATATATGTTAGTCCTAAGTGTAAGAATACAATCAAGGAGCTAAAGGACCTTACATATAAGAAAGATGCTCAGGGTAAAACCGTTTATGACGAGTTCAATATTGACCCGCATACTTTAAGTGCTATTTGGTATGCATTGGACACAGTTACAGTTGCTGATGTTAAGCAAAAGGAATTTTATTCAAAACGAGGATAAGGAGGTAACAGAAATGAAAAACATCGATTGGGTGAGAAAGCTGACAAGTAGAAAGTTTTGGACAGCTGTAGCAAGTTTTGTTTCTATGATGATTGTAGCTTGTGGTGGTACCGATAATCAGGCAACTCAGATTACAGCACTGATTATGGCTGGTGCAGCAGTGGTAGCTTATATCATCGGAGAGGGACTGACTGACTCTGCTAATGCAGGTATCGAAGTTGAGCAGGAAGTCGAAGTAGAAGAAGATGGTGAGTAATTATGAGTGTTCAGAATATTCACGACAGACTGATGGTCGGCATTCGTAATGAAGTAGGTGTATGCTGCTTGATGGGTAGTATGAGAGCAGAGTCTGGAATGAACAGTATTAACCTGCAGAATAGCTACAATAAGAAGCTTAACATATCCGATGAAGATTATACGGCTGTTGTAGATGCAGGCGGATATGATAATGGGTTTATTACAGATAAGGCTGGTTATGGTCTTATTCAGTGGACTTTTTGGAGTCGTAAGCAGATGTTGCTTAAATATGCCAGGAAATTGGATGTAAGTATTGGCGACGAGAATATGCAGGTAGACTTCGCATTATATGAGCTGGCTACAAATTACAAGTCTATATTGGATGCGTTGAAAAATGCTACGTTTGAGACGATTGATGAAGTTAGCGACTTAGTAACAACTAAGTATGAGGCTCCAGCCGACCAATCAGAAGCAAAGAAACAAGAGCGTAGAGATTATGCTCGTGAATTTTATCAGCAGTTTAAGGAGGTGCCTAATATGGGGTATACTAATAGCCCACTGGTTGATTGTGAAAGAATTAGTCCTAATCACAGTGGAGAAAGAACACATAAGATTGACCGCATTACGCCACATTGTGCGGTAGGTCAGTTATCGGCAGAGAGAATTGGAGATTGTTTCCCGAATGGTAGAAATGCAAGTGCTAACTACGGTGTAGGGTATGATGGTAGACAATGTCTTATTGTTCCTGAAGTATATCGCAGCTGGTGTACATCAAGTTCAGCTAATGACCAGAGAGCAATCACTATTGAGGTAGCATCTGACAAGACAGAACCGTATGCTTTTACAAATGAAGCGTATGCTGGACTGTTAGAGTTGTGTATCGACATCTGTAAGAGAAACGATTTGAATAAGGTGATTTGGTTTGGCGATAAAGATAAGTCATTGAGCTATGAACCAGCCGATGGAGAATGTGTTCTTACTGCTCATCGTTGGTTTGCTAATAAGAGCTGTCCTGGTGATTGGATGTATGAAAGGATGGGTCAGTTAGCAGATGATATTAACAAGGCTCTTGGTAATTATGGTGGAGCAAATGTAGAAACCAAGGTACCAAATGATGGTATTACGTTATACAGAGTTCAGTGTGGTGCATACAGAGTTAAAGAAAATGCTGATAGACAGTTGGCTATTATTAAGGCTAAAGGTATTGATGCATTTGTAACTCAGGTTGGAGACTTATATAAAGTTCAGGTAGGTGCTTATGGTATTAAATCTAATGCCGAAGCTCAGTTGAACAGAATGCAGAGTCTTGGTTTCGATTGTTTCATTACTACGGTAACGAGAGAGAGTGAGTCCTTTGTTCCTAGAAAATCTGCAGAAGAAATTGCTGAGGAAATTTGGACAGGTAAATGTTCTGATAGTAGATGGGATGAATGGGGCTCAGGTGATACAAGAAGAGAGAGATTGGAAGCTGCAGGTTATAATTATGATGCAGTTCAGGCTGCGATTAAAAAGTTATATGGTTAGGAGGTAGGGTATGACTCAGCAAAATCAAAAAGAGGAAGCGGCTAAAGTGCTTACCACTATTGAAGATACTGATGCCTACTTGTCTGCTTATCGTAAGATACCCTATAGCTTGATAAGACAGGAACTGGATGTAGATGCTACAGATGTTACAGAGGAATTAAATCAGATTTGTAAGTACTATGGCATATATAAGAAGGGCAAGAGTTTTACAGTTGAGGGTACTAATGGAGATTATACGCCGGCTATGTTGAGATATAAGATGTCGGCAACTCTTGTAAATAAGGAGGCAAGGTTCCTCTTCGCTGAGCAGCCCGACATAAAAGTCGAGCCTAAAGGTGATGTAGGTGAGGCCACAGATGACTCAAAGAAAGCACTTATTATTCTGAATGACTTGGTAGAAACAGTACTTAGGAAGAATAATTTTGAAGAAATATTGCTGAAGGCTGCTAAGGATTGTTTTATTGGTAAGAGAGTAGCTTGTTTGTTGAACTTCAATGAGGAAGATGGCATTACAATATCTTTCCTTACAAGTTTACAATTTATTTATGAAACAAAGCCTGGCAATCCAAGAGAGCTTTCGAAGTTTGTTAGCTTTACGGTTATAAAAGAAACTAAGAACCAAAGTGCGAAAAGAATATTCAAAAAGAAATACGAAGCCGAATGGGTAGATGGTAAGAAAACTGTGTACCTTGAGGAAGCAATTTATAATGGTGTAGGGGAGAAAGTAGAAGATGTGACAGAAAGGTGTGAAATCAAGCTTAATTTCATTCCGGCTGTTATTATCATTAACGATGGGTTGACAAGTGAGCAGACCGGTGAGTCTGATATTGAAACATTACAGGACTTTGAGCATTGGTATTCCAAACTTGGTAATGCTGATAGTGATGCAGAGCGCAAGAGTATGAACCCCACTAAGTATTTGGTTGATATGAATAACAATTCTACAAAGAATTTGTCTACATCAGCCGGTGCTTTATGGGATTTAGGTTCAGACCAAAACCTTGAGGCCCCAAATCCGCAGGTAGGTTTACTTGAGCCGAGGATGTCATATAGTGATGCCTTAAAAATATCTCTTGACCGAATTAAGACGGCGGGATATGAGCAGGTTGATATGCCTAACATTACAAATGAAACCCTGTCTGGTATGATTACATCAGGTAAGGCATTGAAAGCTATATATTGGCCGTTGATAACTCGTTGTAAAGAGAAGATGAAAACATGGGGACCGGCTATTGAGAACTTAATTGATATGTTGATAAAGGGTGCTTATACATATCCGAACACTATTAAGAATTATGTAAATGAAGCACTTATGTCAGTTAATTATGAAATTGGCGTAACCCAGAATACTCCACTTCCCGAGGACGAGCTTGAAGAAAAGACATCAGATTTAGCAGAGATTGAAACAAAGACTTTGTCACGTAAGTCGTATATGAAGAAATGGAGAGGCTTGACAGATAATGAAGTAAATGATGAACTCAGGCAGATTGCTTTGGAGTCGCAGATACTAGAAGATAGCTTTGCTGGTTCTTCTAGTGGTTTCAATGGAGATAATACTCCTTTATCTGGTAATAATGGTGCAGAAGAGTTTAGTCTTGCTGGTGGCAATGTACTTAAGCGTGATGGTACGCAGGGTAAGAACTCAGGTAGAGGCGATAAAGCAAATCAGGATGGTCAATCCGGTGAACAGGTTCAACAGACTCAGATACAGGAAGTAAGTCAGGGTATGAGTAAACTTAACGGTACTCAGATTTCAGCATTGATTTCTGTTTTAACTAACTTCAAGAATGGCGTATTCAGTCAAGCACAGGCCGAAGCAATAATTAGGACTATGGGATTTGATGCTGAGTTTGCTAAGAGTTTGTTGGAAGAGGAGCGGGAGAAAATAATAGGAGGTCTCGCAAATGTCTGAAAACAAAGACTTAATTTTTAAGGATGCTTGGGAGGCACGAGATAGCATAACCAAGAGACAAGAGCGAGAGATAAGAAAGTTATATAACGATTGGGCAAGAGAGGTAAGGGACCAGGCTAATGCTTTACACAGGTCTGGTTCTGCTGGCTCTGCCAGTCAATCGCGAGAATTGGCTAAGATGTACTATCAAATGAGAAGTGCCAGTAAGCAATTAACAGCCGAGATAAATACCTCGGTGAAAAATAATGTTTCTGATGTGGTAGATGCTACAGTAAGAACAAATAAAAGGTGGTTACATTCTCTGGGTTTCACTAATGCCAGTATTGATACCAAGTTTTCCTTTGTAAAGGATATGGCAATAAGAAATATCATAACCGGTAATGTGTATCAATCTGGTTATAGTTTGAGTAATAGATTGTGGATGTATGAAAAGTCTACAATGAAAGATATTTACTCGATAGTGGCTAAAGGTATAGCGCAGAATTTGTCAATTAACGATATTGCCAAGCAGCTAGAAAAATATGTCAACCCGAACGCTCGTTGTCCGGTTATGGGTATTCATAATAGAGTGGTTGATTATAATGCTCAGAGATTAGCAAGAACGTTAATTCAGCATGCATACCAGCAGACATTAGTAGCTCTCACAAAAGATAACCCATGGTGTAGAGGTTATATATGGCACGCAACAAGTGCACATTCTTGTGAAGTATGTGAGGAAAGGGATGGACAATTTTTCACAGCAGAAGATTTACCACTTGACCACCCGAATGGTATGTGCACAATGGAACCTGATATTGATATGCATGAAGCTTTGAAAGACATTACTACTTGGGAAGAATTGTCAGAGTTTGATAAGTTCTTTGAGGATTTAGACTTCAGACCTGATATGGATTGACCAGTGACCTCATATTCGATTGGTACAATAAAAGTCGGTAAAATCTATATTGAATTTTTAAGGTTCGACTATGGGCGAGATAGAGGCCCTGGTAGAGGTACCTTTGGAGCAAAAATTTTTAGAATTTTTCAGAAATGTATTGACAGGTATTTTTGTGTATGATATAATTATTTAAGGTGCAAAGAGAGGTATAAATTATGGCTAACGATATTAAAAATGTTATGGCATCTTGTAAAGAGTGTGGTCACAGATTTCAGTTAGGTACAACAGTACCGGTTAAGTATCAGATGCCTTACAGAGATAAAGGTGGTAAGTCAATATTTCTTACATATTACGACTGTCCACAATGTGGAACGACTCATTATGTGCAGATTGATGATACACATACGCTTGAGTTAAAGAAAGAAACAGTCAGGATGTTTGCTAGGTTATCCAAGAAGCGAATGGACTTCAAACAGATACCAAAGAAACAGAATGATAAGTTTGTAAAAACCAACAGTAAGCTTACGGTAACAAGACAGGAGCTGATGAAGCAATATGATGGTCAGGTAGTATTTGATGCCGATACTGGAGCTGAAGTTGAGCTACACTTTACTATTGTGTAGAGAGGTAAGATACCGAGTAAGTACATTGAATTGAGACGTACCTGAGCGTCGGTAAATAAGCAGAGAACTTAACGTTACCATGAACAAATACATGGAGTAGAAAAGGAGAAAATAAAAATGGGTGAAGAAAACAACAACAAAGACGTTCAGAACAACGCAGACCAGACTGGTGCTCAGGGTAGTACAACTGGAGCAGCCGGTACTCAGCAGAATAATCAGCAGGTAAGTCAGCAGCAGACACAGCAGCAGACTACCGAAAAGATGTTCAATCAGGCTCAGGTAAATCACATGATGGCCAATGAGAAGAAGCAGGGTAGAGCGGCAGCATTCAATGAGATGGGTATAAATCTCAATGACCCCAATGCAGCAAATATGATTAACATGTTTAAGGCTTTTGTATCTTCTATGAAAACCGATGAACAGAAGACACAGGAGCAGTCAGCTGCTCAACAGATTGCATTGGCAGAGTCACAGTCCAAGTTACAGAGAGCAGAGTTCAAAGCAGAAGCATTACAGCTCGGTGCTAATCCCGAGTTTGTTGATGATATTGTTACAATTGCTGTTTCCAAGATGAGTGATAAGACAGATGCTAAGACGGTTATCGGAGAACTGAAAACCAAGTATTCTGTTTGGTTCACACCTGATGCACCAGAAAATAATGATGATAAAGGTAAAGGACAGAAGCAGCAGAACAATAATCAACAGCAGAATAACAACGGTGGAACTGGTCAGAATGGCACAGGTACTTCTGTTGGCAATGGCAGTAAGAAGGCCGGTACTGATAAAGGTACATCAGGCTTAGGCGCTCGATTAGCAGCACAAAGAAATCAGGCGACGCAGAAAAAGTCTTTCTGGTCGTAATTTAACAGGAGGTAGAAAGAATGTTAAACACAGATGGTGTAAGAAAAACATCTTATGGTAAACCCATTCAGATTTTGGCCAACGTAGAGCATCAGATGTCTGTTGGTTGTATCGTACCTAAGACAATGGCTTCTACTGTTGATGGTAAGAGTATTGTTCCCGCAGGTACGGCACTTAACATCAATTTGATGGATTTACAGGTTAGAGCTAAGGCTCCGACAACTGGGTCTCCTATGAATGCGGTATTACTGCATGATGTAGATATGACCAATGTAGCTGAAGGTGGTGCTATGAACGGTACAGCTCTTATTTGGGGGTTTGTTAACGTTAACAGACTTCGTACGGCAGAGCAGTCTTCAATTGTTACAGCAGCCGCCATTGATGGTGGAACCGATAAGATTACGTTATTAAAGGCGTAATCGTAGTAAAAGGAAAGGAGAAACAACAGTTATGTCTATTTTTGATTTAATGAATAGTACCGAACTGGTAGCTTATTGGGAAGAGCTGGTAAAAGACGAAGCTCCCTACCCTTGTGAGGAGTTATTCCCGGATGATAAGAAAAGAGGACTGAAGCTTGAGTGGCTCATGGGTGCTAATGGACTTCCGATTGTACTGAAGAACAGTGCATTTGACGCTGCGGCTATTCCTCGTGGAAGAATTGGCTTTGATAAGATGGAAAGCCAGATGCCGTATTTCAAAGAGTCTACATACATTGACGAGGAACTTCGTCAGGAATTAAACCTGGTACTTGAAACAGGTAATCAGGCGTATATCGACTCTGTTATGAACCGTATCTTCAACGATGAAACACGTTTGCTTCGTGGTGCAAGAGCTTCTCGTGAACGTATGAGAATGATGGCTCTTACTTCTGGTGTTATTGCAATGGCTGCTAATGGACAGACATTCAGTTATGATTATCAGATACCTGCAGCAAATAAGGTTGAGGTTAGTGTATCTTGGTCTGACCACACAAACTCTGACCCGATTGAGGACATTAGAGTTCTTAAAGAGGATATTGAACAGAGAACCGGTTGTAAGATTACCCGTGCAATGTGTGATGGTAAGACTTGGAGGGACCTCCGTGCCAACGAAAAGATTAAGAATGACATTTATGCTATTCGTTCTAATGTTGGCTCTATCACCAATAAGATGTTGCAGGACTACATCGCTGACCAGTTAGATGGTCTGGCTGTTCGTACGAATGATATGAGATATGCAGACGAGAATGAGACAACTCAGAAGTTCATGCCTACCGATACATTTGTTATGTTCCCGGGAAATCCTCTCGGTAAGACAATGTTTGGTACCACTCCTCAGGAGAGTGACCTTATGGCTGGTAACGCTGCTAATGTAACTATCACTGATATGGGTGTATCTGTAACAACAGTTCAGAAAACAGACCCTGTCAATGTAGAGACAATTGTGGCTATGATTTGTCTGCCTTCATTCGAGCAGGCTCATACAGTCGGTATTATTGATACAAAAAAATAAGAGTGTCTGGCAAATAGGTGGATGATTGTTGTAAATGACTTTTGTCCACCTAAATAAAATATAAATGGAGGTAAACATTATGGTAACGATTTCCAATGGTGTAAGAAGTTTCAAAGTACCCAGTGGTTCTGTCAAGGCTTACGAACCTGCTGGCTATCATGTAGTCGGTAAAGGAGAAGAGCAGTCTGCTGAAGTACCTGTTAAAGGACAGCAGAAACCTGAGAATGAGGACATTGATTTTGACGGTGAAGGTGGAGAAAGTCAGGAGCCTGATGCAGACGATAAGTTTGTGACAGAGCTGTTGGAGAAGTCCTTATCCCAGTGGTCGGCTGATGAAACCAAGAAGTTCGTATCTATTAAGGGTATCGACACAACTGGTGCTAAGAAGCTCGGCGATGTGAAAAACATCATCAAGAAGTATCTTGACGACGAGGCTAAGAACAACTAAGGAGGTAAAGGCCGTGACCGATGTAGAAAGGATATACAGAGAGATTAGGGAACAGCAAGCTCCATACTTCGAGAAAGGCGATATTGAGTACTATCTTGAAAAGAACCATGGGGATGTTGAAGCTACTATCTATGAGATGTTAATCATCAAGTCTGAGGACTCCAAGCTTGAGGTTAGCGGCCTTATTACCGGTGACTCTTCAAGCTATTTTAAGAGGTTAGCCGACAGACATAAACCGTTCAATTCAGGTACATTGATAGGAGGCTAAGTATTATGGTTAATAAAAGATTTCAACTTATGAAGTTGGAAAGAGAAATTAAGCGACAGGGCATACCGTTTAAGTATTATCGTATACCGAAGAACCAGTATGGAGAGCCTGACTTCGATAAAGACCCCGAGTTTCTGAAAGAGATAACCGGTATGTACCACGAGTTTACAGCTCACATGACAGATACCGTTGTATTACTTACAAGTACGATAAATGCAACAGCACGTACTAAGAAAACTCCTCAGAGTTTATGTAGATACGATGACGTTCTGTTTCAAAATAAAAGTGGAGAACAGGACCACATACAAATAGGGGATATAGTAGAGTATAACCATAGAGTTATGCGAGTATCAGGCTTACAGAATATAATGGAATGGAATATGATTGTTGATGTTTCATTCGAGGAGGTAGACGATGGCACTGACTCTTATATTAGACGAAAACAGAAATCAAGTGAAGTCGAGATTGACACGGATGCAGCAGCAATATCGTCCAATACTCCAAGCTTATATGGTAAAGAAAGCTCAGGAGATGGAGCAGTACATGAAGTCTAACCATCCTTGGCAAAACAGAACAGGTAATGCAGAAATAGGCTTATCTGCTAAGTTAACCAGTTCTAAAGCTCAGTATGTTCAGACTATAACTCTAGCTCATGGGGTTCCGTATGGTGTATATCTTGAGTACAGTATGGAAAGAAGATTTGCTATTATAGAACCTACAATGAGGCTAATGGGTCCCAGAATAGTGGATGATTTATCCATGCAGCTTGGTATGTTTGTCGGCATGACAGAGAAAGGCGGTGCTAAATGATTGATACACAGTTATTTGAACCATCTGACTCTCGTTGGGGTGATATTCAGTTGCAGCTTGAAAGCTGGTTTAAGGAAAGAAAATTAAATGTAAAGGTTTATCCACCTGGAATGAAAACCGGTGATTGTACAGAACCTTACATAGTGGTCAAGAATGACGGCTCATATAAGCATGCAAACTTTAGTACAAATAGAGATATGTATGCTATTATGTGTTATGTACCAAAACAACAGTATTCTAAGTTAGAGCCTTTGGTACAAAAAGTAAAAGAGGCTATGAAGCCGCTAGTGCCTATGATTGTTCCATACGGTCAGGAAACACCATCGTATTATGATGATACATGTAAGGCACATTATATTTCAGTAGAATATGAGAATTACAAGAAATGTTAAGGAGGTAAGTTTAAGATGGGTGAGAACATCAGAAAAGCAAGAAATGAGATTGCTACAATTGACGTTGCTCTTGTCACCATTCAGACCCGTAGTGGCTTCGAGTTCGGTTTTGAAACGGCAAATCAGATTGAGGTAGAGCCGCAGACAGAAACTACAGATGCTGTTAAATTGGTTGTTAAAGGTAGACTTAGAGCACAGAAACCCGCAGAGGTTACTATTACTGGTCACCAGATTACCCTGCACGACAACGTATTTATTCCTGAGTTAGTTAAAATTTTACAGGGTGGTACAATTTTGTATTGGCAGGATGAAGCAAAGACAACTATGGGAGAGGAAGAGACCGATTTTGGAATTGCCAAGTACACTCCTCCTGTTGCAGGTTCCAGTGAGAAAGGTGAGATTTTTATTCTCAATGCATACTCTGCTATATACAATGCTGCGGGTATTATCACTGGTTATGAAAAGACAATGTATCCTAACTGTCAGGGAAATCCGGTTGCTTTCAATTCAGAAGATGGCACATTCAGAGCTCCTGAGTATACTATCAATTCTGCTCCGGATGAAGGCGAGGCTCCTTACGATATGACATGGGTACCGAAGTTACCTAACCTGGTTGACCCGGATGCTCTTCCGACAATCACAATTCCTACCGGTGAGTTACTCGGTAAGGATGTAAGTACCCTTGGTAACTATTCTATCAAAGAGGGTAATATTGTAGGTACACTTTCAAAGGTAGAGGATTATACCGGTTTTAGTTCTGATGTAGAAGAGCAGTCCGGTTACTATATCGCACTTAATGTGGATAAGTGGCAGGGTTCTAGCTTGAGACTTGACAGAACAACAGGTAAAGGTAAACCTGTACCATTCAAGGATGATGGAAATCTTGTTGTAAGACTTGGCGGAGACCAGGAAACTGTGAATACTGCTAAGCAGCTGGTTATCATCATTGATGGTGAAGAAATTAAGTATGACATTATGGTTGTACTTGCAGCGTAGTTGTAAATAAGTATAAATACCTGGGTGGGATTGAAACATATCCTGCCCGAGTGTATTTTTATAAAACAAAGTGAAAAGGAGTAAATATCATGGCAAAAAATTATACAAGAGAACAGTTAGTGGCAATGGGAATGGATGAAGCACAGATTAAGGCTATTCTCAATGTACAGAAAGAAGAAAATAAAGAAAAACAGCATGAAGTGGAAGCACCGGTACAGAAAGAGGAAGCAAAAGTTGTACCTATGGTATCTGCTCATGTGTCAGTTGAACAGAAACAGAGTGAACCGCTTAAGGTAACTACAATGTCAGATTTGGAGAAGTATGTTCACGGTGTTGTTGTACAGTTTCCTCCGTTTGCAGAGGGTCAGCCTTTTATTGCAAGAGTGAAGAGACCGTCTATGTTGGCATTGGTTAAGTCTGGTAAGATACCAAATACGCTTCTTAATGAGGCGACAAACTTATTTGCCAAGGGAGCAGGTTCTATGGTCGGTCAGAATGCAACTACCATTGATGAACTCTTTGAGGTTATTGAGGTAATTGTTGATGCAGCACTTTTAGAGCCTACATTATCTGATATAAGAAATAGCGGTATGGAATTGTCTGACGACCAGTTGATGGCAATTTTCACATACACTCAGCAGGGGGTAAAGGCCCTCGAACAGTTTCGTATGTAGTGAAGATATTTTGAATGTAATTGCTATGGCAAAGCTTTATTATACTAGACCAAGTATGATTATTGGTTTGGTAGACCCATATACTTCTTATTGTTTTGATGAAGCATGTGCTTATATAACGTCAAGAATAAAAGATGGCGAAGAACCCGATTTTAGTGTTAAGGATAAAGGTTCGTTAGAGAAGAAGCATTATAAGTCTCCATCTGAAATGTATAAGAGTATGGGATATAAAAATGGAAGATATACAAAGCGAGCATAAACTAATGAAGGGAGGTGTAAGATATGTCTGTTGGTTTAGGTACAGCTGTTGGTTACTTAACATTGGATGCTTCTGGTTTTGTCAGAGGCATTGATAGTGCGACTGGTGCAATGGGAGACCTTGAGAATAAGTTTAGTACAACGTCGCAAGGTTTACAAACGATAGGTGGTATGTTTAGTAGTGCTGGTACAAAATTGACTGCAGGTCTTACAGCTCCTGTAGTTGGTTTTGGGGCGGCTTCAGTAAAAGCAGGTGCAGAGTTCGATAGCTCAATGTCACAGGTATCTGCTGTTTCAAAAGCTACAGGTGAGGACCTGGAGTTGATAAGAGATAGAGCTATCGAGATGGGCGAAAAGACCAGATATTCAGCAACCGAAGTATCAAATGCTATGTATTACATGGGCTTAGCCGGTTGGGATGCTCAACAGATTTATGCCGGTATTCCTGGTGTGCTTGCTCTTGGTGCAGCATCTGGCGAGGATTTATCAAGAGTATCAGATATTGTAACAGATAGTTTGACTGCATTTGGTAAGTCTGCAGAAGATACGACTGAGTTCGTAAATGTATTAGCCGAGGCTTCTCGTTCATCAAATACGACAGTAGATTTACTTGGTGAGTCATTTAAGTATGTAGCTCCGGTGGCTGGTGCTTTTGGATATAGCATACAGGATGTAGCTATTATGCTTGGTACTTTTGCAAATAACGGTGTCAAAGGTTCACAGGCCGGTACCGGTATGAGACAGGCATTAAATTCTTTGATTAACCCGTCGGATAAGGCAGCTGCACAAATGGATAAGTTTGGTGTGTCATTATTTAATGCTGATGGTAGTACAAAGACCTTGATGCAGGTAATGCAAGAGTTAAGAGGTACATTTGGTGGTTTGGCGATTGATATTCATAATGCAGATGGTGAGGTAATGACCGGTGAAGAAATTATGGAGAAGTATGGTCATGCACTTCCTACATCAGATATGGAGAAATTAACAGCCATTGTACAGATATTTGGTGTACGAGCTCTTCCAGGTATGTTATCAGTTATCAATGCTTCAGAAGGTGACTTTAATGATTTATCTACAGCCATTTACGGTGCACAGGATGCTTATGATGGTTTAGGTACAGCCTTTGGTATGCAGCAAACTATGCTGGATAATGTTCAAGGTGATTGGTACTTATTTACTTCTGCATTAGGCACTACAAAGATTATTATTTCTGATATGGCAAAGGGTGCATTAAGAGAATTGCTTCAGAAATTAACAGAGCTTGTAAATGCATTTAATGATATGTCACCAGAGCAACAAGAGCAAATTGTTAAGTGGGCTTTAATGGCAGCATCTATCGGACCGGTACTTCTTGTTATTGGCAAGATTATTTCTACCATAGGTACACTTATGACGACATTTAAGAATTTGAAAGCTGCTTTCACATTTGTAACTATAGGCTTAACTCATGTTAAAGAGGCTTTCTTGTTAGCCAAAGCAGGTATGACAGGGTTTGCAGGCCAAACAAGTGCTTTAGGTGCTGCTCTTGGTAGTATAACGGCTCCGATTGCTGCTATAATTGCATTGATTGCTGTTTTGGTTGCTGCTTTTGTTAATTTGTGGAAAAATAACGAAGAGTTTAGGGATAAGATGATTGGCATTTGGGATGGTCTGAAAGAGAAGTTATCTACTAGCTTCCAGAAAATAACAGATGCAATAAATTCCCTTGGCTTCGATTTTGAAAATATAGTAGAAGTAATTAAGGCTGCTTGGGAAGGTTTATGTGAGTTACTTGCTCCACTATTTATCGGGGTATGGACATTTATCACAGATACTATAGCTACTTTTGCCGAGATAATTGCCGGTGTATTCCAGGTTATTTGTGGCATTATCAAAGGTATTAAAGATGGTGATTGGTCACTTTTATGGGAAGGTTTAGGCACAATTGTTTCAGCTGTAGTAGAAGGTATTATTGGTTGGATTGATAATATCGGTGAGACAATATGGAATATGGTTCAGGTTGTTGCAGGTTGGTTTGGTGCTGATTGGACAATGACCTGGGATGAAGCAAAACAGGCGGTGGTAGATTGGTTCTGGGGAGTTGTTGAATGGTTCCAACAGTTACCTGGAAAGATTGCAGAGTTCTTTAGTCAGATTTGGACAAATATAACTACATGGTGTTCAAACATGATAACTAATATTGTCACATTCTGCTCAAACTTTTTTAATACTATAATTACTTGGTTCCAACAGTTACCAGGTAGAATAGCAGGTTTCTTTTCAAGTATTTGGACAAATATAACAACTTGGGCAACCAATATGATAGATAAAGCAGTAGAGGTTGGTACAAACTTCTTCAATAATGTGGTGAATTGGTTCCAGCAATTACCATATAAGATTGGCTACTTTATTGGTTATGCTCTCGGCACTGTAGTTAAGTGGGTAGCCGATATGTTGGCTAAGGCTTATGAATTAGGTTCTATGTTCCTAAATCATATAGTTACTTTCTTCACTCAGCTACCTGGAAAGATATTGACATTTATAACTTCGGCTTGGAACAATGTGGTGGCTTGGGCTACTAATATGGTGAATAAAGCTAAGGAAATGGCTCAGACATTTCTTAATAATGTAGTCACATTCTTTACACAGCTTCCAGGTAAGATTTTGAATTTTATTACAAGTGCTTGGAATAACGTAGTTACATGGTCTACTAACATGGTTAACAAAGCGAGAGAAATGGCAACTAATTTCTTGAACAATGTTGTTACTTTCTTCACTCAGTTACCAGGTAAGGTACTTAATTTCATTACATCAGCATTTAATAATGTTAAGACTTGGGCGACTGATATGGCAAATAAGGCTAAGGAAATGGC
>Ga0129311_1000637_pt1 | contig 29045 bp, 23 predicted proteins | sample Go1ome_FD_94435 | JGI IMG/M metagenome (GOLD analysis project Ga0129311, IMG submission 94435) | Western lowland gorrila individual fecal microbial communities from Wisconsin, USA - Go1022B metagenome | ecosystem: Host-associated > Mammals > Digestive system > Large intestine > Fecal | place...
CATGCTCAAGGCAAGCACTTGAGATGCTCTTGCAAAGCAAACAAATCCAACGAATTGAAAAGGAGTTTTCAAGATGAAAAAGATTCTTGCTATGACCATGGCTCTGGCCATGATGCTGTCCCTGGCGGCCTGCGGTAAGAAGGATGAGCCTTCTGTCTCCGGCAGCACCTCTACTTCCAACGGCAGCTCTGTTTCCACCTCTGCCTCCAACGGGGCCGATTTTACCACGGTGACGGCCGGTAAGCTGACCATGTCCACCAACGCCGCCTTTCCTCCCTATGAGATGGTCACCGACGACGGCAAGTTTGAGGGCATCGACGTAGAGGTGGCCGGCGCCATCGCCGAGAAGCTGGGCCTGGAGCTGGTGGTGGACGACATGGGCTTTGACGCCGCCCTGCTAGCCGCCCAGAACGGCCAGAGCGATATCGTGATGGCCGGCGTCACCGTCACCGAGACCCGGAAGGAAGTCATGGACTTCTCCGACAGCTATGCCACCGGCGTGCAGGTGGTCATCGTGAAGGAGGATTCCCCCATCCAGACCATTGACGATCTGGCCAACGCCGAGATGATCGGCTGCCAGAAGGCCACCACCGGTTATATCTACGCCTCTGACACCCCTGAGAACGGCGGCTACGGCGAGGACCACGTCACCGCCTATGAGACCGGCGCCCTGGCGGTCGAGGCCCTGAAGAACGGCCAGATCGACGCGGTGATCATCGACAACGAGCCCGCCAAGGCCTTTGTAGAGGCCAACCCCGGCCTGAAGATCCTGGACGGCGAGTGGGTGTCTGAGGATTACGCCATCGGCATGAAGAAGGGCAACACCCAGCTGCTGGACGCCATCAACGGCGCTATGGCCGAGCTGAAGGCGGACGGCACCTTCCAGACCATTGTTGACAAGTACATCAACGCCGACTGAGTCAGACTGAGTCAGTTCGTAAGTCAGAATGTTATAACCCGGCAGGGCGGGCAGCACAGCTGTCCGCCCTGCCGCAGGTCATTGGAGAAAGGGGGACACGTCCGTGGATTGGGCGCAGACCTATCAGACATTGTCACAGGCCCTGAAAAACGGCGATGTGCTGGACTTCGGGCAGAAGTCTTTTATCAGCTTTTATAAGGCATTTGTAGAGGGCGACCGCTGGAAGCTCTATCTGAAGGGCATCGGCGTCACGCTGGAGCTGACCGTCACCGCCCTGATCATCGGCGTGGTGCTGGGCGTTCTGGTGGCCGTGGTGCGCACGGCCCACGACCAGCAGCGCCCCGGCCGGCGCAATCCCTTCCTGGGCGTGGTGAACGCCCTGTGTCAGGTGTATACCACCGTGATCCGCGGCACCCCTATGATGGTGCAGCTGCTGATCTGGGGCTTTGTGGTGTTCAAGACCAGCCGGAACCACACCATGGTGGGCATCATCGGTCTGGGCATCAACTCCGGCGCCTATGTTTCAGAGATCGTCCGCGGCGGCCTGATGAGCGTGGATCTGGGCCAGAGCGAGGCCGGCCGTTCCCTGGGCCTGGGCTATCTGGACACTATGCGCTTTATTGTGATTCCTCAGGCATTTAAGAACATCCTGCCCGCCCTGGGCAACGAGTTGATCACCCTGTTTAAGGATACCTCCCTGGTGTCCGCCATCGGCGGCACCGAGCTGGTGTATTTTGCCGAGGCCGTGGGCGCCAAGACCTATGAGTACATGTTCCCCTACGTGGGGATCGCCCTGATGTATCTGGTGATCGTGATGATACTGACCGCCCTGCAGGGCAAGCTGGAAAGGAGGCTGCGTCAGAGTGATCGACGTTAAACATCTGTCCAAGTCCTTTGGCGACCATCTGGTGCTGGACGACATCTCCGAGCATATCTATCCCGGGGAGAAGGTGGTGGTCATCGGCCCCTCCGGTTCCGGCAAGTCTACCTTTCTGCGGTGCCTGAACCTGCTGGAGACCCCCACCAAGGGCAGCATCACTTTCCAGGGCACGGAACTCACCGACCCCAAGGTGGACATCGACCTGATGCGCCGCCAGATGGGCATGGTGTTCCAGCACTTCAACCTGTTCCCCAACATGACCATCCGGAAGAACATCACCCTGGCCCCTGTGCGCACCAAGCTGATGAGTCAGGCCCAGGCTGATGATCTGGCCACAACGCTGCTGCGTCGGGTGGGCCTGGAGGAGAAGGCGGATGCCTATCCCAACCAGCTGTCCGGCGGCCAGAAGCAGCGGATCGCCATTGTCCGGGCCCTGGCCATGCAGCCCAAGGTCATGCTGTTCGACGAACCCACCTCCGCCTTGGACCCCGAGATGGTGGGGGAGGTGCTGGAGGTCATGAAGCAGCTGGCCGAGGAGGGCATGACCATGGTGGTGGTCACCCACGAGATGGGCTTCGCCCGGGAGGTGGGCTCCCGCGTCCTCTTTATGGACGGCGGCCACATTCTGGAGCAGAACACCCCGGCGGAGTTCTTTTCCAACCCCAAAGAGGAGCGCACCAAAAGTTTTCTGTCCAAGGTGCTGTAATCAAAATCAAAACAGGCCCGGCGCTTCAACGCCGGGCCTGTTTTTTCATGCCTTAATATTCGTAGCCTTGGACGGGACCCCATTCTACGGCGGATACCTCACTGACCGAGCCCATGGAGGTGGAGTAGACGAAAGAGTTGGCCCACACACAGGTCCGGCCCAGCTCATCCGTGACCACGGCGGCAAAGGACAGCTCGTCTCCGTTGTCCAGAGCGAGTTCCAAGGGGAGAAGCTCATAGCTCTGGTCGATCTGGAAGACCTCTGCGGAGTCCTGGTCAGGAGCGGGGGAGCTCTGACTGCGGCTGCTGGACGTTGAAGTCACGGGGGTCAGCCACTGCACCAGCTTTTTATTGCGGAACAGGCCCACCTTCAGCTCCTGAATGGCGGGGGCTGTGATCCGCATATCGTTATCATAGTCGTAGACCCAGTAGACGGTGACGGCGAAGCGTTCGTCCTTTCCCAGCTTCAGCTGGCCGTCCACTACATACTGGTCCAGAGGTTCACCGCTGTAAACCTCTACTTGAGGGAGCGTGTTCGTGTACAGCCGGCTGTAATAGCCCAGAGTCTGCACCTGCCGGTCCTCGCCGTTGACAAAGGTGACGGACAGGGTGATATCGTCGGTCAGGGGAGCGACGAGCTCCGCGCGGAACTCCCCGTTCTCCTTCCGCTGGCCCTCCGCCTCCAGGGTATCCGTGCCGTTTTCCAGGTGGAACAGGGCGCGGGTCTGGTCGGTATAGGCCTTGGGGGTGGCGCTGAGCGCAAAGGTGACCTTGCCTGCCTTGAGGTCTACGTTGGTCACCTTGGTGCTGGAGCCGGCAATCAGGCTGTTCTGTTCCTCTAAAATGGCCTCAATGCGGCTGGTCAGACTGCCGACCTGGCTGTTCAGAGCGCCGTTTATGGAGGAGACGGAGTTGGACAGGCTGCTGTACTGCCCCTGGAGGCTTTTCAGACGGGACTGTAAGGAGTACCCGAAGATCCCCAGTGCGGCTATGGCTGTACAGCCCACCGCCAGCAGGATCCGGCGGCGCATCCGGTTCACCGGTTTGCCCTCCGGCGCGGCCATTTGAGCGGGCTGCTGCTGTTGGTATTTGCGGAAGATGTCCTCGATGATCTCCGCTTGACGGTCGGTGATGGTGTCGGCGGGAGCCTCCGGGATGTCCTCGACTCCAAGCAGCCAGCCTACGGAAACCTGAAACAGGCGGCTGAGGGCCACCAGCTTGTCAATGTCAGGGAGAGAGGCGTCGCTCTCCCATTTATAGATCGCCTGGCGGGAGACGCCAAGCTGTTCGCCCAGTCCCTCCTGAGAAAGGCCCAGCTCCTTTCGCTTGGCGGCGATGCGCTGGCCTGTGGTCATTGTTGTCATAAAATCGACCTCCTTTGGATGGAGTGTAGCAAAAAGCGGAAAAACGAGCCACCATCCGGGGGTGGATTTTTGCTAACCTGTGGTTTACATGATCTTGAAAGCCTTGGGGCAGAAGCGATTCACTTAGACAGCCACTGCTGGATGTCCTTCCGGGCAGCCTGCACCCGGCCCTGGACAAAGTCGGGCTTTCCGCCGCCCCGGCCGTTCAGAGCCTGATTCATCTCCTTGACAAAGGCGCGCAGATCGCCGCCCCGCTGTCCGATGGCGTAGGCATAGCCCTCCCGGGCGCTGCCGGAGAAGCAGGCGCAGCGTCCGCCGCAGGTGTTGAGAACGGCGTCGCACAGTCTGCGCAGACCGTGAGGGGAGAGGTCGTCCTCGAACAGGATCACGTCCCCCGCGCCGGTGTGCCGCTCTGCCAGAGTCTGAAAGTGGGCATCCTCCATGGCGGACAGGCGGAGCTTCAGCGCCTGATTCTCCTCCAGCAGGCGCTCCACGGCTTTTCCTGTTTCTGCTGCTTTGGCGGACAGCAGGTTGGAGATCTTGTGGTTCTGTCCGGCGGCGGAATTGAGATAGGCCATGGCCCGGCCGCCGCACACCAACTCGATGCGCACGCCGTCCCGGAAGCGCTGGACGCTCAGCAGCTTGACCAGTCCGATCTGTCCGGCGGAGGAGACGTGGGTGCCGCAGCAGGCGCAGGTGTCTGCCCCGGGGAAGGTGACGATGCGCACCTGCCCGTCAATGGCCTTCTTGCTCCGGTAGTCTATATGCTCCAGCTCCTGCGCGGTGGGGTAAAGGATCTGCGTGGGGCGGTCCTGCCACAGGTAGTGATTGACCTCCGCCTCCAGCTCCTCCAGCTGTGTCTGGTCCAGTTCTACGTTCAGGTCGATGGTGATCACGTCGGATCCCATGTGGAAGCCGACGTTGTCACAGCCATATTTGGCGTGGGCCAGGCCGGAGACGATGTGCTCGCCGGAGTGCTGCTGCATCAGGTCGAACCGACGCTCCCAGTCAATGGTGCCGGACACCTGCTGCCCCGGCGTAAGGGGGGCGTCACAGGTGTGAATGATCGCGTCTGCCCGGGTGTGGACCTCCAGCACGTGGACGCCGCCCAGCACGCCGGTGTCGTAGGGCTGGCCGCCGCCCTCGGGGTAGAAGGCGGTCTGGTCCAAGATGATGTCATATCCCTTTTTGCTGGGGGTGCAGGACAGCACTGTCCCGGTGAATTGGGTCAGGTAGGGGTCGTTTTCGTATAACTTGGTCATGGGAAGCTTCCTCCGTTTGTGGTTTCTTTTGCTCCAGTATAGCACCGGGCAAGGAAAAAGGCAAAGAAAAGCCGGAGTGTGGGGGCCTAAATGCGCCGCGGCCCAAGGATAAAAATGCCCCGGAACAGACTGAGCTGTTCCGGGGCTGACTTAGTTAGAGCACTTCTACCTGGTCGGATGTGCCGGAGACTGCGTAGTCGCAGCATTCCTTGACTTGACAAGCGTTGAAATAGGCGTCCTCCAAGGGGATCCAGAGCTGCTGAAAGCGGGACAGGCAGAATTCGCCGCCGCGGGCCAACAGGCGCTGGCGCCGGGTGGGCCAGTCGGCCTCCACCCAGAGCTTCATCTGGTAGTAGTCCCGCAGGTCGGGGCGGAGGGAATAGACCCCCTCGGTGATGAACAGGGGACAGGGGGCCACGGTGCGCTCCGGGGCGAAATCTCCGGCGTGACAGTCCCAGGGGCGGAACCGGGCGGGCTGCCCCTGACAGAGGGGCTGCAGCGCCTGAGTGAAAAACCGCTGGTGATCCACATTTTCTCCCGGCCTGGACAGGCGCTCTTGGGTGCGCAGGTCGGGGGTCAGGAAGAAGTCGTCCATGTGAAGGACGGGGCAGTTTAACTGCCGGAACAGCCACTGAGCCAGAGTGGATTTACCGGTGGCGCAGGGACCGTCCAGGGCGATCCGAAGCTGGCTGTGTGTGGGCTGAAGTTCGCGGATCACAGACAGCAGTGCCTGGGGCGAGATGGGCTGTGGAGTGTGCTCCATGGGAAATTCTCCTTCTGTGTACCGGGGTGAAACTCAGTAGATCCCCCGGCCCTCATTCCAGGTCCAGTTCCGGATCTCCGGCAGGTCCAGCCCGTAGGTGGTGATATATTGGTGGTGCTCCACCAGCTTGTCCTTCATCTCCTGGATCAGGTAAGAGGCGGTGTTGCCCAACTGGGGCAGGCGCTTTACCGTGTCGATGACCAGATCGTAGCGGTCCAGATTGTTCTGTACCCGCATATCGAAGGGGGTGGTAATGGTGCCCTCGTCCTTATAGCCCCGGACGTGGAGGTTCTTGTTGTTCCGGCGGTAGGTCAGCTCATGTACCAGAGTGGGATAGCCGTGGAAGGCGAAGATAATGGGCTTATCCCGGGTGAACAGAGCGTCGTAGTCCTCGTCGGTCAGGCCGTGGGGGTGCTCCGTGTGGGGCTGCAGCTTCATCAGGTCCACTACGTTTACCACGCGGATCTTCAAATCCGGCAGATAGTGGCGCAGGATGGTGACGGCGGCCAGGGTCTCCAGCGTAGGCGTGTCGCCGCAGCAGGCCATGACCACGTCGGGCTCCACACCCTGGTCGTTGGAGGCCCACTGCCAGATGCCGATGCCCTGGGTGCAGTGCTTCACCGCCTGGTCCATGGTCAGCCACTGGGGGCGGGGATGCTTGGAGGCCACGATGACGTTCACATAGTTCCGGCTTTTGGCGCAGTGGTCGGCGCAGGACAGCAGGCAGTTGGCGTCCGGCGGCAGATACAGCCGGACCACATCCGCCTTCTTGTTGGCCACATGGTCCAAAAAGCCAGGGTCCTGATGGGTGAAGCCCTTGTGGTCCTGCTGCCATACGTTGGAGGAGAGAATATAGTTCAGGGAGGCGATGGACTGCCGCCAGGGCAGCTGCCGGCATACCTTCAGCCACTTGGCGTGCTGGGCCACCATGGAGTCCACGATACGAATAAAAGCCTCGTAGCTGCTGAAGAAGCCGTGGCGGCCGGTGAGGAGATAGCCCTCCAGCCAGCCCTGACACAGGTGCTCGGACAGCATAGCGTCCATAACGCGCCCGTCGGGGGAGAGGTGGTCGTCCACGTCGGGCTCGATGGGATCGACCCAACGGCGGCCGGTAGCCTGGAATACGGCGGACAGCCGGTTGGAGGAGGCCTCGTCCGGACTGAATAGGCGGAAGTTCCGGTTCTCCTGGTTCAGCTTGATCACATCCCGGATGTATTCGCCTAAAATCGACATATCTTCAGACTCTACTGCGCCGGGCTGGGGGACCTGCACCGCATAGTCCCGGAAATCGGGGGTGCGCAGGTCGCGGAGGAGCAGACCGCCGTTGGCGTGGGGGTTGGCCCCCATACGCCGGGTACCCACGGGAGAAAGGGCGCGCAGCTCTGGGACCAGAGAGCCGTTTTTGTCAAACAGCTCCTCCGGACGGTAGCTGCGCAGCCAGGCTTCTAACTCCTGGATCCGCCCTGGCTTGCCGTCGTGGACGGGGATGGGGACCTGATGGGACTGCCAGCTGCCCTCAGAGGGCTGTCCGTCCACGGTGTGTGGGCCGGTCCACCCCTTGGGAGAGGCAAACACGATCATGGGCCAGCGGGGACGGGTGGTGTCGTTGGTGGTGCGGGCGTACTCCTGAATACGCTGGATCTCGCGCACGGCCCAGTCCAGCGCGGCGGCCATCTTCTGGTGCATGGACATGGGGTCGCTGCCCTCTACGAAACGGGGCTCCCAGCCGCAGCCCTTGAAGAACATCTCCGCCTCCTCGTGGGAGATCCGGGCAAAGATGGTGGGATTGGCGATTTTAAAGCCGTTCAGATGGAGAATGGGCAGCACCGCGCCGTCGCTGACGGGGTTGAGAAATTTGTTGGAGTGCCACGCGGTGGCCAGACAGGCGGTCTCTGCCTCGCCGTCTCCCACCACGCAGGCGGCGATGAGATCGGGGTTGTCCATGACCGCGCCAAAGGCGTGGGCCAGGGAGTAGCCCAGCTCGCCCCCCTCATTGATGGAGCCCGGAGTCTCCGGGGCCACATGGGTGGGGATGCCGCCGGGGAAGGAGAACTGCTTGAACAGGCGCTTCATGCCCTCGGCGTCCTGACTGATATTGGGGTAGATCTCGCTGTAGGAGCCGTCCAGATAGTCCTGGGCCACCATGGCGCTGCCGCCGTGACCGGGACCGGACAGATAGATCATATTCAGGTCGTATTTGACAATAGCCCGGTTCAAATGGGTATAAATGAAGTTCTGTCCGGGACAGGTGCCCCAGTGGCCCACAATATCCTCCTTTAAATGCTCCGGCTTCAGGGGCTGGCGCAGCAGGGGGTTGTCCAGCAGATAGAGCTGGCAGGCGGCCAGATAGTTGGCGGCCCGCCACCAGCCGTCGATCAGAGTGAGCTGCTCACGGGTCAAAGGGTCCTTTTTCGACATACGGGCGGGGGCCTTGGCAGTCAATTTGGGTTGAGGTTCCGTAACTTTTGGCATGAGAACGGCCTCCTTACAATAAAATACAATAAATTAAGTATACTCTAATCCAAGAAGAAAGACAAGGTTAAATCACAAAAAATGGGGGAAGAGGAGAGAATCAGAGTTTAACATTGGTATAAGCGAAAATTGCGGCGGACAGGGGGGATGGACATGGAGCGGCAATGGGAGCTTGCGGGGGGCGGAACGCTGTGCTGTCAGGAGGCGGGAGAGCGGGTAGTCCTGCGGGCGGACTGTCCGGCCGATGGAGCGGGCCTATATAAAGTGTGGCTGCACAGCGGCGGGAACGGGCGATTCCTGCTGGGGACGCTGACCCCGGAAGGGGGAAGGCTGTGCCTAAGGCGCACTGTGACGCGCGCCGAGCTGGAGCGCCGGCACTGCTGGCCTGTTACCGGCGGGGAGCGGGTGCTGGCCTTCGCTTTTTCCGGACAGGCGGGGCCATGGCAGCCCTGGCGCGGCGAGCATCTGCCCACCAAAGATCCGGTGCTGCGGAGCTGTTTGACGGCAGGCCCGGGGCTGCTGTTCCGCCGTATGGGAGAAGGGTTTCAGATGGCCCAGTTTCTGGATGACGGCCGGCCCCTTGCCTTGGCTCCCCTGTTCTGCATGGCCTGGGGCGGACAGGAACAGGGACATCCGCTGTTGATTTGGAGCTTTGACAGCCAGGGGTGGCCTGTTATAAATCGGCATTGAAAAGCGAAGTGTAATCCCTTATAATATCTCTTTAGAATCAACGGGCGGCGGCGCCGTCCTGAAAACGAGGGATATTATGTATTGGATCGATATTATGACGCTGTTTCCCGATGTGGTGGGAGATATGCTGTGTGAATCTATTCTGGGCCGGGGCCAGGAGCGGGGCTATATCCGGGTGGAGTGCCACCAGATCCGGGACTACACCATGAACAAGCAGCGCCAGGTGGACGATTACCCCTACGGCGGCGGCCGGGGCGCCGTGATGCAGGCCGACCCGCTCTACCGCTGCTGGAAGCATATTTGCGATGAGGCAGGGCAGCGGGTGCACACCATCTATATGTCCCCCGCGGGCAAGACCTTCTGTCAGGCCGATGCCCGGCGGCTGCGGGATGACTATGACCGTATCATCCTTGTGTGCGGCCATTACGAAGGAATCGATCAGCGGTTCATCGATGAGTGCGTGGACGAGGAGATTTCCATCGGCGATTTTGTCCTGACCGGGGGCGAGATCCCGGCCATGGCTGTGGCAGACGCGGTGTGCCGGCTGGTGCCCGGGGTGTTGTCTGACCCCTCCTGCTATGAGAATGAGAGCCACTGGAACGGCACGCTGGAGGCCCCCCAATATTCCCGGCCTGAGGTGTGGCACGACCGGGCGGTGCCCCCTATTTTGCTGTCCGGACACCATGTAAATGTGGAGAAATGGCGGCGAAAGCAGTCCCTTCTGCGCACTTGGCAGCGGCGGCCCGATCTGTATAAGAAGCTGGATCTATCGGGCAAAGAGGATAAAAAGCTGCTGAAGGAGCTGGAGCAGGAGATAGGCGGACCCCTGGGACAGGAAAAATAATAGTATGCCTAAGCGTGTCGGAGTTTGACGCGCTTAGGCCTTTTCTATGGACGGGAAAAGACAAACTTGCCGTTGTTGTAAACATAGGAATACAGTTGGTTGACTTTTGCACAATGACGCTTTAAAATGAAACAGTGCAAATTGTACTAAATTGAGAAAGTACAGCGCCTGAGACGGAACAGGTCCGGGCGCTTATAAGGAGTTTGAATATGAGCGGTCACAATAAAACAAAGAGCTTTGCAAGCCGATGGGGCTTTATTCTGGCATCGGTAGGTTCGGCGGTAGGCATGGCCAACGTGTGGGGCTTTCCCAATAAACTGGGCAGCAACGGCGGCGGCGCTTTTCTGCTGATCTATCTCTTTTTTGTTTTTGTCTTTAGTTATGTGGGCCTTCCCGCGGAGTTTGCCATCGGCCGCCGCGCCGGAACAGGAACGCTGGGCGCTTATGAAAATGCCTGGGCCAGCCGGAGCGAGAAGCTGGGGAAAGCAGGAGGGGTGCTGGGCTGGCTGCCCCTGGCCGGATCCATGTGCATCGCCATCGGCTATGCGGTCATCGTTTCCTATGTGCTGAAGGCGCTGACAGACTCCCTTCTGGGCGTGCTGATGACCACGGACACGGCGGAATGGTTCCAGTCCTTCTCTATGGTGCCCTATTCGGTGATCCCCTTCCATGTGATCGTGGTGGTGGGTACCCTCTTGACCCTTTTCCTGGGGGCCCACAGCATCGAGCGCACCAATAAGGTGATGATGCCTCTGTTTTTTGTGATTTTCCTATTCCTGGCCATTCGGGTATCCTTCCTCCCCGGCGCGGCGGAGGGCTACCGCTTCATCTTCATGCCCAGATGGGAGATGCTGAAGAATCCGCTGGTATGGATCTGGGCCATGGGACAGGCGTTCTTCTCTCTGTCTGTAACGGGCAGCGGCATGATCGTCTATGGCGCTTATCTCCCGAAGGACGAAGATGTAATTGCGGTTTCCCGCAATACGGCGATTTTTGACACCATTGCCGCGCTGGTGGCCACCTTGGTCATCATCCCGGCCTGCTTCTCTTACCAAGTGGATGTGGGAGCGGGCCCCAGCCTGCTGTTTGTAACGCTGCCGTCGATTTTGCAGGACATTCCCATGGGCCGCCTGTTTGCCGTGATCCTATATGTGGCCATGATTTTTGCGGGGGTCAGTTCTTTACAGAATATGTTTGAGGCGGTGGCGGAGTCTCTGCTGCATAAGTTCCCTAAACTCAGCCGCGCGGCGGTCCTGATCATTCTGGCTGTGGTCTGTCTGGGCTGTGGCATTGGCATGGAGGCGATCTCTCAGTGGGGCCCCTGGATGGACCTGGTCTCCATCTATATTATCCCCATCGGAGCCACCCTGGGTGCGGTGTCCTGGTTCTATGTAATGAAAAAGGAAGATTTGCTGGAGGCCATCAACAGCGGGTCCAAGAAGAAGCACGGGGAACTGTGGTACGCCATCGGGCGCTATGTGTATGTGCCCTTCGCCCTGGTCCTGTGCTGCGTGGCCCTGTTTATGAAGGTCGCGTTCTAACAAAAAACCAGCCGTCCGTATGGACGGCTGGTTTTGATTTGCTTAAGCGCTTAAGCTTGATGCTGTTTATTCGACGGGTTTGAAGGCGGATGCGGGGCGGCGGCAGAGGGGGCAGACAAAGTCATCGGGAAGGGTGTCCCCTTCATAGATAAAGCCGCACACGGTGCAGATAAAGCCCTTCTTTTTAGGGGCACTCTCCGGCTCCTGCTGGGCTTTTATTCCGTGGATGTCATCATACAGCGCCTGGGCCATCGCCTCCAGCTCCTGGTCCTGACCGGGGGCGAGGGCAGACTTCAGGGTGACCATGGTGTCGAGGAAGCGGAAGCCCTCCAGCTTTTCCAGCAGCTGCCGCATGAGTTTTCCGCTGGCAGGCGCCCAGGAGCCGTTCTGGATCAGAGCCACCGTGCGGTTTTTCAGGCAGTGCGCCACAATGTCGTGGAGCAGGTTCTCCATCGTGACGAAAATACCGTTGTTATAGGTAGTAGAGGCAAAGACCAGATGGCTGTATTTAAATGCCTCAGACAACACATAGGAGGGGTGCGTCTTAGAGACATCGTACAGGGCCACAGGTACGCCCTTTTCCCGCAGGCGGGCAGCCAGAATGGTGGCGGCGGTCTCGGTTCCGCCGTAGACGGAGGCGAAGGCGATCATAACCCCCTGGACCTCCGGCTCGTAGGAGGCCCACTTCAGGTGCTTGTCGATCATATAGTCCAGGTCCTTCCGCCACACCGGGCCGTGGAGAGGGCAGATCATGCGGATGTCCAGACTGCTGGCTTTTTTCAGCAGAGCCGTGACCTGCGGGCCGTATTTGCCCACGATATTGGTGTAGTAGCGCCGGGCCTCGTCGATGCAGTCCCGGTCGAAGTCCACCTCGTCGGCAAAGAGCACGCCGTCCAAGGCGCCAAAGGTGCCGAAGGCGTCGGCGGAGAACAGGATCTTCTCCGTGGACTCGTAGCTCACCATGACCTCGGGCCAGTGGACCATGGGGGCGGCGTAGAAGGTGAAGGTGTGATGTCCGGTGGAGATGCTGTCGCCCTCTTTGACGGGCAGCAGCTTGGCCGGGGTGACCCGGTGGAACTGGCGGATCATATTTACGGCCATTCCGCTGCACACCACGGTGGCCTCCGGGTGACGGACCAGCAGGTCTCCCAAAGCGGCGGCGTGGTCGGGCTCCATGTGGTGGACGATCACATAGTCCAAAGAACGTCCGTCCAGGACATGCTCGATGTTTTCAAAGAACTGCCCCTGTACAGACTGGTCGATGGTGTCCAGCAGGACGGTTTTCTCGTCCAGCAGCAGGTAAGAGTTGTAGGACATACCGTTGGGGATGGGGTGGGCATTTTCAAACAGAGGGTGGTGGCGGTCGCTGGCTCCCACCCAGAACAGGTTTTCCGCAACGGGACGGACACAGTGCATCAAAAAGACTCCTTTCACCGGTAAACAGCCGATTTTCTTTCGCCATATTTTATCATATGTTCCGCAGACTATCAACAGCTTTGATGAAACGGGTCTTCGGAATCTGTGCAGATCCGATCATCCGTGGTCAGTGCCCGTGAGGTGCAGAGTGTAGCGGTTTCCATCCTGATTGATCCAGAAGGAGCCGAAGCTGATTTTAAAATAGCTGTTTTTATCCGTGGTGCCGGCGGGGAGGATGATCCCATCATAGCTTACTTCAGCACTGCCCCAGACGGTCCACTGCTTTGCTTCCTTGTTATACTCCGTATGGACCTCATAGTTTTTTGCATCGCGGAAGCAAAAACTGCGGTTTCCATTCGGCGTTGACAGTTCGGCTGCCAGTTTTTCAAAGAGGTCCTGACCAACTTTTTCCCAGTCTTCCTCTGTCTCAGCCTGCTTCTCTTCCTCAACGGAGAGGTCATTGACTGTCTGAATCGCTGATTCTACGGTCCAGCATTTTGCCCCTTCCCCATACGTTTCATTTTCCCGCAGCCATAGCTCAATGTCTGTGCCCTGCGCACTGGCTGTCCAGTCCTCCGCGCTGGCACCCCAGTTCTGGGCCAGCCACTGGACCCACTCGGGCAGCGCTGGGTCATCCTTTTTTATAGGTTCCACTGGTGTGTTTTTGCATCCGGACAGCAGGAGCATGGCCAGGAGACAGACGAACAACTTTACTCTGGTTTTGGCAAAGAAGAGGGGACAGGTCTTGAATTGTTTTAATTTCATAACGGGGCTCCTTTCTTTCCTGGAATTTATATTCTTACTGCGTTCAATATAACGTGGACTATGAATCCTTATCAAACGACAGAGTCGTCCTCATTTTTATTGATTTAAAAATTTCTCCTCTTTTCCCCAGAAGAAGGATTGACAAAACGTGACCGTTATGGTAAGATAACATTCGCTCTATGAAAAAGACTTGGAGAGATGTCCGAGTGGTTTAAGGAGCTGGTCTTGAAAACCAGTGACTCGCAAGAGCCGTGGGTTCGAATCCCACTCTCTCCGCCACCTTTCTCTCCCACAACTGAATCATTGGCAGAACGTAGCACTTGCAGAAGTACCCAAGTGGCTATAAGGGGCTCCCCTGCTAAGGGAGTAGACCGGGAAACCGGTGCGAGGGTTCGAATCCCTCCTTCTGCGCCAAGTCGGAGCAAGCTTTGTATCGCTTGCTCCGACTTATTTTATAGGTCGGAGCGCACTCACGCCGCCTGACAGCTCGTCGCAAGTGTAATATCCCTTGCGACGAGTTTTTTGTATTCTGAGAACCGTCCGCTGGGTGAAGTTGTAAGATAACTGCTGAGGATTGCTCATGCCCGCTCTGGGATGGACCAAACCGCTGACAGGTGCAGCAGGGTGCTGGCCGGATTTTCTCAGCTGCGCTGCCTGTTCAACGGGCAGAATTTCCGTGTGCGATACCTAAAAGTCATACTTTGGAATGATTTACATTTTTTGTTTCTCAGTTATAATTAAACTATCATTTTATTTATTATAAGGTGGAAAAGAATCTTTTTCTGTCGCTCCGGGGCTTCAGCAGAAAGTTGGGATGAGATGAAAAAGCGTGTTATCATAAAAAGTATTGTCGCAGAACGGTTTGAGCGGGTGATGAAGCAGGGGCGAGTGCTGTTTTTCAGTGCGCCCTGCGGCTTTGGTAAGACCTGTCTGGCAGAGAAACTGACAGAGGGACTGTCCAGCCTGTATGTAAGCGCAGACCAGCCGGGGTTTTCTGTGCCTGACAGGAGCGGAGCTTGGCAGGTGCTGGTGCTGGACGACCTGCAGACGCTGCAGGAGGATGATTGGAGCGCGCTGTGTGCGCTGATTCGCGACTGTCCGGAGCGGCGCTTTCTGCTGCTTTCCCGCGGGGTTCCGCCGGGATGCTTGATGGCGTTTCAGTATGCCGGACTGATGGAGGTGCTGAACGCAGAAGACCTGCTTTTCGACCGGGAGGAGATCCGCAGGCTGTTTCATAACGCCGGGGTAACCGTGTCGGACAGCGAGGTAAGCGGGATCCTTAAGGAGTCGATCGGCTATCCTCTGGGGGTCGAGGTCACGGCCCAGAATATGGCCGGCGGAAAGCCCTTCGGTCCGGAGGTCGTCACCCTCTCGTTCCGGCAGGTATTTCTGTATTTTGAGTCGGCCATTTATCTGCGCTTCGATCTGCCTGTCCGGCGGTTTTTGCTGGAGCTGGCTTCCTTTGAGACCTTTGATTTGGAAATGGCCCGCATGGTAAGCGGAAATCCCCACGCGGGAGAGATGCTGGATTGGCTCCAGCGGAACACAACCATGCTGCGGTATGACGGCATTCAGCAATTCTATTTTTGGCCCCAGTTCCGCAGATTCCTTCTGTGGGAGATGGAGCGGGAGTATTCGGAAGAAAAGCGCAGGGCGATGTTCAATCGCGGCGGGATGTACTACGAACTGAAAGAGGATTACCCCCGGGCCCTGGCCTGCTACACCAAGGGCGGAGACCGCACCAAGGTGTCGGAGCTGTTGATTCGAAACGTGGAACTGCACCCCGGGATGGGCCATTATCAGGAGATGGAGAAGTATTACCGGGCGCTGTCGGAGGAGGAGATTCTGGCACATCCCTCTTTAATGCAGGGGATGAGTATGCTGTGCGCGCTGTCCATGGACTATGAGGGGTCGGAGCGATGGTATGACGAACTGAGGAAATATGCCGAGCGCTGCGGACGGCAGGATGCGGCGGGAAAGCGGGCGCGCAGCCGCCTGGTTTGGCTGGATATTTCGTTGCCCCAGCGGAATGTGGAGGGGCTGCCGGAAACCCTCTCCTCGGCCTTTCGTCTGATGTGCAGCCGTGAAATTTCGCTGCCGCCTTTCTCTGTCACCAGTACCATGCCGAGCGTAATGAATGGGGGCAAAGATTTCTCCCCCTGGAGCAAGCAGGATGACCTGCTGTGTAAGACCATTGGGGTGCCGCTGGAGACCGTTATGGGGCGGGACGGGGTTGGCCTGACCGACTGCGCTTTGGCGGAGAGCAAGTTTGAGAAGGGCGAGGATATCTCGGCCCGAATGCTGGCCCTGCTGCCCAGGATGAGCGAGATTCGATGCAGCGGAACGCCGGATATCGAGTTTGCGGTAAACGGCCTGCTGACCCGCAGCCAGTTGGCCTCTGGTCAGGTGGGAGACGCCCGCCGCACGCTGGAGACCCTGCGGGATCGGTTTGTGGAGCAGGGGCAGACGCGTTTTCTCCCCAATCTGGACGCGATGCTGTGCCGGATCGATCTGCAGGTCGGCGATTTGGATGCGGCGGATGCCTGGTATCGGGAAAAGGCGCCCCGGGACCCGGTGCATTTGGATGTGATGAAGCGGTACCAGTATCTGACACAGGCTATGGTAGAACTGGCTGACGGAAGGCCGGATGCCGCCCTGATGACATTGGCCCCCTTGAAAGCTTATGCCGATGTCTGCGCCCGGTATATTGGCGGTATTAACCTGAATACCGCGTGTGCGATCGCGTTATACCGCAAGCGGGACGAGAACTGGCGGCAGTGGATGGCCGAAGCGCTGACCACGGCGGAGGAGTATCGCTTTACCCGTACCATCAGCGTATACGGTGGGGCGGTGCTGCCCCTTCTGGAGGAATTGCACTGGACCGGAGACGAAAAGTGGTATAAGCGTCTGTTGGCGGCGGTGCGGATGCAGGCGGCCTATTATCCCGGATTTTTACAGCCCCGCCTGACCCTGGGGGAGAATCTGACGGCCACGGAACTGCAGATCCTCCGCCTGATCTGTGCGGACAAGAGCAACGCAGAGATCGGCCAGACCATGGATATCAAGCTGACAACGGTAAAGACCCATGTGAGTCATGTTTTGGAGAAGCTGGGGGTCAAACGCCGGAACGAGGCCAAGACTGCCGCGAAGAAACTATGGCTGGTGCCTGAAGAGCTATAAAATGAAAATCTCCGCCTTAGGGCGGAGATTTTTTATGAAAGCGGGGGCGAAAGAGGATATATAAGACGGTCAAAATGCGGTCAGATCACACAGGTAGCGGTCGCAGACGGCATCAAACTCTTCCCAGCGGTGGGCAAACAGGTCATCCCGAACCCCGATGGCGTGCCAGCCGGCCTGTCGGGCGGCGGCACAGTAGACCGGAGAGTCATCCACCAGGGTACACTCCTCCGGACGCTTATGGAACATCTGGGCGGCATGGAGGTACATGGCGGGGTCGCGTTTTTCCAGCCCTGTCTCCACCGTGGTCAGCACACCCAGAAAGAACTCCGTCAGGTTGTGGTGGTCCAAGGCGGCGCGGCACAGCTGCGGCATACAGGAGGTAAGCAGAGCCATAGGCTCTCCCTGCTGATGCAGCTTCAGAAGAAGCTCGCGGGCTCCGGGCTTCAGGGGGAGCTTGTGCCCATAGAAATCTCGAGCCAGCTCTAACCAGGCGGCCATGATCTCTTCCTCGGTCAGGTGGGGCAGATAGTGGGTGCGTGTGTAGTGGGCGGAGTCGGGAAAAGAGTGGTGGGCGCAGTAGTCCACATAACCCTCTGGAATGGCCAGCCCATGGCGGCCCAGGAACGTGCGGTCAATGTCCTCCCAGGCGCGGTTAGAGTCCAGCAGGGTGCCGTCTAAATCGAAAAAAATCATAGGGATCACTCCTGAGCAAAGAAAAATAAGTGCAGATCACAGTGGGTCTGTCCAGAACCGCCAGGGGAAGTCTGCGGCCTCCTCTGCGTAGTCGATGCCGATTCGTTTGCCGGTGTGGATGACAGCGGGGGCCGGGCCATCCTCTACGTATAGCTCTGGCCCGGACAGCGGCAGACCGTTTTCCTGCCGGGTGAGCTGCAGGGCGCGGCAGAGCTTGCCCGGACCGTTCAGCAGATTTTTCCGCTGATAAGCAGTTAGCTGATCTGTATTGCAACCGAAGCGGTTTTTTGCTATAATATCTCCGTTTTCTCCTCGGGCCGCCCCGCGGATCAGGACCGCGGCAGGCTCGCCTTGGGCTTCAGTTACAAAATTGAGGCAGTGGTACATGCCGTAGATCAGGTAGATATAGGCGGTTCCCGGCGGAGCAAAGAGGGTTTCTGTCCGGGCAGTGCGCTTATAGCCGTACGCGTGGCAGGCTTTGTCCATGCGGCCGATATAGGCTTCGGTCTCGGTGATGGGACACTTTACCTGGGTGCCGTCAGGCAGGGTGCGGACAAGGACCTTGCCCAGCAGCTCCTTCGCCACAAGGAGGGTATCCCGGGCGTAAAAATCAGGGGAGAGGATGGACATAACAGGTCCCCTTTCTGCGAAGATAACAGTAGTTTACCATTCTTTTTGGAACGGAGCAAGATGAAGATGAAGCACAGCCACATGAAACAAAATCTATTCGCCATTCTGGCCGCCCTGATCTGGGGAACTGCCTTTGTAGGGCAGAGTAAGGGCGCCGAGAATCTGGAGGCGTTTACCTTTAACGCCGCGCGGTCTATTGTAGGAGCCGCTGCCCTGTTTTTGGGGCTGACGGTCTATCGAAAGATGCATCCTAAAGCCGATGAGCGTACGCCGGAGCAGCGCCGGGTCGGGCGGAAAGAGCTGCTGAAGGGCGGCCTGTGCTGCGGCTCCGCCCTGGGGGTGGCCGCCTGTGTGCAGCAGCTGGGCATCAGCATGACCACGGCGGGAAAGGCCAGTTTTATCACGGCCCTGTATATTGTACTGGTGCCTATGTGCGGTATTTTCATGAAAAAGCGGGTGCCGGGAACGGTGTGGGTCAGCGTAGTCATTGCGGTGGCCGGACTGTATCTGATCAGCGTGAAGGATGGCTTTTCTGTCGGCACCGGCGATCTGCTGATTTTGGTGTGCTCCTTCTGTTTTACGGCGCAGATCCTGTTGGTAGACCACTTTGCCCAAAAGATAGATGGGGTAGAGTTGAGCTGCGCCCAGTTGACGGTGTCGGCCCTGTGGTCCCTGCTGGGGGCGGCGCTGTTTGAGCACCCCACCGCGGCGGCCCTCCAGGCCAGCCTGCTGCCCATTCTGTATGTGGGCATTTTCTCCAGCGCCTTGGCATATACCTTCCAGATTCTGGCCCAGAAGGACTCCGACCCGGCCATGATCTCTCTGCTGCTCAGCCTGGAGTCTGTGTTTGGAGCCATGTCCGGAGCGCTGTTCCTGCAGGAGCGGATGACACTGCGGGAATATTTCGGTTGTGCCCTGGTGCTGGCGGCCGTGCTGCTGTCTCAGGTGGACCTGACCGCCTGGCAGGCGAAACGGAAGCAAAAAAACGAGGGATCTGAGCTGATCTGAGCGGAATCGCAAACAAAAATAAGCCAGACAGTTGAAAGCAGAACTGCTGTTTTCAACTGTCTGGCTTTTATTGCAGCAGGAACAGGATCTGCTTTGCCTGAAAGAGTTACTCCGCCAGGGGATTGGGGCGATAGCCATCCATTAAGGCGTCGTTTTCCATGATGAATGGGCGGGCGGTATCTTGCCCCCATTCCGTGTCGTACTTTTCCATCAGATAGTCGCTGAGCTCGGTCCGGTTCTGAAATTTGATCAGGCGGTACGGCTCCTGAAAGGCGACCTTTTCAATGAAATAGAGGGCGTTATCCTGGGCGGGCAGCAGCAGGCCGACATGGCCGATAAAAAGGGTGTTGTCTGTGTCGGAAAAACGGTCGTGGAGGACAACGGAAATCAGACGGGCGCCGGAGCTGTCTGAGAAGGTGACGCCGCGGGACTGCCAACAGGCTTGAAGAGCTTTTACCTGTGCGGCCGTCTCTGTGCTGTCCGCAGCCGCAGCCGGTGCAAAGAGAGCGCAGAACGGGGCGGTACCGCTGCCGCAGAGAACGGCGGGATCTGCGGCAAGAGTTTCAAGATCCAAGAAGAGGGAGTCCTCTCCCTGAATGTCCGGCTGGTCGTCGCCGGCTGTCATAAAGCCGCCGAACAGGCTGAACGCCGTAATGCGGCAGTTGTAGCCAGCGAAACTTCCGTTATGCTCTGCCCAGTAATCCTGCATCTCGTAGGGGTCGTATTTGGTGTCAGTGGGGGCGGCACTTTCAAAGCCGTCGGTCAGCCATTCGCCTTTTACACTGGTGTTAAACTGCTCCACGCGGTCAAGAAGGGCCTTGCTGCGCTGATCCTCGATCCCATTTTCGGCCAGCAGTTCTGCCAGCAGATCCTGGGAAGCCTGGTCGGTCAGGTTGGAATACTCCACCGTTTTCAGCGGAGGCTGCGTGGAAGCGGGCGGTGTCTGCGCCCGACAGCCGGACAAAGCGGCGGAAAGAATAAGAATTGACGCGGCGCACAGTGCGGCCGGTGGTAGAAAAGCAGATTTTTTCATAGATGGTCTCCTTAGCTTGGAATAGATACAACGGTTCCGCGAATATGAATTCGGCGGAAAAGGAGAGTTTCTCCCGACATAAAGCAGGTATAGCCTATGCAGATCGGCCCGCTTCATACAACTGCCGTTGGAAGGTGCGTGGTTTTGCTAAAACGGCCCTCATTCTACCATGGAAGCGGGTGAAAATCAAGATTTTTGATCGGAAGGCTGATAGGCTGATAGCTGATATCAGATAAGGCGCCGCAGAAGTTTACTTCTGCGGCGTCTTAGACTGTCGAAAAGCCCTTCCAGCCAGAGGATTCGGAGGGAAGGATAGTTGGAAAGGGAACCGTCAGGGTTCCCTTTCCTTTAAATCAACAACATTTTAACGAAGTTAAAATGTTTGCAGCTTGTCAAAAAAGTGGTAAAACCACTTTTTTGACAAGCTGAGGCGCCGCAGAAGTTCATACTTCTGCGGCGCCTTTGTCGTGCTTTTCTTGTAATGCGGCGGGATGGCTTAAATCGGTTTACGGGCTGCACCGTCCATCACGTAGTTGGCCAGGGTCGTGATGTCGTATACCGGCAGGCCGGTGGCCTCATGGATCGCTTTCGCATAGGGCGGCATATTGGTGCATTCAAGGACGATGGCGCCCACATTGGGGTGCTCAGCCACCATATTCCTGGCCTGATCCACCATTTCCTGCTGGGCAAGTTCAAAGTTCAGGTCGGTGTTGTCGTCCACAAAAATATGGTAGAAATGGGTCCCCTGCATCCCGTAAATCACCTTATCGACCCGGTCGAGCCCCACACCCTTGAAATGGCGTTCGGTCAGCTTTTCACTGTTGGCGGTGAGAATGCCCAAGACCTTTCCCGCCGGCAGCTGATCAGCAATGAAGCCGCCCTGGAGCAGGGAGGAGCAGAACACAGGGATGTTTACCGCTGCGGCAACCTCCTTCTGAAACATAGCAAGGAAGCCGCAGCTTGTGGTGATGGCGGTGACGCCCTCGGCCTCCAGCTGCCGGGCGGCGCGGATAAAGGGTTCCAATAAGTTTGGGTCCGCTTTCATGACCACGGATTGGGGATTTGCCCCCTCCACGATCAGCTTTCGGATGGGATAATCGAAGGTTTTGGGGTTGCCTACATCGCCGGGAATACGGGGGAACTTTGTGTCAAGCATCAGGATTCCTAAGGTTTTTTCCATGGGGCGCCTCCTAACTATTATTCAATTATTTAAGGCCAATACCGATTGTGTGCTGAAAGCGGGGCAAAGGAAACGGGGTTAGATCAGAGTGTTTCCGTCAGAACGCAGTCTGTAAAAAGCTGCTGCAGCGCTTGAGAGGGCCAAGGAATTTCCTCTCCGTCGGGGAGGGGCAGGTCAATGCGCTGCTCCTCTGTCAGGGCTTGGGCGAATGCCTTCAGACCACGGGTGACCGCGTCTGTATGCCCTGCTTCGCAGAGGGCCTTGGTAAAGGCCAGCATCTGGCTGCAAATATACTCGGAAAAATCGGTGGGCTGAAAATCCTTGTCCTCAGGGCCGTCCTTATGGCCGAAACAGGCCCATTTCTGCTGGCCGTCCATGCCCGCAGACGGGAGTGCGGCGGCCAGATGGCAGCAGTCGTCTCCGCTGGCCAGACAGTGGCTGAGTTCTATGCTGGCCAGTCCCTGTGTGTAGGCCTTCAGAAGGGCGGGGTAGTAGCAGGCGCAGTACAGAGCCCCCAGGGCAGAAGCCTGCGGATCCTGCTGCTCCCACAGCTGAGCCATGGGGCAGGTATAGACCTCCCAGATTCGGGATTCCTCATACCACTCCTGGTCGCAGTCCCAGACCCGGGGGTCGCGGGGGATGCCGTAACCGGGATTGAAAAGGGTGGTAAGATTGGTGTTCAATTCCTGCTTTGTATGGAGATCGCGGAACTTTGTACCCAAAGCGGTGCCGGTCTCTTCTAAAGCGCGGCGGACCATGGTTTTTCCTTCGTCAGGGCCAAGCTTCTGGCAGACGGACTGGGCCAGGTGGTAATACAGCAGAGAAAAGGCGTCTTGCTGGTTGGCATAGGTGCGTTCAAACTGGTTCATAGCAGCTCTCTTCTTTTCCTTTATATAATAGTGGGAAGGACAGATGCCCTTTCCCACCATTATCCCCCGCAGGACACTGCTGTGTCAAGTGTCAGTAATAGGACCGCAGGTTCACGCAGCTTTGCATCCACTCCAAAAGCTGGTTGATTCCGAACACAGGCACCTTGGCGATCTCTTGCACCTTCTGGGAGAAGGGGCCGAAGTTGGTGCATTCAAAGACGATGGCGCCGGTGTCCGGGTGTTCCCGCATATGACGCTCCGTCATTTCGAGCATGCAGGCCTCCAAAACCTCGCGGTCTTCAGACATCTGATTGCCGATGAAGAGGGCGGGGAAGGGGGAATCCTCCAGCATCCCGGTGACATGGACGGGGATGTCCTTGGAGGACCAGCCCAGTTGATTGAAATGATACTCCCCCAGATGGGCGGCGCGCTCGGTGAAGATGCCGATGGTCTGGTCGTGGTTGATCATGGACCACACCAGAGGCACCAGGATCAGGCCGGAGGTAAAGACGGGGATATGGACGGAATCGGCCAGCTTGCGCTGAAAGCCGGCCAGAAAGCCGCAGCTGGTGGTGATGGCCTTGCAGCCCTCGGCCTCCAGCTCCTGAGCGGCCTTGATAAAGGGGGCCAGGAGTTCTTCATCCACCTGGTCGCCCATGATCCGCTCGCAGAAAGCGTCTTTTACAACTTTATACCGTACAGGGAAAGGATAGCTTAAGGCGTTGCCGATATCGCCGGGGATACGGGGAAAAATGGTGTCCAGCATAAGAATGCCGATGTCCTGCCCATAATTGGTGTAGCCGCCAGTCAGTTTCATGTTGATCTGTCCTTTCTGTTGTAATGGAAAAAGTGTATTGGATATTGTATACATCTAAGAGGAGTATATCATAAAATGAAATAAAAGTAAAAGGATTTTTGCGGCGATGGGAAGAAAAAGAACAAGCCCTCGGCCAGTGCCGAGGGCTTGTCAGCTGAAAAGAGAGAGGTGGGGTGCCGGATATAGGAGGTCAAAGAATCCGGCGATAAGCCCATTCAGCCAATGGGCAGAGAGAAATCTTATAAGAAAAAATAAATAATAAAAGAAGCTGAAATATCTCTTTTACAATGAAGCTAAAACCTGCTGCGCATAAAATATAAGCCATAGCAATGGAAAAGTCAAGAGAAGAAGAGAAAATTGACATACGAAAAACAACATATAAAACATAACAAAAATGATATGGTAAAGAGACACAAAATCGAAGGAGAAGCTGACGAAAACTGTGCAGAATATAAAAAGGGCGTCCGCGAAAGCGGACGCCCCAAGAAAACGGGAGAAGATCACATATAGATCAGAACGAAGCCGATGATCAGGAACGCGATGCACATGGGCATGGAGTAGAACATGGACTTGACGGGGTCTACCTTCTTGTTCACCTGGGCGCCCACCAGACCGGCGACCACGAAGGTGGTCAGGTCCGCAGGAGGCATACCCTGGCCGGACATAGCCAGGTTTGCACCGGCCAGAGCGGCCTTGGTGGTGTCCACACCGGTGGCCACCAGAGCGGGGCCGAAGAAGGAGAAGATGGCGTTCTGCGTGGTGGTCTGAGAGCCGGTGAGCATACCCACCAGACACATGGCGGCGGAGCCGCCGATCTTCAGCAGGTTGGCGTTCAGCGTGGTGGCGAACTCAGTGACTGCCTCGATGGAGCCGGCGGCATAGAAGCAGCCCAGCATAAAGGCGGCGCACAGCTGGACGCTGACGCAGGGCATAACGTTGTGCATGCCGGTGGACCAGATCTTGCCGCTGTTCTTGCGGACGGAGGGGAAGAAGTAGGCCACAAAGATGCCCAGAACGATACACAGCACGGTGCCGTTGGTCAGGCCGCCCAGAATGGTGGTGCTCTTCAGCAGGTCATACAGGGTAGTGGTCTGATCGCCCACGGACAGGCTGATGGTGTTCAGCAGGATGGGACCCAGGTCGATGCTGATGGCGGGAACGGTGCGCATCAGGACGATGATGACCAGGGCGGTGACGGGGATGAGGGACTTCCAGTTTGCCTTTAAGATGGAACCGGCGGACTGCCCGTGGATCTTGATCTCATAGTTGGGGTTGGCGCCGGGCTTGTTGTCCTTGTGGATCATAAAGACACACACATATACGCAGCAGACCACAACAGCGATACCGGTGGTCAGGTAGCCCCAGGTCATAACAGTGTCGGGGTTAGCGCCGGCCAGAGTAGAGGCCAGGGCGATGGCCTGGGTCATAGGGGGCATGATGGAACCCAGAGAGGCGCCCATCACGATGATGGCGGAGATCAGCTCCAGCTTGATGTTCATGGAGACCAGAACGCCGATGGTCAGTGCGCCGATGACCGTAGCGGCCGCCACAGCGTCGCCCAGCAGGGAGCCGGCGACGACCAGCACGAAAATGATGGAGACGATGAGGGCGCGGGGCTTCTGGCCGAATTTGGCATTCAGCACACCGATGATGGTGTCCACAGTGCCCAGCTCCTGAGAAATTTCAGCGAAGATACCGCCGGTGATGGACAGAGCCATGATCCAGGCGATGCGGTTGATGCCGTCCACCCAGGCGACCAGCCAGTCGCCGGGATTCAGCATACCGGCACAGAGCATAGTAGCTACGCCGGCGGCCAGAAGGGCGGCGTGGATATTGCCGCCGATTTTCGGGATCTGACGGATCAGTACGATACCCAACAGGACAACGATTGCAACTACGACTTTTAACATACAGCGGTTACCTCCTAATAGCTCCAAATTTATGCCTTGCGAAAGGCACGGTTGATAGTTGTTCCGGGCGGAGTCCCTCTCTCAAAAACTCCGGGGAACTGATGTACTTGGGACCGTTGGAAAGTTTGATCACCCGAGCGCCCGATAGGGCTGGATCGGGAAGAACATCACCTGGGCCTGACCGCACCTGTCAAATCGGGACGAACACCTCCTTGCTGCTGAATTTGCGGCGGTACTCGGTGGGGGATTCTGCGTCTGGGAGCGAGGGGAAAAGCCAAGTTTACAACTCGTTCACAATATACACAGAATGTTCATCGATATGTTAAAAAATAGAAGCGGGAGCGATGCTTGATATGACCCGCTTGTGCGTTAAAGAATTAACTTGTTGACATGAATACATTATACAAAGAACTTGATGAAATTGCAAGAGCAAAATAGCCGGAATTTCACGGTGTAAAAGGGACATAATGTCGAATCCCTCAAAAACAGCCGAATTATTTGTTTATAAGAGCTGAAAATAAATGGTTAAAAATGTGCAAAACAGATAAAATAAAAGGAAAACTAAACGATTTCTGAACACAAGACTTTTGAGGACATAATCAAAGGTCCCGCCTGATTCAGGCGGGACCTTTGAAAGCTCATGAATGATAAGGGGGGGAGTCTGGCAGATTTGCTTCTTTTTAACCTGAAACTCAGGCCAGGACGAACCAGCAGAAGAAGCCTACTGCGCACATAATGAAGGAGTAAGGCAGCATCCAGAACATGGACTTCAGAGGATCGCACTCCTTCTTGAACTGAGCCTGAATCAGACCGGCGATCACGAAGGTGGTCAGGTCTGCGGGGGGCAGGCCCATGCCGCCAGCGCCCAGGTGAGCGCCGCCCAGAGCGATGAAGGTGGGGTCGCCGCCGGCTTCGATCATGATGGGCAGAGCGAAGGAGTTGATGATGTTCTGAGCAGTGGACTGAGAACCGGTCAGAGCGCCCAGGATCATCAGGCAGACACCAGCGCCGATCTTCAGGACGCTGTCGCCCAGGTTCAGGCAGAAGTCGGAGATCTGATCGATGGTGCCGCAGGCATAGAAGGCGCCGATCATCAGGGAGCAGGCGATCTGGATACCAACGCAGGGCATGGAGTTCTTAACGCCAGTCTTGAAAATCTTGCCGAAGTTCTCACGCACGGGCTGGAACAGCAGGGAGAAGATGATAGCGCAGACGATGGAGATAACTACGCCATTGGTCAGGCCCTTCAGAATGGTGGTGCCGCTCAGGAAGGAGTACAGGGTAACGGCAACGGGGTTTCCGTCAGCGTCCACACCATTGGTGACGGGCAGCTTGATGGCCTTCAGAACCAGGGGGCCCAGGTCGATGCCGATAGCGGAAACGCTGCGGCAGATGATGACCAGGATCAGGAAGCCAACGGGCAGCAGGGACTTCCAGTTTTCCTTCAGGATCTGACCGGCGGTCTTGCCGTCATCGTGGATGATGATGTCGGGGTTGGCACCGGGGACGTTATCCTTCTTCACCAGGAAGAGGCAGGTGTAGATGGCCATAGCCACGAACACAAAACCGACGGAGATGAAGCCCATGTTCATAACGGCGTCGGGATCGGTGTTGGCCAGAGTGGCGGCCAAGGCGATAGCCTGAGTCATGGGGGGCATGATGGAGCCGATGGAGGCGCCCATAACCACCAGACAGCAGATCTTATGCAGAGGGAGGTTCATGGAGGCGAAGATACCAAAGGTCAGCATACCGATAACGGTAGAGGCGGCCACGGCGTCGCCCATCAGAGAACCGGCCAGGCAGAGCACGAACAGAACGGACACGGCCAGGGCACGGGGGCTCTTGTAGAACTTAGCCTTCAGGGCACCGATGACGGTGTCCACAGCGCCCAGAGTGGTGTTGATCTCGGCAAAGATGGAGCCGGCAGCGGCCAGACACATGATCCAGGCCATGCGGTCCAGACCGTCGATCCACGCCAGGATCCAGTTGCCCACGTTCAGGTTACCGTTAAGAATAAAGGTTAGGATGCCGGCCACAGCAAGGCCGGCCGTGATATTGCCGCCGATGTAGGGGATCTTTTTGATCAGAACGATTGCCAGTAGAACAGCGATTGTAATGATAACTTTTAACATAAATGGACCTCCTTGTATCAGATGGGGCGCAACGCGGTGTACTCTCTGTGTGGTGTTCCCTCTCTCGAACACACCATAAAAAAGACACCGGTCTATTTCGGCCGTCGGTTTGCTCCTGCCTGATCACCGTTCTGCCGCGAGCCGGATAGCTAACGGCGAATCTGTTTCCCTCCCTCTCAACTTACAGTTTGCTGAATAAACGGTGTTCAGTGACATATTCGGTGAAGCGGCGGCATAAATAGTACTGTGGGCTTGGACATGATGCAATAAAAGTCGGAACTATACAGTGCTGCGAATAGGTTATCTTTTCGATAAAATATTAACGAAAAATGAACGTGCATCATTTATACCACGGCTGGAAGAAAAAAGCAATGCTGTTTTATCAAAAAACGACAAATTAGCACTTTATCAGAATGAACAGTGGACAAGGTGTAACATAAGGAATTAACTATGTCGGACAGACAACCATTGAGATGGAATAAACTGGATAAATTGCGTTATGTAGACTGAAAATGACAAAAAATTCGGTCCTATCATAGAAAACCACCAAAACAGGGGCGAAAACTATGGGCAATATTGCCATTGAAAACAAAAGGGCAAATCGGTTACAATATGGTTACAAAAGTTACAACTCGTTACTTTTGTTTTTTTATTTTTAAAATATGGAGGAACGACAATGAAACACAAGCTGTTTTCCGTTGTGCTGTGCGGGTTTGCCTTGATTCTCCTAACTGGTGCGGGAGCGGCAGAGGCCGAAACCGGAGTTCTATTGATGGAAGAGGAGATCGGTGAGGCCGCACAGCAGGTGGAGACGCTTTATACAGAAGCAGAGCTGCCTGAGACGGCCGTTCCGGCTGCCGAGGGAGTCAGCCCCCAGGAGTTGACGGAGCAGATCGATACCGCCCTGTGTGTAGACGGGGAGTATGTGTCGGTGGAGGTGGCCCGGGTACAGCATGACGGCGTGACTTATGTTGCACTTGCCCCCATGGCCAAGGAACTGGACGAGAGCGTTCAGATCGGATGGGACGGCAGCTCGTCCACAGTGACCGTGAAATCCAGTAAGCTGTCTTTGACCGCTAAGGTCGGTCAGCTTTATATCCAGGCGAATGGCCGGTACCTCTATGTGCCGGAGGGAGTCCAGATGGTGGGCGGCAAGGTGACCGTCCCCTTGTCTGTGCTGGTAAAGGCCTTTGATGCCCGCCTGTCCTGGGACGCAGCCAGCGGTACCGTCGTCGTAAACCGCGGCTCCGGCGCGATCCAGTCCGGGGACAGCTACTATAACCAGGACGACCTGTTCTGGCTGTCCCGAATCATTCAGGCCGAGTGCGGCAACCAGCCCCTGGAGGGCCGTATGGCTGTGGGCAACGTGGTGCTGAACCGGGTGAAGAATCCCGCCTTCCCCAGCACGGTGAAGGGGGTACTTTCCCAGAAGAACCAGTTTACCACCTGGAAAAACGGCGCGCTGGCCAATCGGACTCCCAACGCCACCAGCGTGATCGCGGCCAAGCTGGTGCTGGACGGCGGCGAAGTGGAGTCTACGAAGGGGGCCACCTTCTTCGATTCCAAGAGCAACAGCTGGGCGGCCCGGAACAAGACCTGTGTGGCCGTCATCGGCAATCACAAGTTCTATAAGTAAAAATAATAGGACGATCCCCCGAAACTCAAAAATAATGAGTTTCGGGGGTTTAATTTTATTCATTTATGATGTATAATACAAAGACATTACCATCGCTTGACAAGGGCAAACACGCCTGACAGCGCGTCTTTCCGGCGCCTTTTGCTCTTTTCGCCTTGGTGGGCGCCAGCCCACCTGCGTCTCAAAAAGCAAAAATCACTCGAAAATCCATTTCTGTCAGGTGCAGGCAGTTTTGCCGGAGCAGAAATGCGTCCAGACAAGGAAAGGCCCGCAGAAAATACTTGTCGTATTGTCAAGGGACTTGACGCTGTATGGGCCCATTTCTGCCCGTCAAAA
>Ga0129311_1000639_pt1 | contig 29011 bp, 33 predicted proteins | sample Go1ome_FD_94435 | JGI IMG/M metagenome (GOLD analysis project Ga0129311, IMG submission 94435) | Western lowland gorrila individual fecal microbial communities from Wisconsin, USA - Go1022B metagenome | ecosystem: Host-associated > Mammals > Digestive system > Large intestine > Fecal | place...
CGAACCACCCGGCGCGGGGAGGGCAAAGCGCCATCCCCGCCGCGGGCCGAAGAAAGGGCGTACTGTGGGCAGCAGCCATCCCCGGCGTGGGCCGAACCGCCCGGCGCGGGGAGGGCAAAGCGCCATCCCCGCCGCGGGCCGAAGAAAGGGCGTACTGTGGGCAGCAGCCATCCCCGGCGCGGGCCGAACCGCCCGGCACGGGGAGGGCAAAGCGCCATCCCCGGCGCGGGCCGAACCACCCGGGGCGGGGCGGGCAAAGCGCCATCCCCGGCGCGGGCCGAACCACCCGGCACGGGGAGGACAAAGCGCCATCCCCACAAAGAGAAAAGGAGGAAAAGATGGAAAACAAAGGCTTTATCAAACTGCACCGGCAGATGCTGGGTTGGGGCTGGTATACCGACACGGCCACCAAGTGCGTGTTTTTGCACCTGCTGCTGCTGGCCGCCTGGGAGGAGGGCAGCTACCGGGAGGTGCGTCTGGCCCCGGGGCAGGCGGTGAGTTCGATCCGGGAATTGTCGGCCCAGACCGGGGTGTCGGTGCAGTCGGTGCGTACCGCCCTGCGGCATTTGAAATCCACCGGGGAGATCACCCAGGAGCCCAGGGGAAAATACAGCGTATTCACGATAGAAAACTACGCCCGCTACCAGGGCGCAGGGGCGGGGGGCGACTGGCAGCCGGCACGGCAGCGGCACGGCGGCGGCACAGGCCCTGATATTAAGAAGCAAAGAAGCAAAGACACTCTTTCGGGGGCGGAGGGAGAAAAGAGCGGCGCCGGGGCCGGGCAGGAACTTGCCGGGGCCGACGGGACCGAAACGGGCGGCTCCGGGGCTTGCGGGACTGAACCGTGCAGCTCTGGGGCTTGCGGGACTGAACCGTGCAGCTCCGGGGCCTGGGGGGCCGACCCGTCCGGCGCCGGGGCCTGGGGGGCTGAAATGGGCGGGACTGAAACGGTCAGCGCCGGGGCCGGCGACCCGGAGGGCTTCGGGGCCTTCTGGGCGGCCTACCCCAAAAAGCGGGCCAGGGCGGACGCCGCCCGGGCCTGGAAGGCCCTTTCCCCCGACCATGGGCTGCAGGCCCGGCTGCTCTCGGCCCTGGAAAGCCAGAAGGCGGGGGCCGAGTGGCAGCGGGAGGGCGGGCGGTTCGTGCCCTACCCGGGTGCCTGGCTGCGGGGCCGCCGCTGGGAGGACGAGCCCGCCGGGCAGCCCCCGCCCGAGGCCCCGGTGCAGGTGGTGGCCCGGGAGGACTGGAGCCTGGAAAACGCCCTGGACGGCCTTGCCTTTGAGGCCCGGGAGGGCTGAAACCAGCAAAAAGGAGGGAAAACGCCGTGATCTGGGCGGAAAAAAGCCTGTTGGGCTGCATGATGATGGCCCCGGAGGACTGCGAAGGGGTGTATGGCCGGGTAAGGCCGGAGATGTTTGAAAACGAGGCCCTGGCCAGGATGTTCGGCTGCTGCCAGGAGCTGCGCAAGAAGGGCCTGCGGGCGGACGCCACCACCCTGATCGAGACCCTGGGGGAGGAGTACAAGGCCCTGGTGCTGGAATGTGCCGAGACGGCCCCCGGCCTGGCGGGGTTTGAGAGCTATATCGCCTGCCTGCGGGAGGGCTGGCGGGAGCGGGCCATCCTGACCGGGCTGGACGAGCTGCGGATCTCGGGGATGGACGCCTCGGGCCTGACCCGGGCCCTGGGGCAGCTTTGGCAGAGCCAGCAGGCCCTGGAAGAGGCGGAGGGGGAGCGCACCGCCAAGGACTGGAAGGAGGGGATGGGGGATTTTTTGGGCTGGCTGGGGGCGGATCGCCCGGCCCTGGCCACCGGGTTTGCGGGGCTGGACAGGCTGACCGGCGGGCTGCCCCAAAGGGGGGTGACGGCCATCTCGGCCCGGCCGGGGGGCGGCAAGACCAGCTTTGCTTTGCAGATCGCCACCCAGGTGAGCAAGGGCCGGCGGGTGCTGTACCAATCCCTGGAAATGCCCCGGGAGCAGCTGTACACCTGCATTTTCGCCCGGGCCCTGGGGCTGGACAGCGCCCTTTTCCGGGACAGGGCCCTCACCCCGGCCCAGCGCCAGCGGGTGGCCCAGGCGGCCCGGCTGCTGGAAGAAAAGTACAGCCTGATCATCGACGACCGGGACTGTGCCGGGCTGCAGCAGCTGGAAGCCAACATCCTGCGGTTCAAGCCCCTGGTGGTGGTGGTGGATCATCTGGGCCTCCTCACCCCCCACAAGGCCCGCTCCCAGCGCAACGAGGAGCTGGCGGGGCTGACCCGGGGCCTCAAGCAGCTGGCCATGAAGCGCCGGGTGGCGGTGGTGGAGCTGGTGCAGGCGGGGCGTTCCAGCGAGGGGCGGCCTATGACCATGGGGGACATGTTCGGCTCGGCCACCATCGAGCAGGACGCCGACCTGCTCATCGGCCTGGAAGCCGAGGACCCCGGCCCCGGCGGGGAGGGTAGGGCCAGGGCCCGGGTGCTGAAAAACCGGGCGGGGGCGCTGGGATGCGTGGAATTTTACTGGCGGCGGCGATACCACCAGTTCATGGAGGTACAGGCCAGGGGGGAACAGCCCCGGCCGGAAAGGAAGGGAAAGTCATGACCAAACGGGAATTTTTTATGCTTTGGGCCGCCAAGGAGGACATCCGGGCCCGGGCCGAGCGGCTGGAAGCCCTGAAAAGCCTGGCGGCGGCGGGGGCGGTGAACGGCCAGGAGGTGGACCTGAACCGGCTGGCCCGGGAGCTGGAAGAAAAGAACCGGGCCCTGGCCCGGGAGGTGCCCCAGGCCCTGGCCCTGATCGAGACGGCGGGCAGCCCGGCCCTGCGGTGCGCCCTGCACATGGTGTGCATGGAGGGCTGCGGCTGGGACGAGGTGGCGGCCCGGCTGGGCCGGGGCAGCGCTGACAGCTGGAAGAAGGCGGTGCATCGATTCTGTGATTCAAGGCTGGAAAAGGAGTGAGGGGGGAAAGCGGGCCAAAAACAAAAGGCGGGCACCGGCACAGCTGCCCTCATTGTCACGAAACAGCGTGCTAAAATAGCCACAGAACCAGAAAGGAGGGCGGAAGATGAGGCGAAAAAAGGCGGGGCTGCGGCCCTTGCGGGAGATAGCCGCCGAGCTTTTGAGCCTGCCCTGCCCGGAGGGGGCGGCGGCCCTTTCGGGGCTGGAAGAGACCGCCCGGCGGGCCGCCGAGGCCCGGGGCCGGCCCCTGGAAGTATACGAAGCGGCCCTTCTGGCCCAGGCGGCCAGGGCCCTGCAGGGGGACACCCGGGCGGCCCAGTTTTTGCGGGACGCCTCTGGCGAAAAGGACGCCGCCGCCGAGCAGGCCCCCCTCACCGCCGCCGACCTGGCCCTGCTGAAAAAGGTGGCGGCCAGGCTGGAACGGCAGACCGAGGAGTAAAAGCCGTCGGCGAAAAAACGACGAAAAAAACAGATTGACAAAACGGCGGGGGGAAGCCCCGCTGGGTGTGCCCGGCATAGCAGACGCTGGGAGGGTGGGTTTGGGGAATTTTTTCAAAAAGTGCATTTCGGACGGGGGACGCCGGGGCGTTTTCCGGTCGGGCCGGTGGGGTTTTCGGGTCAGGCGGTTCTGCCGCTGCTCTTCCCCCAGCCCCCCGGCCCTGCTCGGACGAACGATTTCGCCGGGGCGTTTGGCCGGGCCGGTGGGGTTTTCGGGTCAGGCGGTTCTGCCGCTGCTCTTCCCCCAGCCCCCCGGCCCTGCTCGGACGGGGGGCCGGTCACGAAAAACTGTGCAACTCCGCTTTCAGCGTCCTGCGAGTTTTTCTTAGACCGATCCCCCCGCCCGCTATCTTCGCCCCATCGCCCGCCGGGTGCCTGTGTCCCGAAAGGCGCTGCCCCCATTGCAGGGGCCGACGAAAAGGCGACGAAAAGTTTTGATTGACAGGGACCGACGAAAAGGCGACGAAAAGTTTTGATTGACACCCCCGCAAAATCACACGGGCTTTTGTGAAACCGCGGCAAACCGCTGCCGCCCCGACAAGCTATACACACCACCGCAAGACCACACCAACCGCAAACCGACCAAGGGAAGGAGGCATGCCCATGGCAGCCAGCGCCGCCTGGGTGCGCCGCAAAGAGCTGGAATACTGCGCCGAACACCCGGTGTATTTCGCCGAGACCTACGGCCACATCGAGGATAAAAGCGCCGCCGAGCTCATTCAGCCCTTCCGGCTCTGGCCCGCCCAGAAACAGGCCCTGGAAGAGCTGGCCACCCACCGCATGAACGTGATTTTAAAGGCCCGTCAGCTGGGCATCACCTGGCTGGCCCTCACCGAGGCGGTAAGGCTGCTGCTTTGCCGGAGCGGCCGCACCGTGGTGGCCATCAGCCGGGCCGAGGACGAGGCCAAGGAGCTGGTGCGCCGGGCGGCGGTCATCCTGCGCAGCATGCCCGAACTGGTGCGGGAGGAACGGGCCGCGCCCCCCGGCTGGGCCGGGCCGGTGTTCCGGGCCGCCAGCCTGGAACTCACCCTCCGCTTTCCCTGGGGGCCGGATTCGGTATTCAAGGCCCTGCTTTCCTCCCCCGGGGCGGCCCGGGGCTTCACCGCCGACCTGGTCATCCTGGACGAATGGGCCTTCCAGCAATTTGCCGAGGAGATTTGGGCCTCCATCTTCCCGGTCATGAACCGGCCCGGCTCGGGGCGGGTCATCGGCCTTTCCACCATCAAGCGGGGCACCCTGTTTGAGGAGATCTTCACCAATCCCCACAACGGGTTCCACAAGATCTTCCTGCCCTGGCAGGCCGACCCGGCCCGGGACGAGGCCTGGTATCAGGCCACCCGGAAGGCCCTGGGGCCGGACAAGACCCTCCAGGAATACCCCGCCAGTGTGGAACAGGCCCTGCGGGTGCCGGGGGGCCAGTTCTTCCCGGAAGTGACCGAGGCCACCCACCTGCGGGGGCCGGACAACTTCTTTGCCGGGCCGGTGCGCCGGTTTCTGGCCATCGACTACGGGCTGGATATGTTTTCGGCCCACTGGATCGGGGTGGATGCCTTTGGCCGGGCCCGGGTCTACCGGGAATACGACGCCCCCGACCAGAAAATCGGCGAGGCCGCCGAGACGGCCCGGGCCCTGTCGGGCGGCGAGGAGATCGAGGCGGTGCTGGCCCCGCCCGACTTATGGAGCCGCAGCCAGGAGAGCGGCCGGAGCCGGGCGGCCATTTTTGAGGAACACGGCCTGCCCCTTACCCGCACCAGCAACGACTTTGAGGCCGGGTGCGCCGGCATGAAGGAATGGCTGCGGCCCGGGCCGGGGGGCGAGCCGATGCTCACCATCGGGCGGGGGCAGGCGCCGAACCTGCTGCGCTGCCTGCAGAAGATTCTCAAAGACCCCCTGCGCCCGGACGTATACGCCAAGGAGCCCCACGCCCTGACCCACGACTGCGACAGCCTTCGGGCCTTCTGCGTCTGGTGGGCGGGGCCGGCGGCCCCGGCAGCGCCCCGGCGCCGGGCGGTATGGGAGGCCGACCAGTACGAGGACTATGAACACGCATCGCCCGCCCAGCGGCAGATGCTGATCGAGAGATGGGGGGATCCGTTTTGAGAGGGGAAAAAGAGAAAAAACAGCGGGCCGAAAAGCTCCGGTTCTGGCAGGAGCGGCTGGACAAGGCCCTCAAGGCCTATGCCGAGGAACTGGCCGAGATGGACCGGCGGGAGGGCTACTACAACGGGGACCGGTCGGTGGACCCCGACCCCAACACCGGCCAAAGCGCCCGGCGGCTCAGCTCCAACGTGCGGAACATCGTGTACGAATTGATCGAGAGCCAGGTGGACCCCACCATCCCCCTGCCCCGGGTGGAGGCGGTGCACCGGGAGGACCGGCCCCTGGCCAAAAAGATCGAGGCCCTGCTTCGCAGCCGGATCACCTCCGGCCGGCTGGGGGCCCTGAACGACCTGCAGGAGCGCACCGTACCCATCCAGGGGGGCAGCTTCTGGCAGGTGGAATGGGACCCCGCCGCCGGCGGCCACTGTGTGCTGGGGGATGTGACCGTCACCGAACGGCACCCCCGCCAGGTCATCCCCCAGCCGGGGGTGTACGAAATCGAAAAGATGGATTACCTCTTCCTTCGCCTGCCCCAGACCCGGGCCTTTCTGAAGCGCCGGTACGGGGTGGAGGTGACCGACGGGGAGGAGGACCCCGGCCTGCGGGGCCCCGGCCAGGGCCCGGAAGAGGATCTGGTGACCCAGAACATCGCCTACTACCGGGACGAGGAGGGGGACATCGGCCTGTTCAGCTGGGCGGGGGACACCCTGCTGGAAGATCTGCCCGGCTGCCAGGGCCGGATGCGCCGGGTATGCGCCGCCTGCGGCAGGGAGGAAAGCGGCCCCGTCTGCCCCTGCGGGGGGAAGAAGTTTATCCGCCAGAGCCTGGAAAGCCAGGAACTGCCCGAGGATTTCCGGGCCTACCTGGGGGATTTCGGCCCCTGGGGCCCGGAAGAAGAGGTGCCCCTGCTGGATAAGGACGGCCTGCCGGTATTGGGCCAGGAAGGCCAGCCCCTCACCCAGAGCCGCCGCCAGCGGCTGAAAGCCCCGGTCTACCGGCCCGGGCTCTACCCCCTGGTGCTGCGGCCCAACATCCGCAAATACGGCAGCCTTTTGGGGGTGAGCGACGCCGCCGTCATCCGGGACCAGCAGGACACCGTGAAAAAGCTGGGGGCCAAGATCGACGAGAAAATTTTGAAGGGCGGCAGCTACGTCACCCTGCCCCAGGGGGTGAATGTGGAGACCACCGAGCGGGAGCTGAAGATCATCCGGCTTCGCACCCCCGCCGAAAAGCAGCTCATCGACGTGCTGAACATCCAGCCTGACGTGACCAAGGAGCGGCTGGCCTTGGAGGACAACTATTCCTGGGCCAAATCCACCCTGGGCATCACCGACGCCTTCCAGGGCAAGTACGATTCCTCGGCCATTTCCGGCACCGCCAAACAGTTTTCGGCCAACCAGTCCGCCGGGCGGCTCCAATCCAAGCGGGAAATGAAAAACCTGGCCTACGCCGAGCTGTACCGGATGATCTTCCGCTCCTGGCTGGCCTGGGCCGACCAGCCCCTGCCCTATTCCTGGCGGAACGAGGAGGGCCAGCTGACCTATGACCACTTCGACCGGTGGGAGTTTCTGCGCCGGGACGCCGCCGGCCAGCTGTACTGGGATGATGAGTTCATTTTTAGTGTGGACCCCTCGGCCACCCTTAGCAGCAACCGGGAGGCCCTGTGGCAGCAGATCGCCCAGAACTACCAGAGCGGCGCTTTCGGCCCCCTGGACAAGACCGGCACCCAGGTGCTGCTCTGGCGGCTGTACGAGTGGACCAACTACCCCTACGCCGGCCAGATCCGCCAGGCCCTGGAAGCAAGGCAAAGGGAGGAGGCCCTGGCCGCCGGGGGCGTGAATGCCCTGGCCGGGGAAGATCCGGCCGGGCTGACCGGCGGGCAAGCCGGCGCCCTTGCGGCGGGGCAGGAGAGTGCCCCGGAGGCCGGGGATGGCGGGGCCGGGGCGGACATCCTGGCCCTGCTGAGGGCCCTGGGGGAAGGGGGTGAGAGGGATGCTCTGCCCCCGATGTAAGGTAGAGATGCGCCTGGCCGACCCACCCCGCCGCCAGGCGGAGGAGGGTACGGTGCTGCGGCTTTGCTGCCGCAACAAGCAGTGCGCCGAATATGGCAGCGTGCGGGAGACCCCCGCCCGGCAAGAAAAGGAGGAAACACCATGAAACAGCTGAACATCACCAACACTTCCAGCCAGAAGGTACAGGCCCCGAAACCCACCGGCAGCACCCGCAAGCCCACGGTGGTCAAGAGCGGCGACGCCCGGGGCGATCTGCGGGGCCGCTGAGAGGGGGCGAGGGGATGGAAGAAGAGATCTTTGCCCCGGCCCCCACGGGGGAAGGAGCCGGGAGTTTGACCGGGAGCGGCGGGTATTCTGCCGGGGCCGAAAATCTGGCCGGGCCCGATGGGACGGAACTGGAAGGGAGCCGGGAGAGCCTGCCCCAGGAGTCTGCCGAGGCCGAAGGTCGAGGCAGGATGCACCCCCCGCAGGGGGTCGAGGCCGGGAGGCTCCCCCCGCAGGGGGCCACGCAGGAGGGCGGCGGGCTGCTGGAAGCCCTGCGGGCCGACAAGGAGCTGGGCGAGCTGGCCCTGAAAGTGGCCCTGGCAAACCTGGCGGCAAAAGCCGGGCCGGGAGAGAACAGCGGGCCTTCCGGCGAGGCCGCAGACTATGGGAGCCGGCTGGATGAGATCCGCCGGCTGGACCCTTCCGTCACCGGCTGGGGCGACATTGCCGCCGCCGACACCGACCGGGCCTATTACCGGCTGGTGTTCGAGAAAGGGCTGGACGAGGTGAGCGCCTACAAGGCGGTATTCTTCGACCGGCTGCTGAAAGGCCGGGCCGAAGCCGCCCGGCAGCAGGCCCTGAACGAGGCCCGCAGCAAGACCCACCTGGCCCCGGTGGGAGGCGGCGAGGGCAGGGGCACCGAGATGACCGCCGCCGAACTGGAAGAATGGGCCGCCTACGGCTTCGGCCCCGCCGAGGCAAGGCGGTACAAGACTCGATTTGAAAAGGAGAGATGAGCATGTTCAACGTATACGCCCGCGAAGTTTCCGACGTGGAGCCCATCCGGGTACTGCCCGGCACCGAGGGCCTTGCCATGGGCATGGCGGCCAAGTTCACCGCCGGCGCCCTGGCCAAGGCCTCCGCCACCGAAAAGCCCACCCACATCGTCATGGGCCCCGCCGTGCCCGGCCCCGAAAGCGGCCTGCTCTACCCGGCCATCCGGGTACTGCCCACCACCATCTTTTCCGCCCCCGCCAGCGGGGCCGTGGCCCAGGCCGGGGGCCTGGTCACCCTGGCCGAGGACGGGCTGGGCGTGACCAACACCGCCGAGAGCGGCGTTTTCACCGTCCTGCACACCCAGAACAAGGCCGGCACCCCGGTGCTGGGCTATTTCGCCTGATTTTTGAGGGAGGGAACTGTACATGATTTTTTCCAAAAGCAGCGGCGTGGCCGATTCCATCTACGGCAAAAGCCAGGAGCCCATCCGGGCCATCATCGAAAAAGGGGTGGAGGCCTTTGAGCAGCAGAGCCAGATCAAGAACATCTTCACCATGGACAAAAGCCGCAACTTCGCCGAGAAATACGTGATCGAAACCAGCCTGGGCGATTTCGAGAACGTGGGCGAGAACGGCGCCTACCCCAAGACCAGCATGCGGGAGGGTTATTCCAAGACCATCGAGCCCGCCACCTGGAAGAGCAGCTTCGAGGTGACCCAGGAGATGGTGGAGGACGCAAAGCACGGCAAGATCAAGAGCCGGGCCGGCATCTTCACCACCAGTTACGGCCGCACCCGGGAAAAGTTCGCCGCCGCCCTGCTGGCCGGCGCCACCGGCAAGACCGTATCCATCGGCCGCAGCGTCTACGACGCCACCAGCGCCGACGGGGTGCCCCTGTTCAGCACGGCCCACCCCTCCATCACCGGCGGGGCGGCCGGCCAGTCCAACCTGTTCACCGGGGCTTTCAGCGCCGGGGTGCTGGATACCGTCCAGGAGCGGATGCAGGATTTCACCGACGATGACGGCAACCTGCTGAACCTGGCCCCCGACACCATCATCATCCCCAACATCGGCAGCCTCAAGCGGGCCGTGTTTGCCGCCGTGGGCAGCGAACAGGACCCCGAGAGCAATTCCAACGCCCTCAACTTCCAGATGGGCCTGTGGAACGTGATCGTCTGGCCCTACCTGCCCAAGACCATCGGGGATAAGCCCTACTTCATGCTGATGGATTCCCGCTTCAAGGAGGACTACCTCTGCCTGCCCTTTGTGGAGCGCACCCCCCTCACCGTGAAAAGCGACATCGACCCCAACACCGACGCCAACATCTGGCGGGGCCGGGCCCGCTTTGCCGCCGGCTTCAACAACTGGCGCTGCATCGCCCTTTGCGGCGAGGGCGTGAGCGGCACTTCGGTCTCCGCCTGACCCACGGGCCTTTGGGCGCTGCCTGCCCCCCGGGGCCCCGCTGTGTGGCGGGGCTCTTTGTTGAAAATGCCCGGGCCCCTGCACAATGGGCCCCTTCGCCCTGGCCGAAGGCCAAAGGGCGGGCGCCCCCCACGCAGTGGGCCCACTGCGTGGGGGCACCCGCCGTCGGCTAAAGCCTCCGGCGAAACAGCTCCCCTCACGCAGCGGGCCTTTTTTAAAAAGCAAAACAAACCCAACATCAGGAAGGGAGGAGACCCATTGACCTGGCAGGAATGCAAACAGATCGCCCTGCAAAAGCTCTTCTGCGCCGGCAGCGCCGGCAGCGAGGAGGTCAAGCAGGAATACCTGGCCGCCATGCCCGCCGCCGCCAGCGAGGGGCTCTGGCGGCTGGCGGCGGCGCGGCCCCTGCGCCGGTGGGCCGAGTTCACCGCCGGCCCCGGCCCTGCCCGGCTGGACCTGGCCGGCCTTGCCTGGGACCATCAGAACACCGGCATCCCCGAGACCTATTTTGAAGGGCCGGATGGCCGGCTCACCCCCCTGCGGGGGGCGGCGGTGGCGGGGGGCCGGTGGCTCTGCCTGCCGGCGCTGCCCTCAGCCGGGCGGGTCTGGCTGGCTTACCAGGCCAAAGCCCCCCGCCTTACCGACGACACGCCGGAGGGCTGGCTGCTGCCCCTGGAAGAGGACGCCTGCGCTCTCTTACCCCTTTACATCGCCGGCCAGCTGTACAAGGAGGACGACCTGCAGCTGGCCACCTATTACATGAACGAGTTCGAGACCGGGCTGTACGCCCTGGCCCCGGCGGACAAGGGCGTCCTGGCCGACGCCTTCACTTCGGAAAGCGGGTGGTGAGATGGCCTATTCCCTGCCGGCGGCGGTAAGCCGCAGCGTTTTCAGCGCCGACACCTTCCGGGGTGTGGACTACACCAACGAGGCCGGCAACGTGGAGGTGGACAAAAGCCCCTACGCCCCCAACATGATCCGGGATGTGCCCGGCAAGGTGCGCAAGTGCATGGGCTGGTATATCTACGAGGACTTCGAGGGCCCCATCAACGGGCGGCACAAGCTCATCACCGACCGCTTTTCCCTCATCCACGCCGGCACCCGGCTTTACAAATACCAGCCCGCCCAGGGGGACGCCCCCGCCCAAAAGACCCTCTTGTATGAGGATATGGCCGACGCCCGCAGCCACAGCTTCCAGCTGGGGGGCCGCCTGGTCATCCAGGACGGCAAGCGGCTCCTGCTCTGGGACGGGGAAACGCTCACCCCCGCCGACCAGACCCCCTATGTGCCCACCCTCACCATCGGGCGGGCCCCCTCGGGGGGCGGCGAGGGGTACGAGGCCCTGAACCTTTTGGGCCCCCGGTACACCGAGACCTTTTTGAGCGACGGCGAAGCCAAGGCCTACCAGCTCAGCCTGGCCCCCCTGGATGAGGAGGGGGAGGTGGAGGTCTTTTTCAAGGACGATACCGGCGCCTGGCAGAAAAAGACCGGGGGCTTTTCGGTGGACCGGGAAAAGGCCCTCGTCACCTTTGACACCGCCCCCGGCAAGCCCCCGGTCACCGGCGAGGACAACGTGAAGATCACCGCCCCCCACACGGTGGAGGGCTACGCCGACCGGGTGAACAAATGCGCCGTGGGCATCCTGTACGGGGTGAACGGGGTGCCGGACCGGCTCTTTGTTTCCGGCAACCCGGACGGCACCCTTCTCAACTATGACTGGTGGAGCGGCCAGAACGACCCCACCTACTGGCCGGACACCGGCTATGGCACGGTGGGCAGCGCCCAGAGCGCCCTGGTGGGGTATTGCCTGGTGGGCAACTGCCTGGCCGCCTTCAAGGACAGCCGGGACCCGGAGCGCAGCGTGGTGCTGCGCACCGGCGAGCTGGCCGAGGACCAGGCCGCCTTCCCGGTCTACAACACCCTCCAGGGCCCGGGCGCCATCGCCCCCGACAGCATCGCCTATCTGGGCAGCGAGCCGCTGTTCCTCACCGGCATCGGGGTATACGCCCTCACCACCAGCGACGTGACCGGCGAGCGCTACCAGCAGAACCGCAGCTATTACATAGACGCGGTGCTGAAAGAGCGCCCCGGCCTGGAAGAGGCGGTGGCCTTCACCTACAACGATATGTACTGGCTGTGTCTCGGGGATGAGGCCTTCATCCTGGACGGGCTCCAGAGCCTGGCCGAGGGGGGCCAGCCCTATTCCACCCGCCAGTACGCCTGCTTCAACCGGCTCAACCTGCCCGCCCGGGTACTGTGGGAGGAAGGGGGCGCCCTCCACTTCGGCACCCCCGGCGGCAAGCTCTGCGCCTTTTACACCAACAAGCGCTCCACCCTCAGTTTCAGCGACGGGCGGGATATCCGGGACCCGGATTCGGCGGGCCAGGCCATCTTTGCCGCCTGGGAGACCCCCGACCTCACCGGCAAGCGGTTTTTTAAAAACAAGAACTTCCGGTATCTGGCCATCCAGCAGCAGGCGGGGGTGTACACCGGGGTGCGGATGTACGCCATGCGCAAGGGGCTCTGGGCCCTGTTGCGGAATGAGGAATACTCGGCCCGGTACCTGTATTTCCCCGAACTGGTCTTTTCCAAGTTCACCTTTTCCAGCGATACCACCAACAAGACCCTCCACACCAAAACCCGCCTGCGCCGGATGGACAAGATTCGATTCCGGATCGAGAACGACCGGCGCAACGAGCCCTTCGGCCTGATGAGCTGGGCGGTGGAGTACACCGAAAACGGCAATTACAAGGGGTGATAACCAATGCTTACCAAGATCACCGAGGCGGACCTGGAGGGCAAGGGGGTCATCGGCCTGCCCGATACCCCCGGCCTTTCCACCGCCGAGATGCAGGAAAAATTCGAGGAGACCGCCCGGGCCGTCCTCGTGCCCGCCTTCAACCGGCTGGTGGAGGAGCTGGCCAGCGGGGTGGGCATCGCCGGGGCCAGCCATGTGGGGGCGGTGCTGCCCGACGGCTCAGCCGGCAACCTTCAGCAGCATGTGCTGGACAAAAACAACCCCCACGGCATCACCGCCGATTCCATCGGGGCCATGACCGCCCAGCAGGTGGCCGAGGCCATTGCCGGGGCCGTCTTTGATACCGGCGCCGCCGACATGACCAAGGCCGTCTACGATACCCGGAACCGGGGGCTGGACGTTTACCAGTACACCGACGACGCCATTGCGGCGGCCATCACCGCCGCCCTCAACGGGGAGGTGTGAGGTATGGCCATTCTTTCCGGCGGCTGCACCCTCACCCACAGCTTCACCCTGCCCTGCCCCGGGCAGGAGCTGGCCGCCCTTTACATCACCTACCAGCAGGGCGGGGCCACCGTGCTGGAAAAGACCCTGGCCGACTGCGCCTTTGAGGGGGCCCTGGCCCGGGTGCGCCTTTCCCAGGAGGACACTCTCCGCTTTCCCGCCTCGGGCGGGCCCATCCGCATCCAGCTGCGGCTTCGCACCACGGCGGGCACCGCCCTCAAAAGCGGCGTCCTCACCGCCGCCCCCGACGAGCTTCTCAAGGAAGGGGTGATCTGATATGGCAGAGTTTATCCCCCGCTGGGGGGATGGGGAGGATTCCTTCTCCCCCGCCTGGGCCGGGACGGAGGGGGTGTTCCGCTCCGATTTCGGCTCGGTGGTGGCCGGCCTGGACGGCAAAAGCCCCTATATCGGCCCAAGCGGCAACTGGTTTTGCTGGGACGGCAGCGGCTGGCAGGATACCGGCCTGCCCGCCCGGGGCCCCCAGGGGGAGAAAGGGGATACCGGCCCCGCCGGCCCCCAGGGGGAAAGGGGCGAGAGCGGCCCCGCCGGCCCTCAGGGGCCCCAGGGCCCCCAGGGCGAGACGGGGCCCCAGGGGGAAAAGGGGGCGGACGGCACCGTGGCCTTTGAGGCCCTCACCCAAGAGCAGATCGAGATGCTGAAGGGGGAAAAGGGCGAGACCGGCCCCGCCCCCGACATGAGCGACTACTACACCCGGGCCCAGACCGACGAGGCCATCGCCGCCGCCGTGACCGCGGCCCTGAACACGGAGGTGTGACAATGGCAAAAAACGACAATCTCACGGATTTTTTGAAGGGCCTGGCGGATAAATTCCGCTCGGTGCTGGGCACGGCGGACCCCCTGAACCCCCAGGAATTTGAGGATAAGATCCAGACGGTGCGGGACGAGGCCTACAGCCAGGGCTTTGCCGAGGGCGGGCCCACCGGCATCACCGCCACCGCCCCGGACGTACTTTCCGGCAAGGTGTTCGGCTCGGGCGGCAGCGCCAAGGCCACCGGCACTATGCCCAACGCGGCGGGCTCCACCCTCACCACCACCACCCGCAGCCTTTCCGGCGGGTATCTGATCTACCAGCCCCCCGGTGTGGGCTATGTGGATACCTCCACCAAGCTGCGGTGCGCCCAGGCCAACGTGGCCTCCACCATCGGGCTCACCGCCGCCAAGCTGATGGCCGGCAGCAATGTGCTGGGCATCGCCGGCACCGGCACGCCCCTGGGCGCGGCCATCTGGCACAGCGGCCCCCAGTACGGCAACGCCAATATCCCGCCCAAGTACACCTATGGGGTGGTGGCTTCCGGTACCCTGCCCGCCGGCACCTACCGCTTTGTCAGTTCCTGGACGCCCTACAACGACAAGATCAACATGACCCTGTATGTGGGCGGGGCCGCCAAAAGTACGGTGACGGCCTCCGGCGGGCTGGGCATGTCGGACAACACCTTCACCGTGTCCGGCAGCCAGAACTATTATCTGCGCCAGTCCAACACCGGCATCTATATGTACGGCACCGCCGCCCTCATCAAGATCGGGTGAGGCGGGCCGCAGCCTGAAAAAAGGAGGTTTTTGCCATGGCATTCCACGCCCTTGCGGCGGATCTCTCGGCCCATCAGGGCCGTGTAAACTGGCCCGCCCTGAAAACGGCCGGGCTCTATGCCCTCATCCTGCGGGCCGGCTACGGCAGAGAGGCCAGCCAGAAGGACAAGTATTTTGAGGAAAACTATGCCGGGGCCGGCTCGGTCGGCCTGCCGGTGGGGGCCTACTGGTTCAGCTATGCCAAAGACCCCGCCGACGCCGAGACCGAGGCCCGGGCCTGCCTGGAGGTGCTGGCCGGGCGGCCCCTTCAGCTGCCCCTTTACTTCGATCAGGAGGAAAACAGCATCCCGGCGGCTGGCCGCACCGCCTGCGCCCTGGCCTTTTTGAACTATATCCGGGCCCACAGCCCCTACCGCACCGGCTACTACAGCTATACCGCCTGGTTTGCCGGGGTGGATCTGGCAGCCATCCGGGCCGCCTGCGACAGCATCTGGCTGGCCGATTACCGGGCCAATTACGATACCGCCATCCCCCGGGATATCCACCAGTATACCAGCTCGGGCAGCCTGCCGGGCATCTCGGGCCGGGTGGACCTCGACCATGTATACCGGGATTTTGTTTCCGAAACGAAAGGAGAAGGCGAGATGGACCTGAGTTTTGACACCTACAAGATCGGCCCGGTGAGCGAGGGTGACCGGCAGAGCCTGGCCGCCTTTGCCGAGGGCCTGGGCCTGGGATATTCCCACCAGGGGGATTACATCGTTATCGGCCCGGCAAGCCTTGGCGACCGTAAAAGGCTGCTGGCCCTGGCCCAGAGCCTGGGCCTTGGGGCCGAGGGGGTAGCCCCCCAGGAGCCGGATGAGCCGGCGGAGGGCGAGGACAAGCCCGAAGGGGGCGAGGACAGGCCGGGCGATGGCGAAGAGGGCGATACCGGCGGCCAGGAAAGCGGCGGGAGCGGCCAGGAAGGCGGCGAAAAGACCGCCCTGACCCTCACCGGGGCGGGCCCTGCCCAGGCGGAACTGATCAAGGCACTGGCGGGGCTGTGGGGCCTCGGGGTAAAAGAAGGAGGAGAATGAGATGGAAGATACCTTGCGGAATATCAAGCTGGGGGTGACCGGCCTGGCCGGGGCCCTCACCGCCGTGTTCGGCTGGATGGGCTGGCTGGTGCTGCTCTGGGCCGGCTGCATGGGGGCCGATTACCTCACCGGCACCCTGGCGGCGGCCAGGGCCGGCCAGTGGAGCAGCCAGAAAGCCCGGGACGGGCTGTGGCACAAGGCGGGGATGTTCTTTGTGGCCTTCACCGCCCTGGTGCTGGATAGCCTCATCAGCCTGGTGGCCCGGAACCTGCCGGTGGTGAACCTGCCCTTTGAATACCGGTTCCTGCTCACCCCTCTGGTGCTGTGCTGGTATGTGGTCACCGAGCTGGGCAGCATTGCCGAAAACGCCCTGGCCATGGGGGCCCCCTGCCCGGCCTTTTTGCAAAAGGCCCTGGAGGTGGCCCAGGCCGGGCTGGAAGCCGCCGGCGAAGGCGGGAAAGGAGAATGAACCATGGCAAACACCAGTCTTAAGCCCATCACCACCAGCGACGACATCATGAACGAGATGAAAAAGCTGCGGCAGTTCCCCAATCGGGCCAATGCGGGCAGCCTGCACACCCTGGAGGATACCATGAACCAGCTGCCCGCCGCCCAGGCAGTGACCCCCGAACTGCTGGGGCTGGGCCGGGGCTCCTCGGGCTCTTCTTCCTCCGGTTCCTCGGGGGGCGGCGGGGCCAGTACCTATTCGGCCCCCGACTACAGCGGCATCATCAACAGCATCAAGAGCGATTTGCAGAAAAACCTGGAAGAACGCCTGGCCGCCCGCCAGGCCGCCTACGACAAGAGCCAGCGGCTCTATGCCAAAAACCGGGATTCCCAGCTGGAAAGCCTGCTTTCCGCCTACAACTACGGCAAGGGCCAGGTGAATCAGGACGCCGACCGCAGCCTGCAGGAGGCCTATATCTCCCGGATGCAGGCCCAGCGCACCCTGCCCCAGATGCTCAGCGCCCAGGGCATCACCGGGGGCCTCAGCGAGACCACCGCCGCCGGCCTGCTGAACAACTACGGCAACAGCCGCAACAGCATCGAGACCGGCCGGGCCCAGAACCTGACCAGCCTGCTCAACACCTACCAGACCGGCAAGGCCGAGGCCGAGCAGAACTACAACACCCTGCTGGCCCAGGCCTACGATCAGCTGCAGCAGAACATCGCCGCCGACCGCAAGGCCTACGAGAGCAGCCTGGCCAGCCTGATGGCCTATCTGGGCTGAAAAAAGGAGGGATAGGGGATGGACCGGAAGATGGGGATGCAGCGCGGGCAGGCGGAAAATTTGGTGAGCCAGGCCAAGCAAAAGCTGAAGTATGACCTGATCGAGGGCAAGGTGGGGCTGGATAGGGCGTACAGCCTGGTGAACAGCATGAAGATGGTGGAGAGCCAGTGGCAAAAAATGGCCGGCAGCCAGCCCCAGAGCCAGAGCGCCGGGCAGGCGGGGGCAGTTAGCCCGCAGTCAGCCAGGAGAAACAGACATCATCGGCGCGCCTTGGTTCTTTCGTGAAGGAGGAAAGCCGGCAGGAAACGAATCAGAATGCCCTGGCATCCCGGGTCAAGCTGGAAGAGCAGGACCGGGAAAGGGAAGCCCGAAAACAGGTAAACCAGACCCTGAAAAATAACTGGCAAAAAGATCAGCAGGCCATGCTGGACGATCTCTCCCCCGAAGATCAGAATATCCTCAAGGAACTGAGCCGGGTGGAGTATGACCTGGATCATGGGCTGGACAGAAGCTATGAAAATGTTTTCCAGAATCAGCTGCTGCGGGATAGTTACCGCAAAAGCCTTGACGTCCACGGCATCCGGGGGAAGGACCTGGAAGATATGGTTCGGTATCTTCAAAAACGGCAGGAAGAGCAGGAAGAGCAGGAAGAGAGGCTTGAGCAGGAGAAAAGGGAAGCCCGAAAGCAGGCAAAGCAGACCCTGAAAGAGAATTGGTGGAAGGATCAGCAGGCCATGCTGGACGATCTCTCCCCCGAAGATCAGAATATCCTCAAGGAGCTGAGCCGGGTGGAGTATGATCTGCACCACACGTTGGATGCAAGCAATGATGAAATCATCCAAAATCAGCTGCTGCGGAACAGTTACCGCAAAAGTCTTGACGTTCACGGTATCCGGGGGAAGGATCTGGAAGAGATGGTCCGGTATCTCCAAATGCTGGAAAATGAACAGCGGGACCTGCAGGCCCAACAGGAACGAAGGGATTTTGCCGATGACGGTTTTTTGCAGGGGACAGGAGCCAGTGTCATGAGCATTCCAGAAAATGCTGTGGGCAGAGTTCTGGGGACAATCGATATGGGCTTGCAATATCTGGAACGCAAGTTTAATCGTAGCTATGCCCCCCTTGATATGCACACATCGATACAAAGCATTTCCAATCAGGCCCAGGCCGGCAGGCAGGAGGTGGGCAGCAACATTAACGAGTGGGCGGCCAAAGCAACTGGCAACGAATTGGTTGGCAATGTGATGGAAATTTTGTACAACTCTGTTATGGACACAGCCGATGCTTTGGTGATTACACCGTTAGGTGAAAAAGGTGCGATGGTTGTGAGCGGCGTAGCTGGTATTAATGATAGTTTTAGGCAAGCCAAGTCACAAGGGGCTTTGGACGATGAGGCTATTACCTATGCAGTACTGAATCAGGGACTAAAGAGCCTTATGGATAGAATTGGACTGAAGGAAACAAAAAGAGTCCTGGAACAAAATAGGAAGTCATTCCAAAATATGCTTATGTGGCAATTGGAAAAAATAAACTTTGCAGGGGCCGGAGCAGCTTTGAATCAACTCGTAGAAAATTGGCTGGAAAACATTATCTTCTCGGATAATAGCAGGCTAAATGAAGCCTATGATGTAGCGTATCAAACAGCAATGGATGAGGGGGCAGATATTACCCAGGCTCAGGCTGCTGGTGACAATGCACAGAGAAGCTATATGCTCAGTAGCGCTATTGCTGCACAGGTAGAGGGAATGAGAAACAGCGGTATGGAGACGATTATCAAAACTCTCCAATAAAGGAACGAAAAGTTGTAACGCACGCAGGAAACCCCGCTACCGGCAAGCCCAGGTGCGGGGTTTCCTTTATCCATTTAATGCCGCAAATAAATAAGCAAGGAGGATCACAATGGGGGCGGCTATGGCGTAAACTTTAAGACGTGCTTTCATTTCGGAAACAAGATCTCCTGGTTGGTACCAAAAAGGGCCGAAACGAACCAACTGCTTTTTCTGGATTTGCGCCTGCAGACAGTCCTCCGGGGTAAGAGTGTGGGTATAGCCCATCTGGGTAAGGTAATCCAGCAGCTTCACAAAAGAGCGGTGGTGCCAGTCGGTATAAAAGATAGGGACGGCGTTCAGAATGGCGTCATTGTGCAGGGGTTTATCCTTCACACGGTTATACAGCGCTTTGGCAGCCGGGGGCGCGTCCTTGGGGTCAAGAGATGTATGGAAAAGCGACATGATAAAACCTCCTGAAAAAGTTTTGGGTGTCCGATGGTGCCGGCGCGGGGCCCGATGCGGCCGAAGGCTTCCCTGCTTTTCAGGGCTGTATCAAACGGGCAGCTTTTTGCGCAACCGTTTGCCAAAAGCCGCGAGCAAGGCGCTGATCCCGATGGCGGCATAGGGGGTCATCATCAAAAGGTACGGGAAAGTGTACCGGGCTTTGGCCTCCCACAAAACAGAGAACAAAAAGCCCCCGAAGACCGCGATAAGCAGCAGATACGATTCCAGGGGCAAACGCCGCCTTGTTGCCGTGAGGGTGAAAGCCAGTACCCCGCCGTAAATCAACAGCTGATAAAAATTCATGAAGGATGTGAGCCGCCGGTTCCCTTCCCCCTCATACAGACTTTTAAAAAAATCCGTCTGTTCGCCCTTTATGACATTGTTCATGGCAAGGCACTGGTACATGGGGGCGTTCCACTGGGATGCGATCTTCCGGTGATAAAAATCCATGGCATAGGCGGGCTGGGCCTTGCAGTGGGCAAAAAAGTCTGCAAGGTCCTGCCGGGCGGCTTGGGAGGCCGCCTGAGGATCAAACCCGCTGTCCTGATACCGCTTGAAGTTATAGCCGTTGTACCAGCCCGCGTTGGGCATGGCATCATTGGTGCCCATGGTGATATGCAGGATAGCGGGCATAGGGTGGCTGTTCTGGGGGATCTTGTTATGATACAGCGCCGCCTGCAGGAGAGTGGGGGATGCCACCGCAAAAAGCAGAACCAGCCCCACGGCCAGGTGCTTTTTGCCCCCCGGCTGCAGGAACTTGAAAGCCATCACGATGAAAAAGGCGATCATGACAATGAGGGTGTTGGTGCGCAGGGACACCGCAAGAAAGACCGAGACATACAGGCCCACAAGGCAGGCAAGCCGGACGGCCTTGAGGTTTTCCAAAAGCATCCAGGCGGCCAGCATGGAAAAAGCTGTGGAGCTGGCTTCGCCATATACAAAGGAGGTGTAGATGTACATGGGGGCGCAGAAAAGCGCAAGCAGGAGATACAGCAGCCCGGCCTGCGGCTTTTCGCCGGTGATCAGCCTCACCACCCGGAACCCGGAATACACAAGGACCCCCACCGACAGGGCCGAAAAGACTTTGAAGAGATGCCAGCCTTCCGTATGAAAAAGCGGTGCCAGCAGATCGCACACCCGCAGGATGCTGATGAGGCCCAGCTGCTGCTGGTACACCCCCACATATCCGCCCCGTGCCAGATCGCTGAAATCCCCGGCGTTAAAGGCGACGGCCCGCTGCCAGACCAGCAGCTGATCGGCGTTGGGGACGGTTTTGGAACCCTGGATCCAGAAAAGGCTGACGCAGACGGCCAGCGCCGACAGGGCCAAGGTCAGGCGGTGAAGATTCTGCCGGGAGAGCCGCCCCCGAAAAAGGCGGCACAGCAGCCCCAGCCCTGCCAGGGCCAAAAGGAGGAAGGCCAGGTTGCCGGCCCAAAAATCCCGCTGAGGATAGACGAACTCGTCGCTCAGTTCATGGTTGAGCCAGGAAAAGGCAAAGCTGCCGCAAAACAAACACGCAAACAGCAGCAGGCAGAGAAAGTTGAAGGCATATGCGCAGAGGAATTCCGCTTTTTGACGTATAACAGCAGTTTTCATGATGAATATCTTCCTTTGACAGGGGGCGGGGCGCCCGGCCTTTTCTATACTGGCTCAGCGGCATTCTCCGCGCCCAAATAGCGCGGAGGACAGTCACTTTTATAAGGATAATACCAGTATAAGGCGGCCGGGGAAAAAGCGCAAGGAGGAGGCGGAATATAAAAAATCCGGGCCAGCCCCCATAAGGGGACCGGCCCGGATTTTATTGATTTGGAGCGGGTTACGGGGCTCGAACCCGCCACCTTCTGCTTGGGAAGCAGACGCTCTACCAGATGAGCTAAACCCGCGCTCCTGTCTTGCCCCAAAGGGGAAGAACTGTTACATATTATACCACCGAAATTCCAAAAGTCAAGGCCGGTTTGGGCAAGGGGCCCCAGAGCTGCCCCCAAAGCTGCCCGGCGGCGCGACCGTGGGAAACAAACCCGTCCGGTGGGGGAGGATTCACCCGGCGGGGCCTGCACCCGCCTCGCCGCCCCACCCCCGCCCGGCCCAAAAAAGGAGAGCGGCAGGCGCCGTGGCTTGCCGCTCTCCCTTTTGCCCACCGGGGGCAGGGCTTACTTGCTCTGGTAGCTCTTGCAGAAATGGGGCACGTCCACGGAGTTCGCGCCGGTCTTCTGGTTGGTGACCTCGATAGTACGCAGGTCGCACTTGCAGCTGGCCATATTGTGCACGCACTCACACACGTCGCACTTCACGCCGACATTTTCCATCACTACTCACCTCCTGTTCGGTCATGAGTAGTATGCCCCGGGCATGCCGGCCTTAATCAGCCTTTCAGATTTTTTTGAACACCGACTTGGGCTGACGGCAGACCGGGCAGCGGTAATCCTCGCCCAGCTCCTCGAAGGGGGTGTCCCCGTCGTAGATATAGCCGCAGACGCCGCACTGCCAGCGGGCCGGGGCGTTGGCTGGGGCCCGCTGGGTGTCGGGGGGCAGGTAGGTGGGGGCGTTTTTGGGGCTGCTGCCCTTGATCACCTGATGATAGTAAGCATAGGTCATGGGCGTGCCGGGGGCGGGCTCGCCGTCCAGTACCTTGGCCAGGAACACGGTGTGGGTGTCGGTTTCCAGCTTGTCCACCACCTGGCAGACCAGCCAGCCGCAGCCCTTGACCTTGGGCAGGGGCACGCCCTGGGTGAGGGTGTAGTCCAGCCCCTGGAATTTATCGGTATCCCGCCCGCTGGCAAAGCCGAACCGGCCGATCAGGCTGGGGTCGGAATCCTCGGCCAGGATGGTCACCCCGAACTTGCCGCCCTTGGCCACGCAGCCGTTGGTGTAGTTGTCGTGGTTGAGGCTGAGAGCCACCGTGGCCGGCGAGGAGGTCACCTGGATCAGGCTGTTGGCCACGCACCCGGTGGGGCGCTCGCCGTCCGGGGCGGTGATGAGGTAGACGCCGTAGGAAAGACCGCGAAAAACATTGTTGTCCATACAAAAGGGCTCCTTTCGTGAGGGCTTTTTTCCACTATAGCATGCCCGGGCCAAAAAGAAAAGAGAAAGCCCCCGCCCCGGCAAGGCCGCAAATATCCTTCCAGAAATGGAAAATTGTTGCATGGAAGTGTTTGGAAAACGTTAAGACAAGGCTTTGCGCGGGGGCGTAAATGTGTTTTTCAATCATAAATTCTGTTTTTCGGTGACGTTTTTTGTCGGAAACTGAAAACCCGGCGGATACTTTTTTGTGAGAAATCAAGAGAAAAAAGGAGGAATCCGCAAAAATGCTGTCTGTTTCCCTCAATCTGTATCAGGGCCTGGCGGTGGCCTGTCTGGTCTACGCCCTGGGCTACCTGATGATCCAGAAGATCCCCCTGCTGGGCAAGTACTGCATCCCGGCCCCGGTGGTGGGGGGCCTGGTGTACGCCCTCATCCATCTGGGCCTGTACACCGCCGGCGTGCTGGAAATCACCTTCAGCTCCACCCTGCAGGACTTTTTCATGACCATCTTCTTCACCAGCGTGGGGTATACCGCCTCCTTCAAGCTGCTCAAGCGGGGCGGCCTGCAGGTGGTGTTCTTCCTTTTGCTGGCCATCGTGATGGTGGCCCTGCAGGATATCCTGGGCGCGGTGATGGCCTCCGGCCTGTTTGGCCTGGACCCCCGCATGGGCCTGTGCGTGGGCTCCATCCCCATGGTGGGCGGCCACGGAACCGCCGGCTCCTTCGGCCCCATGCTGGATGACATGGGCGTGACCGGCGCTTCCACCGTGGCCATTGCGGCCGCCACCTACGGCCTGGTGGCCGGCAGCATGCTGGGCGGCCCCCTGGCCCGCCGCCGCATCGAAAAGCACGGCCTGCATTCCAACGCCGAGGACATCGCCAGCGCCCATGCCGCCCGCCTGGACGAAGAGGTGGATTTCGTGGGCACCGAGACCGCCCACGACACCCGCACCACCACCCACAAGTTCACCGCCGCGGCGGTCTTCCTGGGTGTGGCCTCCGGCCTGGGCACCTTCATCAGCGAGTTTCTGGGTCAGTTCATGACCTTCCCCTCCTACATCGGGGCCATGGTGGCGGCGGTGATCATCCGGAATATCTGGGACGCCTGCCACGCCTACATGCCCCACGAGGAGATCTCCATCACCGGCAGCGTCAGCCTTTCCATCTTCCTCTCCTACGCCCTCATGGGCCTCAAGCTCTGGCAGCTGGCCCAGCTGGCCCTGCCCATGGTGGTGATGCTGGCCGCCCAGACCGTGATGATGGCTCTGCTGGCCTACTTTGTCACCTTCAACCTGATGGGCCGGGATTACGAGGCCGCCGTCATGACCACCGCCTTCTGCGGCTTCGGCATGGGGGCCACCGCCAACGCCATGGCCAACATGCAGGCGGTGACGGCCAAATACGGCCCCGCTCCCCGGGCCTTCTTTGTGGTGCCTCTGGTGGGCAGCCTGTTCATCGACTTCTTCAACGCGGGCATCATCACCGCGTTCATCAACCTGCTTGGCTAAAGACCGGCGGGGCCCTTTGGCGGGGCCCCGCTTTTCTTTTGGGGCGGGGGATGCTGCAATGGCCCTAAAGAAGAAAAAGGAGGCAGCCCCATGGACACCATCACCCTTCGGCAGGCCCGGCTCTGGCCGAGGATCTGCCCGGCCCTGGAGGAAAAGGCCCGGGCCTGGGCGGAGTTCGAGGGGCTGGAACCGGTGTTTGCGGGGGAGTGAGAAAGCGCCTTTTTCCCCTGCCCCTTGGATTGAGGGGCCGGATAGGGTATAATAAGGGTGGGGCCAAGCCCCCGGAAAAGAAAAAACCGGCCTCCGGGCCGAAAGGAGAAAAAATATGGCTGTCATCAAGATCACGCAGGATAATTTTGAGGCCGAGGTGCTGAAATCGGATAAGCCGGTGCTGCTGGACTTCTGGGCCACCTGGTGCATGCCCTGCCAGATGCTCTCCCCGGTGATCGACCAGATCGCCGACGAGCAGCCCTCCATCAAGGTGGGCAAGGTGAACATCGACGAAGAGCCCGGGCTGGCCGCCAGCTTTGGGGTGATGAGCATCCCCACCCTGGTGGTGATGAAGGACGGCAAGCCCGCCGCCAAGACCATGGGCGTGCAGCCCAAGGCCTCGGTGCTCAAGCTGCTGGGCCTGTAAGCCTGACCTAGAAAGATTCAAGAAAGCCGGCCCCTGCCGGCCCTCCCGCCCCGGATGGGGATGGGGAAGGGCCCGGCGGGGGCCGGCGCTTTTTTATGGCTTTTTCATCCGGCCTTTTTGCCGCCCTGGCGCAGGTAAACGGCCCAGGCACGGCGCAGGGGCTTGCCCCCAAAGGGGGCGGGGGGCTGGCCACCAGCTTGCCCACCAGCGCCCCCGCCTCCCCTTTGCCGGGGGGGCCGGAGCGCTCCGCTTTTGTCAGCAGCAGAAATACCACCCGTAGGGGCGATAGCCGCAGAAACAGCTGCACAGCAGCTGCACGATCCAATAGGTAAGGCAGAGCCGCCCCACCCCGAACCGGGGCGCGGCGTACTGGCTGCTCTGGGTGCGGTACTGCCGGCCCTGGTTCTGCAATTGGTCCAGCAGCTGGCGGTATTCCGGGTTGTTCGGTTCCATCTCGGCGGCCCGGCGGGCGCTCTCCATGGCGTTGATGGTGTTGCCGATGCCAAGGCTGGCCAGGGCGTGGTAGTAATACCACCGGGCCGTGCGCTCGCTCACCGTTTCCAGGGCGTTCAGGGCCTCCTTGTACCGGCGGGCGTTGATATAGTTGCGGGCCGCCTGCAGGCCGGTGGGCTCATCCTGGGCAGGGCCTGCCTGCCGGCCCTGCCAGCCCTCGTCCCCAAAGTCGAAGCCGAAACCGAAGGGCCCGTAGAACCGGAAGCCGCCGCCCCCAAAGCCGAAGGGGTCGGCATAGCCGTTCTGGCCCCAGCTGTTCTGGGCGCCGCCCTGGCTGCCGGGGGCCTGGTTCTGCCAGCCCGCCGCCGGCCCGCCCTGGCGCATCTTCATCACCTGGTCGTAGGCCGCCTGCACCTGCTTGAATTTTTCCTCGGCGGTGGGGTCGCCGGGGTTCAGGTCCGGGTGCCAGCGCTTGCACTGCTGCCGGTAGGCCTTCTTTACTTCATCGTCGCTGGCCTGGGGCGATACCCCCAGGATCTGGTACGGGTCCATCAGTGGTTCTCTCCTTCGCTTTCCTCTTTCTCCGCCCGCTTGTGGCGGATATCCCGGTAGTGCATCCACACCCCCGAGTAGAGGATGTTCCGCAAAAGATCCGCGTTTTCCAGCACCGGCAGCCGCTCAAAGGCAGCCGCGCACTGGGCCATCAGCAATTCCAGGATGTCATGGATCTTCTCTTCATAGCCCTCCTGCCCGGCCAGGGCCCGCAGGGGGTTGTAGCGCCCGGCCTTCTTGTCGCCGGGCAGGTCTTCGTAGGCGTCCATCAGGTAGATGAACTTGCCCAGGGCAAAGCCCATCTGCTGCAGGTCCCGGCTCCACACATCGTGGCGGGCGTCCAATATCTCCCCCAGCAGGCAGCCGAAGCAGCCGGATACCTCGTCCAGGTTCTGGTTGTCGGCCTTTTCGCATTTTTCCAGCTGGGCCAGGCAGTAGTGGATGGCCGTACACTGGCGGGGGTATTTCCGGGCCACCGAAAGGTACCGCTTTTTCAGCCGGCGGGCCAGGCTCAGGCTGGCCAGGTCCTTGGAATCCTTCCAGTTGTCCATCAGGTTGTAGTAGGAAAGAGCCACGCTCATATCCGCCGCGTAATCGGTGAAGGCGTTGTACAGGTAGTCGTGCTCTTTCAGGGGGTGGGGCAGGCACCGCAGCCGCCCCGCCTGGCTGTCGTACTCGTACAGGCTGGTGAGCAGCACCACCAGGAAGGTCATGTCATAGGTAAGGCAGACCTTGGCCTCGGCCCCGTGCCGCTGCCCCAGCGCCCGGCACAGCCCGCAGTAGTACCCCCGGTACTGGGCCAACTGCTGCTTGCTCAGTTCCTCCGGGTTGACGGTGATATATCCAAACATGTTCTCTCCGCTCTCCCTTGCTGCCGGCGGCCCGGCGCCGCGCCGGGGCTCTCAGCTCTTTTTTACAAACTGGGTGCCGCACTTGGGGCAGGTGATCTGGATCCGCCCCCGCCCCCGGGGCACCCGCAGCTGCTGGCGGCATTGGGGACAACGGTAGTATCGGTAGATCCCCCGCTGGGCAAACCGGGTGCGGGCGGCCCGCCATTTTTCTTTAAAGCGGTATTCCAGCCGGTAAAAGGCCGCGTTCTCGGCCGAGCGGCGGGAAATATTCCGGGAAAACATGCGGAAATAGGCCCAGCCCAGAAGGCACAGGCCCAGCCAGTACAGGGCCCCCGCCCCCGTCAGCAGGGCCACGGCCATCATGGCCAGGGAGGCGATGCTCACAAAGCGGTTCAGGCTGTCGCTGCCATAGCGGCCGTACATGAAGCGGCGAAAACGATCTCTCAAATCTTTCATCTCCCAGTCAGGATAAAGCGGAAAGATTCCGCAGCTTCTATTATCTGCTCTATTTGTGCGGAATTGGTGAACAAAAGCAAAATTTTTCATAAAAATTGAAAAAAGATTCCGCCGCCCGGCAAAGGGCAAAGAGGGGACAGAGCCCGGCGGGAAAGGCCCGGAACGGGGAATATACGGCCCCGCCCGGCGGGGGAGAGCCGTGCCCGAAGGCAAAGCGCCCGGCAGGCAGCCCCCGGCGGCAAAGCGCCCCGGCGGGCAAACCACCGGAAAGGCAAAACCCCGGCGGCATCCCCCCCCCGGCGGGCAAACCTCCGGAAAGGCAAAACCCCGGCAAGGCCCGCTTTTCTTTGTCAGCCCAGATATTCCGCCAGCTCGTCGGCCTTGGCCGCCGCCGCCAGGTAGCCCTGCCGGTAGGCCTTGGCCAGGCGCAGCCGGTCCTTTTCGATCCGGCCCACCCCCAGGTCCGCCTCGGGGCGGATGACCAGCACCTCGCCCCGCCGCTCGGCCTCTTCCAGCTCTTCCAGCTGCCGGTTGTACATCTGCCAGCGGTTTTCCAGGGCTTTGGCCAGGGCCGGGTAGCGGCGGTACCGCAGCCGGTAGAACTTACCCATGGCCGAGGCCTTTTTCCGGTAGCCCAGGGGCCGGGTCAGCACCACCACCGCCCGGTCGGCCCCCTGGGCCCGGGCAAAGGCCAGGGGGATGGAATCGGCCACCCCGCCGTCCAGGTAGAGCCGCTCGCCGATCTGCACCATCCGGCTCACCAGGGGAAGCGAGCTGGAAGCCCGCACATAGATGATGTCCTTGTGCATGTCCCCCATCCGGGGATATTCCGCCCGGCCGGTCTCGCAGTTGGTCACCGCCACATAAAACCGGGTGCGTTCCATCTGCCGGTCAAAGGTCTTGTAATCAAAGGGGTACAGCCGGTTGGGGATATCGTCGTAGGCCATCTTCACCCCAAAAATGTCCCCGGTGGTCAAAAGGCTGTACAGCCCGCAGTAGTGCTTATCCTTTAAATAGTCGGCCACCGTGTGGAAGCCCCGCCCCCGCTGGTGGGAAAGATAGCTGCAGGCATGGCAGGCCCCTGCCGATACCCCCACGCAGCCCTCAAATTCCATCTTGTGATCCAGCATCCAGTCCAGCACGCCGGCGGTGAACACCCCCCGCATGCCGCCCCCCTCCAGCACCAAAAAACGGTTTTGGGCCGGGGCGGGCCCGCCCTGGGTGGAAAGATCCTGTTTCGAGTATTCCATAAGGGCACCTTCTTTCCTTTGAAAAATCCCCCGGCGGCCGGGGCGGCAGCCGGGAGGGGTATATATCCGTATGGTAATTATAACAATTTGTCGCAAATCTGGCAAACCGCCCCCGGGGCGTGGCCCCCTGCGCCGGGACGTGGTATAATAAAGGAACAAAAGGCGGGGCGTCCGCCCGGCGGGGGATGGGCCCAAGGGCTGCCCCGGGCACCCCGGCGCTTTTAAGGCGCGGCGTTTTTCATCCCGCCTTTGTTCTGTGGTACCCCGGCGCTCCGATACCCGCGCGCCTGCGCACCCTCGCCCCACGGCCTTTTTGGGGCCATTCCCACCCCCCCCCGGCCTCGTTGGCCCAGCTCGCCCCCCGGCCTTTTTGAGCCCACCCCGCCCCGGCCTTTTTTGCCCCACCCCCAGGGCGATTTTTCCATTATAATAAGTAGATATACTATATAAGGGCCGGCGGAAGGCCGCGCCCGGAAAGGAACCAGCCATGCTTACCGGTCTGCCATTGTTTCACTTTTTCGACTGCGGCAATTCCTATTGCGGCGAACACAAGGGGATGCGCTACCGCATCGAACCCGTAAAGAAGGAGGAGGGCAAGGAGCTGCGGGTCATCCTCTGGCCCGAACCCTGGTGCCTGGAAAAGACCCCCGAGGCCCAGCGCCGGGTCAAGAGCTTTGGCTACGACCAGGCGGGGCTGGATGAGGCCATTGCCTGGCTGAGCCAGGCCTATCAGGCCGAAAAGGAGACCTGGAAGGCCGCCCTGGAGCTGCCCTGGAGCGAAGCTGCCGCAAAGGCCACAGAAAACACTGCCCCTGCGGGGGAAAACTGAGCAAAAAGTCGAAAGCCAAAAAAAGATGAAAAAAGGCGTTGACAGAAGAGGAAAAGGGTGGTAATATAAGCAAGTCGCCTCGAGCGACACCGCAAAACCTCAAAAAACAGCTTCA
>Ga0129311_1000640_pt1 | contig 28988 bp, 25 predicted proteins | sample Go1ome_FD_94435 | JGI IMG/M metagenome (GOLD analysis project Ga0129311, IMG submission 94435) | Western lowland gorrila individual fecal microbial communities from Wisconsin, USA - Go1022B metagenome | ecosystem: Host-associated > Mammals > Digestive system > Large intestine > Fecal | place...
ATTTGAGGTGGAAATATGGCATCAAGTAAGGAATACTTAGAGTTTATTTTAGGGCAGCTATCTGAGTTAGAAGAAATTACTTATCGAGCTATGATGGGAGAATTTATTATTTATTATTGCGGCAAGATTGTAGGCGGTATCTATGATGATAGATTACTTGTTAAGCCAGTAAAATCGGCAATTAGTTATATGCCGACAGCTCCGTATGAATTACCCTATGAGGGAGCAAAAGAGATGTTGTTGGTAGATGAAGTTGATAATAAGGAGTTTTTGACAGGCTTGTTTCATGAAATGTATGATGAACTGCCAGCCCCAAAACCGAAAAAGAAGAAATAAACAAATTCCAGTTTGTCGAACAGATAACAAGGGCGCACTTCTATACACCGTTCGGTGTAGTGCATTACGCGCGGAACTTGGCTCTCCCTTTGGGAGAGCTGTTGGCGCAGCCGACTGAGAGGGAAAACCATGACCATACCAAAGGACAACAGTCAGCTGGAAAACGCCCGGCAGTTACGCAGTGAGATGACGCCCCACGAACGAAAGCTATGGTATCTTTTCCTCCGCAAATATCCGGTGAAGATTTATAAACAGCGAATCATCGGGAGATTTATCGTAGACTTTTATTGTGCTTCCGCCAAGTTAGTTATTGAATTGGATGGTTCTCAACACTATGAGCCCCAGGGGATGGCCTATGATTCTGAGCGTTCCGCATTTTTGACAGCGCTTGGATTGGAGGTCCTGCGTTTCTCCAACCGAGATGTTGATATGGATTTTCGTGGCGTGTGTACACAAATTGATATCACCATTCAAAAACGCCTGTAAGACCCTCTCAGTCACCTTCGGTGACAGCCCTCCCAGAGGGAGAGCCAAGGGGGGGCTGCCTGCAGCTGCGCCATATGTCATATTACCATAAAGAAACGGAGCGCATCCGCACCGATACGCTCCGTTAACTGTCTTACGAACGCCCCGCGAAAGGCCGGCGGCGCAAGGCGTGCTTGTATTATTGGATCGTGACCAAATCGCAGTTTTTAAAGGCGACCTCGCTGAGCTCATTGCCTATTCCGGGCAGCTCGGGCACCCGGAATTTGCCGTTGACAGGTTGGTAGTCGTAAATGCACAGGTCCCTGTTGTATTTGGAGCAGGCATAGGTATGATGCTCGTGAATCACAAAGTTAGGAATTGCGGCTTCCAGCTGAAGAGCTGCAGCGGTGGACAGAGGGCTTCCACAGGCGTGGACCTGTACCCCCACGTCGTAGACATAGGCCATGTCGCAGATCTTCTTGATCTCTGTAATGCCGCCGCAGGTACCTACATCGGGCTGAATAACCTGAACCGCATTGAGCTTGAAGTAGTCCGCATACTGCCAGCGGGTATAGATCCGCTCGCCGGTAGCAATGGGCAGCCCCGTCTCCTCATGGACATAGCGGGTTAGCTGCGCCGTAGGCGTTGTGGGCTCTTCGAAATAGAAAATGTTGAACTCCTTCAGCATTTTCCCAATCTGAACCGAGGAGAGGGCATCCGTAAAGGAGTGGTTCTCCACGATCAGATCCACATCGGGGCCGATGGCCTCCCGCACAGCGGCCACCCGGTCCCGCAGGACCCGCAGCTGTTTAGGGGGCAGCAGACCCAGGCGGTCCAGATCACCGTAGTTGCCGGCATCAGGACGGAAGGTGAAGAAGTCATACTTCACGCAGTCGTAGCCCTCTACCACGGCCAAACGTGCCTCCTGTGCGTACTCCTCGGGGGTGCGCTTAGGCACGACCTCGTCGCCGCCCCACCCAAACTGGAGCTGGCTGGCATAGGCGCGCAGCTCGCGGCGGCGCATACCGCCCAGAAGCTTTGCCACAGGAACGCCGTAATATTTGCCCCGGATATCCCACAGAGCGATGTCGATGGCGGAGATACCCGCAAATACCACCGGTCCGCCATTCTGCCCCCAGAAGGTGCTGCGGTACAGTTTATCCCAAATGATCTCATGGTCCATGGGGTCCATGCCTATCACCAGCTTGGCCAGATTCTGGACCATGCCAAAGGCTGCAAACTGGGCCTCGCCGTAGGCCAGGGCGGCTTCACCGTCGCCGTAAATGCCCTCGTCGGTATAGACTCGGCAGACGATGGGCCGCCAGTGTCCGTTCTTCAGCCCGGTTTTCAGATGCAGTACGTCGATCTTAGTGATCTTCATAGATTGTTTCTCCAATCCTTCGAATCTGATCCAATCAAAAATGTGCTCCCCGCACCGTGCAGGGGCGGGGAGCACATAAAGGGATCAGTCTGTATTTACAAGCTTACAGAGACTCGCAGAAGGTCTGAACGCGGGTACGGATCTGCTCGAAGCTGGCATTCTGCTGGTCGATCTCGATGCTGACGCAGGGATGACCGGCGTTGCGCAGGTCCTTCTCCAGCCAGGGCTGGTCGTACTCCTCGGGGTCGCAGAACTTCACCATGCAGATGATGACGCCGTCAGCGCCGGTCTCTTCACACTGCTTGGCCAACTGGCCGCCGCGGGGCTTGCCCAGCTCGTGGATCAGGGAGCAGCCATAGCGCTCGTTCCACTGCAGGGCCAGACGCTTCAGGCCGCCGCCGCCCTTCTCGGGGGTGTCGGCACGGAACTGCTGAGACTCCTGCACCAGGTCGTCACCCACAACGGCGACATTGTTCTCGGCCAGGATGTCCAGAACCTGAACGGGCTCACACATAATACCGGTCAGAACAACCTTCTTGCCGGTCCAGTTGTAAGCGGGACGTGCCTTCAGGCCCTCGATCAGATCCTTCACGATGGCGGTATGCTCGCTCTTCTCGAAGAAGAAGGCGCTCTTGAACACAGTGTGGCGCACCTGGGGAGTGATCACGTCCAGATGGTCATTGGCCACAGCGGCAAACTCCCGCATGACCTTGTTGTGCTCGTTGTAGATCTCGATGGTCTCGTGCAGAGCGTCCTCGTTCATCATCTGGCCGGTAATGGTGTACAGCTGGGTAAGAACGGTCTCATACTCGCTGATCAGGTAATCAACGCTGGCGGGGTTAGAGCGGTTCTGAGGATAGACAATGGCGATGGCGGGGATGGACTTGATGCCGAAACGCCAGTTCTGGGTCATGCAGCGCAGGGTATCACAGATAGCGGGGATGATCACGGCGCTCATGCCTTTATAAACGCCCTGCAGGCCGAACTCCATGTTAGCCTGCATGATGGAGCAGGCAAAAGCGGGCAGATAGCTCTTAGCCATCTTCAGCTCGGTATGGCCGCCCCACATACCCATGGGGATCATGCCGGAGGCGTGGACCAGCTCCTCAGGAGCCCAAGGGGCGAAGCAGCCAACGACCTTCTTGCCCTGGCTCAGGTAGTAATCAAGCTGTGCTCTGGGGTTATCACAAGCCGCCTGCAGACGGGCGATGCTCTGCTGTAAATCAGCCATTTTTCTTAGCCTCCTTATTCTGCTTCATGACCTCGACCAGGCCCTGAATACGGGTCTCGAACTGGGCCTCGCTGTAGTTGCGGTAGTCGGCCTGATCGCCGTCGAAAGAAGTGAAGGGCACGCCGGCCATTGCGGACAGCTGGCGCTGAACCTCCATCATCTGGCAGTCCATAACCTTACAGCTGCGGTTGACGTGGTAGATGGTGCCTTCGCAATCCATGCGCTTCAGGGCTTCCATACGGCGGCCCATCATGGTGGTGGCGTTATCGCCGTTGGTGGAGGCGAAGCAGTAGGCGCGGGCCATGCCGTCCAGATCGTCGTACTTGATAGCCCAAGCCTTGCCGTAGCTGGAAGCGACCATATTGACGCCGTACTTCTTCAGGGTGCGCAGATTGTGGCTCAGGTAGGGCCAGCAGGCGATGCCGTCCCAAGACACACGGTACTCCTCTTCCACGGGGAAGGTGGAGGTTCCCTCCTTGATGTGCTGCTCCATCTCAGCGTTCAGCTGACGCATGATGGCGGTGGTGGAGTCCTTGCCGCGGTTGCACACCATGGCGGACATGTAGTTGAACAGCTCGAAGCCGCCGATGGGGGCGGGCTTGTGGTCCATCAGGTTGTTGGCGCGCTCCCACAGATAGCTGTTCAGCTGGGACACACGCATAACTTCCTTGAACCGCTCCTCATCCCAGGTCTTGCCGGTGAAGGCGCACAGGTCCTTGATCAGCTGGTCGATCTGGGCACGGACGTAACGCACACGGGTCTCGGTGACGTAGTCCATGGGGTTGTAGCAGGTGTCGATGAAGAACACGGGGATGTTCAGCTGACGGGCCAGGTTCTCATACCACTTGGTCAGCTGGTTGCAGATGTTGTTGGTCAGCAGCAGGAAGTCGGGCTTGACCATCTTGCCGCCGTCGGGCAGCTCCACATCGCTCTCGCCATTCAGAACGGCGGTGTAAGCCAGGTTCAGCTTGGCGTAAGCGCACAGGTCGTTGGAGTAGCCCAGAGGGCCCTCGCACTCCTGCAGGAAGGGATCGGCCTGGTGACGGGCCGCAACACCGGCGGTGTGGTTCTCGGGGTACAGCACCACGATACCCAGGGTCTCGGCGATCTCCTGGGGGAAGATAGAGGCGGACCAGCCCACCTTCTCGCCCCGCTCCTTGGCCAGACGGGCGCTCTCGAACAGAGCATTCGTCTGCTCGCCGATCATCAGCAGAGACTTCGCCTTAGGACGCTTGGGCTTGGGAGCGGGAGCGGCCTGCTCGGCGGCGGGGGCGGCAGTAGTATTCACAGTTTCGCTCATACGTTCTTACCTTCTTTTTTACAATATTTTTCCCATGCGAACACAGCCGCACCAATGGCTCCCGCCGATTGGCACAGGGGGTGCACATGGACAGGGCATCCCATTTCACGTTCCATGGCATGCACCACGCCGATATTCAGCGCGACGCCGCCGCTCATCGCCATCGCCTCGGGCCGGCCCAGTCGAAGGGCCATGCCGGCCACGCGCTTGGCGACCGAATTGTGTATGCCCGCAGCAATGTCCTCAATGGGAACATTGGAGGACAGCTGAGAGATGACCTCGGACTCTGCAAACACCGTGCAGGTGTTGCTGATGCTGACGGGATGCTGAGACTTTTCCGACAGAGGGCCCAGCTCGTTGATATCCACGTTCAGCACCTTTGCCATCACATCCAGGAACCGCCCGGTGCCAGCCGCGCACTTGTCGTTCATCTGGAAGGCCAGGAGCTGACCCTTATCGGAGATCTTCAGGGCCTTGGCATCCTGTCCGCCAATATCAACGATGGTGCGGATCTCGGGCATCAAATAGTGGATGCCCTTGGCGTGGCAGCTTAGCTCGCTGATCTGCTCGTCCGCATACTCGCAGTTCATGCGGCCGTAACCGGTTACCACAGTGTAGACCATGTCCTCCTGCGTCAAGCCGGTCTCTTTAAAGACATATTCCCGGGCCTCCTTGGGGCCGATGGTACCGGTCCCAAGGGGCACGACGTAATGGGCAACCAGCTCCGTACCGTCCTTCAGGATGGCCACCTTGCTGGAGGTGGAGCCGATGTCAATTCCAAATGTAAACATTCAATTACCTCCCAGAGGGGCGGATTACTTGACCTCTTGGGCCTCGTACATGGCCTTGATCTGATCCTCGGTGTAACCCAGCTCAGCCAGGACCTCGGCGGTATCGCGGCCGATGGGGCCGGAGATCTTGTACTCGAACTTCTCAGGATCAACAGAGCGGAAGTGGACAGGGCCGTTCACGAACACGGTCTTGGTACCATCCTTATACTCGTACTTCTTCACGTAGTGGTTGGCGATGGCCTGAGGATCGTCGGGCACGTCCTTGAAGTGGCGCAGGATTTCGTGGGGCAGATCGTTGGCCTCCAGCAGCTCGTGCCACTCCTTGGTGGTCTTCTGGGCGAACACGCCGTCGAAGATGTGGGTCAGGGCGGCCTTGTTCTTGTAGTAGGCCTCGGAGGTGTTGTAGTCGGGGTTCTCCAGGATCTCGGGCATACCGATCAGCTTACAGAAAGCGGGGAAGTGCTTCTTGTAGTCGATGGCGGCCATGTACAGCCACTCGCCGTCGGCGCACTGATAGGTGTTGCTGCCGGCGTGGCCGCAGTCGTAGCGGTCGCGGGGGAGCTTACGGCCGTTGAAGCCGTTCAGGATACCGGTGGAGCCGATGAAGCTGCCGATCTGCAGCAGAGACACGTCCACGCGCTCGCCCAGGCCGGTCTTCTCGCGGCGATACAGGGCAGCGGCAATACCGCCGGACAGAGCCACGGCCACGCTGTGGTCGCCGACGCCGCCGATGGGTACCAGAGGACCGGCGCCTGCGGGAGGCAGGTCAGCCATCAGGCCGGAACGGGAGAAGAAAGCGGTATAGTCGTAGCCGGGACGATCCTTATCGGGGCCCTTGTCGCCGTAGCCCAGAACAGCGGCGTGGATCAGACGGGGGAAGCGGTCCTTCAGCTGCTCATAAGCCAGACCCATGCCTTCCAGAGCCTGCTCACGGAAGTTGGTCAGGAACACGTCGGCGTTCTCCAGCAGCTTCATCATGGCCTCATGACCGGCGGGAGTGCGCTGGTTCAGAGAGACGAACCGCTTGTTCAAGTTCTGCATATCGAAGTTGGGGTTGGCATCGGGGGTAGTGGGAGACATGGTGGTGCCGCCCTGCTTACGCCAGGCGTCGCCGTTGAAGGTCTCCACCTTGATGATGTCGGCGCCCCACTCAGCCAGGATACGGGCAGTCATAGGGCCGGCCAGCATGGTGGACAGCTCCACTACCTTAATTCCTTCCAAAGGTTTCATAGTAAACTCCTCCTCTTACTTGTTCGCACAGTTTGTCGTTGTCATTTATATTTAGGTATTACCTAACAAAAATCAGCGGCCCTTGAACTGGGCGGGACGCTTCTCCAGGAAGGCCAACGTGCCTTCCTTGCGGTCCTCGGTGCTCAGGGCAATGGTCTGGGACAGACGCTCGATCATCAAGCCGGTGTTCATGTCCACGTTGCAGCCCATGTTGATGGACAGCTTGGCCATCTGAATGGCGACGGGACCCTTCTCCATGATCTTCTTGGCGATCTTCTCAGCTTCGGCCAGAACGGCCTCGTGGGTGTCCTCGGTCACATGGTTGACCAGGCCGATCTCCTTGGCCTCCTCGGCAGAGATAATCTTTCCGGTGAAAATCATTTCCTTGGCGATGCCGGGGCCCACCAGCCGGGGCAGACGCTGGGTACCGCCGGCGCCGGGGATCAGGGACAGGTTAACTTCAGGCTGACCAAACTTAGAACGCTTGGTGGCCACACGGATATCACAGGACAGCGCCAGCTCGCAGCCGCCGCCCAGGGCGAAGCCGTTGATGGCGCAGATGGTGGGCTTGTTCAAATTCTCCAGAGCCTGCAGCGCCTCGGTGGCGGTGCCCAGCATCTGAAGCATATAGTAGCGCTCGTGGAGTTCGCGAATATCAGCGCCGCTGGCCAAGGCCTTGTCGCCGGTGTGGGTCACGATCACAACACGGATACTGTCATCCACCCGGGCGGCCTGCACGGCGGCGGTAATATCACGCCACATCTCAGGGGACAGGGCGTTGCGGGCCTCGGGCCGGTTCAAGGTCAGGTAAAGGATCCCGTCCTTGACTTCATACAACACATTTTCAAAGTTCATGGAAATCTTGATTTCCTCCTTCACAAATATCTTTCTGTCCATCCAACAAAGATACTGCCAGATATTTTATTATACAAGCATATCCCGTGCCAACTTTTTCTTTTGCTCCTCCTTCTCTTTTTTCACCCCCAAACTCCTATAATATATGCGAAATTGCCCCCGCGGTTATTTCATACTTCTTTTTCACATAGTGTGAATTCACAGTGTTTTGTTCCCGTTCACGGTTCATAGTTCACACTTCCTTTTCACAAAAAATTTATTTTTCACCCCGGTAGTTTTCGGTATTTTCCCATTTTTTTCATCTTTTTCTCCGTTCTGTCCCTCTTTTATTGAAAAAAAACCTTTTCCTGCCCTCGCTTGAAAGTTGGCATCAAAGATGCTATTATGTTCTACGGTGAGATTTTACTCACTGTATGCTCGACTTTTATGAGGTGAAAGGAGATACACACTGTGGAAAAGAAAAATGTTTACATCATGAGCGGCTGCCGTACCCCTATCGGTAAATACGGCGGTTCCCTGAAGAACGTCACCGCCCACGAGCTGGGCACCATCGTAGTGAAAGAGGCTATGAAGCGCGCCAACGTTCCCGGCGAGATGGTCAACGAGGTCATGCTGGGCGAGGTCCGTCAGAGCACCGAGGCTTCCAACATCGCCCGTCTGGTCGCCCTGGAGGCCGGTCTGCCCGAGACCGTCCCCGGCTTCACCGTAAACCGTCTGTGCGCTTCCGCTATGCAGGCTATCTACTCCGGCTGCCAGCAGATCTGGCTGAACGAGGCTGACGTCATCGTCGCCGGCGGTACCGAGTGCGAGAGCCGCGCCCCCATCTACCTGCGCGGCACCCGTTGGGGCGGCAACAAGAACACCCTGGTCGACTCCAACGTCGAGGCCGGCTCCACCGCCTGCCCCGCTTCCGTCTATGGTCCCGGCCTGAGCATGCCCAAGACCGCTGAGAACGTGGCCGAGCGCTTCAACATCACCCGTAAGGAGCAGGAGGAGTTCGCCGTCGAGAGCCACCGCCGCGCCATCGCCGCTATCGAGGCCGGCTACTTCAAGGAGGAGATCGTCCCCGTCACCGTGAAGGAGAAGAAGAAGGAGTTCGTCTTCGACACCGACGAGTCCCCCCGTCCCACCACCACCATGGAGGTTCTGGCCAAGCTGAAGCCCCTGAACAAGCGCAACGACGGCAGCGAGGGCACCGTTACCGCCGGTACTTCCTGCGGCATCAACGACGGCGCCGCCGCCGTGGTCCTGATGAGCGAGGATAAGGTCAAGGAGACCGGCATGAAGCCCATGGCCCGCATCATCGACATCACCGTGGCCGCTCTGGACCCCACCATCATGGGTTATGGTCCTTACTACGCCACCAAGAAGATCCTGGAGCGCAACAACATGACCATGGACGACATCGACCTGGTCGAGCTGAACGAGGCCTTCGCTTCTCAGTCCGTTGCCTGCATCCGTGACCTGGGCATGGATCCCGCTAAGGTCAACATCAACGGCGGCGCTATCGCTCTGGGCCATCCTCTGGGCTGCACCGGCGCCCGTCTGATCGTCACCCTGATGCACTCCCTGAAGCGCACCGGCAAGAAGATCGGTCTGGCTACTCTGTGCATCGGCGGCGGCCAGGCTATGGCTACCCTGATCGAGATGTGCGACTAATTTTCTCTCTGTCTGAACCGATTCTAATTCCGCCCCTTCGCCTCCCCGGCATTGCCCGGGAGGCGAAGGGAGCCAAACATTAAAAAGGAGAATCACCATGAAGATCGAAGACGTGAAGGTCGTTGCTGTTCTGGGCGCTAACGGCGCTATGGGCCAGCAGATTGGTATGAACGTTGCTCTGGCCGGCCGCGACCACGACTACAAGGTTGTGATGTATGGCCGCCGCCCCGAGGCTATGGAGAAGACCAAGGCTTGGGCCGATAAGTATCTGGCCGGCCGTGTTGAGAAGGGCCGCATCACTCAGGACGTGGCTGACAAGGTCGCCGCCAACATCACCTACTCCACCAACCTGGAGGAGGCCGTGAAGGATGCCGACATCGTCATCGAGGCCGTGAAGGAAGATCTGCAGATCAAGCGCGACACCCTGTCCGCCGTGTCCAAGGTCGTCAAGCCCGACACCATCATCGGCACCAACAGCTCCAACATCTGCAGCTCCAAGCTGGCCGACGTGGTCGTGAACCCCGAGCGCCTGCTGAACATGCACTACTTCAACCCCGCTCTGGTCATGAAGCTGGTCGAGCTGGTCCGCAACCCCCACACCAACGATGAGACTGTTGAGACCGCTAAGGCTTTCTGCCTGAACACCGACAAGTCCCCCATCACCATCAACAAGGAGATCTCCGGCTTCGTTGCTAACCGCATCAACGCCGCTGTGACCCGCGAGGCCTGCAACCTTCTGGAGAAGGGTATCGCCAGCATCGAGGATATCGACACCGCCTGTGAGAAGGGTCTGGGCTATCCCATGGGCCCCTTCAAGCTGATGGACATGACCGGCCTGGACGTGAACTACTATGTCCGCCGCGACCGTTTCGCCGAGAGCGGCGACCCCAACGATATGCCCAGCTTCTGCGTTGTGGATAAGGTCATCAAGGGCGAGTACGGCCGCAAGACCGGCAAGGGCTGGTACGAGTATCCTGCCAAGAAGTAAGTTCCGCTTTTCCTGCATACTCACAACCTTCGGTTCCGGTTCGGCATTTCACCTTTGAGGGCGGGCGCAGGACCGGAACCCGGAAAAACGAAAAGGAGGCAACTATTATGATCCGTAGAATCTCTCATGCTCAGTTCCTGGATCTGGCCAACCACGTGCTGGACAAGATCGCCAAGGAAAACGGCAAGCCCGTGGTCCTGTGCGTGGCTGACGAGGCCGGTGATCAGGTTTTCCTGATGCAGATGGACGGCACCCCCGCCCGCGGCGGCAAGCTGGCCGCCGGTAAGGCCTATACTGCCGCTCAGTTCGGCCGCACCTCCACCCAGATCGGCGAGCTGTGCCACAACATGGGTGTTGCTCCCTCCGAATTCCTGCTGCCCAACGTGACTGGCGTACCTGGCGGCACCCCCATCTTCGACAAGAACGGCGTTGCTTACGGCGCCGTGGGCGTGGGCGGCCGCAGCGCCGCCGAGGACCAGGAGATGGCCGATTACTGCGCCAAGTATCTGCTGGAGAAGCTGTGATCCAAGCGTAAGCTTGATTACTATTTCACCTCATTCAAACCGCAGGGCGGAGTGCTGACAGCACTCCGCCCTGCGGTCATTTATTCCCTTTCTCACGCAGCAAAACACCCCGCCGCAAGGCAGGGCGTTTTGCCGAGGTGTATAGAAGTTGACGTATTCTACGCTCAATCGGTGATGTCGAAAAAGCCGCCCCGGGCGTATTTTTTCAGCTTGGCCTCATTCATTGTGATGCCGAAGCCGGGCTTATCACTGTCCAGCAGCACATATCCCTTGTCGAAGCCGGTCATCTCCTCCGTCACCTGGTCCGCCAGCAGCATAGGGCCAAACAGCTCACACCCCAGCACAACTTGCGGAGTAGAGCAGCAGAAATGCAGGTGGGCGGCGTTGCACAGAGGGGTCTCGAACATGCTGCCCACATAGCAGGGGAAGCCGGCCCCCTCCGCAATCGCTGCCAGCCGCTTGCCGCCCAGCAGGCCGCCGGCCTTGGACAGCTTGATGCCGAATACGCCCACCGCATCCCGCTTCACCAGCTGGCTGGCCGCCTGAATGGACTCCAGACTCTCATCGGCCATAATGGGCACATTTGAGTGTTTATTGATGTACTCCAGGCTCTCCATATCAGTCTTGGGCACGGGCTGCTCAATGAAGTCCAGATTGTACGGCTCAAACAGGGCGCAGGCCCGAAGCGCCTGGGCTCGATTCCAGCCTTGATTGGCGTCCGCCCGGAGCCACGCCTCCGGGAACGCCTCACGGATCACGCGGATGCGTTCGGCGTCCTCATCCACCCGCTTCAGCCCGGTCTTGAACTTAAAGATGAAATTGCCCTTGGCCCACATCTCCTCCGCCTCTTTCAGGTCGGCCTCGATGCTGCCCGCCGCCAGGGACCAGCTCATGGGTACCTTGTCCCGGCATTTTCCGCCCAGCAAATCATAGACAGGCAGGCCGCGGGTCTTGCCCAGAAGATCCCACAGGGCCAGCTCCACCGCAGCCAGAGCAAAGTGATTGCCCCGCACCAGCGTCTCCATAAAGTGCCGCAGCTCCTCAATCCGCTCAAAATCCCGGCCGATCAGATAGGGACCCACATACTTGTTGACCACAGCGGCGCAGGACTCCACACTCTCCTCCGACCAAGTGGGGCCGCCCAGAATGGATGTCTCGCCCCAACCAACAGCGCCGTTTTCTCCCTCGATTCGGACAAACAGATAGTTGACCTCTTTTACCGTCATCAACGACATGACATGGGGGCGGGTCAGGGGGATATCAACGACGATGGTAGATATCTTTTTGATTTTCATAGCAGTCTCTCCTTTTCGGCGGCGACGCCGTCTCTTCTGCTATTCTTTACAGCATCCCCCATACCAATTGTTCCTTCTCCCCCTATCCCTTGTGCCACAAGGGTTTCCCGTTCTTCACTGTTTTTCACTAATTCCGAAAACCGGAATTATTCTCTCTTTTTCTCTCGGATCGCATCCGATTTTCTTGACAGCGCAAGGAGTTGTCGGTATATTCTAATTATCGGAATTATATTCTGATAATCGGAATTTTCAATGGAGTGTAACTGCCATGACCAGGAATAGTGAGGAAATTCTCCGCGCCATTGATGAATTTTCTACCGAAGCCATCCAAATCACAGACGAAAAAGGCGTTTACATCTTCTGCAACCAGGCCTTCGCCGCCATCACCGGCGTCCCCGTATCCCAGCGGATCGGAAAAAGTATCTGGGATGGGCAGGAGTTTGGCGCCTGTGCCAAGGTGTTGGCCACCGGTCAGCCCGTCTACGGCCATATCCAGAGCCCCCGCGAGGGGGTCGTTCTCATTGTCAACGCCGCCCCCATCCGGGATCAGGCGGGCAAGCTGATCGGTACCATTACAGTTTTTAACGACCAGGCCAACTACATCAAGCTCACACAGGCTCTGAACGCGAAGGAAGTCGAGCTCCGGCGTCTGAAGAAAAAATTCAACCAGATGGACCAGCCTCTGTATGGCTTTCAGGACCTGATCGGCGAACACCCCGCTTTCCGGGCCTGCATCCAGCAGGCGGCCCAGGCCGCCCAGAGCGACGCCTCCGTGCTGATCACCGGGGAGAGCGGAACGGGCAAAGAATTATTTGCTCACGCCATCCACGGTCGTAGCCACCGGGCCACCGCCCCCTTTATCCGGGTCAACTGCCCCGCCATCCCCAGCACCCTGCTGGAGAGCGAGCTGTTCGGCTATGAAAAAGGGGCCTTCACCGGGGCCCAGAAGTCCAAGCCCGGTAAATTCGAACTGGCCCAAAGCGGCAGCATCTTTTTGGACGAGATCGGCGATCTGGATATCGTACTCCAGGCAAAGCTGCTGCGGGTACTGCAGGAACATGAGATCGAACGCCTGGGCAGCACCAAAACCATTCGTCTGGACGTCCGGGTCATCGCTGCCACCAACCAAGAACTGATGGATCAAATCCACCAGGGGCGGTTCCGCAAGGACCTCTACTACCGTTTGAATGTCATTCATATTCAGATCCCCCCGCTGCGCCAGAGGCGCTCCGACATCCCGCTGCTGCTGGAATGGATGCTGAAGAAAAACGATCGCTCCGGGCCGCCCTGTTCCATCTCAAAAAGTGCGCTGAAGGTCTTTCTGGATTATGACTGGCCGGGCAATGTGCGGGAATTGGAGAGTACCGTGGAGCGCCTGCTGTTATACCGGGAAGATTCCGTGATCTCCCAAAAGGACGCCCTCTACGCCTTGGGGGATCGGGATATCAGCCCCTCCCCCGCCGACTTCGACGGAATGTCCCTGGCTCAGATGGAGTCCATGATGATCCAGCGGGCCCTCGTCCGCCACGGCACCTCTTTAGAGGGAAAAAAGCAGGCCGCCAAAGAATTAGGCATTTCCCTGTCCACCTTATACGAAAAGCTGCGGAAAACCGCCCAAGCGAAGCCGTAACTTTTAAAAAAATAGGCGCTACCAACGTAAAATCGGAGCCGGAATGGCTCCGATTTTGTTTTTTAGGTTATGTTCTCCGTGTGTTTTGGTAGTTTTCGTTGATCACTGCCTGCTCCGAATCTGCTCAGAGGCCAAAACAGATTAGGCTGTCTGCAATTATAGTTTATATCCTCAGCTGTACGACAAACAGGACTTTTCTGATGCTTCAGCTGCGGCTATTCTGACCAAACGTTGCGGTCAGAACCTTAAGTGCAGCCCTTCGCCCACCTCCAATGCATCGGTCCTCTTCTTTCGTGTCCCGCTTCAGTCCTCCTTCAGCCGGCCGTCCACCGTGACGGTGACCACCTGCCACGGAATGAACTTCCCGCTCTGCTGGAGCGCCTTTTTCGCGGCCAGTTCCAACCCGCCGCAGCAAGGAACTTCCATCCGCACAACGGTGACGCTTTTGATGTTGTTCTCCCGGATGATCTCCGTCAGCTTTTCGGAATAGTCCACGCTATCCAGCTTGGGGCAGCCCACAAGGGTGATGTGCCCCTTGATGAACCGCTCGTGGAAAGCGGCGTAGGCGTAGGCGGTGCAGTCGGCGGCAATCAGGAGCCGCGCACCGTCAAAATACGGGGCGTTTACCGGCACCAGCTTGATCTGCACCGGCCACTGGGAAAGGCAGCTCGTCTGCTGGGTTTGCGGCGTTTCCACGGCGGGCGCGTCCTGGCGCTGAATATTCCGGGACTGGCTGCCGGGGCAGCCGCAGGGCAGGGTCATGCCCTCTTTCCGCATTTTCCGCTGCTTATTTTCCATGACAGCCTGCTCGTCATAGGCCGCCGCCTCCCGCTCCACAAAGGTGATGGCCCCGGTGGGGCAGGTGGGCAGGCAGTCGCCCAAACCGTCGCAGTAATCGTCCCGCATGAGCCGCGCCTTTCCGTCCACCATGGCGATGGCGCCCTCATGGCAGGCGGCGGCGCAGGCGCCACAGCCGTTGCATTTATCCTGATCGATTTCAATGATCCGTCGTTTCATGTTCGGTCCTCCTGTTGCTTTTGTGCGTTCATTGTACTATACTAAAAGCAACAAGTCGGTTGAATTTTCAACGAAAGAGAGTTTTTTATGAAAGAATTTTTCCCGGTACTTCATACGGCGGCGCTTTTCTCCGGCATTTCCGACGACGAGCTTGCCGCTATGCTCTCCTGCCTCGGAGCAAGGATCGACACCTTTCCAAAAGGCTCCCGCCTGCTCCGCGCCGGAGACGCGGTGGAGGAGGTGGGCCTTGTGTTAGCGGGCAGCGCCCTCATCGTGCAGGAGGACATCTGGGGAAACCGTAACATCCTCTCCAAGGCCATGCCGGGGCAGACCTTCGCAGAGGTGTTTGCCTGCGCGCCGGGCTCGGTTCTGAATGTGAGCGTGGAGGCGGAGAGCGCGGTGACGGTGATGTTTCTACACATAAGGCGCGTTTTGAGCGTGTGCCCCTCCGCCTGCTCCCACCATAGCCGGATCATCCGCAATCTGCTGAGCGAGTTAGCGGAGAAGAACCTGCGGCTCAACGAAAAGCTCACCCACATGGGCCAGCGCACGACGCGTGCAAAGCTGATGTCCTATTTTTCCGCCGAAGCGCAGCGGCGCGGCGTCTATGAGTTCGACATTCCGTTTTCAAGGCAGCAGCTTGCGGATTACCTCGGTGTGGAGCGCAGCGGGCTGTCCGTGGAGCTTGGAAAAATGCGGGATGAGGGCCTGCTCGACTTTCACAAAAGCCACTTTTTGCTCAAGGTGCCGGAGGACTGACCACCCCCGCTTAGGCGTCTATAAGCATCCCTCCAAATCGCCTGAAAAAGAGAAGCGTCGTCCCTTTCTGAAGTGCACCCCATTCCTTAGACAAGTATTTTATCATACTTGTCTAAGTAATGGGGTGCGGTTTATTTTGATCTGTGCTGTTCTTATCCTCATATTCTTCACGCTCTATGAACTGCTTTGGAGGAAAGCTATAAGTGAGCCGCGCACAATGACAAATTTTAAAGACGTGCTCGGCAGTCTGGTCGTGAGACTTGGCATTCGCGGAATCTCTAATCTGGGAAAGCTCGGGTCATACCGCCGGATGGCGTCTGATCCGGTTCAGGAGTGGGGACATAGCGCCGATGACCAAGATCTCCACCGGGATCATGCCCGCGCACTGCCAGATACGGGTGGCCATCAGGGCGGGAACGGGGGTGCCGTACAGCAGATGGATCCAGAAGGTGTTCAGCAGGAAGCTGAGCACCAGTTGGTGGAACAGGACGGCAGCCACAATGCGGACGGGGGTCCGCCTGCGGTAGATGGCCACACCGAAGGCCACGCCGCTCAGGGCGGTGGTCAGGGTGAAGCCTGGAAAATAGGGGCCGATAGGAAAGAGAACGGCGCCCAGAAAGTCCCCCAGTCCGCCCACGATGGCGCCGCCCACGGGACCGAGCACCGCCGCCCCGATCGCCACTGGGAGAAAGGCAAAGCCGATCTTCAGGCTCAGGGTGTTGAAGGAGAGAAAGCGGGACAGCACAACCTGCATGGCGGTCAGCAGGGCCAGACAGGTCAGATCGGCTGCGATGAATTTAGCCTTGGAAACGCGCATAAAAAGCCTCCTTTGCGGCATTTGTTGCCACGAAAGGAGGTTTTCCTTTTGTGGCAGCGGATGCGAAACAGCATCGCGGCGTGAACATGCCTTCGTCCGGCGGCGACCTCCCATCCGCCGGCACTTGACGCGCTGCTTCTACTCTGTCATGTCTCTATCAGGGTCTCCCAAAGTTTGCAGGGAACTGGCGGGGGCGCGTCGTCGCGCGCTGCGCATTTCTCGCTTCCGCCGGGGCGGCGAAAGCTCCCTCGCTCCGCCGCTCCTCCTTTCCCAAACCGAACCGCTTTGCTGGGTTCGGTTTGGGTGGAAACGAATCGTCACAGGATGGGCCAGCTCACCGGAATTTTGTAACCATGCCCGCTTAGAACAGACCCGTAATGCGGCCGTTTTCGTCCACGTCGATCTTCTCGGCGGAGGGGACCTTAGGCAGGCCGGGCATGGTCATAATGTCGCCGGTCTTGGCCACCAGGAAGCCGGCGCCGGCGTTCACCTTCAGATCCCGCACGGTGATCTTGAAGCCCCGGGGCGCGCCCAGCTTGCCCGCGTCGTCAGAGAAGGAGAACTGGGTCTTGGCCATACAGATGGGCAGCTTGTCGAAGCCCAGCTCGGTCAGCTGCTTCAGCTGCTTCTTCGCCGCCGGAGCGATCGTCACGCCGTCAGCCCGGTACACCTTGGTGGCGATGGCGTTGAGCTTATCCTCGATGCTGTCGTTCACGTCATACACAAACCGGAAATGGTCGGGCTCCTCGCACAGGCGTACCACCTCCTGGGCCAGGGCCTTGCCGCCCTCGCCGCCCTTGGCCCACACCTCGCTCAGACACACGTTCACGCCCAGCTCCCTGCACTTGGCCTCCACCAGATTCAGCTCGGCCCTGGTGTCGGTGGGGAAGGCGTTGATGGCCACCACGCAGGGCAGGCCGTACACGTTCTTCACGTTGTCCACGTGCTGCAGCAGGTTGGGCAGGCCCTTCTCCAGAGCCGCCAGGTCCTCGTGGTTCAGCTCGGCCTTGGCCACGCCTCCGTGATACTTCAGGGCCCGCACAGTGGCCACGATGACCACAGCGTTGGGGTGGAACCCGGCGGCGCGGCACTTGATGTCCAGGAACTTCTCGGCGCCCAGATCGGCGGCGAAGCCGGCCTCGGTGACGGTGTAGTCGCTCAAACGCAGCGCGGTCTCGGTGGCCTGGATGGAGTTGCAGCCGTGGGCGATGTTGGCGAAGGGGCCGCCGTGGATGAAGGCAGGGGTGCCCTCCAGGGTCTGCACCAGGTTGGGCTTAATGGCGTCCTTCAGCAGGGCGGTCATGGCGCCCTCGGCCTTCAGGTCATGGGCGGTGACGGGCTGATCCTGATAGGTATAGGCCACCACCATCTTGGCCAGACGGGCCTTCAGGTCGGTCAGGTCGGTGGCCAGGCACAGCACCGCCATGATCTCGCTGGCAACGGTGATCTCAAAGCCGTCCTCGCGGGGCACACCGCTGGCCTTGCCGCCCAGGCCGTCCACAATGTGTCGCAGCTGGCGGTCGTTCATGTCCACGGCGCGCTTCCAAACGATGCGGCGGGGGTCGATGTTCAGGGCGTTGCCCTGCTGAATGTGGTTGTCCAGCATGGCGGCCATTAGGTTGTTGGCGGCGCCGATGGCGTGGAAGTCCCCGGTAAAGTGCAGGTTGATGTCCTCCATGGGCACCACTTGGGCGCAGCCGCCCCCGGCTGCGCCGCCCTTGACGCCGAACACGGGGCCCAGAGAGGGCTCGCGCAGGCAAACCATTGCCTTCTTTCCGATCTTGTTCAGGCCATCGGCCAGACCAACGGAGGTAGTGGTCTTGCCCTCGCCGGCGGGGGTTGGGCTGATGGCGGTGACCAGGATCAGCTTGGCCTTCCGGGGCAGCTTGCGGATCTCGGTCAGATCCAGCTTCGCCTTATACTTGCCGTACAGCTCCAGGTGCTCCGCGTCGATGCCGGCCTTCGCCGCGATCTCCGTGATCTTCTCCATCTCGTGGGCCTGGGCGATCTCAATGTCCGTCTTGATTTCCATAGTAATTGATGTATCCTTTCTTATCGTCTCCACCCGTGGGCAGGAGCAAGCTTATTTATCCCTTCATCCTGGCCAGCATAAATTTTCCGCTGCCCGTCACCGTAACGGTATCTTCCTTCACATCCTGCACCAGCACAGCCTCTTCGGCCTTCAGGGAGATCTCCCCCACCGTGCCGCTGCCCTCGGAACAGTACAGCAGCATGGTGTCTGCGCCCTGGGGCTCAAGTGGCTGTCCGCCGGACAGCAGGACGGCCTGAAGACTGCCCTCGGCCTTACCCTTGCGCAGCATCAGGTTGAAATCGACGCAGCGGCCCCAGGAGCGGGTGGCCGCGCCGCCGTCAAAGCAGTGGATGCCATAGGGGTTCAGGGTGATGACCTCTCCCCCGTCGTGCTGCAGCCGGATGGGCCGGTCAAACACAGACAGCCAGCGCTCGTAGTCGGGCAGAGGGGTATAATCCGACTCGTCCAGATCCGCCGTGGCGGAGCTGACGCGCCATAAGAAGTCCCGGTCGGCGTATACCGCGCCCTCCGGGGCGATGGCGATCTGAATGGTCTTTCCGCCAGACCAGTTGCTGACCACATAGTCCTTAGACGTCAAATGGGTAAAGCGCATCTTCAATCCTCCTTAACAAAGTGTCCCCGCGGCGCGGGCGCCGCGAGGACACCCTCAATCGTTTTGGAAGTGATTACAGGGTTTTGAGAATCTCCTCATAGATCTCGTCAGCCAGGGGCAGAGCCTTGGCCAGGATGGTCTCGCCCTTGCCGCGGGCTTCGCTGACAAAGGCCTCGTCATTGATTCCGCCGATGTTGATCAACACGTTCAGCCAGGCGCTCTGGATGCCGGCCTTCAGGCTCAGCGCAGCGCAGCCGAAGTCGCTGGCGGCGCTGGTGTTGTAGCCGCCCAGCATCTCCTTGATGACCAGCAGGGTCTGATAGGTGACCTCCATGACCTCCAGAGGGGTCTTGGTGCAGCCCTTCAGAGCCGCCTGCATGGCGGCCTTGCGGGCAGCCTTCTCCTCATCGGTGTTCTTGGGCATGGCGAACACGGCGGACACGGCGTTGAACGCCTCGGTGTCCCGGTCGATGATATCAACGGCCTGCTCCTTCAGAACCAGGGCCTTCTGCTCCATCTCCTTGGCCTTCTCCTCGAACTCGGCCCACTTCTTGCGGCCGGTGGTAAAGTTGCAGACCATGGCGGTCAGGGCGGCACCCAGGGCGGCCTCCAGCGCGGCCACGGAGCCGCCGCCGGGGGCGGGCTCTTCCGAGGCGGTGGCAGTGACAAACTGGGCAACAGTCATATCAGCTAATTTCATTTTTGTCTCCTCCTTGGATCTGCGTGGATCACTCCATCTCGATGATGTGGTACTCCATCACCTGATTATGGCAGTCGAAGTCACGGGCCTTCAGATAGTACTCGGCGCAGTCGATCAGAGCCTTGCCGGGGGTCAGACCCACGATCTCACTGTCCACCACGTAGGTGCCGTAGCGCTCGGCCAGAGCCTTGATCATTTCGTATACCACATACAGGGGGGTGTCTTCGTAGTTGACCATGTTCATGGAGACCTGGGCGATGCCCCGGTCCTCCAGCATGAAGCCCATGGCCTTGCAGCTGCGGAAGCCGCCGGAGGAGCCGCGGATGACCTTGGCGATCTTCTTGGCAATGGTCACGTCGGAGGTGGCCAGGTTGACGTTGAAGGCCACCAGAGGCATACGGGCGCCGATGGCGGTGATGCCGGCGGTGGGGTGGATCTTGCGCTCGCCGAAGTCGGGCGCCCACTCCTCCTGCAGCAGCTTCTCGGGCATGCCCTCGAACTGGCCCTTGCGGCAGGTAGCCAGGTTGCGGCGCTCGGGACGGGTGGCGGAGTCCTCATACAGGAAGGAGGGGATCTTCAGCTCATCCCAGATGCGCTGACCCAGACGCTTGGTGATCTCAACGCACTCCTCCACGCTCATGTTCATGGTGGGGACAAAGGGGATCACGTCGGTAGCGCCCATACGGGAGTGCTCGCCGTGATGTTTGTTCATGTCGATGACCTCGGCGGCCTTCTTGGTCAGCCGGAAGGCGCACTCCTCAACAGCGGCGGGGTCGCCCAGCAGGGTGAACACGCAGCGGTTATGGTTGCCGTCGGTCTGGGCGTCAAACAGGGTGCAGCCGGGCACGCTCTTGGCGACTTCCACCAGGGCGTTGTAGGCGGTCTCGTCCTTCTCTTTGGAGCAGCTGAAATTGGGGATACACTCAACGAGCTTGGTAGCCATAATTTTTTCCTCCTGTTTCTTCTTATCATGTTGCGATGATGAATTTATTTTTCCTGTCACCTTTTATTTGGCCCCCGCCCCGGCCGGGGACGGGAGCCAAATAAGGGGAAATTTTGTTGATGTAGGCAGTTCAGGCTCAGCCGGTGAAGTTGGGCACAAAGAACTTGATGAAGGCAATGGTCTGGGGCTGATAGATGATGTCCACCAGGAAGGCGCCCACGATGGGCACCACCATGAAGGCCCGGCGGGACATGCCGTACTTCTCGCACACGGCGGTCATGTTCACGATGGCGGAGGGAGTGGCGCCCAGGCCGTGGCCGCACAGGCCGGAGCACATGATGGCGGCGTCGTAGTTCTTGCCCAGGACGCGGAACACTACGAAGTAGGCATACAGGGCCATAACGACCACCTGAACAGCCAGGATAACCAGCAGGCCGCCCAGCAGGCCGGTCAGCTCCCACAGCTTCAGAGTCATCAGGGCCAGAGCCAGGTAGAGGTTCAGCATCACGTCGCCGATGCCGTCCACCAGGGGGAAGCTGAACTTATAGAAGTTGAACTTGTCGTTCAGGTTACGCAGGATCACGGCGATGAACATAGCACCCACGTAAGTGGGGAACTCCATGTCGATCAGCTTGCCGACCCAGCCGGCCACTATGGTGCCGAGGGCCATGCAGATGATGATGGCGGCCACGTTCTTGATCACGTCCAGGCCGGTCAGCTTCTCGCCGTGGCCGGCGTTGATGCTCTCGATGTCATCATAAGAGGTGGTGTCCTCCTCGGGCTTCAGCCCGTTCTTCTCGATCAGCCGGCGGGCCAGGGGGCCGCCCAGCAGAACGCCGGAGATCAGGCCAAAGGTGGCGGCGGCGGCGCCTACGGTGGTGCCGGCGCTGTAGCCCATAAGCTCGAAGGTGCCGCCGTAAGCGCCGGCAGCGCCGTGGCCGCCGATCATGGAGATGGCGCCGCACAGCAGGGCGTAGGGAGCGGGTACGTTCACAACGGAGCCCACGCCGATGGCCAGAGCGTTCTGGATAACGGAGATGATACAGGACATCAGCCAGTAGATCACCAGCATCACGCCGCCCTTCTTCAGCAGCTTAACGCTGGCGCCCAGACCCACAGTGGTGAAGAAGGCCAGCATGAAGGGGGACTGGAAGGTGTTGGTGAAGTCAAAGGTAAAGCTGCCGGTCTGATGGCCGGCAAAGGTAACGAACATGAACAGGAAACCGCCGACCACGGGGGCGGGGATACAGTACTTGCCGAGGAAAGAGACCTTGTTGCGGACAAAATAGCCGATCAGCAGCAGCACGGCGGCCATAGCCAGAGTCATGACCGAGTCAGCTTTGATATGCAGCACATTCTCTACGGTTTCAAAAGACATTGAATGATTCCCTCCTATTTTCTTTTCTCACGTGCGGCATCTTCCGCGGCCGTCGGAAGTATGCCGCCCCTTTTCGGGGCACACCTGCCCCTGATGTTGTTCAGTATATTCAAGAGGAATCTAAGAAACGTCTAATTTTTCGGACGACATTCTGCGCCCGGCCCGTCCGTTCTAAAAGTCCGCGGACAAAAAAACAGGCGGCCCACCCCAAAAAGGAGCAGACCGCCCGCGGACGCCGGAAACGGTGCCTTTTACGGGGTGTTTTCTGTCAAAAAAGCGTCTAATTTGTGTTTTTGTTTTTTAGACGCCGATGTGCAGCGGCGTCTAAAGATGCAGCGTCATTCCGAGGCAGTGACCGATGCCACTGCCGTGGGAATCCGCATCTGACCTATTGGGGAATACGGATTGCCGCGCCAGTATGCGAACTGGCTCACAATGACCTTATCTGAAACGGCTCCCGTTTACTCCGCCATAAAGTGCTTGTTCTTGCTGTACAGCTCGCTGGCCCGGTAGCGCTGGCGGGAGGAGATATTGCTGCGCAGACTGTCGGCCAGCAAAGTGGCCTCGTACACGTCGGGCACCCCGGGCAGAGAGCGGACGCCCTGGCGGGCGTAGCTCTCCGGGGAGTAGGGCAGCAGTTTTTCAAGCACCGGGTCCTTGATCTGCTCCAGTTCCAGCCGCAGGCGGATGTGCATCTGGGCGAAGTTGAGGATAATGCCCTCCAGGGGGGAGGCCAGCTTCTTCTGGCTTTCCACCGCGTCGCCAAGACTGGCCGCACAGCCCTCCCAGTCGTCGTCCTGGGCCTGGTAATAGGCGGTATAGGCCGCCGCCGCGGCCCGGCCCCACAGCTCACCGGTGTACCGGGCGTGGTCCCAGCCCTGGCGGAACAGCTGCCGGGCCAGCTCGTGGTCCTCCAGCAGGAAGGCCGTCCGGCCGTAGTGGACACAGATCCACGCCTTGCCCGGCCAGGCGCCGTCGGCCAGCAGAGCAAGGGCGCGCTTGTAGCAGCTGCACGCCTGAGCGAAATCACTCTTCTGCCGGCGGATGCGGCCGGTGTCACACCAGACGGCGGCCAGCTGCACCCGCACGCCCGGGGTCTGGGGCAGCTTTTCCAGCGTCTCCAACGCCTCGTGCGGGTAATACTCCGCCTTGTCATACTCCCCCCGCAGGCAGAAGCAGCTGCCCCGCAGCCGCTGGAAGCGGGCATAGGCGGCGGCGTCTCTGCCCCGGCTCAGCAGCCGGGCTCCGGTGGCGGTGTAGCGCTCGGCCAGCTCCGGTTCCTGCCGGAAGATGGCGCTGCTGGCCAGCAGATAGCACGCCTGCACCATGGGGGCGGCGTCCCGCTCGTCGGCGGATCCGCTCAGCCCCCCCAGCAGGCTGACGGCCCGCTCCGTCTCCCCCTGGAACAAAAAGATGCGCCCCTGGATTAGCTGCAGCTGGTTCTCCAGGCGGTTCACTGCCTGACCGCCCTGCTGCTCCCGCAGCTGGGACAGCCGGGCACGGCACTCCTCCGCCTCCTGCAGCAGCTGCCCGGCACTGCGCTCAGAGGTCTGCTCCTCGCCGGACAGAGGGAAGGGCTCAAAACGGTGGGCGCTCTCCAGCTCAAGGGCGCGCACCTGGTAAATCAGGGACTGGAGGGGCTGCTGGGCCAGGGTGAAGTGCCTGGCCAGGCGGCGGCAGGCGCCGCTGTCCGCCGTCCCCTCTTCCTCCAGCAGCTGGGCAGCCCGGCGGTGCAGCCGCCGCCGCTGCTCTATGGGGATACGGTCGTATACCAGCTCGCGGATGCGCTGGTGGCTGAAGCAATAAACGGGATCGCGTCCCTCCCTGTGCTCCTCCAGGATGCCACGGCGCAGCAGAGCATCCAGTCCCTCAGCCAGCTGGCGGTCGTTCCGGTCCATCAGCTCCAGCAGCAGCCCGGCGTTCACCTTCCGCTCGAACAGCGACACCAGCTCCGCCAGCTCTATGGCCCCCTGAGACAGGCCGGACAGCCGCTCCATCAGCACATCGCTCATGGAGCGCAGGATGGCCTCCACATCGCCGCCCCGGCGGTAGGAGCGGATCAGCTCGCTGAGCAGATAGAGGTTTCCCCCGGTCTCCCGGTAGAACTGGGCGGACAGCTTTTGGGCCGTCTCCTCCCCCAGCTGGCTGGAGAGCATGATCTGGGTCTCGTTCAGGGTCAGGGGGTGCAGCCGCTGGCGGCGGAGCAAGCCGTCGCTCTCCAGCTCGTTCAGGCAGCGCAGAACGCTCTCCGGGGCGTGGTCTCGGCAGGTGAACACGGCCATCAGGCCACCCCCCTCCAGCCGGCGCAGCACCGCGTCGGCCAGCCGCAGACTGTCCTCGCCGATCCACTGGAGATCCTCGATGACCAGCAGGGTGCGGCGGCGGCGGGTGATCACAGAGAACAGCAGCAGGATCGCATCCTCCAGGCTCTGGTCATACCGACGCAGGGCCTTCTCCGACCGGTGGGCGGGCTGCTCCCCCTCCTCCCGGAAAATGGAGAAGCTCTGTCCCAGCTGGGCCCGCAGATATACCGGCAGGACGATCCTCTCATTCTGCATGAACTGCCACAGCTCCACCATGATGCGATCCCACAGGGCCAGAGGGTTGGGTCCCCGGCTGGGCAGACAGTCGCAGTGGATGGTCAGCAGCTCCGGCCTGTCGGCGGTGCGCAGAAAATGGCCGATCAGCTCGCTCTTGCCGGAGCCGCCCTCCCCCACCAGCAGTTGAGAACAGCGCCGGGCCTCTCCGGCAGCGAAGGAGTTGGCTGCCGCCCGCAGCCGGGCATAGGCGTCCTCCCGGCCGATGGGAACGTCGTTCTCCTCCTCCCCGTCCTTTGTGCTGTCATTCCACTGGTTCATAATGCGGTAGTACAGCATGGTGGTATCTTCCATGGGGGCGGCACCCAGATCCTCGGACAGCTGCTCCTTCAGCCGCTGGTACACCTGGGCTGCCTTGTTGTACTTGCGCATCTCCTGATAGCATGTCATCAGGAACACGGCGGTCTCCTCGTCATAGGGGTCCTCCCGCAGATACTCCTGGGCCTGGCGCACCGCCTCCTCCAGGTCGCCCCTCGCCTTCGCCCCCTCCGCCAGCTGAGACAGGCGGCCCAGATACTGCTCGTGCAGCTTCTCCCGGGTGCGCACCAGCCACTCCTCAAAGCTCAGGGCGTACTTCACCCCAAAGCCCTGCAAAAACGGCCCGCGATAGGCGGAAAAGTCCCCCTGGCGCACAAAACGCTCATAGTCGCTGTCCAGCTCCCACTGGCTGTTCACCGTGACCAGTGACTTCTGGGGGGACAGCAGGAAATCGCCCCCCAGGCTCTTTTTCAAGGTATACAGGGCGTTGCGCAGGTTTTTCAGCCCCGTGGTCTCATCGCAGCTCTCCCACAGCAGGGAGATCAGCTCCTGCCGGGTGGCGGTGCGGCGCACGACCATATAGTACAGCAGGGCCTCCGCCCGCTTAAATGGCAGGGCCAACGGCCGGCCGTCCAGCTCGATGGCCGGCGTCTGAAACATAGTGATCTTCAGCATCAGAAAGCACCTCCTGGTCGTTTTACGCGCTGAGAGAGAAAATCTGCGGTTTCAGTTGCAAACTGGGCGCAGGAGCCTATATAATGGTGACACAGAGGCCGTGACTGGGAAGCACGGCAGAAAGGGAGCTGTGCCGCCATGGATACCAAAAAACTGATCCAGTCCGTCCCCAACTTCAGCGAGGGGCGGGACATGAAAACGGTGGAAAAGATCGTGGACTGCTTCCGGGCCAAGCCCGGGGTCAAGCTGCTGGATTACTCCACCGACCCCGACCACAACCGCTGCGTGGTCACCGTGGTGGGCGAGCCCCAGCCCCTGGGCCAGGCCATGGTAGAGGCCATCGGCCGGGCGGTGGAGCTGATCGACATGAACCGCCACGAGGGGCAGCACCCCCGCATCGGCTGCGTGGATGTGATCCCCTTCATCCCGGTGCGCAACTGCACCATCCGGGACTGCGACAAGCTGGCAAACGACGTGGCCCGCCGGGCGGCCCAGCGCTTCGGCCAGCCCTTCTACCTGTATGACCAGTCAGCCACCGCCCCCCACCGGCGAGAGCTGTCCAACATCCGCAAGGGGCAGTTCGAGGGGCTGGCGGAGAAGATGAAGGACCCCATGTGGGTGCCCGACTACGGCCCCCACACCATCCACCCCACCGGCGGGGCCACCGCCATCGGCGCCCGGATGCCCATGGTGTATTTCAACATCAACCTGGACACTCCCAATGTAGAGATCGCCCGGGAGATCAGCAAGCGGGTGCGCAACATCAGCGGCGGTCTGCACTATGTAAAGGCCATGGGCATCCTGTCGGAGGATCGCAACCTGGCCCAAGTGACTATGAACCTGACGGACTACACCAAGAGCTCCCTCTACTCCGTGTTTGAAATGGTGAAGATGGAGGCCAGGCGCTACGGCGTGCGGGTTGTGGGCAGCGAGGTGGTGGGCATCCTGCCCATGCAGGCCCTGCTGGACTGCGCGGAGTACTACCTCCAGATCGAGGACTTCTCCGTGGAGCAGGTGCTGGAGTTCCATCTGTAAAAGGTCGCTTTTTCCCATCATACCATGAGGGAACTGTCAAAAGCAACAAAAAGTGGAAACGAACTACAAGTTGTTCCTGCTGGAATTTGCCACAGAACTGCGGCTGGGAGCGCTGACGGCCCGGATCTGAATTTGACCTCGGGCGAACTGCGAATCAGCTCCTCTTGCTCCCCAGTAAACTCAAAGAAGTCCTCATCTACGGAATCGGCGCAGCAGCGGAATATCTCGGTCAGCTGCTCCGTGCTGAAAAAATGCTCCTTGTGGATGAGACCGCTTCGTATAGCAAAGTCCTGCTTGGCTCCGTCATAGTTCTCCATGAAGTAGTGTCCGTGGGACACGCCTGTGCAGTCATAGTCCCAATCCCATGTAACGAATTGAACGCCGTATTTGCTCGGAGCACCTGCCAGCACCGTGCCGCCAAAGTCAGCGAGGATACGGTGGTCTTCATCCAGCCCGCTGGCTTTGAGCTGCGGGGCGGATTCCATAGCGGTCATATACTCCAGTGTCTTCGCGGCGATGTCCTCGATACGAAACAGGGCATCCTCTGCCTGTGACGTGTCCGTATCCTCCCGGCGATAGTACACGCTGCCCTTGCCAGAGATGCGGCAGAGCGGCGCATCGTTCCACAGGATGGGGAGTTGGCAGTCTTCCGGCGGCTTTGTTTCAAAGCCCGCACGATGGAGAGAAATGCAAACTTCTTCGAGGTAACGGAGCTGCTGCCCTGTGTTGCGGTTGCTCATGTGATGATTCTCCTTTTTCCGTAAACTAAAAAGAGGTTGGTATCAAAATATGATACCAACCTCTTCAATAAAAAGTTTCAAATTATTTAGGAAAGATGAGCGACAAAAAGTATTCGAAGGCGTAAAGCCAGCCATAAAGTGGGTAGAATCCGCCGAGAATTGAGTTCAAATCCTTCCTGACACTCTTAAATGCCCTTGTGTATCTATAAAACACGCTTTGAAAAAACAGGGGATAAAACGCCGAAATCCCTGATTTCTCAGTGGTTTCGGGTGAGTGTATCTATTTTGGTCACTCTTGATGGTTGCGGAGGCAGGACCCGAACCTGCAACCTCCGGGTTATGAGGTTGTCTCAAGGGAAAAACGGAGCCGTTTCGGCTGCGTTTTGTACTATTTGCCACCATTCGCTCGGCGGATTTTCCATTGTTTCCGTCCAGCCCTGCCCGCTTTTTTCGGATTCTAGGTCAAAAGTGGGTCAGAGGCTGTAATATCCGGAGGGACTGGCGAACTGCTACCTTGCGCCACAGTCCACACTGTCTATCCTCATACCACAAATGGTGTAAGAATCAGCGTTTCGTGGGTGTATTTGTCCATCACGGCAGTTGCCTCGGCCTCGGTGACGGAGCGAAAGTCACCACTGTTGACATACTGATCCGCTGTGACGGAGTAGCGCCACGGTGAGCTGCCGGAGCCGTCATCCAGATACAGCAGCGTTTTCAGATGCTGTAACTCTCCGCTGGTATAGCGGTAGTAAGAGTAACTGCTTTCAAATGCACTGCTGCTACCTTCGTTGGCCAGACTGCCATCGGTGCAGAGATACCAGCGGCTGCGGTTCCAGCCGTCCACCACACGGACAGCCTTTGCGCCGTCGAGCCGGTAAATATTGAAGATCACGCTGTGGCCGTCGCCCCAGTCCGCGCCGAGCAGCAGCTCAAGGATCCCATCACCGTCAAGATCACGCAGCAGCCAGCCGGGCGTCTGGTAGTAGTCATTCACAGACAGAAGATCGTGGCTGAAGTCGGTCTGCACGTCGCTTGCACCGGAGCGCCGCAGGCCGCTGATCTCGGCGAGCAGCGCGTCGTAGGCAGCATAGCCGGTCGTGCTTGCCGCATCGCTGTGCCCTGCGACGGTCTCGGGGTCCGGCAGCGGCGTAGGCGGAGAATGAAGGCTGTTGATGCACGCCATCAGCGCGGGGCTGTCGATCCAGAGCGTCGGGCGGGAGAAGGGATAGCTGGAGGAGAGCGACGGCTCAAAGGTGGGATGCAGGAGCCGCACGCAGTCGAAGCCGCAGAGGAAGGTGTATTGTGTGCCGTCCCGCAGATTCACCGTGAGCGTGTAGTACGCGGAGTCTCCGTAGCCCTGCTGCGTGTAAAGCTCCGCTTCGGTGAGGGCGTTGAGGGCGGGCACGAGCTGCGCCGAAAGTGCGGTCAGCTCTGCATCGACGAGGAAGCGCGAGCTGCTGCCATCGCGGAATTGCAGGTTGAGAATGTCCTCTGCACGCAGTCCCTGCGCCCAGTGCAGAAATTCATCGACGACGCTGCGCTCGGCCTCTGTCAGATCGTCGGAGAGCGCGGAATGGGACATTTGCTCCGGCGCCGTATCGCTTGCGCCAATACACCCAAACAGATAGTCTCTCAACTCCGTACTTCCGGAACGCAGCTCATAGAGCCGCGCTGTCTTGCCGTCAGTAATGGGGTTGACCAGCATTTCACGCTCAGAGAGCATGATCTCGCAGCGTTCG
>Ga0129311_1000641_pt1 | contig 28932 bp, 34 predicted proteins | sample Go1ome_FD_94435 | JGI IMG/M metagenome (GOLD analysis project Ga0129311, IMG submission 94435) | Western lowland gorrila individual fecal microbial communities from Wisconsin, USA - Go1022B metagenome | ecosystem: Host-associated > Mammals > Digestive system > Large intestine > Fecal | place...
GATGGCTGAGTCCCAGAGAATTCATAGAAAAATATAAAAGTCAAGAAGAATCGTTATTTGCAATATAGGTGCTCAAAGTATTTATTTTAAATAATTTGTGACAAATGATTGACTAACCTACAGTAAAAATTATGAAAAATTTGAAAAAGTCTTGAAATTTTAATAAGAAATTTGCTATAATAACAATAGCAAATTTTTTTATTATTCGTGACTCAAAATTAAATATATTGGGGCGTCGCCAAGCTGCTGTGGCTGTTCGAAGCTTCAGCTGAGTTACAGCCTCAGTATGCAGGGAGCGAAGCGAGTCGCTGGTAAGGAAAGTTATTCGTGACTCAAAATTAAATATATTGGGGTGTCGCCAAGCGGTAAGGCATCGGACTCTGACTCCGACATTCGTGTGTTCGAATCACACCACCCCAGCCATAAAGAAGTTTCGTCGAACTTTTTGAAAAGCTTGATATAACTTAATTTCAAGACTATCAAAAAGTTTGATGAACACAAAAACTTAAACCGTTTCAAAAGAAACGGTCTTTTTTTGACCAAAAATATTGAAAAAAGGAGGTTTTTGTGGTATTATGTTACATATAATTAAACAAGAAATCAATATGAGTAAAGAATTACTCTCTAAAATCGAATGGGCGTGCCGTTTAAAATTTAAAGGAAAGGAACAGCCACAAATAATAAATGGTTGTTTAAGAATTATTGAGCATACCAATTTAGCGTATGTAGAGCCCCATAGAGTAATTATTAAAGATAGCTTGTACCTATTCTTTAATGAACAAGATTATTTCTATGTAAATGATTTAAGTACAAAATATCCGTTATCCAAATTACAAGAACATATCAGCGGAAATACATAACATAGAGCGGCAAAGCATTTTAGAGTTTTTAAAAAATTATACTATATTGGTTTATTTGTGTTATTAAAAGAAAATTAAAGAGATAATAATAATAAATATAAAAACTCTAAAAGTGCTAATAGCCAAAACTATGCTATGTGGCACTTTTTTAGTTGCCTTTCTATTCATAATTTGGAAGGAGGATATGTAAAAATGAATGAAGAAAGGAAAGTAGCAGGAATTTATATTCGTGTAAGTACAGAAGATCAAGCAAGGGAACGGATTTAGTTTAGGAGAACAGGAGGAAAAATTAAAGGCACTTTGTAAATATAAAGATTATAAAATATATAAAGTTTACAAAGATGCAGGAATATCTGCAAAAGATATGGCAAATAGACCAGCATTTCAGCAAATGTTAGAAGATATGAAAGCAGGTAAAATTAACTATATTGTAGCCTATAAGCTAGATAGAGTTACAAGGTCTGTGAGAGATTTAGAGGTTCTAATATCAGAGTTAGAAAAACATAATTGTTATCTCATTTGTGATAGAGACGATGTAAATACATCTTCAGCTAATCGGAAGATTTTTTGTAAGAATGTTGACAGTTCTTTCACAACTTGAAATTGAAATAGTATCAGAAAGAACAAAATTCGGAATGACAGGAGCAATAAAATCTGGACATGTACCTCGGAACTTGCCCATTAGGTTACAAAAGAGAAAATAAAAAAATGGTAATAGATGAAACTACAAGAGATTTAGTTATAAGGATATTTAATATGTATTTACAAGGCAAAAGTTATCAAACAATAGCTAATATCTTAAATGCAGAAAAAATACCTACACTAACAAACAAGCAATGGAAAGATGCAACAGTATCTAAAATAATTAATAATAAAATTTATGTAGGAGATTTTGAACAATATAAGAATAAACAAGGAAAAGAGCCAGTTGTTTATATGAATGTTGTAGAGCCTATTATATCAAGAGCAATGTACGAAGATGTACAAAATCAAAAAGAGAAAAATCAAAGAGCATTTTGTAGAGATAGAGTTTATATATTTATGCAAAAACTACTATGTCCTAAGTGTGGAAAAATAATGCAATGTAAAGGTTCTGGTGGTCAAAAGAAAAAGTATATGTATTACCATTGTTCAGACTGTAAAACTTATTTAAGAGAGGATTTAGTTGAAGATTCAGTTATGTTTTTAATAATGAATTTAATTGAATATGATATGACAGTAAAAAAATATTTCTTTCCTGTTTTAGCAGATAAAAAAGAACGAAATACAGATAAATTAGATAAAGAGATATCTAGTTTGCAAAATCAAAAGAACAGAATTAAAGAAGCATACCTAAAAGGAATTGTAGAAGTAGAAGATTTTTCAGAAGATTATAAAGTTATTGAAGAAAAATTAAATATGCTAGAAGAAAAAAGAATACAAGCAATTGATATAAATAAACAATCATTTAGTCCACAAGCAATAATGGCAGATAGAGATGTAGAAAAAGAAAAATTAATTCGTTCTAATAAATTTCAAAACATGCTTATGGCAGAATGGAAAAGTAAAACAAAAGAAGAAAAGCAAGAATTTATTTCAAAATTTATAGAGAATGTTGTAATTGAAAAAGATAAGAAAGGCTATTATAACCTAATAAATATAAAGTTTAGAAGTAGTTATATAGAGCAAATTTCTAAACTTATGAATTGTGGAATGTTTGATGTTAAGATACCTTGTACTAAAGGAAAAGAAGAAGTAACAGTTCCATCTACAATCTTAATGGATAAAAAGGAATTAAAAGAATATATAGAAAGACTAAACGATTACTATGAAGTATCTTATTATGAGGTAGCAAGATTAGATGAACCAAAGAAAGGTTATCAGAAAAAATATTTTACAATTGATGAAACAAATCGTAATGGAGAAAAACTTTTTAAATTAGTTGAATTAGTTTCAGAAGATAAAAAGTTTCCACAGCAAAAGCCAAATAGAATTGTAGGAGCAATAAGAATAAGAGAGCGAGAACAAGTTAGCTAAAAAATTTTGATAAATGGAGGAATTGAAAATGGAAAATAAAGAATTAAAAGAAAACAATATTGATAATAAATATGGAATTGAATATACAAAAGTTGGAGATTATTATATGCCTAACTTGGTATTAGAAAAAGAAAAAATTATATTAAATAAATATGGAAGAATGAGACTAAAGTTTTTAAAAGAAAATAAGAAAGCAGAATATATGATAATGTTTACAAAAGGAACTTTGAATAAACATTTAAAAGAGATTCAAGAAATAGCAGAGGAAAGAATTGATATTATAATTGAGCAATTGAAAAAGCAAAATAATTTAACAGAAGAAATGAAAAATACTGACCAACTTTATTGGGTAGGCATGATGAATAATTTTATAAATACAGCAGAAGAAATTGTATTAAATGAACTAATATATGTATAAGAAATTACTAGTAGGAGCAAAAATCAAATGTATAGCCAAATTTAACGTCTATAAGTGTAGCGAGCATAGGTTTTGTATTGCCACAAAACCGACAGCCTACGCTGAAAGGGGATTTTATCCCCTATAACCCCTACTAGAAAAGTAAAAAGTGAAATCAAAAATTAAAGGAGAAATTGAAAAATTTTAAGAAAGATTTTATAAAAAAGAGAACTAAAATTTATGAAAAGGGAAGTGAAAAATTATGAGAAATAGAACAATAGGAATTAATGTTAGAGTGAGTGAAAATGAGAAGAAAAAATTACAAAGAAATGCTAAAAAGAGTAAATTATCTTTATCAGGCTATTTAAGAAAATCAGGATTGCAACAAAAGATTTATGAAGTACCAGATGAAAAAATTTACAAAATATATACAGGGATAACTGATTTAAAATATCAATTTCCTTATCTAAATAATGAAGAAGTAAGAGAAAAAATCGAAAAGATGCAAAGTGATTTTTTAGATGTATATAATAATAAAGAAGATGGTGATAAAGATGGCAACAACGAAAATATGGGCAATTAAAGATAGTTTATCACGAGTAGTAAATTATGCGAAAAACCCAGAAAAGACACTCTTTTCTGATTTGAAGCAAGTATTAATGTATGCAGAAAATAGTGAAAAGACTATCGACGAAAATGAAAAAACTATGTATGTAACAGGAGTAAATTGTAATAGTAACACAGCTTATGAAGAAATGAATTTTGTACAGAAAAAGTTTGATAAATGTACAGGAAATATAGCATATCATGCATATCAAAGTTTCAAAACAGGAGAAGTATCACCAGAAATTGCACATAAAATTGGAGTAGAACTAGCAAAAAAAATGTGGAGTGAATATCAAGTTGTAGTTGCAACACACTTTAATACTGGCACATATCATAACCATTTTGTAGTAAATTCAGTTAATATTTTTACAGGAAAGAAATTTAATTGCAATAAAGGTGCATATTATAAATTTAGAGAAATTTCAGATAGATTATGTAGAGAAAATAATCTAATAGTTATAGAAAATCCAAAAGGAAAAACACCAAGAAGTATATATTTTGCAGAAAAAAGAGGAGAGCCTACGAAGTATAACCTAATGAGACAAGCTATGGATGAAACAATGACAATATGTGTGAGTTATGCACAATTTAAAAAGGCAATGTATAAAAAAGGCTATATTATAAATGATGATAACAACAGAAAGTATCCTACAATTCGCTCAATAAATGATAAAAAAGCAGTAAGAATGTATCAATTAGGAGAAAAGTATTTACCACAAAATATTGTTGCAAGGCTATTCAAAAATCCATGTTATGTGCAAGATGAATATTATAAATTAGTAAAACCTAAAAAGAAATATAAGCAGTATACTGTTTATAGATTTAAAGGCAAATTCAAAGACATCAGCAAAGTAAGTGGAATTGATGCACTTTTTCTAATACTATTTCATTTATTAGGTTTAATTCCTAAAAGAGAAAATTATAAACCATTATCTCCAGAAATGAGACGAAAAATTAGAAAAATGGAACGTTATTCTAATGAAACTAGACTTATTGTAACAGAAAAATTAAAAACAACAGAAGATGTAAAAAACTATATTTTACAAACTGAAAAAGATATTGAAGATGTTGCTGATATAAGACAAAAATACAGAAATAAACTAAGAAATTGTACAGATGAGAATTCAATAAAAGAATACAAAACAAAACGAGATGAATGTACTACTATTTTAAATGAATATAGAAAAAATCTAAAAATATCAAATTGGATTTTAGAAGATACACCAAAGGTTAAAGAAGTTATAAAAATTGAACAGCAAATGAAAAGAGAGCAAGAAGATATTGCTAAAACAAAGAAAAAAGATAAATATATAGGCAGATAAAGTATAAAAGGTTGTTATGTATAAAAGTAGCAGCCTTTTTATAATTTTTAAAAATAAATATTCTGGAAACAATTGTATTTATATTAATTTTATGGTATAAATAAGTAAAATATGAATTTTGCAGCATGATGTTGCAAAATTCAAAATGGAGGAAAATTGTGGAAGATTTAACAAATATTATCAACGATGATGAGTATTTTAAATTTCTGAATGAAATAAAAAATGATATAATTACAACACGAAGAAAAGTATTAACACAAGCTAACAACGAAGTTGTACTAATGTATCATAGAATTGGAAAAGGATTAATAAAAAATACAAAGTATGGAAATAGTTTTATAGATACTTTAGCAAAAGATTTAAAATTAGAATTTCCAGATATGCAAGGTTTATCAGCGAGAAATTTAAGATATATGAAAAAATTTGCAAAAGAATTTGAATATGATTCAATTTTGCAACATCATGTTGCAAAATTACCATGGACTACTATAACAACAATTATGGATAAAATAAAAGATGAGCAAGAAAGACTATGGTATGCAGAAAAAACTTTAGAAAATCTATGGTCAAGGACGATATTAGAACATCAAATTGGAACAGATTTATATAATAGACAAGCATTGTTAGATAACAAAATAAGTAATTATAAAGAAACACTACCTAAAGAATTAGGAAAAAGAGCATTAGAAATGTTAAAAGATCCATACGTCTTTGATATTGGAGGTTATGGAAAAGATGTACTAGAAAAAGATGTGGAAGATGCATTAGTTTCTAATATTACAAATTTACTTTTAGAGTTTGGAAATGGTTTTGCTTTTGTAGGAAGACAATATCATTTAGAAATAGAAGGAGAAGATTATTATATAGATTTACTATTTTATAATTTAAACTTGAAATGCTATGTTGTAGTAGAATTAAAAACTGTTAAGTTTATTCCTGAATTTGCAGGGAAATTAAATTTCTATTTAAATGCAGTAGATATGCTGTTAAAGAAAGAAGATGACAACCCAACAATAGGAATTTTGCTATGTAGGGACGAACATAAGTTAACTGCAGAATTAGCTTTAAAAGATATAAATAAGCCAATAGGTGTAGCAGAATATAAATATTTACAAGAGATTCCAGAGTATTTAGCTAATAATATACCAAGTATAGAAACACTAGAGAAGAGGTTAAATAATAAAGATGAAGTATGATATAAAAGTATATGGAGGATATAATGGAAAATATTAATATATTAAAAGAATATTACAAAAGAATTTGTTCTCCACTTATATTTATTAATGAAACAAATTTGCCTAACAATAAAAGTGCAAAAGTTTATTTGTATAACTTTAAGAATGAGGAAGAACTGTGTAATTTTAAAAAAGTTTTTCAAGAATATTTACCGTTTTACGTTAGAAACTTTGATAGTATTAGTAGATATAAAATACCAAATAATGATGAAGAAACCAGTAAAATGCTTTTGCAAAAAGCTAAATATATAAAATTTCAAAGTGGTAGTATTCCAAATAGAGGAACAAAGATAGATGGGATATATGGCGAAGTCTATAATGATTTTTATATAAGAAATATTATTGACAAGGATAGATTAGTATCATACATATCCAGAAGGAGTTATGAACGACCAAAAGGAGAAAATGAAGGAATTGATTTAGTTGGTTGTGGCTTAAAAAATAATAAACTGGAGATTACTTTTTCAGAAGCAAAATTTATGACTGATATATATGCTGCTAAAACTAACCTAATATCAGATACAGAAAAACATTTAGATAAAGACTTTATAAATGAATTTATGAACTTTGTAATCCAAAGACAAGGGGATATTATAAGTGAAAGAGCAGAGTTGATAAATGAAAAGATAAATGAATTTAATGATGTTAAAGAAGAAACAGGGTTAAGCTTTATAGAGGTTTTAAATAAATTAGAAGTATCAGTTAAATTTATATATTTTGCTATTTTTAATAATAATCATAGGGATATATTTTTTTATGAAGAAAAAATACAAGATATTATTAAATCATTTAATGATAACATAGAAAAGACTGGTATAAAAAACTATGATATAGAAATTGTATTCATACCTACCTTTAACAGTTCAATGGATTTAAAAAATAAAATGGAGGAGTGGGATGGATAGAAAAGAAATATTGAGAGAAATAAATAGAATTGTATTAGAGGATAAAGAACAAGAAGCAATAGACTTATTGTGCATGTTGTTAGAAAAAAATGATGACCGATTAAAAGATTTAGTATACATATTAATAGATAATTTTCAACTATATGGATATATAAAAACTACAGAAATTGAGAATTTTGAATCTTCATTTGCATATGATGCTTTTCAATATACATTGATGAGTTATAGAGGAGACTATATAAAACATTTAAATTATGGGCAAATTTCATTATTAGATACTATATCAGAAGAAAACAAATTAATAATATCTGCACCTACATCATTTGGGAAGACAAGCTTATTAATTGAGTATATTGCAAAAAATAATTTTGAATTAAACAATATAATTTTTATTGTTCCTACCAATTCTCTAATAGAAGAATTATATATAAAATTGCTAAAAATAAATAGAGAATTACCGTTTAAATATAAAATAACTATAAATATAAATAAACCAAGTATCAGAAATATAAAAATATTAACACCTGAGAGATTTTTAAATTATTATGAATATTATGGCATTTCAAGTGAAGATTTAATTGTTATGGACGAAGCTTATAAAATTGAGTCTAACAATAATGAAGATATTGATGTAATTGATAATAGAGCATTAAAATTTAGAAGAGTGATTGAAATACTTGGTAAAAGTAATAGGAAAGTAATTATGCTTTCACCATATACATATGAAAAAGATGAATCTATGATAAAATATATGGAGAAATATAAAGTTTTAGAAGAGAATAGAAAAATTAAATATGTTGTTCATAACTATTATAATTTAACTAAACTTAAGGATTTCAAAAAGCACTTTGATAATGATGAAATCAACTATGCTGAATATAATAATAGTTGGAAGAAGACTATTCAAATTTTAAATCAAATAAAAGAAGATTCGAATGTTATATATATTAACTATCCATCAGTAGCAATTAAGATTTTACAAGAAATAAGAAAAATGAACATCATAAACGATAATTATAAAAATGATGAAAGATATAATATTTTTGTGAAACATTTAGAAGATATGTATAATGTTGAAAACATAGACGAATGGTACATAATATCAGCAATAAAACAAGGTGTTGGTATATATGTGGCTTCTATGCCTAGGTATATAAAAAGAGAAATAGTAAATTTATTTGAGAGAGATATATTAAAAGTGTTAATTGTAACAACTGCTTTCATAGAAGGTGTAAATTCTTGTGCTAAAAATATAATTGTTACTAGTGGTTATACTGGTGGAAAAGAGCCATTAAATGAAATGGAATTGTTGAATATTTCAGGCAGAGCAGGAAGATTTGGAAAGAAATATATTGGTAATGTATATTTTGTAGATAATACAACATATAAAAAAGTTTATACTGTAAAAGATAAAGGAGTAAAGTTATCTAATCCTAATTACAAGAAAAATGAAAGCAATACTATAAGAAATGACTATGAAATAGAAATGATAGAAGATGAATATTTGAATGAAGGAGAAAAAACAAGGAAGAAACAGATAGAAGATATTATTATTAATCATAATTTAGATTATAAGGATCTCTTAAATATTTGCATAAATGTACCAATAGAATGGAAATATAAATTATATAATTATTTTAAAGAGAAGAATGAGCCCCAAAAATATAAGGAATGCATAGACAATATTGCAATAGAAGAAAATGAAAACATAATAGATGGAATTGAAAAAATATTTTATTGTCTTAAAGAAGCAAATATTCCTTTTGAAAATAAAAACTTTTCTAATGTAAATGCTTTTAAAAGGAATGGTGAATTTTTGTGGGGAATGCTATATAAGACACATATAAATGGAAATATTAAGAAAGTGCTAGCAACAAAAAAGAAATATATATTAACACAAAAAAATACAATGGATTCATTATTTTTTAATAAAAGCTGGATGAGTAAATATTTTAATAAAAACGGGGAATTTCAAGATAATAAATTGTATGATGAAACATTTAAATTTATTTCTAATATTATAGAATATAAAATTCCTTACTATATAAGTCTTTTTGTTGGTGTATTTAGTTATTATATAAAAAAGGAGGATATAGTATTTGAGGAAGATGAAACTGACTCTAAGATAGAAGAGATAGTTGAAAAAATTGAAAATATGGGACTAGACGAAAAATTATTGCCTTTTTATGATTATGGTTTTCCAAAAGAAATGATTGATAAAATAGCAAAATTAGAACTACCAATAGAAACATATAATATAGATGAATTAGAAGAGTTTGATAATTATGAAAAAATAATGCTAAAAGAATTCATTGATATTACAAAATTATAAAGAAAAGAGTGAAAACATGGATTTAGAATTGATAAAAAAACAAACCATTTCAATATATATGCTAACTTAGGTTTTCAATTTGATGGAATAGATAATTTTGAAAAATATAGAATTACATATCACAACAAAATTAAAGATTATTGGTACAACTGTTAGTGTAAAATTTTAGTTGGCAAAGTGATGAAAATTCGATTTTATGTTTTTTAGACATAAGAAAAACATAAATAATTTCCCTTAAATGTTGATTTGCGAGTAACATTTTTAAGGGGGAATCATTTATGTTTGATAACATTGTAGCAAATAATGAAGTAAATTTCAATGATTTAGAGAAAAAAATCTTCAAATTCGTGTGCGACTTAGGTTGTTGCATATTAAAGACATTGCTTGAAAGTTATGACAATAAGATTAAAGAAAACAGAGATAAGAAGACATTTAGACACAAAGGTTACAAGATTAATTCAATTAAAACAGTATTAGGAGTTGTAACATATAAAAGAGCAGTTTATGAATATACAGTAAATGAAAATACAAAAAATGAATGTAAAAAATATATTTTTCTTTTAGATGAATTAGTGAGTATTACAGCAATAGGAAAAATATCAGCAAACTTAGTAGAAAAAATATTAAGTACAGCAGTAGAAACAAATTCGTACAGGGACGCTTCATCACAATTGATGGAAAGCATAAATATATCAATAAGCCACGAAGCAGTAAGAGATGTAGTCATTCAAGAAGGTATGAAAATTATTGAAAAGGAACAAGAAGAAATTAAGTTGGATAGTAAAGATAAATTAATACCAGGAATAAAAGAAATACCAGTATTGTTTGAAGAAGCAGATGGATTATGGATAAACCTTCAAGGAAAAGATCGAGAAGAACAAAAAGCAAAAAACAGAAGAATCTGTGAAAAGCAAGGAAAAGAGTACAAAGAACAAAGTAGCGTGAAATCAGAATTAAAATTACACGTTGCTTATGAAGGTTGGAAGAAAGATGATCCAAGACATACATTGGTGGAAAAAATGTATATTGTAGGATTTATGAGTTCAAAGGAAATGAAACAACGAAGGGACGCAAGAATATTCCAAAAGTATGATGTAGATAAGATTCAGCTTAGGATTCTAAATGGAGATGGAGCAAGATGGATAAATAAATTAGCAACAAAAGATACGATAAGACAGAAAGATAATTTTCATATACATCAAGAAATAATTAGAGATATACCTGAAGAAGAAAATAGAAGAATAATAGAAAAATTAATTGCAGAAAGAAGATATGATGAAGTACCAATTTTTCTTAAATATCTAAAATTTGAATGTGGAGGGGAGGAAAAATATGTAAAGAAAATTGAAAGATTAGAAAGTTATTTAAGTGATGGTTTACCAAGATACCAAGACATATTAGAAGAAAGAAATATAGAAATGCCAGAAGCACCAGAGGGAATTGAATACAAGAATCCAGGAATAATGGAAAGTCAAATATTCACAGTATTAAGCAAAAGATTTAAAAGTGGAAGATTAAGTTTTAGCAAAATTGGAGCAACTTGTTTAGCAAAAATATGTGCAAGTAAAGTTGAGAATAAAGGAATTATAGAATTAGAAAAATTGGAACAACCAATAGAAATAGATGACAGTATAGAACAATATATGCTAGAAATAGAAAACAACCTAGAAAGCATTACAAACGTGTTTAGAGCAAATGAAAAAATAAACTCAAACAATACTTGTAAGCAAGTAACTTTAAGCCCTAAAAATCCAATATTACAAGCTATAAAAATGGTATCAATAAGCGACTTAAATTACATATATAATTTTTATTAAAAAAAGTAGAAAAATATCTAAAAATGACTTGACAAAAATCTAAAAAAAACTATATAATAATTTTGTATTAAAAATTTTAGTATGTGATGTCAAAAAAAGAAAAAAATTTAAAAATTTTTTCTAAAAATAGGAATGGCTACACGCCTAGAAAATCAACTGAAAGGACGGTTGCCAACTATCACTTGACACATACGGTACAACTTTATTACGGACATAAAAGCAAATAATAAAGAAGAATTTGATAAAATTATATTAGATGCAAGTAGTAAAATGAAAGCAAAAAATAGAGATGTTACTATTGCTATATTACCATATATGGAAGAAATTTATAGACATCGTGAAGTGTTTTTTGATGATAGCTATGAATTTTATTATATAAAAAGAGAGGAATAAAAGATGGAGAATATGAACAAAGAAATAGTGATTATAACAGGTGGAGCAAGTGGTCTAGGATTTGAACTTGTTAAACAATTTATAGAGAAGAATTATTTTGTATGCAACATAGATAGAGATTTTGAAAAAATGAAGATATTAGCTAATACATATAAAGATAACTACAAAGGTTTTATAGGAGATATTTCTGATAGTAAATTTGTTAAAGACACTATTGATGAAGTATCAAATTTAGGAAATATAAAAATTCTAATCAATAATGCAGGAGAGCCATCATTTAGGTTACCTACAAAATATGAAAAAGAAGATATAGATAAATGCTTTAAAGGTTTGCAAGGTATGATTTTATTTTCAACAGAAACTTTAAAAGTAAAAGAAGAAAAAGACTTAAAAATAGTGAATATAATGTCATCTGCAGCATTAAAAGGAAATAAGCAAGAAGCGGTATATTGTGCTACTAAATGGGGAGAAAGAGGATATACAGAAAGTTTGAAAGCATGCTATAAAGGTACAAGCGTAAAAGTAATAGGAGTATATCCAGGTGGAATAAATACAGAGTTTTATAAAAATAGTAGAGATTATGTATCAGAAGAAAAACAGGCTACTTTTATGAAACCTTGTGACGTTGCTAAAACAATTATAGATAATGTTACAAATGAAACTAATTTAACAGTTGCAGATATCATAATTGAAAGAAATTAGAAGGGGAATAGATTTAGAAGTTTCAAGAGAAAAGATAAAATATAACATTGCAGTTTTAAAAGATATGAACATAATTGACAGAGAAGGTTCAAACAAAATTGGAAAATATTGAAATGATTTTATTAGTTAAAAATTGACCAATAAATTGACCAATAAATTGACCAATAAAACTTTATAAAGGTGGTAAAATATTGAATAATAAAAAAATAGTAAGTCAAATATTAGTATTTTTAGTACTTTTTGTAATAATTACAGTTGCAGTTCTGATACAAAACAATAATATACATACAAAAACCAATATTCCTGAATATACAAACCTAAACATTAATCAAGAAGAATTAAATATATTTTATTTAGATGTAGGACAAGGAGACAGCACTTTTATAACTATAAATGGCTGTAATATGCTAATAGATACTGGCAATGACCAAGATGGATATTATATTGTGCAATTTTTAAAAGCACAGAATATAGACAAAATTGATTATTTTATACTTACACACTGTGATGAAGATCATATAGGTGGTGCTTATAAAGTATTAGATGAATTACAAATAGGAACTTTATATATGCCAAGTAAAGAAAATGATACACAAACTTATGAAAGATTATTAAAAGCAATTGAAAGAAATAATATAAATATCAATACAAATCTAAAAGCATCAAAAGAAACGCAATACGCGATTGGTAATGCTAACTGGAAGGTTTTAAGCGTTGATGCCAAAAACAATCTTAACGATTCTTCAATAGTAATTGAATTAGACTATGGAAATACTAAATATCTATTTATGGGGGATGCTACAACAAAAGTAGAAGAAATGGTTGAATGGAATGAGATAGACGTATTAAAAGTAGCACATCATGGTTCTAATAGTAGTACAAGTAAGCAATTTTTAGAAAAAGTTAAACCTAAATATGCAATAATTTCAGTTGGACGAGATAATTCGCATAATCTTCCTGATATAGATATAGTCGAGAGATTAAAAAGAAATAATATTAAAATATATAGAACTGATGAAAGTAATACAATTTGGCTTACTAGTGATGGTATAGAGATTAATATAGAACCTTTAAAATATAATTTAGATGGAACTGGAAGAAAGCAAGCAATATTTTGGGAAAGAAAGTATTGTTTAGCTTTCTTTTTTAGTGGTTATGAGGTAATTCAGATCTTCTAACTACATGATATAATCCATCATCTTGCAATTGAAGTTTAATAAATCCATCGTTAACTAAACCTTTTAATTCTTGACTATAAATCATTTCTTTTGGAATATTATATTCTTCATGATTAAAATAACATTGAATATGATTTTTCTCAATTTCATTAATATCAAGCAATGTATCTTGTGGTAATTTTGATAATCTACACATAACATCGGATTTAACTAAATAATCTCGTAATTCATGTATAAAATTGTCTACGAAAGTATCTTTTAGTTTTGTATTATGAAGTGATAAATCAAGCTCACGCAAACCATCAGATAAAGAATTAAAAAAAACGTTCATGAATAAAACCTCCTTTTGAAAAAATTCTTTTTGAATGAAAAGTAAATAGATTATAATATGTATTAAAGGAAAATTCAATAAAATAAGAAAAATTTAGTTATTATTGATAATTATTATTTTCTATGTTAATATATCAATTAGAAAAGAGAAGAAGAAAGAGAGTAAATATATGAGAATAGGTATAGATATAGATAATTGCATATCGAATTTTGATGATACATTATTAAAAGAATATTTAAAACATGATAAAGAGTTAAGAAATACTGGAATTATAAATGAAAAACCAGAATACTTGAGAAAAGGAATGTTTGACTGGACAAATGAAGAAGAAAATAGTTTTTATAATGCAAATATTGAAAACTTTGCAAGAAATTTAAAACCAATAGAAGATTCATCTTATTACATTAAAAAATTAAAAGAAGATGGACATGAAATATACATTATAACTGGAAGAAATAATGGAGAATACACAAATCCTTATGAATTAACTAAAGAATGGCTAAATAAATATGATATTTCTTATGATAAACTAATATTTACAAATGCTTATGACAAGCATGCAAAAACAGAAATATGTATAGAAAATAATATTGAATTAATGATTGAAGATAGTACAAGAATAAGTTTAGATTTAATAAGTAATGGCATTAAAGTTTATACAATGAATACACGATATAATCAAAAAGAGCAAACATTAGATAGAGTTTCAAAATGGAAAGAAATATATGAAAGAATATCAAAATTAAATAAAAAAGAAGACAACAAAAAAGTAAATGTTATTTTAGATACAGATATTTACAATGAATGTGATGACCAATTTGCATTATCTTATTTATTAAAATCACAAAACAAATTCAATATTGAAGCTATTACAGTAGCACTATATCATCATGATAATAATATATCAATAGAAGAAGGAATAAATAAAAGTTATGATGAAGTCATTAAAATATGTAATTGGTTAAATTTTGACTGGAATAACAAAGTGTTCAGAGGTTCAACAGATTATGTAGTAAATGGCTATAATGAAGAAAATGATGCAGTAAATAAAATTATTGAAATTGCAAATAAAAATGATAAAACCTATATTTTAGCAATAGGAGCAATAACAAATGTAGCATTAGCAATAAGAAAAGAGCCTAAAATAGTAGATAGGATTGAAATTGTTTGGCTTGGAGGACATAGCTTTTTAAGTAAAAATAATAAAGAATTTAATTTTAAACAAGATATACAAGCTGTAAGAACTGTTTTTGAGTCAAAAATAAAATTAACTATTATTCCTTGTAAAAATGTAGCATCAAATTTAAGAACTTCAATATATGAATTAGAGCATTTCTTAAAAGGAAAGAATGAATTATGCGACTATTTATGCCAAAGATTTTATGATGATGGAGTCCATGGAATACAAGAAAGAAGAGTTATTTGGGATATTAGTGTTATAGCATATATGATTAATAAAGAATGGTTTGAAGCAGAAGAAATAAGCCAGCCAAATATTAATGATGATACATCTTATGAACTAACAGAAAGCAATCATAAAATTACAATAGTTAATTATTTGAATGTTGATAAAATATATAAAGATTTATTTAAGAAATTAGGAGATGAAAATGAGATTAGATAATATAGATTTAAATAATATTAAAGTTGCTATTTTTGATTTTGATGATACATTAGCAATTCATAAAGATAAAGATTTTACAAAACATCGTAGTGAAAGTGAAGAAAGCTTTTCAAATTGGTATTATAATGCATATAAGAATCCAAACATTTTTTATGAAGAAATAGAGCCTTGTACAAAGTCAGAAATATTGTACCAATTTATTAATAATTTAAGAAATAAGGAAATTAAAATGTATTGTTTATCTGGAATGAAATTTTCATTTCATTTAAAAGCAAAGCAAACTTTTATAGATAAATATTATGGTGATGATATTGAAGTTATATCAACAACATCACAAGAATTAAAACTAAAAGGTGTAAAGATTATTGGAAAGATTAATAATTGTGAATTAGATGAGATATTGTTTATAGATGATAACCCAAATGTTATTACTCTATTGGAGAAAAATGGAGTAAAATCATTACTTGTAAATAATATAGAATGGTAGGGAAAAGATATGAAATTAACACATAATCAAGCATTACAAATGATAGAAGAATATAGAGGAAAAACGAAAAGTGATAGATGGATAGACCATTGTATTTGTGTAGGAGATACAGCAGGAAAAATTGCTAAAGCTTTAAATGAAAAAGGGCATAATGTAGATATTGATAAAACAATAACATTAGGATATTTGCATGATATTGGAAAATATACTGGAGAATCTCATGGACATGAGATAAGTGGATATAACTATTTAAAAGATAAAGGATATGATGAAGAATATTGCAATATATGTATAACACATTCATATTTGAATAATGATATTATTTGCACAGCTGGAGGAGTTCCAAATCCACAAGATAAACCCTCTATAGCGGAGTTTGTAAAGACACATGAATACACAATAGAAGAAAAACTCATAAACTTATGTGATTTAATGTGTCCACAAGGTGGAAAAGTATTTACAATAGATAAAAGGTTAATTGATATTATGATTAGAAGAGGAGCTTATTCAAATACTCAATATCATATAAAAGAAACATATAAATTAAAAGAATATTTTGATGATTTGTTGGGTTATAATTTATATAATTTATTCCCAGAAATAAAAAATAATTTATAATAAAACGAAAAAAAGTATTGCCAAACCTGAAAAATTATGTTAAATTAAAAACATAGTTATAGGCAAAAAACACCGATTTGTAGCTGCATTTTCTGCGAACTATTGCTATAACTACATTTGAAACGGAAATAAGTAACTTTTTTGCGGTAGAGTTTTCGAATACGTCCTACGCAAAGGAGCCAAAAAGAATCTGTTCGAACTAATAATTCGAGCAGATTTTTTTATTGTGCAAAAAAAAGTTCGCAAAAGTCTTGCTTTTGTTGGTGGAATTTGCTATAATCATGTTAAAAATATCACAATTGTGAAAGTAAGAAAAGTAGAAGATAATAATATTTAGAAAAAAAATATGTAAAAGGAGAAATGAACATGGAACAAAACGGACAAGGAACAAATGAAATAGAAAATGATGATAATTCTGCATATGAAGAAGAAAAAGGAAATGCAGTAGCACATAAAGATAATGCGTTGCAAAAATTAAATGCTTTATTATTAAAATATATTAATAATCCTGAAACTATAGCAAAATCAGATAAATTATCATATTGGTTGGAAGACTATTGTAGATATTTATATTTAGAAGATAAATTTAATCCAAAATTTATGAAGAAATATGAAAGAGGAGATGTAATAAAAGTTAATTTAGGATATAACATAGGAAATGAGGAAGGTGGATTACATTATTGTATTGTTGTAGATAAGCATAATTCAAATTTATCTGGAGTTGTAACAGTTATTCCACTTACTTCTGATAAAGAAAAAACACCGCGTTTTGCAGATGTAGCGTTAGGAAAAGAAATATACATTAAATTAAATGAAAAATTAGATGCAATAAAATTAATAGTTTCAAAAAATATAAATGAAATTAATAAAAATGAAAATGAAAAAAATGTTGAATTATTATCTGAAACAGTGAATATGTTAAAAATTATAAAGAAAATTGAGGATGAATTATCAAAAATGAAAAAGGGAAGTATTGCAATGATTGGACAAATAACAACAATAAGTAAACAAAGAATATACGACCCTCAAAAAATGGGAGATATTTTATCAGGAATACGAATTTCGAATGAAAGTTTAGATAAGATTAATGAGAAAATGAAACAACTATTTTTTAAAATTTTTATGAATTTATATGAATTTTATTTGACAAAATTCATATAATATATTATAATGTAATTACAAGGTTGGGCGACTTATGTCGATCGCAACATAAATAGAAGACAAAAAGATGACTCGAAAGAGTCATCTTTTTAATTTCACAACAGAAAAATGCACCAGCTGGTGCATTTTTCGTTATATTTATAGAAAACCTTTTAGACAAGAGTAAAGTTATGAAAATAAAAATAATTTAAATTGCGCAACAGCTGTTGCGCAATTATAGTTAGAATAATAATATGAAAATATAATAAAACCATATCAAAATAAAGTCAGTTAAATTACTTTATTTTAGGATATGGTTTTTTCTCATCTGTTAATTTAGCAATATAATCAATTGATGTTTTATAATAATTAGCAAAAATTTTCATAGTATCTAAAGGAATCATTCTTTCATCTTTTTCATATCTAATATAAGAATTTTTTGAAATATAAGCTAATTTAGCACAAAAATCTTGAGTTAAATCGTTATCTTCTCTTAATTCTTTTAATCTTGTTTGCATTAAATTCACCTCAAAAATATTATATAAAAGTTCTCCATATGGGGTTGACAAATTGCCCTATATGGAGTATTATTTTTATATAATAAAAATGGGGGAATATACAAATGGTAAAAAATGAGAGAAACAAAGGAATAACTTTAATTGCGTTAATCGTAACAATCGTGGTTTTATTGATATTAGCAGGAGTTACAATAAATGCAATAACGGGTAGTGAAAATGCAATGGAAAAAGCAACAGAAGCACGAGAAAAAAATATACAAGGGGCAGAATTGGAACAAATAAAATTATGTGTAGTAAATGCTATGGCTCAGGGGTTAGATGGGAAAGTAAGTGAAACAAATTTAAAAACAGCTTTGAATGGTATTGTTGCACAATCAGAAATCAATAAAATTACTGGAGCAGGTCCTTGGACTATTCAAGGAAATTCTGGTAAGAAATATAGAATTACAAATAGTGGTTTAGTTGATATATTAGATGTTATTACAAGTGGATTTGATTTCAACTGGCAAGCAGCAATCCTGGATTCATCTAATGGTGTGATAACTTATAATTCTATCGGTACTGCAACTCTTAATAATTATATATCTGACATTTTTTATTTTGAGAAAATAAAATTAAATATTTCAGATAATATATTAATTAAAATTGCTTATTATGATGAAAATGGCAACTATATATCTGCCGACCCATGGAAAAGTAAAAGCCAAACAAATTGGTCAAATGGTGGAATAGAAAAAATTACTATAGAAGATTCATATATTAGAATATGTATAGCGGATACAACAGTAAATAGTACAGGTGCTTATACATTAACATCTGAAAAAATTGCTTCTCGTTTTTCCTATGAAATATATAAAAATAAATTAAAAGAAAATGTTGAAGTGATTTCAAGTGGTTTTTATTTTAACTGGAAAACAGCAACTTTAGATTCATCTAATGGTAATATAAATTATAGTGCTAGCAGTGGGGCTACTTTGAATAATTATTTATCTGATGTTTTTCATTTTGAAAAAATCAAACTTAATATTTCGGATAATTTATTGATAAAAATTGCTTACTATGATAAAAATGATAACTTTATATCTGCTGATCCATGGAAAAGTAAAAACCAAACAAATTGGTCAAGCGGTGGAACAGAGCAGATAATAATAGAAGATTCATATATTAGAATATGTATAGCAGATACAACAGTAAATAGTACAGGTGCTTATACGTTAACAGATGAGCAATTATCTTCTCGTTTTACTTATGAAATATATGGAAGTGAATATGAACAAAAATCTAAAATTGTTTTGCCTGATGTTGAAAAAGGTGAAACAGGTAAAGGATTTACCTGTACAGGATTAACTTACGACGAGACTGATAAATGTTTTTATGTGGGGAATTATGGAAAAATGCTACCATCAGATTCTACAATATATAATACTATAGTAAAATTATCTGCAGATGGTAATACAGTTTTAGGAGAGATAAAACTATACGATACTATTCCAACAATGACGGGAGATATCCAAGGATTAACAGTTGATTATAGTGATAATACAATTTGGGTTGTAGCATATGCAGAAGGAAAAATATATCATATAAATAAAAGTGGTACATTACTAGGAACTGTAAATCATACTGGAGCAAATGGAATTGCTTATGATAATCGTACAGATACACTTTGGGTTCTTGCTATTACTAATAATGGTGGAAATATAAAAAATATCACTAAATCAGGTGAAACTAATAAAACAATTACTTTTACTGGAATTAGTGCAGTAGACCAAATGTATTTAGATACACAAAGTAATACAATATATTTTTCAGCAGGAGCGAATTACAATTCTAATAATTATATTTATAAAGCTAATTTAAATACAGATGAAATTTCATTATATAAGACTTTAGAGGATTCATATGCAATAGAAGGAATATGGATTAAAGACAATTTGCTTTATGTAATGAATGATGGATATTACCATTCAGCAAAATATAGATATAACTATATGATGATATATAGTTTATAATGATAAGATTAAAGGATATCGTTTTACAAAAGATATCCTTTAATTATATCATTATTTTTTGCAACATCAATTTTCATACAATTTTTTTTGAGAAAATTTTAATAATACTTGTTTCAGTAAAAAAGGCAAAATATATTTAAAAGCACTTGCTAAATTAAAAAGTTTATGTTAAATTATAATTATAGTAAATAGCAAAAAAATTACATCAATACTCCCACATTTACAAAGCTTTGCTATTACTACATTTGAAACGGAAATTAGGAGCATTTTGCAAGGTAGAGTTTTCGCAAACGTCTATCTTGCAGGAGCCAAAAGTAACAGATAAGAAATTGTCTGTTATTTTTTTGTTTGTTCGCTTTTATTATGATTATATATATTGTATAATAGTCAAAAGGATGTGAAAATCATGGTTAAGATATGTGAAATATGTGAAAATAAGTTTGAAACAAATAGTTCAACAAGGATATATTGTTATGATTGCAGTGGAGAATCAACTAGATTAGATAATCAAACTAGAAAGCATCAAAAAACTATTCTAAGACGAAATATGAAATTACAAGCAATAAAACTTTTAGGTGGAAAATGCTGTAGATGCGGTTATAATAAATGTGTAGATGCATTAGAATTTCATCATATCAATCAACATGAAAAAGATTTTAAATTAGGTTCAGGAAATACAATGTCTTGGAAAGAATATAAGGCAGAAGCGATGAAATGTATATTGGTATGTTCCAATTGCCATAAAGAGATACACAGTGAAATTGGATATATATTTGATTAAAAAAGGAGAGGATTCATGGATAATAGAATATATTTAAATAAAACCTTAAATGTAATAATTGATAGACCTTTTGGGAGTAAACACCCTAAATATGGTTTTATATATCCAGTTAATTACGGTTATATTCCAAATACAATTAGTGGTGATGGTGAAGAATTAGACTGTTATATCCTTGGTGTATTTGAACCATTAAAGGAATTCGAAGGAAAGTGTATTGCAATTATACATAGGTTAAATGATAATGATGATAAACTTATACTTGTTCCTAAAGATAAGGATTATAACATCGATGCAATTGAAGCTTTAGTTGAATTTCAAGAAAGATTTTTTGAACATATAATTTTTAAATAATAAGGTGGATAATTTGACTTTACCAGATTTTAAAACTAGAAATGGCGAATGTGCAAATGAAACGAATAAAAGAATGACAGAATTAAAACAAATAACATTAAAAAAGCAGTTATTCTAATTAAAATAACTGCTTTTGCAGTTTTAAAAATCTCTTTTTAATTGTTTTACAACTTTCCTAGCCTCTTCTAAACTTATTCTTTTTTCTTCTCTAGCTTGTTTTAATCTTTCTCCAATAGTTTTATAATCTAATTTTTCCATTTCAAAACCAGTCCTTTATTGTTTTAATTATAAGTATACATAGAAATGAAATAAAAATCTTTCAAACTAAACTTATATATATGTATGAGGAACCAAAAAACAGAAAAAAATTATCTGTTTTTTTGGTTGTTCGCTTTAATATTGATTTAATATAATGTATAATAGTCAAAAGGATGTGAAATTTCATGATAAAAAGATATAAACAAACTGAAATTGATGAAATAGTTAAAATATTAAAAAATGATGGAGTTATCAGTGTCCCAACAGATACAGTATATGGTGTATGTGCAAGAATAAGTACAAAAAAAGCACATGATAAATTAGTTGCAGTAAAAAATAGACCAGAGGAAAAGGCCTTTCCTGTTATGTGTGCAAATATTGAGCAGATAAAAAGTATTGCAATTGTAAATAAAACAGCAGAAAAAATAATTACAGCATTTATGCCAGGTCCTCTAACAGTAGTTTTAAAGAAAAATAAAGAAATAGCAGATTATATAACAAATGGAAAAGATACGATTGCAGTAAGGATGGCTACATCAGATGTATTAAAAGAAATAATAGAAAAGGTTAAAAGTCCATTGTTTATGACAAGTGCAAATATAAGTGGCAAACCAACATGTAATAATTTAGATGAAATAGAAAATGCTTGTCCATTATTGGATGGAATGTTGGAAGGTAAGATTATATTTTCTAAAGGAAGTACAATTATAGATTGCACTTCAAATGAAGTTAAGGTTCTACGTCCTGGTCCAATATCTCTTGAAAAAATTATAGAGACCTTAAATAAATAATGTATAATTTTAAAAAAATGTATGAAATTTATTCTCTAGAAAAAGAACAACAATATGGCGTTTTAGGAATTGGAATAAAAGCACCAGAAAAGTTATAGAATAATAAAAAAACTGTGTTAGAGCGAAGCGGGTGGCGAAATATATTAGAAAAGCTGGTATAAAACTATACCAGCTTTTTTAAATATTCTTTTTACTCATATATTCACTTATAATAATATCATTAATAGTCTCAGGGCTTTCGTAACAATTATTTGCAAGCCACTTTAATATTACAGCATTTAAGCCAGCTTTAAAAAATTCAATATGATAATCTATATATTTATTATCAAATAAAGAATTTGCTAAATTATAGTCATATTCCTCAATTGGTAGTTCATTAACATTAAGTTTAAAATATGTTTTATAAAATAATTGATTTTCTTTTATGTGCTTAAATAGTTTTAAAAAATCGAAGGATTTATTAATATTTTTGTACTCATCTATATAGATTTCCTTTAGTTCTAAAGCCATCATTTCCCTGAATTTATCTGCTAAATCGTAAACATCTAAATAATTAGCATAGAATGTAGTTCTATTTAGTTTTGTAATTTTACAGATTTCAGTTACAGAAATTTCGTTTAAATTTTTTTCTTGAATCAAATTAGCAAAAGCTCTTTGAATTTTTAATTGAGATTCTTTCTTTCTCTTGTTATTAGGGGTATTCATAACTTTTTCCTCCATTAAACCAACAATTTTAAGAAAATTGATGATTGTTTTTAAATTATAATACTATTATAATCTAATTAGATTAAAAAAACAAGTGTTGAGTTAATCGAATTTAAAATTAGAAAGGAAAATGAAAAAATGAATAATAAAATTTATTTAGTAACAGGAGCGGCTGGATTTTTAGGAGGAACAGTTGTGAGACAATTAATAGAAAGGGGGTGTGAGGTTAGAGCCTTTGTTTTACCAAATGATAAGTCGGCAAAATATTTACCTAAAGAAATAGAAATAATAGAAGGAGATTTATGTGATATAAATTCATTAGAAAAATTTTTTACAGTACCAGAGGGAAAAGAAACAATATGCTTACATATAGCAAGTATTGTTACGGTAAACCCAGAATATAATCCAAAAGTAATGGAGGTTAATGTAGAAGGTACAAAAAATATAATAAGAATGTGTGAAGAACATAAAGAATGTAAAAAATTAGTTTATTGCTCAAGTACAGGTGCAATTAAAGAATTACCTAAAGGACAGAAAATTAAGGAAGTGGAAAGCTTTAATGAACAGGATGTTATTGATTGTTATAGTAAATCTAAAGCATTAGCAACACAAGCTGTTTTAGATGCAGTTAGAAATGATGGTTTAAATGCATGTGTAGTTCATCCAAGTGGAATTCTTGGCCCAGTAGATTATGCAATTGGGGAGACTACAAAAGTTCAACTCCAAATAATAAAAGGAGCAATGAAAGCAGGAATAGCAGGATCATTCAATTTATGCGATGTAAGAGATTTAGCAGATGGAATTATAAAAGCAATAGAAAAAGGTAGAAAAGGTGAATGTTATATACTTGCAAATGATGAAGTTTCTTTTAAAGATTTTTCAAGAATGATTGCAAAAGAAGCTAATACTAAACCAATTAAAATGTTTTTGCCAATATCAATTGCAAATTTCTTAGCTAAAATAATGGAAAAACAAGCTAAAAAGAAAGGAACAAGACCGCTAATGACAACATTTTCGGTATATAATTTAGCTAGAAATAATGATTTTGATTATACAAAAGCTAAAGAAGAACTGGATTATAAAACTCGACCTTATGAAGAAACTATTCATGATGAAGTAGTGTGGTATAAGCAAGCAGGGCTAATATAAAAATTAACACTTGTATTTTTAATGAAAAAATAATAAAATATATTTAATGGAGGAAAAATATGTCTAATATAAAAAATGAAAAAGAAAATAAAAAAATTATAGAAAAAATGGTTAATGCCAATAAAAAAATAGAAAAAGGTGTTGTAGGGAGCTATAAAAAGATAGAGACTGGAGTTGTAAGTGGCTATAAAAAAATAGAAGATAAATTTGTAGATAAATTCTTAAAAAAAGATGGAGAAACTATAGAAGAGGCAAAAGCAAGATTAAAATTAGAAGAACAAAAAAGAAAAGAAGAACATGAAAAAAGAATGGAAGAGATTATAAAGAAAACTCAAAGATAAATAGTAATTTATAGAATAGAAAGGAAATGTGATTATATGAAAAAAATATTATATTTAACAGATTTGTATTATAAAGCAAAAGGTAGAAATTATTATGAAGAAGATATTTATATAACAGGAAAATTAAAGGATTATTTTGATGTTGTATTATGCAATCCAAAAAATTCAGAAAGTTTTGAAAAAGATGTTGATTTAATTGTTTTTAGAAATACAGGAGGAGTAAGTGGATTTAAAGATATTTATAATTCATTCGTAGATAGAGTAAAAACAAATAATTTAAAAACTTTTAATGAATTTACAGGAAAAGCAGATATGAAAGGAAAACAATATTTGCTAGATTTGACATTAGAAAAATACCCTGTTATTCCTACAATAGATACAATTAAAAATATTGATTTACTACCAAATGTAGATAGATATGTTATCAAGCCAAAAGATGGTGCTGACTCAATAGGACTTGAATTTTTAACAAGAAATGAACTAATAGAAAGAAATATAACAGATGGAACTACTTTAATACAACCTGCAATAGATTTTAAATATGAAGTATCATTCTATTTCATTAATGATAAATTAGAATATGCTTTATATGCACCAAATAAAGAACAAAGATGGAAACTAGAAAAATATAATTTTACTAATGAAGATGTTGAATTTGCACAAAAATTTATAAAATGGAATGGAATAAAAAATGGTATTCAAAGAGTAGATGCTTGTAGAACACAAGAGGAAAATTTATTATTGGTAGAACTTGAAGATTTAAACCCTTATTTATCAGTATTAGAATTAGATGAAGAAACAAGAGAAGTATTTATGACAGATTTAATAAATGCCTTTAATAATATGAATTAAATAAAAAATAGTAAGTTATAGGGGAGATTAATTTTATAATTTCTCCTTTTATTATTGACTAAACTAATGTGATTAGTTATAATATAAATATCATTAGTTAGGAGGTTGAGATGGCAAAGAATATTATTAGTGATGAGCTTATTATTGAAACGGCTGCAAGACTCTCAAATGAAGTTGGTTTAGATAACTTATCTTTAAAAATGATTGCTGAAGAACTAAATATTAAATCTCCATCTTTATATAATCATATTTCAAGTCTTGATGAAATAAAAGAAAGACTTATGCTTTATGGTTGGAAAGAACTAGGAGAAAAAGCTATTGAATCAGCTGTTGGTATAGCAGGTTATGATGCTTTGAAAAATATGTGTTATGCCTTTTACGATTATGCTACAAATAATAAAGGAGTATTTACTGCTATGCTTTGGTATAACAAATTTGAAAGTGAAGAAAAGAATGAAGCAACAACAAAATTATTTAGTTTATTATTTAGAGTATTACAGCCATTAAATATTAGCGATAACAATATTGAACACATTATAAGAACATTAAGAGGATTTTTGGAAGGTTTTGTATTATTGGTTAATAATAATGCTTTTGGTAATCCAATATCAATAAAAGAAAGTTTTGATTTATCGTTAGAAATTATAATTAACGGAATTAAATCATTGGAAGGAGTAAAATAGTATGAATGAGTATATCAATTTAAGTTTGGAAAATATTGAGGAAGAACATATTTGTTGTGCAATAGGAGATCCAAAACATCAAGAAGGTGTTGATTGTAAAAAAGAATGGATTAAGAATAAATTAAAAGATGGTCATGTTTTTAGAAAATTAAATGCTAGAGGTAAAATATTTATCGAATATGAGCCAATAGAAACAGCGTGGATTCCAATTAACGGAAAGAATTATGAGTATATATACTGCTTATGGGTTGCAGGAAGTTTCAAAGGTAAAGGAATAGGAAAAGAATTATTAGAATATGCAATAAAAGATTCAAAAGAAAAAGGTAAAAGTGGTATTTGTACTTTGGTTTCTAAAAAGAAAAAGCCATTTATAGGGGAAAAGAAATTCTTTGAACATTATGGATTTGAAGTTGTAGATAATATTGAAGATTATGAACTAATGGCACTAAAATTTGAAGAAAGCGAAACACCTAAATTTAATGATAGTGCAAGAGCTATGAAAATAGATAATCAAGACTTTACTATTTATTATAGTAACGAATGTCCTTATGTAGAATATGAGGTAAAAGAACTATCTGATTATGCAAAAGAAAAGAACATTAAACTTAATTTTATAAAAATAGATTCATTAGAGAAAGCTAAAAATGCTCCTTGTATTTTTAATAATTGGGCTAATTTCTATAAAGGAAAATTTATTTCAAATACAATATTAAATGCTAATGCTTTTGAAAAACTATTAAAGTAGGAATGAAAATGGAATTTGTTAAAGCTAAAACAATACTAACTAAAGTAAATTATGGCAACGATTGGTATGGTATTGACTATAATATGAATTTATATAGAGGATGTCCTCATAAATGTATTTATTGCGATAGTAGAAGTAATTGTTATCATATTGAAAACTTTGATATTGTTCGAGGAAAAGAAAATGCACTTAAAATTTTAGAGCAAGAGTTAATTAAAAAGAGAAATAAGGGAGTTATAGGAATAGGATCTATGTCTGATACCTATAATCCATTAGAAAAAGAATATGAGCAAACTAGAGGTGCATTAAAACTAATATCAAAATATGGATTTGGAGTTAGTATTGATACAAAAAGTGATTTAATATTAAGGGATATAGATTTACTAAAAGAAATAAATTCAAAGAATAATGTTATTATCAAATTTACTATTACTACTCCAAATGATGAGCTATCAAAAATAATAGAGCCAAATGTGTGTGTAACTTCTGAAAGATTAAAAGCTATCAAAGAGTTATCAGATAATGGTATTTTTGTAGGTATAATGATGAATCCTGTTCTTCCTTTTATTACTGATAAGGAAGAAGATATAAAAGAATTAGTAAAACTTGCAAGTAATTATGGTGCAAAGTTTATTCATACCTATATGGGAATGACATTAAGAGAAAATCAAAGAGATTATTATTTTGATAGATTGGAAGAACATTTTGAAGGATTAAAAGATAGATATATTAAAATTTATGGAGAAAGATATAATTGTGTAGTTCCAAATTATAAATATTTATTTAAAGTATTTGCTGAAGAATGCAATAAATATGGAATACTTTATAAAATGGTCGATATTATAAAAGCATATAAAAAAGAAAATGAAAACTCTGAACAAATATCTTTGTTTTAGAGAACGATAAATTACAATAAATAAGTTAGAACAATTAAATGCAAAATATAAATTCACAAAAAATTCACAAAAAATTAGCACTCTACGCTTGACATTGCTAAAATTAGTGATACAATATAAATGTAATGAGAATTACATATATGTGCATACCCTTGAAACAGAGTATCAACACATAAAAAATTATTTTGTAAAAGGAGTGGTTTTTATGATGATGATACCAAGAAAAAGGAACGAATTTGATTTGTTCAGAGATTTCTTTGAAGGAGATGATTTTTTTCCAATTAGAAGAGAAAGTGCAATAATGAAAACAGACATAAAAGAGAAAAAAGATAAATACATTATTGAAATGGATCTTCCTGGATATGAAAAAGAAAACATTAACCTATCATTGAAAGATGGATATTTGGAAGTAACAGCTGAGGTTAATAAAGAAGATGAAAATGAAGAAAAGGACAAATTTGTTCATAAGGAAAGATATTACGGACATTGTTCAAGAAGTTTTTATGTAGGAGAACAAATTAAAGAAGAAGATGTAAATGCAGAATTTAAAAACGGTATACTAAAAATTTGTATTCCTAAAAAAGAAGAAAGAAAAGAACTTCCAGAAGCAAAACATATTGAAATTAAATAATATTGTTTATAAGGAAATGGTTTTATATAGAATCATTTCCTTATTTTATATATAAATTACAATTTATTGAGATGTTTACAAGATTTTGGTGTTGTTAACAAATTAAGTAATATTGTAAACAAGTGGGATAAAGAAAAATAGTAATTTGTCATTTAGCAAGATGTTCGTAACATTGTAATTTTCCGAACGAGGTAATAAATAAAAAGTAATAGAAATTTTAAGAATTCTATTGCTTTTTTTATTTTTACAAAGTATA
>Ga0129311_1000642_pt1 | contig 28901 bp, 13 predicted proteins | sample Go1ome_FD_94435 | JGI IMG/M metagenome (GOLD analysis project Ga0129311, IMG submission 94435) | Western lowland gorrila individual fecal microbial communities from Wisconsin, USA - Go1022B metagenome | ecosystem: Host-associated > Mammals > Digestive system > Large intestine > Fecal | place...
AAGTACTACTTCCTCTCCGGCTTCACCGCCAAGCTCGCAGGCACTGAGCGCGGAATCACCGAGCCCACTCCGACCTTCTCCGCATGCTTCGGACAGGCGTTCCTCGAACTCCACCCGACCAAGTACGCCGAGGAGCTCGTCAAGAAGATGAAGAAGAGCAACGCAAAGGCCTACCTCGTCAACACCGGCTGGAACGGAACAGGCAAGCGTATCTCCATCCGCGACACCCGTGGAATCATCGATGCAATCCTCAACGGTTCCATCGACAAGGCACCCACCAAGACCATTCCTTTCTTCAACTTTGAAGTTCCCACCCAGCTCGAAGGCGTCGATTCCGGCATCCTTGATCCCCGCGACACCTACGCGAACGCTCAGGAATGGGAAGAGAAGGCAAAGGATCTTGCCGCAAGGTTCATCAAAAACTTCCACAAGTACGAATCCAACCGGGCCGGCAAGGCTCTGGTAAAAGCAGGTCCGAAGCTCTAGTCTCCGCACCTCTTAGTATATAGGAAGCGCCCTTTGACGGGGCGCTTTTCCGTTTCCGGCAAGAATATTAAAGTACAAGGACATCAAGGACTTATAAAGATAGTCAAGCTACTTCAGGCAAAGCACTTAAGTGCATTTTCGACCCAGGTGCGGAGAAATCCCGAATTTTGTCGTATATTGCTGGAATAATAAGTAACCATTATGAACAGACGCCTTATTCTCGCAGCGGCACTATCGCTGCTCTCTTTAGCCGGGTGCGGCCCGAAAATCGACTCATCTGTCCCGGCAAAAATCAAAAATGGAGTAATCACGCTGGAAACTCCGTCAAGGGAACCAGGACAGAAAAGCGCCTTGCAAATGACAGCTGACCCCATCCCCAACGTCAGGGTAGGTTTCATCGGACTGGGTATGCGCGGACCAGGTGCGGTGAAACGCTTCACTTTCATTGATGATGCCGAAATCGTGGCACTCTGCGACCTTGAGCAGAAGAATGTCAGAAAATGCCAGAAGATTCTGGAAAAACAGGGACGCCACCAGGCAGAGGAATACATCGGCGAGGAGCAATGGAAAAAACTCTGCGAAAGCGATGACATAGACCTTGTATATATCTGTACTGACTGGGTGAAGCACACACCTATGGCCGTCTATGCTATGGAACACGGCAAGCACGTTGCCGTAGAAGTTCCTGCGGCTATGTCGATAAAGGAATGCTGGGACCTCGTCAATACCTGCGAAAAGACCAGGAAGCACTGTATGATGCTTGAGAACTGCGTCTACGACTTCTTCGAGATGTCGGTTCTGAATATGGTCCAGCACGGTGTCTTCGGGGAAATCTACTACGCGGAAGGAGGATATATCCACAACCTCAACAACTATTGGAACAAGTATTATGGAAACTGGAGACTCGCCTACAACAATGAACACCGCGGAGACAACTACCCTACACACGGCATAGGCCCCCTCTGCCAGGCTCTGGACATCCACCGCGGCGACAGGCTTGTCACTGCGGTTTCAATGGACACTGCCCCCAGGGTAGGCGCGGCATCCGCAAAGGCCATTATGGACTCCGACTCATACGCTGAAGGAGACCATACCACCACGCTGATCCGCACGCAGAAGGGCAAGGTGATTGAAATCCAGCATAATGTCTATGCAGACAGGCCATATTCCAGACTGCACGCCCTGACGGGCACTGAAGGATATGCCGTAAAATATCCCGTTCCTAATATCAGCATCAAAGGCGAAAAGGTCGAAAGGAAGGCTCCGGACGACCTGAACGTCGAGAAATTCGCCCCGGCGGAATTCAGAGACCAGTTGCTCGAGGATTACACCCCGGAATTCGCAAAGGAAATCAAGGCCCTGGCGCAAAAGGTCGGAGGACACGGCGGAATGGATTTCATTATGGATTACCGCCTTGTATACTGCCTGCATCACGGACTGCCCCTCGACGAAGATGTCTATGATGCGGCTGAATGGAGCTGCCTTACAGAATTGAGCCGCCTTTCTATCGAGAACGGGAATATGCCGGTTGCAGTTCCTGATTTCACGAGAGGCGACTGGAACAAGGTCCGTGGCTTTTCATACGCGACAGCAAAATAACTATCATATATGACGGCACGAAGCAAAAACCTTATACTGGCAATAGTTCTGTTGTGCTCCGGATGTGGTGCAGGCTCTGTATATGAGACGAGCATCCCCGGCAACGGACAGGAAGAAACCCTGAGAATCGAAGCCATAAACGAAGATATAATCAGAATCTCCTCCTGCCCGGGAAAGACCGTACCTGCTAAGGAGAGCCTTGTCGTGACTGATGCGGGAACGAAGCGCACGCAGCTGAAAGTCAACGAAAACGACGGAAAGACCGTTCTTTCCACGAAACACGTTTCAATCAGCATCGACAGAAACGACGGAGCGCTGAGTTTTTACGACAGTGAGGGAAATCCGGTGCTTGTAAACGGGCACACCGGCTTCTCCGAATTCAGGACTGAAGAGAACGGAAAGACTCTGTACAGTATAGTTCAGACTTTCGACTCCCCCGCTGATGAATCTTTCTACGGCCTGGGACAGCATCAGAGCGACGATTTCGACTACAAAGGCAAAATCGAGGAGCTGTACCAGTTCAACACTAAAATCTCCATTCCCTTTGTCTATTCCACGAAAGGCTACGGACTGTACCTGGACAATTATTCCTGGAACCGCTTCGGACATCCCGAAAGCGAGAAAGAACTCTCAGAGCTGTTCGTGCTCAGGGATGAAAAAGGACAGGAAGGTGCCCTGAGCGGGAATTACAAGGCAGCGGACGGGAAAAACCTGCGCAGACGCGAGCCGGTGCTGAACTGGTCCGACAAGTTCACCGCAGCCGAAGGCCTACCCTCCGAAATTTCGCTTGACGGAGCGTCCGTATGCTACGATGGCAGCCTCGAGGCCCTTGAAAGCGGAGAATATACTTTCAATCTCACTTACGCCGGGTATATCAGGATGTTCTTCGACGGCGAGGAGGTTATCCCGCGCATCTGGAGAACGGTCATCAACCCCAATGTAAGGCGCTTCACCGTCAAAATGGAAAAGGGACGCCGCGTACCGCTGCGCATAGAATGGGAGCCGGACGGAAAGAGCTCGTTCTGCGCGCTCACGGCCTATTCCCCGCTGCCGGAGAATCTGAAAGACAAGCAGATATGGTTCAGCGAAGCCGCTCCGATGCAGGATATGTACTTCATCCTCGGGGACAGCTCCGCCGAGGTCATCAAGGGACTGCGCACCATAAGCGGCAAGGCCCCGATGATGCCCAGGTGGGTGCTCGGCTACTGGCAGAGCAGGGACCGCTACCGCACGCAGGAGCAATTGCTTTCCAATCTTAGCGAATTCAGAAAACGCGGGCTGCCTGTCGACAACATCGTGCTTGACTGGAACCACTGGCCCCGCGACAAATGGGGCTGCCATGAATTCGAGGAGTCGAGATTCGCGGATCCCAAGGCGATGGTGGACAGCATACACGCCCTCAATGCACATATCATGGTCTCCGTATGGCCGAAGTTCTATCCCGGAAGCGAGCACTATGAGGAATTCCTCGAAAAAGGATGGCTTTACGAGGGCAGTATCAAGGACAGCCTAATCGACTGGCTCGGCTACCCCTACGCATTCTATGACGCATACAACCCTCAGGCCAGGGAATTGTTCTGGAAGCAGGTCGAGGACCACTACGTCCCTCTCGGTGTGGATGCCTGGTGGATGGACGCCAGCGAGCCCAACGTACTTGCAAATGTCGACATGGCGTACAGAAAGTATCTGAACGGGCCCACGGCCCTCGGCTCCACCGACGAGTATTTCAACGCTTTCGCTCTCGAGAACGCGAAGGGCATATTCGAAGGGGAAGCGGGCAGCAGACCCTCGAAAAGACCTTTCCTGCTGACCAGATCGGCCTTTGCCGGACTGCAGAAATACAATACGGCGGCATGGAGCGGCGACATCGGCTCCCGCTGGGAGGAGATGAAGGCGCAGATTTCCGCCGGACTGAATTTCAGCTTCTGCGGCGATCCCTGGTGGACTATGGACATCGGTGGTTACGTACCGGAGAACAGGTATATCGCAGCCGCCAAGCTGTACGACAAGAACGGCACAGAGAACGAAGACCTTAAGGAATGGAGGGAACTCTACACCCGCTGGTTCCAGTTCGGCGCATTCACTCCGATTTTCCGCTCTCACGGACAGTATCCCCTGCGTGAGCCGTGGAACATCGCGCCCGAAGGACATCCGGCATACGAATCCATACGCTACTATCTCGAATTGAGATACAGGCTTATGCCCTACCTCTACACTCTCGCCGGGGAGACTTACCTGAAAGACGCAACCATTATGCGTGCCCTGGTCATGGAGTTCCCCGATGACCCGAACACAAGAAGTATCGGCGACGAATTCATGCTCGGAGGCGCTCTGCTTGCGGCTCCTGTATGCAAATACGGCGCGAGGACCAGAACTGTTTATCTGCCGGAATGCGAGGGCGGATGGTACGATTACTACAGCGGACGCCACTATGGCTGCGGCTGGATAGAAGCCGGCGCCCCCTACGAAAGGATGCCTCTGTTCGTAAGGGCGGGCAGCATAATTCCGGAAGGAAAGGTCTGCGAAAGCACCGACTTCGGTACGGGCAGCGGGCTGACGCTGAGGATTTACGCAGGAGCGGACGCCGAGTTCGCACTCTACGAGGATGAGGGAGACGGAAAGGACTACCTGAAAGGAGCCTACAGCCTCATACCGTTCAGGTACAGCGAGCAGGACGGACGCCTTTCAATAGGAGACAGGCAGGGACGCTACCGCGGAATGTCCAAGGACCGGGAAATCAGAATCGTCAGGATACCCGGCGACTCCGAAACCGCAGTCAGTTACTCCGGAAAAGCGGTAGAAACCGAGCTGTAGCGGGGGGGGGTATCAGAGATCTTCCCTGGAAGTTCGGCAGTAGTCTGAAGGGACACAGCCGAACTTCTTTTTAAATCTGGTGGAGAAGTATTTGGGAGAGCTGAACCCGAGACGGTCCGACACTTCCGCAACCCTGTAACTGCCGTCGAGGAGCATTCTCGCCGCGTGTTTGAGCCGGATATCCTCTATGAATTCCTGAGGGGTCTGGCCGCAGGCCGCCTTCAGTCTTGCCGTCAGGGTGGTTTTCCCCACATTCAGTTCCGAGCACAACAGCCCGACATCCAGTTTACGGGTAAAAAGATTCCTCTCCACCACTCCTATGGCCGCATTCAGGAACTTTGCGTCCTTTGCAGCCATCGCCGCCTGGCTGTCAGGCTCGACGCTTTTTTCGAGTTCCTCGTTTTCCTTGTCCACAAACTCCGAAATCAGGGTGCGCATGCTCTTGGCCTTGACATAAACATCCTCTATGTTCTCGACGCCCTTTGTTCTTGAGCCGAAATCCTTGAAGAAACGTTCTATCTGGCCGATGATAAGGTTGACAGGCGTACGCAGCTGGTAGGAAATGTCCACGAAGAACTTGACCCTTTCGATATTTTCCCGTTCCTGACGCCGCAGACGCTCCGCAAGCATCATTCTCGTCCATATGGAATAGAGCACGACAGCTACCGATGCCAGTACGGCGAGAATCAGCAGAATCCGGAATGCCATGGTCTCGTACCAGGCAGGATGGAGGACCAGCACCAGAGAATCCTCTGCCGTCTCACCGCCGCTCCTTTCAGCCCTGACCCTGAAAGTGTAGCGGCCGGGCTTCATGTTCATGAAAGATACCGGACTGTCTATGTCGAACTCATGCCAGTTCTTGTCAAATCCCTCCATACAGTATTTGTAGCTTGTGTGCGAGACCCGCGTATAATCGAACGACGCGACATCGAAAGAGAAGTTGTTCTGATGCGGGCCGAGTTCGATTTCATCCACGAAAGGCAGGTGGCAGTCCTCATCGAAACGTTTTCCGTTGACAGTGACGGCATCGAGCAGTATGCTTGTCCTGGAGGGTCTGGGAGGCGTGAATCCGGCGGGAAGTAGGGCGAGTCCGTCCCCGCCGCCGGCAAGCACCGAGCCGTCGGAGAGGACAAGGGCGGCCCCTCCGCGGGCGGATTTGAAATTCAGCCCGCTGTCATGGCCGTAATTGAAACAGCTGCAAGTCTGCGTGTCAAGGATTGACAAGCCCGACACCGTGCCGACGAGAACCAGGCTGTCGGACAGCGGCACTACGTACGCGGTATGATTGTCCGCAAGGCCGCAATTATCCGTTCCGTAGAACGAAGCGCTCTCTCCGTCGTAGCACACCACGCCATATTGTCCTCCTACGAGGGCAAGCCAGATGCGTCCCTTTTCATCTATCGTGATGTCAGAGACTATATTTGCGTTCCATGAAGAGACCGAAGCGGGAGGCGCGGAGAACTGCCGGACCTCCCCGCCCTCCTCATAGCGCCAAAGGCCCTGAGAGGCAATCCACAGAGTTCCGTCCCGGCCTAGTTCCATGTCATAGATTCTCGCCTGGAGTCCCGGAAGTGCACGTGTGACGGAGCTTTCCTTTTCCGGGTTATAGGCATAAAGGCCGTGTGTTCCGCCGAGATACATCGTATCGCCGTTTTTGATTACGGAAACGACGGATTCCCTTGAATTTATCGCGTCCGGAGCGACAACTGGAATACGTCCGGTAGCGCCGTTCGTGAGGTTGTAGCGGAGCATGGGGGCCGCGTAATCCCCTATCCAGAGCAGATCCTTGTCTTTCTGGTAGAAAGAGCCCTGATATTTGATTCCCTGAGAGCCGCTTTTCATTGTCCAGACACCGGAGGAATACTTCCACATACCGTAATTGTCCGTGAACATCCATATATCCCCCCTCTTGTCCTGGGCCAGTGAGCGCACGAAATTCACATTGTCCGGCAGGGTGATATTGGAAAAGGGATAGGAACTCAGGTTGGCATACCAGACCCCGCTGTAGTAAGTCCCCGTCCAGAGATTGTCATCCCTGTCGACAAAGAGTCCGCAGACCGGACTTCCGGCCATTCCTCCGAGCAGTTCCTCGTTCAGAATGCCGTCCGGGGTCAGACGGAAAAGACCGTTCACAGCTCCTATATAAAGGTTTCCACGGCTGTCGGAAGCGAAGGTGCGGACCTGCTTGAAAGCCGAAGCTCCGCAGGAGGAATAACGGTCTGTCACCCGGAAGTCCCGGAGACTCACTTTTATGAAACCTCCGCTGAAAAGTCCCGCCCAGAGGTTCAAGGATGGGTCAAGGTACAGCGCCAGCACCTTCGATTCAAGGGGAAGCACCTCCCTGACGGAAGAACCTTCTATAATGACCAGGCCGTGCCTGGAGGTACCGGCAAGCAGTTCCCCGGACGGCAGGCGTATCATGGCGGATATGTCATACTCATCAGGCAGGCGGGAGAGGAGCCTGAGTGTATCCGATCTGCCGCTGAGTATTTTGTTGTCGGATGCCACTATCACGGAATCGGCTTCCGCTATTATGACCGAGCCCTCCATATTCAGTTCCTCCCCGCTGAGCATCTCCGGGGATGAAGAGGAGACGTTGAAGCGGCAGAGCGATTTAAGAGTGGGTGCATAGATATGTTCATCCCCGTCATAGGCAAGGCTGTGCCAGGGCATGGAGTTGTGCACGGCCTCAAGTTTGTGCCCGTTGAAACGGAAAAGGCCGATCGAGGTGTTCAGCCAGACAGCACCGAGCTTATCCTGCATCACGGAATACACCGAAGAAGTAGACAAATCATTAAGTCCCAACGGAATACAATTGTTTATCGCGGAAGCCCGCAGCAGCGGGGCGAAAAGCACAATGAGCAAAAACAGAGCTTTCCTGAACATATTTAGGATATAAATCGTACAATATTACGATAAAAAACGAACAAAACCGAACCTAATTGGCGGAACATAAAAGTAAATTTGAGCCAGTTGATCAACCTGATAATAAAATGTTACTAACCACACTTCTGATCGCAGCCGCAGCGCTGCCTTCACCCGTTGACACTCTGCCCGTAATAGGGAAAGGTGAAATCTACCACGAAGGATGGATTGACTTCAACAAGAACGGAGTCAAGGACATTTACGAAGATCCGCAGGCGGACATCGAAGCCCGCATCGAGGACCTGCTCTCAAAAATGACCGTCGATGAAAAGACCTGCCAGATGGTGACCTTATATGGTTACAAGCGGGTTCTTCAGGATGACCTTCCCACACCGGAATGGAAGCACAAATTATGGAAAGACGGAATCGGCGCCATTGACGAGCACCTTAACTCTTTCCGCAACTGGGACATGCCCCCGACAGAAAGCCCCTACAACTGGCCTGCATCCAAGCACGCCTGGGCTATGAACAGGGTCCAGCAGTTCTTTGTGGAAGAGACGAGGCTCGGCATTCCCGCCGACTTCACGAACGAAGGCATACGCGGAGTTGAATCCTACATCGCAACAAACTTCCCCACCCAGCTCGGCATAGGCCATACATGGGACCGTGAGCTGGTGCATCAGATAGGATACATCACCGGACGCGAGGGACGTCTGCTCGGATACACCAACGTATACGCGCCGATCATGGACGTCGGAAGAGACCAGAGATGGGGCCGGTACGAAGAAGTTTACGGCGAAAGTCCCTGGCTGGTGGCCGAACTCGGAGTGGAGATGTGCCGCGGAATGCAGACCGACTATCAGGTCGCTTCTACAGGCAAGCACTTCATAGCATACTCCAATAATAAAGGAGGAAGAGAGGGAATGTCCCGCGTAGACCCCCAGATGGGCCCCCACGAAGTCGAGAATGTGCACGTCTACCCGTGGCGCGAGGTTATCAGCCGCGGGGGCATGCTCGGAGTTATGAGTTCCTACAACGACTACGACGGAGAACCCGTCCAGGGCAGCAGCTACTGGCTGATGGACCGTCTGAGAGGCGATTTCGGCTTCAAGGGCTACGTCGTTTCGGACTCCGACGCTGTGGAATACCTGCACTCCAAGCACCATGTGTCCAAAGACATGAAAGAATCAGTCCGTCAGGCAGTCGAGGCCGGACTCAACGTCCGCTGCACCTTCAGGACACCCGACAGCTACGTGCTTCCTCTGCGCGAGCTCGTGAACGAGGGGACGATCTCCATGGAGACCATAGACGAACGCGTCAGGGACATACTGCGCGTCAAATTCCTCATAGGCCTTTTCGACAGGCCCTATCAGCTTGACTACAAAGCGGCTGACCGCGAGGTGAACAGCGAAGAAAACAACGAATGGGCGAAACGTGCCTCGAGGGAATGCCTTGTGCTTCTCAAGAATGACGGCACCCTGCCTCTCGACAGGAACGCGCTGCGCAAAGTTGCGGTACTCGGACCGAACGCCGACGAGACCAGCTTCGTGCACCAGCACTACGGACCTGTTGCAACCCGTTCATATTCAGTCCTCGAAGGACTCACAACCGCCCTTGAAGGCAAGGCACAGGTGCTCTACGCCAAGGGTTGCGAACTCGTAGACGAGAACTGGCCGGATTCCGAAATTCTTCCGTCGGCCCCCACGAAGGAAGAACTCAAAAAGATGGACGAGGCGGTAAAACTGGCGAAGAAGTCCGATGTGGCCGTCGTTGTGCTCGGCGGCGGAACCCGCACCTGCGGAGAGAACAAGAGCCGCTCCAGCATCGACCTGCCCGGTCACCAGCAGCTGTTGCTCGAAAAGATCTGTGCCACAGGTACTCCGGTGGTTCTCGTGCTCATAAACGGCCGCCCGCTTTCCGTAAACTGGGCAGCCGAGAACGTGAACGCCATACTCGAAGCATGGTATCCCGGAACCCACGGAGGAACTGCGGTGGCGGAAGCTCTGCTCGGCGACTACAACCCCGGAGGCAAGCTCACGGTCACATTCCCGCGCTCCGTAGGCCAGATTCCGTTCAACTTCCCCTACAAGCCGGGTTCCCAGGTTGACGGCGGCAACAAGAAAGGCCCGTCCGGCAAGCAGAGCCGCGTTCACGGTGCAATCTGGAACTTCGGTTTCGGCCTCAGCTACACCACTTTCGAATACTCCGACCTGAAATTCAGCAAGAATGTCATAATGCCGGACGAGAAAGTGGAGGTATCGTTCAAGGTGAAGAACACCGGCTCGCGCAAGGGCGACGAGGTCGTTCAGCTCTACATCCACGACCGTCTTTCCAGCATAACCGTCTATGAGCGCCAGCTCAGGGGCTTCGAAAGGGTTCCGCTCGAACCGGGAGAGACCAGGACCGTGAAATTCACACTCACGCCCAAGGACCTGAGCCTGCTCGACAGGGATTTCAACAGGGTCGTGGAGCCGGGAGATTTCGATATCCTCATCGGAGCGTCTTCCACCGACATCAGGCTGCAGAAACTCCTGCGTGTCTCAGACGGCACCCCGGAGGGCAGCGTATATCCGGAAGATGCAAACAGGCTGCCTGCAGTATTCCCCGCGACCTTAGGCAAGGGTGATGACGTCACCATGCCTCTTCGCGAAGGCAAACTCTTCAATTACCTGAACATCACCTGGGGCAAGGGCACAGACTGCAGCTTCGAAGTCCAGTGGACCAAGGGCGGCGGGCAGTTCTTCCCCTGCTACAAAGGAAAGGCGAAGGGTGAAGGCAGGGTCACCTGCAAGTTTGAAGAGATGGAAGGAAGCGAAATCCGCATCGTGGTCACCGAAGGTAAAGCGGTGGTCAATGTAATGGACAGCATAGGTATTCAGAAATGAGGAAGATTTTGATTTGTTCCCTGCTTACGGCTCCGCTGCTGCTTTTCTCCTGCGAGAAACCAGGCGGCAAGAACCCCGGCAATAATAATGAGGAGGAGCAGGTGCCCGGAACGGTGGAGACCTACACTTACAGCCGGGCTCTGAAAATATCCCAGAAATACGATGTCACCGTTAACGGAGAGTCCCAGATGGTGCTCCGCACGGAAGAGCCGCACATATGCACCTTCGGCTGCAGCGACACGGTGAAAGTGGTCGTGGACCTTATCGGCAGCACGGCGAAGAGCGTCGAGGTCCTGCCCAAAAACAAGAATTACAGGCACAAATTCAACGATGACGGCTCGCTTACCGTTTATATGGCCCCTTACGACAGGGTTGTCGTGGAATTCAACGACAGCGAGAAAGAGCCGCTGTTCCTGTTCGCGAACCCGATCGAGCAGAAACCCGCAAAGGAGGACTGCGCGTTCTATTTCGAAGCGGGCCAGGTATATGACAAAACCGTCGCCATAGCTTCCGGCAAGGTCTACATCGAGGCCGGAGCCTGGGTGAACGGAGACATCCATATCACCTCAGGTGGCAACGCCGAAATCTCCGGCTACGGCATACTGAACGGAGTAGGAGGCACGAAGCCCGTCTTCATCGACAAGTGCGACAATGTCAAGGTTGACGGTATAATCCTCATCAACCACGACTTCTGGAGCACCCTCGCCGCCCAGTCCACCAACATCAGTTTCCATAACTACAAGGTCGTGGCGCCCGCAAGCAGCAATGATCAGGGGCACGAGAACGACGCGCTCGACGTGCTCGGATGCAGCCACGTCCGCATCGACAGGTGCTTCACCTACTGCCACGACGATGCGCTCTGCATCAAGAGCGAGAAGTGGCTCTATAAGGGCGTGGTCGAGGACTACGTGGCGCAGGACTGCATCATCTGGAATGTAAACAGCGGAACCACCCTGGAGATCGGCCTTGAACTGAACCAGGACTGCTCCGACGTACATTTCAAGGATATCTACTGCGTGCATTCAGGAGGAGGAATGAATATGAACCTCTACCGCGCCGGAATAGGCATCAAGCAGTGCGCCGGAGGGAAACTCAGCGACTTCACCTTCGAGAACATCTATGTCGAAGACGCGAAGGAGTTCGGAATCTACCTCGGAATCTACAAGAGCTACGCAAGCATCGGAGAGGGCGTCGAATGGCAGCCCGGCTCCATAGACGGAATCAGTTTCAAGAACATCCATATCGACGGAGCTGCCCCGTACGGCTCCGCAGCAGCAGGCTATGACAACGGCGAACACGCCATCAAAAATATCAAGTTCGAGGGACTGTACAGGAACGGTAAAAAAGTCACTGACGTCAAGTCATTCTTCCAGACCTGCACTAATGCCGATATCACAATTCAATAACACGATAATATGACTGCAATGTTGAAAAAACTAATTTGTTGCGTTACTGCGGCTGCGCTATCCCTTGCAGCTGCGTTCGCTCAGCAGCAGACAGTGAGCGGAAATGTAAAGGACACTTCAGGCGAGCCTGTTCCGGGAGCGGCCGTTTTCTACAAAGGCACTTCCACGGCTACGATGACCGATGCGGACGGGCATTTCAGCATCGGCCTGCAGAAAGGCAAAGTCCTGGTCATAAGCTGTTTCGGGCTCAAGGAAAAAGAGATCACCGTAACGGATGCCAGAGTTCTTGACATCGTCCTGGAGACCGACTCGATGACCATAGACGACGCCGTCGTCATCGGTTACGGAACAGTTTCCAGAAAGGATCTGACGGGCTCGATCTCCTCGGTCAAGGCCGACGAACTGATGAAGGCCGGAAGTTCCAACGCACTCGGCGCCCTCCAGGGCAAGGTCGCAGGACTTTCCATCACTTCCCAGTCCGGTGAACCCGGCTCGGGCTTCTCGATCAAGATCAGGGGCAACAACTCGATCAATGCAGGTTCCACCCCGCTTTTCGTCATCGACGGAATGCAGATGGACATCTCGTCCTCTGAAGTCGCTTCATCCACGGCGACCGGCAGCGGTTCCTACGACCCCATGTCCTTCCTGAACCCTGCTGACGTGGAGTCCATCGAAATTCTCAAGGACGCATCCGCAACGGCAATCTACGGTGCGAGAGGCGCCAACGGCGTCGTCATCATCACGACAAAGAGCGGTGCGACGGGATATGACCAGACGCTCATCAACTTCGATTCCAATTTCAGCCTGTCGGAGAATCCGAGCTACATCGAAATGCTCGGCCCCCAGGACTACATCAACTACAGATTCGGCCGGAAGGACTACGGATACTACTCCTTCGGCGTGGACACGGACGGAGACGGAATCCAGGACACTCCTGAAAACGCCGACGGCTACGAATACTACGACTGGCAGAAGATAATGTACAGAAAGGCATTCGGACAGAGCTACAACGTTTCGCTCAGCTCGATGGTGGGCGGCAGCACCCAGATAGCCGCAAGTCTCGGATACCTCGACCAGCAGGGACTGATCCACAACAATGACCAGAGCCGCTACACCGCTAGAATAAAACTCGACCACAAAGTGAACAAGAAACTCAAGGTCGGAGGGGTTGTCAACTACGGCAGAACCATATCCACGGGCGCCGTTTCTTCCGGTGGCGGCTCATTGGGCTACAGCGGACTCGTGCAGTACATCTACCTCGAACGTCCTATCGAGAAATGGACGGGAGACGAAGCCGACGAGTACGAGGGCATACCTTTCGGACTGCTGTCACTGATCACAGACCAGACCTACCGAAAAACCACCTATGACCGTCTTACGGCCAACGCCTACGCAAACTGGGACATCACCAAGAACCTGAGTTTCCGCGCGAACGCTTCGGGAGGCATTTCCTCCTCCTCTCTGCTGGAGTACTACTCCTCGCTGAGCAAATGGGGACGCTCCCGCAACGGCAAGGCCACCAACCGCAACATCCAGACCTACAACTACAACCTCACCGCGCAGCTGAACTACAAGAAAAGCTGGAAGAAGACGCACAATCTGGATGCGATGGTCGCCGGGGAAATCACCTACTACAATTCCTCGAACATGACCGTCAGCGGATACAATTTCACCGACGAGAGCACGGGCGCCTTCAACATCGGCAAGGCCGGAATCATCGAAGCCCCCGACCAGAGCATCTCCGACAACGCGAAGATGTCTTTCATCTCGCGCGTCGCCTACAACTACAGGCAGAAATACTACATCACAGGAACGCTGCGTGCGGACGGCTCCTCAAAGTTCTACGCAGGAAACAGGGTCGGCTGGTTCCCTTCCGCCTCCCTCGCCTGGAGGATCAGTGAAGAACCCTGGATGCAGAATGTAAAATGGATGGATGAGTTCAAGCTCAGGCTCAGCGCCGGTGCTTCCGGAAACGACCGCGTCGGCAACTACGCCGCCCTCGCGACCCTCGGAACCAACTACTATTCAGCATCGGGCACTGAAATCATGGGAATGGCCCCCACGGCCTCGGCGAACCCGAAACTGAAATGGGAGACCACTTACCAGTACGACGCCGGCGTGGACCTCACCCTGTTGAAAGAAAAGATCAACCTGACCGCGGACGTATATTACAAGGACACACGGGATATGCTCTATCAGGCCACCCTGTCCGCACAGTCCGGATTCACGACACAGTGGCAGAACCTCGGCCGCGTCGAGAACAAGGGTATTGAAATCGCCCTGACAACGCACAACATCGACACCCGCTCGTTCTCCTGGTCCACGAACTTCACCTTCGACCTGTCCCGCAACAAGGTCCTCGACATCGGCGGAATCGAATACACTATGGTGAACATCGGAAACGGCATGCTTTCGAGCGACATTTCCAGGATCATGGTCGGACAGCCCATCGGTATCGGCTGGGGCTATCTCTCGGACGGAAACTACCAGCTTGAGGACTTCGTCATCACCGACAAGAACGGGCGCGAGATTCCCGCGGAGGCCGTGACGTCCAAGAACCTGGGCAACTACAAATATACGCTCAGAGAGGGTGTAGTCGCCATCGCGGGCAAGGAAGTCCAGCCCGGTGACCGCAAGTACAAGGACATCTACGGCGACGACAACATCATCACCACCGAAGACCGCACGAAGATCAGCGATTCCAACCCGAAATTCAGCATAGGCTTCGGGAACACGTTCTCCTACAAGAACTTCGACCTCAACATCTTCCTTGAAGGGGTCTACGGACGCCAGATTCTCAACGAGTTCAAGCTCCGCAGCGAATCCGGAGAAAGCGGCGGAACGCAGAACAACAACCTTACCAAGGCCGCCTGGGACGGGCACTGGACTCCGGAAAACCGCTCCCAGACCTACTCGAGACTGCGCAACCAGACCAACACCTACTGTTCCGACTACTATGTCGAAGACGGCTCCTACCTGCGCATCAAGACGGTCGCACTCGGCTATTCCCTCGGCAAGAAGGTTCTGGACAAGATCCACATCCGCTCCGCGAGGGTAGCATTCAACATCGACAACCTGTTCTGCTTCTCTTCTTACAGCGGAAACGACCCCGACGTAAGTTCCAGCAACTCGCTGTTCACCGGATTCGACCGCATGTCCTACCCTAAGGCGAGGACCTACAGCCTGTCATTAAACATCGGTTTCTAAAGGAGGAATATGACTATGAGAAATACAACATTCTGCATACTTGCAGCTGCAGTCCTGCTCGCGGCATCCTGCGAAAAGGCGGAGTTCCTGAACCGTTCCCCGTACTCCAGCACAGCGCCCGAGAACTTCTACAGCAATGAAAGCCAGATGAATATGGCTCTCGTATCCTGCTACGAGACTATGAACACCCACAAGATCCCGGGGCTGACCTACTGCCAGAGAGGCTCGTACGCCCAGGGCCTGATGTACCTTATGAACGCGCCCAGCGACTGCGTGGTGGGTTCGGCAAGCGCCATGGGCGAGGGCGTGGAGATGGAGCAGTGCACCTTCGACGAGGGTTCCAACTGCATCCGCCACTTCTGGAAAGTGTTCTACACCGGAATCAACCGCTGCAACACCATACTCGCCTACATCGACGGTATCTCCTCAATCAGCGATGATAAGAAGACCCAGTACAAGGCGGAAGCCAGGTTTATGCGCGCCTTCTACTACTACCACCTCGCCTGGAACTTCGGCGGCATCCCTATTGTCACCAACTACGCCTCCACCGGAGACGAGCCCAGATCTTCGCTCAAAGACGTCTATACGGAGATCATTCTCCCCGACCTCGAATTCGCAAGCGCCAACCTGCTGCCTTCAGGCGGACTGATCACCAACGTCTCCGCTGACAAATACGTGGCCGAGGCCTACCTGGGCAGAATCTGCAACTACCTCGCAGCCTGCAAGCGCTACGGAACCGGCGCGGAGCTCGTTGCCGAGCAGCCCCTCAACGATTTCAGCTGGGTGGATGCCGAAGCGATGAGCCTGAAAGCCAAAAACGCTCTCGAAGATGTGTGCCTGAAATCCCCCTACAGCCTGAATCCTGACTACAGGGTGAACTTCCTCGAAGCCGCGAAGAGCGAGCAAAGAAAGGAATGCATGTTCCTGGCGGAGCAGCCGCTCAGCGGCAGCGAGGGTTACTGGCCCAACAGCTTCTACATCCCCACTCCCGTAAACGCAGGCGAATGGCCGACTTCCTACGGAGGAAGGCACATCCCCACTTACCGGGGCTTCTATATGTTCTCGCCCAAGGATGCACGCCGCGACTGGAACTACACGGGACGCTCCGCAGACGGCCACGTGGAGGTCAAGATCAGCAACTACACTTATTCCTCGCCCGTTATGCAGGACTCCCTGACCATTACCGTCACGGACGCCAACGACGATCCCGTAATCGACCCAGGCACCGGCGAGCCGAAGAAAGAGAAGATACTGCACCCGATTTACGACTCCCCCACCCAGACCTACCGTCCGAACTCGAACCTGCAGGTCTGCACGGGCAAGTTCAGGCTCGCGAAGACCGAGGAACTCCAGCGCACCTACCAGCAGTCCGCACTGTCATACCCGCTCATGAGGCTTGCAGACGTTTATCTGATGTACGCGGAGGCTCTCTACTTCAACGGAGACGAGTCCACCGGCCGCGAATGGATGAACAAGGTCCTGAGAAGGGCGGCCACGGATGACGAGAATTACAACGAACTGCTTGCGGCGTACCACAGGGACGACTTCATCGAAGAACTGCTCGAAAGCCGAGAAAGGGAACTTTCGATGGAATGCTCGCGCAGATGGGACCTGATCCGCTTCAACCGTATCGACGCTGCGATAGCGAGTCTCGATGCCGAGACCGTAAGCGAGTACAATGGCGAGCCCATAGATCCCAAGTACCTCGAAATTCCCGAGACCTCGTCCCTGCATATTCTGATCAACACGCTCAAGCAGAACTGGATGTCCTTCAAGATCTGGCTGCCCATCTCCGAAGAGCAGAGGGGCGTCAACAAGGGTCTCACCCAGAATGCCGGTTGGAGCGCAGGAGTATAAATGTAAAATTTTTCACTACTACTTATAACTATGAAGAAATCATTGTTTGTCCTTTGCCTGGCAGCACTGAGTTTTGCTGCCTGCAACAAAAATGAGATGGAGTATCCTACCCCCGAGGCAGGTGCCAGCTACATTTTCGAAGGTACCGTCGCCACCGACGGCTTCACCTGGAATTCCGCGTCGATCATCGGCGTCTACGGACTCACCGACGGAGTGAAACTCGCAAATGCGGAGTGCCGCATCGACGGTTATGCAGTACCAGTCGAACCCGAAGAGGGAGAGGAAGCTCCCGAATTCGTCCCTTCAAAGTATGACGGAGAGGCTGTCGCGCAGTTCATCTCCCCTGCCATGGATCTCGTGAAGGGTCCCAACGAATTCCTCGTCTATTCGCCTTACAGCGACGACATGACCTACATCCCCAGCCAGAAGAAGATCTATAACCTTTCTGTTGCCGACAGCCAGGTACAGCCCGCTCCCGGTATCGCGGGCGGCTGCTTCGCATTCGGCATCTCCGAGGCCATCCCCGGCAAGGACAAGGTATTCCCCTTCACCCTCAACCCCGTCACCGCAATGTTGAAAATCAACATCTCCTCCAAAGAGTTCGCAGGATACGGAGTAAAGAAGGTCTCCCTCATCGATGAAAGCGGCAAGGCCGAACTCGGAGGTATCTTCGACGTGGTCATCGACAAGATGGAGTTCTCCACCGCACAGAGCTTCAGCAAGGTTGCAACCACCGTCACGGCACCCAAGGCTATGGCGGAAGGCGAGACCCAGAGCGTCTATATCAATGTACTTCCCGGAAACTACTCCTCGACCGAATTCACGATTCTTGTCGAGATGACCTCCTCGAAGGGCAGCGTCACCGTACCCATCAAGAGGAACGGCGTGAACTGCGAGGCAGGAAAGACCGCTGAAATCAACATCAGCGACCTGAAGTCCGCCGACAATATCTATGCATGGTACTGCCCGGTCGAGACCCGTCAGCTTGTCGGTGCCTCCTACGCCTACGGCGATGCCAACACCTACGTCATCCAGAGCAAGACCAACGTCTACGGCGGATCTCTCGTTCCCAATGCAGACATCCCGAGCGAAGTGGTAATCGACTACCGTATGCGCGGCGACTTCACCCAGGGAGAGATTCCCGAGGATGTCACTTTCGAATGGGCGACCAAGGCAGACGGAGCCGTCTACTACGCACGCAACGACGGCGACTTCACCTCCGACGGATTCACTTTCGAACCCAACCCTGCCAACTACACGGTAAAGGTTACCTGCACCACCGCCACCGGAGCTGCTCCCATCCTCCTCATGAAAAAGAACGGAAAGACCCTCTGGGGCTGGGCGTTCTGGAACATCGCTGCTGACGGCACCAAGCTCGAACCCGTGAAAGTCGGGTCATACGAACTCGCCAATATGAGCATCGGACAGGCCACCACCAACAACGAAGCGTGGCTCAAGGCCAGCACCAGCAAAAGCCCCAACAATAACAAGACCATCTACTACTATCAGTGGGGCCGCTATCTGCCTTCATGTTTATGGCAGTCCTATTGGAGCGGAGGATTCCTCGCCACAGCTGCAGGACAGCCGGAAATCGCACAGAAAGCCGGAAACGTTCCTTTCATCCAGGGTCCTTTCGCAACCATCAAGGAGTCTCTTGACTATCCTTACGGAGCGATCACGCACTTCGACCCTGCATACAGCGCTTCGGAACAGAAAGATCACGTCAATCTGACAAACTGGACCGACGAATACAAGGGTGACCTCTGGGGCTGCGTTGTCGGAAAAGCCGACGAAGCCGGAACCAAGTCCATCTATGACCCCTGCCCGAAGGGCTGGAGAGTTCCCGACCACAACGCTCTGAAAGCGATTGAGGAGACCGTAGGCAAGAAGCCCACCACATACGTGGAGACAACCGGAGCAAAAGGTCTGAATGTCGGCTCCATGTACCTGGGCTACAGCGGTTATATCGACTTCAAGAACCTGCCTTCTTCAAACTATCGTCCCACCAACTACGGCGGTACCGGCAGTACCGGATGGACCTCGGGAATGTCTACCTATTGGAGCAACTATTGCGCATCCCAGAACGCAAATTCTCCTTTTGCATACCGCTACTACGGTTCCAACAAATCTGATGAGAGCACTTTCGGCCAGATGATCCGCACTGCGGCAATGGCCGTCCGCTGCCAGAAAGACGAAGCAAACAGATAATTCAGTTTATGAAACCACTCAGGAGCATATTCCTGCTCAGCCTGCTCGTTCTGCCGTTTTCCTGTACCAAACCACAGGAAAACGGAGGCGGCGGCTCTGAAACGGAAGACAATTACCCGAACAGCTTCTATATGAAAGCCTCGTTCGAGCAGGGAGAAGGCATAGACTTCCCTACGCACTGGGAAGACAGTGATGTCTTCTACGCCTACGACTGCACTGACGGAACTCTTGCCGGAAAAACCGGAATAGAATCCGGACAGGGGAAGAACACAGCCTTGAATCTTGTGTCCACAAAGCTGGAAGCCGGCAGCCGCGTGCGCCTGTTGAGCGCTTCCGGGCAGAATATACTCCATCCTCTTGAACTGCAGCAGAACCAGGTTCAGGCTGCGGAAGGGCGTCCGTTCTGGGAACATTGTTTCGCTTATACGGACGAACTCACCCTGTCGGAGGGGGCACTGACCAACTCCGAGGTGCACTTCCCAACCGCAATCCTGAGAGTCGTTCTCGATGCAGGCAATGACTCCGAAACACTCTCCGGACAGCTGGAGCAAGCAAGTTTCAGCTGCACCGGAGAGACGCTCGGAGGAACTTTCAGAATCAACTGGGAAACAGGCGGAACCGAAGCCGTCTCGGGACTTGACCGCGTGAGCGCAGTCCTGCCCGACGGGATGAAGATTAAGGAAGGAGACAACATCGCCTGGATCTGCGCACTCCCCTGCAATCTCAGCGGGAAAACCTGCAGTCTGGAACTCGACTTCCGGCTGCCGGGCGGCAACAGCATTTCCCAGACATCGAAATTCAAGGGCCGCGAACTCAAGGCGGGAACAGTCTATACCTTGAGGGTACGCCCGCAGGACGAACTTGTGAGCAAGGGGAATCCCTCCCTGGAAGAATACAGCTACACTGCCATTCCCACCAAATCTTCAATGACCGGCAGCTGGTCAACCTCACAGTCGTCCAAGACCGTCGTACTCGACGGAATGAACCGGATGGACAAGTACAACGCCTCGACACTGGATTCCTGGGGCGGATACAGAGGCGTAAAGCCTGACGCCGTGACGAGCTCCAATCCGGCCGGTTTCTGGCGCACCGGAAAATACAAGGGCCATAACGTCATGGTCAATCCCGAGGGGAACGTGACCATACTTCACGGCATCAACGGGCTGAACCCCGATATGCTGCGCGCCCAGAGCCAGCCTGAAAGCCTGAACGAATACAACGCCCGTTTCAGCAATGTAACCCAGTGGGCGCAGTGGGCCAACGGGTTCCTCAACGACTACGGCTTCAACTTCTTCGAGACAGGTCCGCAAAGGATACGCAACCAGAGAAGCACTATCACTTCCGAAATCGAGGACATCCTCCAGGGAAAAGGCACCGGCTCGAACAAGAGCCAGGTGGCGTTCATCTGCTTTCTGAGGACTTTCAGCTGGGACTACTACTCGATCAGCGGCACAAGCGGCCCGACCACGACAGGAAAGGACATCAGCGTATTCACCCTTATGTTCGACCCTGACTGGCCCGACTACGTGAACAAGCTCGCATACGATGCGACTTCCCTCTACAAAGACAATCCGAACTTCATCGGATATTACACCGACAACGAGCTGCAGTTCCGCTTTGCGGACGGCAAGAGCGGCATTTTCCTGAACAAATGGATAAACCTTGAGGGTCCCGCCCGCTGCTATCCTTACGCGAAGGCATACGCAGAAAAATTCATACGGGACAAATACGGTGTCGAGCCGCTTGCGGAAAACATCACTTCTGAAATGGAGAGCGCATTCCTGCTCGACATTGCACGATACTACTACAAGACTGTCACCGATGCCGTCCGCAAATATGACAAGAACCATCTCCTGCTCGGAAGCCGCCTGCACGGCGCCCCTATGTGGAAAGACGAAGTGACACGGGCCTGCGCCGAATACAATGACGTGATTTCCACAAACATTTACGGCGTATGGGAGCCACAGGAAAACTATTACGTTGACCACGTAAAAAGAATTGCCGGGGACAAGCCCTGTATGATAACCGAATTCTACACCCGCAACGCGAACCAGACTTTCAAGGGGACCCCTTATGCAAATTCGGGAGAAGGCGGCGGCTGGATGGTCCAGAGCCAGAAAGAGCGCGGACTTTACTACCAGAATTTCACCCGCAAGGCTATTTCACTGGACAATATAGTCGGCTGGCAGTGGTTCCAGGCTATGGACGATTTCCTTATCGGCTACGGCTGGAACAACAAGGGCCTGGCGGCACCGGACTTCAAATACTACGACTGCATAGACTATTTCAGACGGCAGCACTGGAATATATACCAGATACTTGATTACTACTGCGGGGCGAGTTCGCCAGCAACACCTGATTTCGAAAACATAATATGGGAATAAGCAAATTTTCCGGAGCGATGCTGCTCCTGCACGCGATGCTGATTGCCGGAGGCTGCACTGACAAAGGGCAGAAATCCACCGGCAAAGTGGAAGCCACGGTCGAGACTTACCGATATCCTTCTTCCGTATCTTCATCCAGAAAGTATTACGTGACTGTCAACGGTGCACAGCAGACAGTCTATCCTACCGAAGAAGCCCATATATGCACTTTCGGCTGCGACGGCGAAGTCACCGTCAGCGTCACGCTGATGAACGGAGCGGTGGACAAGGTTGCCTTGCGGCCGCTCGGAAAGGACTACAGGTACAAACTTACCGATGCCCAGACAATCAGCTTCAAGGTCAGTCCGTACGACAGAGTCGTGGCCGAATTCAACGGCACTGAGCAGAACCAGCTGTTCATTTTCGCCAACCCCCTGAGCGAGAAGCCCTCCGCGGACGACCCCGGAGTCATTGTATTCGAGGCCGGAAGACTGTACACCGACACCCATATAAGAATCAGAGACGGCCAGACCCTGTATCTGGAGGGAGGAAGCGTCGTAAACGCCAAACTCTACGCGGAGGATGCAAAAGACGTCAAGATTCTCGGCTACGGCATCCTTGACACCTGGGGAAACAACGCGGAAATCTCCAGCATCAGGCTGCAGAACACTGACGGCGCACTGGTGGACGGACCGGTGATACTCGGTGACGGAGGCAGGGTGTTCTTCAATGCCCAGTCCTCAAACGTCAGCATCAACAACACGAAGGTGATCGGCCGCGTAGGAGGCGCCCAGTGCGATGCCCTCGACCTCTACGGCTGCCACGACTACAACATCACCCGCTGTTTTGCCTACGGAAATGACGACACCTACTGTATCAAGACCTGGAAATGGTCGTACAAGGGCGAAAGCTACAATATCCGTTTCGAGGACTGCATAGCCCGCAACACCCGCGGCAACTCTTTCGAAATCGGGTACGAGACGGGGCTTGACATCCACGACATCTCATACAAGGACATCTACTCCATCCACTCCTCCGGAGGTATGGACAATGTATTCCGCCGCGGCGCCGCCACGATACACAACGGCTCCGCCGGGCACATCCACCATATCAGCTACGACGGTGTACACATCGAAGATCCTTTGGAATACGGGATAGACCTAAGGATTCTTAAGTCCGGCTATCAACTGGGCGACGGAGAGGCCTGGGCTCCGGGCATAATCGATGACGTGGTGATGAAGAATGTGAAAATTTATAAGAAAGCTCCCCAGGGGAACACCATTGCCGGCTATGACTCCTCGCATACAATCGGAATCACTTTCGAAAACCTCGAGATTGAAGGGAAGAAAATCACTTCTGCCTCCGAGGGTGGATTCGCGACAAGTTTTGCCGATATAAAGTTCAAATAATCTTTCACAAATGAAAATGAGCCCTGCCATACTCGCGATGCTCGCATTGCTGTCCTGCACGAAAGACAATGCCGCGGACAATACGGGAAAAGATAATGAGACGGAATTGTCGGATATAGAACAATTTGACTCGATAATACTCAAATCTGACATAGAGGCTCTTCCCGAGGGTACGCTGCTCGAGAAAGCGGAAACCAACGCCTTCTGCACCAAGCTGAATTTCTCCGACGGAAAGACCTTCTACCTCGGGAAGCACTGGTCGGCGTTCGTCTCCTCCGACGAGAACGACTATATCACCGTCAACGGCAAGTCCAGCGGACACAAAGTGGTGGATTTCCCGTGGTACACGCTGGCTGACAACGGGAACTGGATCTCCCAGGGCAGCAACACCGGCACTTCCGCCATTCCAGCCGCCAATCCCGCCGAGACCAGACCTGTCGTAAGATACATTCGCGAAGACTACAGGGGCTGCACCGTGTATTTCTCCGACGGCAGCCGTCGCAGGATGGAGAGAAGCATCGGGAAAGAGATGTACGTCTCCAAATCGGCCGACGTGATGAATGTCTATATCGGGGAGAAAGGTGACGAAGATTTCATCTGCTATCCTTTCAAGAAAAGGCATAGGGACTATGTGGAGGGGGCATATCCGTCTTTCCTCGACAACTGGGGAGTACAGCTGCTGACCCTGTGCAAGAAAAACGATGACGGCTTTTCAAAAGGCACCGCAATTTTCCTCAACGGAGAGTCGGAGATGGCGCTGCAGGTCGATGACGGCCGCGGAAACGGGGCAAAGGCCTACGTGGGAGGCACTCTGCACGGATTTGAGAACATCATAACGGAAAACGGGAAGAGGGCCCTCACCATCAACGTGGACGGCAGGGAGATTTCCGAAAACGGGGAACTCGGCCTGCAGAAAGCGGAGAAGATAGTGATGACCCAGACTTCCGAAATCTGCCAGGCTTATACGGACGGAAATCCTTTCGCCCGTGCACACCGGATATGGACTTTCGAAAACGGCAGGCTCACCATCCGAGTCGAAGTCGAGTTCCTCAGGGATATGCAGCTGTATCAAAGTATGTTCGGTATGTTGTGCGTGCTGCGCCGCTGGGAGGGCAATACCTCCAATCCCTACCTGACAAAATGGGCTGTAAAGGACAACAATCCGCTCAGCACGATCGAGGTCGCCGACGGCTGGGGCTCGATGAGCAAGGACTCAGGATGTTCCGCCATCTGCGAATACGGAGAAATGGGACTCAGCTTCGCTCTCGTCGTGGATGAGGGCACAAGAAAAGGCGGCGGAATGATGATCGGCACGAACGGAAATCCCTACAACAAGATATATTTCGACCTTACAGGCAATTACGCCGCAAAGAAAGGCGAAAAATTGTACGGGCAGGTTCATTGGGAAATAGAAAAAACTCGTAAATTTACCTTTTGAACCGGCGTAAGCCGCAGGATATGGCCCTCCGGGGCGTCCTGTAAAGTCTTGAAGCCGCATCAGGCTGGGCGGACAGCGTACAGAAAAAACTTCTGAAAGCCGGTACAAAGTAAACCAGAGTATGGCAGAACTGAATACCGGAATACAGGACCTGAGCGGAGTAGGTCCGAAAAGGGCCGAGCTCCTGCAGAAGGAATTGGGCATCGCCACCATAGGCGATCTGATCCGCCTGTACCCATTCCGCTACATAGACCGCAGCAGCATCCAGAAAATCAGCGAGCTCACACCGGGCGCGGCATACATTCAGGTCAGGGCGAAAGTAGTCTGCGAGACCCTGTACGCCAAAAACTCAGCAGTACTCGCCCAGAGGCTGCTCGGTGAAGACGGACGGATAACGGAGAACTGGTCCGCTGACACGGAAAAGGCCCGGGCGATGCTTTTTAAAAGCGCATCCCGCCTGAGCGTCATAGTGGATGACGGCAGCGGACGGCTGGAACTGGTATTCTTCAAGGGCGTCAAATGGAACTGGCAGAGGCTCTCCCCGGGCGGCGTGTTCGTCTTTTTCGGCAAGCCGCAGGAATTTAACGGCAGAATGAACATAGTGCACCCCGAAGTCGATGCGCCGCAGGACGGTGCGATGACCCAGGGGACCCTGACAGGAGTGTACCCGAGCACGGAGAAGCTGAAAACCGGAGGCGTCACGGGCAAGGCCATGTGCAAGATGCAGAACGCAGCCCTCGCCCTGTGCCTGCCGGAACTCAGGGAGAGCCTGCCGGAAAAGGTGCTGCAGGACAACGCGCTCTGCGGCATCACATACGCGATGAAGAACATCCACTTCCCCTCCGACCAGTACGCCCTGCAGAAAGCCACCTACCGGCTGAAATTCGAGGAACTATTCTATCTGCAGCTGTCCCTGCTGAAACAGAAATACCGCAGAAGCCGCCTGGAGCGCGGGATTCCTATGCCCAAGGTCGGCGCTGCGTTCAACTCCTGCTACGAGGCTCTCCCCTACGCGCTTACCGGCGCCCAGAAACGGGTGATAAAGGAAATCCGGGCGGACCTTATGAGCGGGGCGCAGATGAACCGTTTGCTGCAGGGGGACGTGGGTTCTGGAAAGACCCTGGTTGCGGTGCTCAGCTGCCTGATCGCGGAAGGCAACGGCTACCAGAGCTGCATTATGGCGCCCACGGAAGTTCTTGCGCAGCAGCATTTTGCAAACATTTCCAAGTACCTTGCGCCGACCGGAGTACGCTGCGCCCTGCTGACAGGCTCCACCGGAACGAAGGACAGGCGCGAGATTCACGCAGGTCTTGAAGACGGCTCTATCGGAGTCATAGTCGGAACGCACGCCCTGCTTGAGGACAACGTGGTTTTCCGCTCGCTCGGGCTGGCGGTGATCGACGAGCAGCACCGTTTCGGAGTGGAGCAGCGCTCGAAACTGTGGTCAAAGGGCAGCGGGGCAGCTCCGCACGTGCTTGTAATGACGGCGACCCCTATTCCGCGCACGCTTGCAATGACGGTTTACGGCGATCTGGACGTCTCGGTCATAGATGAAATGCCTCCGGGAAGAAAGCCGGTGCAGACAATCTGCATAACTCCTACGAAAAAGTACGCGATGTACAACTTCATTGAGAAAGAAATTGCCGCGGGCAGACAGGCGTTCATCGTATATCCGATGATATTCGAAAACGAGAAGATGGACATCAGCAACGTCGAACAGGGCTATGAAGAGGTCGTGAAGCGCTTTCCACTGATAAAGGGGTACAAAGTCGCGCTCGTGCACGGGCAGCAGAACTCCGAGACCAAGCAGTTCAATATGGACGCATTCGCGGCAGGACGTGCGCAGATCCTTGTTTCGACCACAGTCATCGAAGTCGGAGTGGACGTGCCGAACGCCTCGGTTATGGTCATAGAAAGCGCACAGAGGTTCGGGCTCAGCCAGTTGCACCAGCTGCGCGGACGGGTCGGGCGCGGTGCGGAAAAATCCTACTGCATACTTGTCAAGGACTACAAGACTTCAAAGGAATCCCAGCAGAGGCTGGACCTTATGTGCCGCACGGAAAACGGCTTCGAAATTGCCGAGGAGGACATGAAGATGAGAGGTCCCGGCGACCTTGAGGGAACCCAGCAGAGCGGGCTTCCGATAAGCCTGAACATAGCCTCGGTCGCAAAGGACGGACTTATTCTAAATGCCGCGAGGGCTTATGCCACCAAGGTTTTAGACGATGATCCGGCCCTCGAAAAGCCGGGAAACGCGCTGCTCGCCAGGGAACTGCGCAAGGACAAATACCAGATCAAGGACTACAGCAAGATTTCGTAATGGTTACCGAACTGATAGACAAATATTTGTGGCTGATTCAGACTTTCGTGGACGCAGGCCCTGACGGACTGACGCTTTCCGAGCTTTCCCGCCGCTGGGAGAGCCGCTACGGCTGTGAGTACGCCCGCAGGACCTTCAACAACCACCGCGAAGCCATACTTGAAGTCTTCGGAATCGAAATCGAATGCAGGCGCTCCGACAACCGGTATTTCCTGCGCGACGGACAGGACGCGCTTAGTTCGGACAAGGCGCGCAGCTGGCTGGTAGACACCTTCACCGTCAGCAAGCTGCTGGAATTAGGCAAGCAGAGACTCTCTGGACGTGTTTCGGTAGAACAGATACCCTCCGGGCAGTTCAACCTGACCGCTATAATGGAAGCGATGCTTGCGGAAAAGGTGATGGAGATATGCTACCGCAAATACACGGGGCAGGATGACGAGACGCTGCACGTAGAGCCCTGGGCGGTGAAGGAGCAGTCGAAAAGATGGTACCTGGTCGGCTGGTGCAGGGAAAGAAACGGGATAAGGGTCTACGGCCTGGACAGGATAAAGTCCCTGCGGCAGACGGAGGAGAAGTTCCGGATGCAGGAGGGCTTCGACGTGGACGAGTTGTTCGCTGAAAGCTACGGTATGTATCTTGCAGACGAAGCGCAGGTGCGGACCATCACGTTCCGCTGCAGCGACGTGCAGGCAAGATTCCTCAGGGACCTCCCGCTGCATACGAGCCAGCAGGAGACAGGCACGGACAGGGACGGGCTCGTCAACTTCGCCATCCGCGTTGCCGTGAACGAGTCGCTGATAATGGAACTGATGAAGCACGGGGACAAGCTGGAAATCACATCGCCGCGGGAACTGCGGGACTTGTTGAAAGACAAATTCAGGAAAGCGGCCGAGATTTACGGTAAAAAGTAGTTTTTCCCGGCCGGAAACTGGGTTTTCCGAAGCCGTGACAGCGCAGTGCCAAGCTTGCTTGGGCAATGCCGAGGCGAGAGTGATTGTAGATTGAAAATCTAAAATATAGTGCAAACCGAATGAAGAGTCGAGCTTGCTCGAACTATTCTGAGGTGAAGCCTATATTGTAGTTGATAAACTAAACCAATTATAGAATGAAAAAGACAGGACTGGCTCTTGCAGCCGCAGTAATGACGCTTATGGCTTGCAACAAAGAAGAAAAAGGAGGCTACATCGGGCCTCAGGCCGTTTCCATAGAGAACGGCGTTATGACACCGGAGACTCTGCTCGCGCTCGGACGCATCTCCGAGCCGCAGCTCTCCCCCGACGGAACACTGATTCTGTACGGTATCAGCTATCAGAGTATCAAGCAGAACCGTTCCTGCAGGAACATTTATGTCTGCAATACGGACGGAAGCGCCCGCAGACAGCTCACACGCTTCGGGAAGAGCGTGAACAACGCCCGCTGGAGCGCTGACGGAAAGGAAATATGGTTCATCCAGGGCGGACAGATATGGAAAGCGCCTTTCAAGGGCGGCAAGCTCGGCAAAAAGCAGAAAATCAGCGAGGTAGAGGCAGGAGTCAGCGGTTTCGAGCTCGCTCCGGACGGCAGGCGTCTCCTCTATATCAGCAGCATTCCCGGGCCGGTGAAGACGCCCGCTGATGACGGTCTCGACAAGGCCCAGGCTTACGTTACGGAAGATCTGATGTACAGGCACTGGGACCATTGGGTGACCGAGACACCGCGCACTTACGTCGCCGCGCTGGATGGAGAACTCATCACGGCGGAGAATTCGACAGACATACTCGGAGAGGGCAACACTTTCGAACTGCCAACAGAGCCTTTCGGAGGCACCGAGCAGCTCAGCTGGGCGCCCGACAGCAGGCATATCGCATACTCCTGCCGTAAAAAGACAGGAAAGGAATACGCGTTCAGCACGAATACAGAGATTTATCTTTACGACAGCGAGACCGGCAAGACTTCCGTAATTCCTATGTGCGGAGGCTACGACACCGATCCCGTATGGAGTCCCGACGGATGCCGCCTTGCCTGGATTTCTATGGCACGCGACGGATACGAGGCTGACGCGCAG
>Ga0129311_1000643_pt1 | contig 28890 bp, 30 predicted proteins | sample Go1ome_FD_94435 | JGI IMG/M metagenome (GOLD analysis project Ga0129311, IMG submission 94435) | Western lowland gorrila individual fecal microbial communities from Wisconsin, USA - Go1022B metagenome | ecosystem: Host-associated > Mammals > Digestive system > Large intestine > Fecal | place...
CTATGACAAAAGCGTCGGCCTGTCCGACGAGGGCGACCGCTACCCCTTCGCCGGATACCGCAAGATGATGAACGCGGTCTATAACCGCGTGCTCGCGCAGAGCGGGCGCGACGTGCTGGACGTCGGCTTCGGCACGGGCGTTCTGACCTCCCGGCTCTATGCGCGGGGCTGCACAGTCTATGGGCAGGACTTTTCCGCGCGCATGATCGAGCTGGCGCAGGCAAAAATGCCGAAGGCCACGCTCTGCCAGGGCGATTTTTCGAAGGGACTCGTCCCCGCGCTTTGCGCGCGGCAGTACGACGCCATCGTCGCGACCTACTCGCTCCACCACTTGACGGACGCGCAGAAGGTCGATTTTCTCCGCGCACTCCTGCCGCTTTTGAAGGAGGACGGCGTCATCCTGATCGGCGACGTGGCCTTCCGCACGCGCGGCGATCTGGAAGCCTGCTGCGGCGCCGCGGGCGATGACTGGGACGCGGACGAGATCTATTTCGTCTACGACGAGCTCCGCCCCCACTTCCCTGCGCTGACCTTTGAAGCCTTCTCCCACTGCACGGCGCTGTTGACGCTGCAGCGGTGATTTCCCGGGAAATCAGCCGTCAAAAAATAGTGAAACGCCCCATATGGAAATCCATACGGGGCGTTTTTCTGTAAAGTGTATTTGCTTTTCAGCCATTCAAATGGGAGAGAATCGCGGTCAGGAGCTGCTCTTTACCCGTGCCCTTTTCCGCGGAGAATGGGATCACCAGCTCATCGTCGCGCAGCGACAGCGTCTCGCGGATCAGCGCGAGATTCGGCTCGACCTCGCGCGCCTTGAGCTTATCGAGCTTGTTCGCCACGATCACGACCGGACAGCCGGTGCTCACAAAATAGTCGTGCATTGTCACGTCGTCCGCCGTCGGCTTATGCCGCGCGTCCACGATCTGCACGCCGAGGTGGATCAGCCCCGGAGACCTAAAATAGTTCTCCATCAGCTTTCCCCAGCGGTCGCGCTCGGCCTTGGAGACCTTGGCATAGCCGTAGCCCGGCAGATCGACGAGATAAAGCTTGCCGTCGATCTTAAAATAGTTGATCTGCGAGGTCTTGCCCGGGGACGCACCCACGCGGGCAAAGTTCTTGCGGTTCACAATGCGGTTGATGACCGAGGATTTTCCGACGTTCGAGCGGCCCGCAAACGCGAGCTGCGGCATCCCGTCGCGCACGAACTGCTTCTCCGACGCCGCCGAGAGGATGAACTCCGCCTTGTTGAAATTGATCGCCATTGGTGCTGTTTCCTTTCTCTCAGGGCTTATACGCGCAGCGCGCCCGGCATAGCCGCCTCCTGCACAGGAAGAAAGTCCTCCCGCGGCGCGGACGCGGCGCTCTTTTCCGGCAGCACGAGCGCTTCGGCAAAGACGGCGTCCACCGTCTCCACCGGCACAAAGCGCAGCTTTTCGCGCACGTTCTGGTCGATCTCCGCGAGGTCCTTTTCATTGTCCTTCGGCAGGATCACCGTATGTACGCCGGCGCGCAGCGCGCCCATCGTCTTTTCCCGCAGTCCGCCGATCGGCAGCACGCGGCCGCGCAGCGTGATCTCGCCGGTCATGGCGATATCGCGGTGCACCGCCCGGCCCGTCAGCGCCGAGAGCACCGCCGTCGCGATGGCGATGCCCGCGCTGGGGCCGTCCTTGGGGATGGCCCCCTCCGGGAAGTGGATGTGGATGTCCTTCGTCTTATAGAAGTCCGGTGCGATGCCGAGCTCCGGCGCGCGCTGGCGCAGGCACGAGAGCGCCGCGCGGCAGCTCTCCTGCATCACGTCGCCCAGGTTTCCGGTCAGCTCGAGCTTGCCGCTGCCCTCCATCACGCCGACCTCGACGGGCAGAATCTCGCCGCCGGCTTCGGTCCATGCAAGGCCGTTCACCACGCCGATAAGGTCCTTTTCCGGGATCCTGTCCTGCGTGACGCGCGGTGTGCCGAGGTAATCCGCGAGGTTTTTTTCTGTAATGCTCACTCGCTTTACAGTCTTTGTCGCAAGCTGCATTGCCGCCCTGCGGCACATCTTCGCGATCTGCCGCTCGAGCGAACGCACGCCGCTCTCGCGCGTGTAGAGCGCGATGGCTGCGCGCAGGGCGTTTTCGTCCACGCGCAGGTTCGAGGCGGTCAGTCCGTTGGCCCTGCGCTCCTTGGGCAGCAGGTGCTGCTGGGCGATCTGCACCTTTTCCTCGTCCGTGTAGCTGGGGATCTCGATGATCTCCATGCGGTCGAGCAGCGGGCGCGGGATGGTGTCGAGCGTGTTGGCCGTCATGATGAACATCACGCGGCTCAGGTCCACGGGAATTTCAAGATAGTGGTCGCGGAAGGCGTAGTTCTGCTCGCTGTCCAGCACTTCAAGAAGGGCCGACGCGGGGTCGCCGCGCCCGTCGCTGCCCATCTTGTCCACCTCGTCGAGCACGAGCAGCGGGTTCATCGAGCCGCTGCGGGTGATGGCCTCGATAATGCGGCCGGGCATCGCGCCGATGTAGGTCTTGCGGTGGCCGCGGATATCGGCCTCGTCGCGCACGCCGCCAAGCGATAGCCGCGCTGCCTTGCGGTTCATTGCCCGCGCGACGGACAGGGCGATCGACGTCTTGCCGACGCCCGGAGGGCCGGCAAGGCAGATGATCTGCCCCTTTGCGTCCGGGTTGAGCTGGCGCACGGCGATGAATTCGAGGATGCGCTCTTTGACCTTCTGCAAGCCGTAGTGGTCGTGGTCAAGAATTTTGCGCGCCGCGTCCACGCTTGCGCGCTCCTTCGTCTCCACGCCCCAGGGCATCTCCATGCAGGTGTCGAGATAGTTGCGCAGCACGCTCGCCTCGGCGCTGCCGAAGGGCTGCTTGGCGAGCTTGTCCACGTCCTTTAAGAGCTTCTGCCGCGTCTCGTCCGGGAGCTTTGCTTCCCCAATCTTCCTGCGGTAATCGTCAAGCTCCTCATCCTCCCCGCCCTCGCCGATCTCATTCTGCAAAACCTTGATCTGCTCGCGCAGGACAAAGTCCTTCTGGATGCGGCCGACGCGGGAGCGGACCTTGCTCTCGATGTCCTGCTCCATGGCGGTCACGTCGATCTCGCGGCGCAGGATCTCGTTCATACGCTGCAGCCGCGGCAGCGGGCGCAGCTCATTGAGAATGTCCTGCTTGTCCTGATAGCGCAGGTTGAGCTGCTGGGCGATAAAGTCGGCGAGGTAGCCGGGGTCGTTCGTGCCGAGAATGGCGGCGTAGACCTCATCCGGGAGCTTCTGCGTCAGCTCCGTGTATTCCGTGAGGTTGGCATAGGTCTGGCGCAGCATCGCTTCGGTGCGCTTGCCGTAGCGCGCGAGCGCGGGCGGCTCGTTGATGAGCTCCGCCTGCGCCTGCAAAAACGGCTCGCGCTGCCAGAGACGCTTCAGGCGGGCGCGGCAGGCGCCCTCCATCATCACGCGCAGCACCCGCTCGGACACGCGCAGGATCTGCGTTACGCGCGCGACCGTGCCGATCTCATACAGGTCCTTTTCCTCCGGCAGCTCCACGCCCAGCTCGCGCTGCGTGACGAGAAAGACCTCTTCCCCGTTCTCCATGGCGCGCTCGAGCGCGCGCACGGAGATCTCGCGCTCTAAGTCAAAGCTGGTGTTCATGCGTGGAAAGACATTCAGCCCGCGCAGGGCGATGACCGGGAGGTTTTTGGTTACAGGTTCCATGGGTGTCTCCTTACGAGGCAGGATCCGCCGGCAGTTCGGCCGCCGGCGCCGCCCCTTCCTGATTCGTGCGGTGCGAGATCTGCGGCTTCTCCGTCCCCTCCACACAGCCCGCGGTGATGGTCACGCGGTCGATCGTGCGGTCGGACGGGATCTCGTACATCACGTTCATCAAAAGGCCCTCCATGACCGCGCGCAGGCCGCGCGCGCCGATCTTGCGCGCGATGGCCTTGTCAGCGATCGCCTCGAGCGCCTTGGGCTCGAAGGTGAGCTCGGCGTCGTCGTAGGAGAAGAGCTTCTGATACTGCTTGACGAGCGCGTTTTTCGGCTGCGTCAGGATCTTCACGAGGTCGTCGCGCGTGAGCGCGTCGAGCGCGGTGATGACCGGGAGTCTTCCGACCAGCTCGGGGATGATGCCGAACTTCAGGATGTCGTGCGGCTGCACCTGACGCAGGATCTTGCTCTCGTCCACATCCGTCTTGCTCTTGAGCTCCGCGCCGAAGCCCATCGACTTGCGGTCCAGACGGCTCTCAATGATCTTGTCGAGCCCCTCGAACGCGCCGCCGCAGATGAAGAGGATGTTGTGCGTGTCGATCTGGATGAACTCCTGATGCGGGTGCTTGCGCCCGCCCTGGGGCGGGACGTTCGCGACCGTGCCCTCGACGATCTTCAAAAGCGCCTGCTGCACGCCCTCGCCGGACACGTCGCGCGTGATGGAGGTATTCTCGCTCTTGCGGGCGATCTTGTCGATCTCATCGACATAGATGATGCCGCGCTCGGCGAGCTCCACGTCGTAATCCGCCGCCTGCAGAAGGCGCAGGAGGATGTTCTCCACATCGTCGCCGACGTAGCCCGCCTCGGTGAGGGTGGTCGCGTCCGCGATGGCGAAGGGCACCTTCAGGATGCGGGCAAGCGTCTGCGCGAAGAGCGTTTTGCCGCTGCCGGTGGGGCCGAGGAGCAGGATGTTGCTCTTCTGCAGCTCCACATCGTCGTCGCCGCCGAAGAAAATACGCTTATAGTGGTTGTAAACGGACACGGACAGCGCGATCTTCGCGGCCTCCTGCCCGATGATATACTGGTCCAGCACGTCGTGGATCTCGCGCGGTGTGGGGATGGACTCGGGCGCTTCCAGCCCCTCATGGGACTCGTAGCCATCCTCGAGCACCTCCATGCACAGCCGCACGCACTCGTCGCAGATGCGCACGCCCGCGCCCTGGATCATGCGGTGCACCTCGTGCTCGCTCTTGCCGCAGAACGAGCAGCGAAGTTCCTTTTTCCTATCTTCACTCATATGCTAAAATCCTTATCTTTTATAAATGACCTGATCCACAAGGCCGTAGGCCTGCGCCTCGTCGGCCGTCATCCAGTGGTCGCGCTCGGAGTCGAGCTTGACCTGCTCGGGCGTCTTGCCGGTGTTCTCGGCGAGGATCTTGTTCAGGCGCTGCTTGATGCGCAGGAAGTGCTCCACGTCGCTCTCCATATCGGTGACCTTGCCCTGCGTACCGGCGGAGGGCTGATGGATCATGATCTCCGCGTTCGGCAGCGCGATGCGCTTGCCCTTGGCGCCGGAGGAGAGCAGGAACGCGCCCATGCTGGCGGCAAGGCCAACACAGATGGTGGACACGTCGCACTTGATATACTGCATGGTGTCGTAGATCGCCATGCCGGCCGTCACGCTGCCGCCGGGGGAGTTGATATAGAGCTGGATGTCCTTATCGGGGTCCTTGGCCTCGAGGAACAAAAGCTGCGAGACGATCAGGCTCGCGGTCGCGTCGTTGACCTCCTCGCCGAGGAAAACGATACGGTCCTCCAGCAGGCGGGAGAAAATGTCGTAGGAGCGCTCGCCGCGGTTGGTCTGTTCAATGACGTAAGGGACTAAACTCATCTTGGTACCTCCTTGTTCATACCATGTTCAAATTTCCGGTATGTACGCGATCAACCACAAATGGCTGGCATTTGTGGTTGATCGACTCGTTCTTTCTATTATGGCCGGTTTGCCGTTTATTCAGCCTTTTCTTCTTCCTGCTTTTCGGCCTTCTCCTCGGTCTCAGCCTTGGCCTCGGTCTTCTTGGGGGCTTTCTTCTTTTCGACCTTGGCGCTGTCCACCACGAGGTTGACGGCCTTGTCGCGGATGATCTGGGCGCGGACGCTGGTCTCGTCAAGATACTTCTTGAGCTCGTTCACGTCCATGCTGTACTTCTCGGCGAGGTCGGTATACTGCTTCTCGACCTCCTCGTCGCTGGCCTCAAGGTTCTCCTCCTTGATGATGGCGTTGACGGCGAGATCCATGCGGACCTGACGCAGAGCGGGCTCCTTGCCGTCCTCCATGAACTTCTTCTCGTCCATGCCGGTCATCTTGCAGTACTGGTCATAGGGGATGCCCTGAGCCTGCAGGCGCTGCTTGAACTCCTCGAGGAAGCGCTGGCACTGCTCGTCGATCATCGCGTCGGGGATGTCGCACTCGATGTTCTCGGCGACCTTCTCCATCAGGCTGCTCTCGACCGTGTACTTCGCGGCCTGCTCGCGCTGCTCGGTGATCTCGCGCTTGATGCTGTCCTTGAGCTCCTTGAGCGTGTCATACTCGGAAACGTCCTTGGCGAAATCGTCGTCGAGCTTGGGCAGCTCCTTGCACTTGATCTCCTTGGCCTTGACGTGGAACACGACCTTCTTGCCGGCGAGGTCCGCGTGGTAATCCTCGGGGAAGGTGATGTCGAGATCCTTTTCGTCGCCGGCCTTCATGCCGATGACCTGATCCTCAAAGCCGGGAACGAAGCTGCCGGAGCCGAGCTCGAGCTCGTAGTTCTCGCCCTTGCCGCCCTCGAAGGCGGTGCCGTTGTCAAAGCCCTCGAAGTCGATGACGGCGATGTCGCCCTTCTTGGCCTTGCGGTCCACGGAGACGAGGCGGGCGTTGCGCTCGGCCATCTCGTTCAGGCGCTCCTTGACGTCGTCGGCGCTGACCTTGACCTCTTCCTTCTCGGCGGTCAGGCCCTTGTACTCGCCGAGCTTGACCTCGGGATACACGGCGACGGTCGCCTTGAAGGTGAAGCCGTTCTCGTCGATCTTGTCATCGACGATCTCGATCTCGGGATAGCCCACAACGTTCAGACCGCTGGAGCCGACAGCCTGCGTATATGCCTCGGGCAGAGCGATATCAACGGCATCGCTGTAGAAAACGCCCGCGCCGTAGAGCTTTTCGATCATCTTGCGGGGGGCCTTGCCGGGGCGGAAGCCGGGAATGCTGAGCTTATTGCGGGCCTTGGCGTAGGCCTTGGCGACGGCGGCTTCAAACTCCTCCGCGCCGACCTCGACGGTCACCGCGACTCTGCTCTTTTCCAGCTTTTCAACATTTTTGACAGTCATGATTTCTTTTTCCTCCGTATTAACATCATAAGAATGATAATGATGCTTTTGCAAAGTGGTATTATACCATACGTTCCCGTAGATTTCCACCCTTTTTTGCATCAATTTTTGTCCTAATCGTAAATTTTCACCGGCTGAAAGGCGACATAATCCGCCGCAATCAGCGCGTAATCGGTTTTCCCGCGCCGGCCCTCGAACGCGCGCCGATGCGTGTAGCCGTGCAGGTGGCCGTAATAGCAGCGCTCCACCTCGTACTTGTCGAGCAGCGCCAGCATCTCCGGGCACTGGTAGCCCTGATAGATGGGCGGATAGTGCAGAAAGCAGCAGATCGGCCTGCCCTCCGCCGCCTTGAGCGACGCTTCGAGCCGCAGCGCCTCGCGCGCGAGCATCTTGCCCGTGTGGGTGCCGGCGGCGTCCTCCTCGTAAAACCAGCCGCGCGTGCCGCAGATGGCGTGATCGCCGTAGAAAAAGGCGTTGTTGTAGAGGATATCGAGCGTCGTGATCTCATGCTCGGCGAAGAATTTTTCCATCTTCGACGCCGTGCCCCACCAGTAGTCGTGGTTGCCCTTTAAAAGGAGCTTTTTTCCCGGCAGCGCGTCGATGAACTGAAAATCGGGCAGCGACTGCTCAAGCGACATGCCCCACGAGATGTCGCCCGCGATGACGGTCACGTCATCGTCGTGCAGCCTCGAAAAATTCTCCTGAATGTGCTCTACGTAGTTCGCCCACTTGGGGCCGAACACGTCCATCGGCTTATTCGTGCCGAGCGATAAATGCAGGTCGCCGATCGCATAAAGCGCCATCGCCGTCCTCCCTTCTGTTCGAAAATCAGAATGCGTCCTCGATGTATTCGACGCGCGTGCCCTTTTCGCTGTGGTGCGCGTCGGTGTAGACCTCCGCGACGTCGAAGCGGGCGGGCACGTCCGCTTTGAGCCTGCTCAAGTAGAGCGACGCGGCGGCGCGCAGCTTCTTCTGCTTGCCCGCCGTGACGAATTCGCGCGGCATGCCGTACTGCAAATTGGAGCGCAGCTTGACCTCGACGAACAGCAGCACGCCGTCCTGCTCGGCGATGAGGTCGATCTCGCCGAAGCGGCAGCGCCAGTTCGTTTCAAGGATCCTGCAGCCGCGCGTCTTTAAGTACTCCGCCGCCAGCGCCTCACCCCAGCCGCCGGTCTCCTTTGTGCTCATCGCCGCGCCTCCCACTTTTTGAGAAACGTCTTGCGGTGCACGGGGCTTGGACCGTATCGGTCGAGCATCTCATAGTGGAGCTTTGTGCCGTAGCCCTTGTGCTTTGCAAACTGATACTCGGGGTACATGGGGTCGAGCACCTCGACGACGTAATGGTCACGGCTGACCTTGGCGAGCACGCTCGCCGCGGCGATGGAAAGGCTCGCGCCGTCCCCGCCGACGATCGTGCGGTGCGGCGTTGTGATGCGCGCCGACGCGCCGCGGTCGCGGTTGCCGTCGATCAGCGCAAAATCCGCCGGGAGCTCCAGCGCGTCGATGGCGAGCTGCATGGCCTTCATGCGCGCGCTCAAAATGTCCGTCGCGTCGATCTCCTGCGCGTCAACGGACGCGACGGCATAGGCCGCCGCCCTTTCGCAGATAATGGGAAACAGCGCTTCGCGCTTTTTCTCCGTCAGCTTTTTGGAATCGTCCAGCCCTTCGATCACGCAGTCCTCCGGCAGGATGACGGCGGCAGCATACACCGGGCCCATCAGCGGACCCGCGCCCGCCTCGTCTACGCCGCAGACGGCGGCGAAGCCCGCCGCGCGCGCTTCGTCCTCGTAGTGCAGATCGACGCTCATGCGCGCTCCTCCGGCGGCGCTTCGAGGGTAAAGCGTCCGAGCTTGCCGCCGCGGAACTCGTCGAGCAGGATGCGGCTCATGCGCTCGGTATCCACCTCGCCGCCCGAGATGAGAAAGCCGCGCTTACGCCCCGCCTTTTCCAGCAGCGCGTAGCCGTCGTCCTCCGCAGAGACGGTGAGCTTGTAGCGCTCCTCGATGGCTTTGGGATAGCTTTTGCCGAGGTAGTCCATCAGGCGCATGGCAAGCTCCTCAATGTCCACCACCTCGTCGCGGATGGCGCCGGTGAAGGCAAGGCGGATGCCGACGGCGCTGTCCTCAAATTTCGGCCACAGGATGCCCGGCGTGTCAAGCAGCTCGAGCGTCTTGTCCACCGGCACCCACTGCTTCGTGCGGGTCACGCCGGGGCGGTCCTCCGCCTTGGCGCTCCTGCGGCCGGAGACCTTGTTGATAAACGTCGATTTGCCGACGTTCGGAATGCCGAGCACCATCACGCGCAGAACGCGCCCGACCTGGCCCTTGGCTTCATAGGATGCGATCTTGTCGCGCAGAAGCGTGCGCACGGCGGCGGAGAACTGCTTCACGCCGCCGCCCTGCTTAGCGTCCGTTTCGATGACGGCATAGCCGAGCGAGCGGAAATACGCCGCCCATTTTTTCGTCATCTCAGGGTCCGCCTGATCGACGCGGTTCAGAACGACCAGACGCGGCTTGCCCGCCGTCAGCTCGTCCACGTCGGGGTTGCGGCTGCTCATGGGGATACGCGCGTCCAGAATCTCGCACACGGCGTCCACATTGCCGATTTCCGCTGAGATCATGCGGCGGGTCTTGGTCATATGACCGGGAAACCAGCTCAAACTTTCCAGCTGCATGGCGTTCTCCTTTACTTCAAAAGGCCGATGCGGCCAAAGTCGCGCTGCTCGGTCAGATAGTCCCTGCCCGGGAAGAGCAGGAAGACCGCCTTGCCGATCAGCAGCCGCTTATCCACCGTGCCGAGCGTGGAATCGCGGCTGTCGTTGGAGTGGTTGCGGTTGTCGCCGAGCAGGAACACCTCGCCCTCCGGCACGGTGAGCGGGAACTGCGTCCCCTCCTCGCGGTAGGTGAGGTCGTTGATGTAATCCTCCTCGAGCATTTCTCCGTCCACATAGACGCGGCCGAGGTTGAAGTCGATGTCCACCGTCTGCCCTTCGGTCGCGATGACGCGCTTGACGATAGGATTTTCGTCGAAGCTCTCCTTGCGGGCGATGACGATATCACCCGTCTGATAGTCGCCGCAGAGCAGCGAATTCACAATGAGCAGCCGGTCCCCGTCCTGAAGCGTCGGGATCATCGAGGGGCCGGAAACGCCCATCATGCGCAGGGCAAAGGTAAAGACCAGCGTGACGGCCAGAAGCGCCGAAACGAGGGACGAGACCGTCTCGTACACGTCGCGTCCGGGGATCTTTTCCACGATCTCCTCGCTGCTTTCTTCGCTGATATCCAGTTTCTGATCAAATTCGTCCATGGTGTATCTCTCCCTGAAATGGCGAAAGCGCCTGATTCTCTAATCTAAATATTTTATCACGAATTTTCCAAAAGGCAACAAAAAAAGCGCGGCGAAGCGCCACGCTTTTTTGTTCTCAAAGAATCTGTCTTACAGCTTCTCGCGGATCTTGGCAGCCTTACCGACGCGGCCGCGCAGGTAATACAGCTTGGCGCGGCGGACATAACCGCTGCGCACGGTCTCGACCTTCTCGATGAGGGGGGAGTGAATGGGGAACACCTTCTCCACGCCGACGCCGTAGGCGAGACGGCGGACGGTGAAGGTCTCCTCGAGACCGCCGTGCTTCTTCGCGATGACGATGCCCTCAAAGACCTGGATACGCTCGCGGGAGCCTTCCTTGATCTTCACGTGAACGCGGACGGTATCGCCGACGTTGATGACGGGCATTTCCTTCTTCAGCTGCTGGGATTCGAGCTCTTTGATGAGATCCATGGATATTTTCCTCCTATTTATAGGCGTTCTTGACCGCTTTTCTGTGGCGCATCCGGGACTGTTTCACCCGCGCACGGCAGAGGACCGCCCTTTTCAAGCTATGGTAGCATATCATACAAGGAAGTGAAATGCAAGCATTTTTTGCAAAAACGCGCGGTCCTTTAGCGAAAAACGTTCATTTCCGCGTCGTAGACCTCCTTGCGGCGCACGCGGACAAAGTCCGGCGCAAGCTCCGGCAGGTGCCGCGCGACCGCCGCGCCGATGAGCGCGGGGTTGAGGCCGGGGTCCTGCGCGGCGACGACGGCGTCGCCGGCGATCATGCCCTCGCACTGCTTGAGCGTGAGCGAGCGGATGAGCGGCGCGATGTTGAGTTCGGTCATGCCCTTGTGCTTCGTGCGCTTTTCAACGAGCACCTCTTGACGCGCAAAGAGCTCGCGGATGCGCTCCGCCGCCCCCTCGGGCACGCCGTTGTCGTACTCCATCTCGAGCCGCGCGCGAAGATAGGTCATCTCGCGCACGGGGCGCGTGACGGCATAGCAGTCCAGCACGCGAAGGCCCGCGGGCATGCCGGTGTTGAGCGCCTCGGCCACCCCCTCGCCGGTGCTGTCCTCCACGCTTTCAAAGTCGAGGATCTCGCAATCACTCGACTGGCCCACGGGCAGCGGCAGCACAATGGAGAGAATCGGGTGCGGATGGAAGCCGTTGGAATGCTTGATGGACAGTCCCGCGCGCGGGAACACGCGCTGGAAGGTGCGCATCACGTCGAGATGCGAAATGTAGGAGGCCTGATGCTCCTTGACGAAAATCAGTCTCAGCTTAGACATTGCATTTTCCTCCTACCAGGCAGTTCGCGCCGCAGGCGTTGCAGTGGGTGCGGCAGTCCGGCGTCGTAACGCCTTCAAAGGCGAGCGCGTGCTCGCGCTTGAAATACGCCGGGGAAACGCCCGTTGCAACTGCGCTCCACGGCAGGATCTCATCCTCGCTGCGGCGGCGGTTGGCGTAAAAGTGCGGGTCGAGGCCGCACTCTTCAAAGGCCTCCATCCAGCGGTCGAGACTGAAGTAATCCTCCCAGGCGCTGAGCGTTTCGCCCTTGCGCCAGGCGGTCTCGATCACCTTGCAGAGCCGCCGGTCGCCGCAGGAGATGACCGCTTCCATAAAGCTCGTGGGCGAGGGGTGCCAGTTATAGTGGATGGCCTTGGAGCGGATGGCCCCGCGCAGGAGCTTGACGCGGCGCTCGTACTCCTCGATCGGGATCTGCGGCTCCCACTGGAAGGCCGTGTGGGGCTTTGGCACGAACCACGAGGTCGAGACCGTGATGCGCACGCCGCGCGAGCGGTTGGGCGTACAGTCGCGCCAGACCTGCCAGACGTCGTCCGCGATCTTGGCGATGCCGAGCACATCCTCGTCCGTCTCGGTCGGAAGGCCGAGCATGAAGTAGAGCTTGACGGCGCTGTAGCCGCCCGAAAACGCGCGGCGGCAGGATTCGAGCAGGTCCTCCTCGGTGAGGTTTTTGTTGATCGCGTCGCGCAGGCGCTGCGTGCCGGCCTCTGGCGCGAAGGTAAGGCCCGTCTTGCGTCCCTTCTGCAGCCGCTCCATCAGCGCCATGGAGAAGTTGTCCGCGCGCAGCGACGGCAGCGCGAGGTTCACGTGCCGCCTGGCGCAGAATTCCTCCAGATCGTCGCACAGCTCCACAAGCGCCGGATAGTCGGAGGTCGAAAGCGAGGAAAGCGTCACATCCTGATAGCCGGAATCCTCGACGGCTTCGACCGCGTAGCGGTGCAGGAGCTTTTCCGAGCGGCTGCGCACCGGGCGGTAGACATAACCCGCCTGACAGAACCGGCAGCCGCGGATGCAGCCGCGGAACAGCTCGAGTGAGACACGGTCCTGTACGATCTCGGTCGAGGGGACGATGGTTTTGGTCGGATAGTAGGCCTCGTCCATGTTCTGCACGACGCGTTTGAGGACCGTTTTGGGCGCGCCCTCTTTGGGCGTGATGAACTTCACCGTGCCGTCGTCGTTGTAGTCAACGTCGTAAAGGCTCGGCACATAGATGCCGCGCAGCCGCGCCGCCCGCATGAGAAATTCGTGCTTGCTCCAGCCCTCGCGCCGCGCCCTGCGGTGCAGCTCGATGAGCTCGACGTTCATCTCCTCGCCCTCGCCGATCACGGCAAGGTCCAGAAAGTCCGCGATGGGCTCGCAGTTATACATGGCCGTGCCGCCCGCGATGACGAGCGGCGTGAGCTCCGCGCGCTCGGACGAATGCAGCGGGACGCCCGCAAGGTCGAGCATGTTGAGAATGGCGGGGAACGCCATCTCATAGCCGACGGAAAAAGCAATGATGTCAAATTCGCTGAGCGGGTCGAAGGATTCGAGCGCGTAGAGCGGGATGTGCGCCTTGCGCATCTCCTCCTCCATGTCGCCCCAGGGGGCGTAGCAGCGCTCGCACCACACGCCCTCCATGTTGTTCATCACGCCGTAGAGGATACGCATGCCGAGGTTTGACATGCCGATCTCGTAGGTATCGGGAAAGCAGAAGGCGATGCGCGTATCGACCTTGCTCTTGTCCTTCATGATGGCGTTGAATTCCCCGCCGACGTAGCGCGCGGGCTTCTGCACGCGCGGCAGGATGCGTTCCAGTCTCTTATCCACAAAAAATCTCCCTTGAAAAAGAAAAAGTAAGACAGCTCAAAATGGGCATAGAAAACCATTTTGAGCTATCTTACACTCTTCCTGCGTTTTTCGCAAGCCCCGATCGCCGCACCGCGCCGAAAAGCAGCGCAAGGGACGCGAGCAGGAAGAGCGTGCCCCCGCCCGTCTCCGCCGTGACGTACACCCCCGCGCCCGCGAGCGCCGACGAGCAGACAAGTCCCGTGACCGCAGCGATCCTCTCGCCCGCAAGCGGGCCGAGGAAGAACGCCGCAATGAGATACAGCGCCCGCGCGCCGTCGAGCGGCGGGATGGGCAGCAGGTTGAACGCCGCGAGCAGGATGTGCGCGCCCGCAAGCACGAAGCCCTCCACCCATGAAAGGCGCAGCGCCAGAAGCGCCGTCAGCACGCCGCAGAAAATATTCATGCCGCAGCCCGCGAGCGTGACGATCAGCTCCCGCCCGTAGGAGAGCCTGCGCGCCCCGCGCGCATACAGCACCGCGCCGAGCGCCGAGAGCCGCAGCCCCTCGACCGGCACACGGTAAGCCCGCAGCGCAAGCAGGTGCCCACACTCGTGCAGCGCCGCGGCCAACAGCACAGATACGACGATCTCCGCCGGGCTGATGACCGCCGCGAGCAGCACCAGCAGGAAAAAGCTCCACGAGGCGTGCACGCCCCGCTCAGGAAACAACATAGTAGATGGGATTCAGATACTCCCCGCCGTCGTGCACCTCAAAGTGCAGATGCGGCCCCGTCGCGTTGCCGGTGGAGCCGACGTGCGCAAGCTCATCGCCCTTTCGGACGCTCTGCCCCGCGCTCACCGTGACGGCGCTGCAATGGGCGTAAAGCGTCGAAAAGCCGCTCTCGTGGTTGACGGTCACATACTTCCCGAGCAGATTGCTCTCCCCCACCGTGCCGACGGTACCGTCGGCAAAGCAGGCAACGCTCGCCCCCTCCTCGCCCGCGATGTCCACGCCGTAGTGGAAGCACTCCTCGCCGCTGTTCGGGTCCTCGCGCCAGCCGAAGGGCGAGGTCAGCGTTCCGGAGAGCGGACAGGCGTAGGCAAAGCCCAAAATGCGCTGCTCGCCGACGGCGAGCGCGGGCAGCTCGCGCGCATCGGCCATCTCCGGCGCGTCCTGCTCCGGCACGGTGACGCCGATGAGCTCGCCCGAGACCTCCTGCGCCCTTTTCTCCCCGCCGAAGACCGCAATGCAGGCCTCCGACAGCGAATCGCCCCAGGTCTGCTCGCCGGACGCGGCGCGGCCCACGGCGGAAAAGGCCGAGACGAAGTCCGCGTCGCGCACGAGCCACTGCCCCAGCGTGCCGCGCAGCGAGCTTAAATGGTCCGGCATGATGAGCTTGAGCCCTACGAGCGCGACGAACAGCGCCCCGCAGACGATGACCTGCACGACCATGCGCGGCGTCCGGTCCGTCCCGCCGCGCGGCGTTCGCCGCGTCCCCGGCGCGGTGCGCCTGCCGCCGCACGGCATCGCGCGCCGTCTTCTTCCCTGCTTCATGCTGTCCACGCTCCTTCGCTTTTTTGCTGCCATAGCCTATGTGGACGAGGGCAGAAAAATACCTCCGCCCTGCGGCGGAGGTATTCCGGTCACATATGTTACTGTTCCATGCGGTAGGCGGCGTAGACGCTGCGGCGCGTAAAGTCAGATACCTTGTCGAACATTGCCTCCGGCAGGTTTGCAACAGGTTCCTCCGCCTTCGCGTTCGCGGCGGTCAGGCCCTGCTCGCGGCAGTAGGACAGCGCGCCGTCGTAGGGCCCGGCCTTGCCGGTCCTGCGCAGCTGGGCGACGCGGCGGGCGATGGCCTCGTCTCTCGGCGCGAGCAGCATCGCAAGCTCGCCGACGGTCATCTTGTCGTCAAGGCGCAGGCGGTTGTCCGTGAAGGCAACGGCGCGCGTTTTGGCGAGGGCCGCGAGCTTTTCAAAGAGCGGATCATCCCGCCCAACGTCCGTAAACGGGCTCTCCTCCATCAGCTCGCCCACGCTCACGACGCGATAGCCGTACTCCTTCAGCAGTGCAAGCTGCCGGCCGAGCGCGAAGGCCACCGGCGTGCGCTTGGCCATGTTGTAGCCGTCCTTCTGGAAGATGATCTGCCCGCAGAAGAAGTTCGGGTCCTTCTCAAGCGCCCTGCGCATCGGCTCGATCATCGCGTTGATCTCGGCCTCAAGCGCCTGCTCGGGGTCCTCGTGCGTGGAAGGCAGCCAGCCCGCGCCGTCGAACGACGCGGCCATGTACTGATAACCCATGCGGTCGTAAACGTCGTAGCTCGTAAAGCCGCCCGCCATCTTGTCCACGTAATGCGGCGGACGCGCAAGCGTGAGCGCATAGCCGTAGCGCTCCTTCATCAGCGTATCCAGGCGCGTCAGGTCGGCGACCGCCGCGTCGAAGCCCGGCAGATACTCGCGCGCGCCATAGACAAACGGCTTTTTGCCAAAGATGATGTGGCGGTAGCCGTGGTTCGTGATCTGGTGCCCCTCGTCGAGCATGCGGCGGATCAGGCGGTCGTTGTGCGCAGCGCCCCCCTTGTCGTCGCAGTGGATGTCCGGGTAGTGGTCGAACTTCACGCCGCCCCAGGCCGCGCTGCCGAGCTTGCCCGCCTCGTCGGGATAGTTCTCGCTCGTGTCGCCGATCACGTCGAAGCTGCCCTTCGCGCCGTACTGCGCGAGCGTGTCGAGCAGCACGTCCGTCAGCGTTTTGCCGCCGAAGCGGTCGGGCGAAGCAGGCAGGCCCATCGGGCCGTCGTCAAACGTCATGGCACAGATGCGCTTGTCCGTTTTCACGCGCTCGATGCGGCGCGTGTAGCCGACATAGTGCTTCTCCGCGGGCGTGATGAGCTTTTTGACGATCTTCTTTCCCTTTTTACCGATCTTGACCAGCAATGACATGCCATCCATCCTCCTTGGTGATGATATCCTGCAAGGCGCATTTCACTGTAAAGAGCATCCCCTTTACTTTGCTTTTTGCGCCTGCGCTTGTCTTTTCCCGTTTCGTTTTCTGGCTGCGCGCCACGCACATTGCGCGTCCGCGCTTTCCCTCGAGCCGCCTTGCGCCCTGCATGAGCGCCGCGCGGACGGCGGGCAGCGTCAGCTCCGGCACGTCGAGCACCGTCACGCCGCCGCCGACCTCCTCGGGCACGTGCGCGTCGCTGCCGGCGGTGATGGGCTTGCCCCACTTTTTCGCCAGCGCGAGCGCCATGGCGTTCGCGCCGCGGTTCTTGCGGTCGGCACGGCTGTTGAAGGCCTCGATCCCGTCGAGCCGGTTCAGCACATCGTCGAGCCGGTGGGCGTCTGTGCTGTGCTCGAAGGGGTGTGCCATCACGGCAAGGCCGCCCTGCGCGTGGATCGCGTCCAGCGCTTCGTCAAAGCGCTTCGTTTCGATCGCTTCGGTCACAAACAGGCCCAGCAGGTGCCCGCGCTCGGTCGAGACCTCCGTCGCGGGGATCAGCAGAAAATTGTCGTACTGCGGCACGCGGTCCAGCACGCGGTCGTGGTCGCAGACCGCCGCGCCGTTCAGCCCGCGCGCACGGGCGAGCGCGACGATCTCGTCAAGGCTCATGCAGCCGTCGAACGACCGCTCGGAATGAATGTGCAGATCCAATCGGACTTCCATGGTCCCGTTCTCTCTCCTCTCAGCGTTCAAAAAGGCTCTTTTTCAGATACGCGCGCATGACGGCGTTGTCACCCTTCGCGCGCAGCGCTTCCTTCGCGGTGAAGAAATCGCCAAGACCGCGCAGCCCCTCTTTGATGCGCCCGGCCTTCAGATAGCTGAGCGCGGCGAGCGTATCGTTGAGCAGAAAGCGCATCTTCACGCCCGTTTCATAATCCTGCGGCTCATATTCGACCGTCTCCCCCGCCGCGGCGCGCGCATAGTGCGCGACGATAGGGCTTTTCGCCGCCTCGGTCATCGGAAAGCTGCCCCACACGCGGGGGTTGACCTCCAAAATGCAGTCGCCCTTGAATTCTACCATGGCAAGGCCTGTAAAGCGAAAGGACTTGAGCAGTGCATAAGCCTGAGCGACCATGCTTTCGTCATAAAAGCTCTCGCAGCAGGTGGACGGACCGCCCGTGATGGGGTACTCGCGCACGCGGCGGTGGCACAGCGCGCCCAAAAGCTCGCTCTCCCGCCCCAAAAGCAGGCTCACGCCCGCACCCGCGCCCGTGACCTTCTGCTGCACGATGGGGCTGGGGTCATAGCGCCGCATTTTTTTCATGATCGCGTCGAACTCCGTCCGGTCATTCGCGACGGCATAGCGGTCGGCGGCCTTGAGGCCGAACTTCTCGCCGCAGTGCGGCTTGACGACGACGGGATACTGCTCCGGCGCGCCGTCATACTCGCGCGGCACGGGAATGCCGAGCGACAGCGCGCGCCCGTGCACCGTCTCCTTGTCGTTGAGCGCATCGAGCGTCTCCTTCGGCGCGATGAGAAAATCCGCCAGCGCGGCGAATTCCTCCCGCCGCGCGGCAGCGGTGTTGAGCGTCACCGCGCCGACGCAGAACAGCACCGGATGGTCATATTCCCGGAGCACGTCCAGAAGCTTGTCGCCGTAGCCCGCGTCCGCGCAGCCGCCGTCGATCCAGCGGAAGGCGCCGCAGGATTTCGACACCGACACCGCGGGCGCGCTCTTCACGTCGCTTCGCGTCTGCGTCACCACCACGCGGTAGCCCGCGCGGTGCAGCGCGCGCACCGCCGCGATCGAAGAGCGGTATTTTGCGTCCGTCACAAGCGCTGTTTTCATCTCTCTCACCGTCGTTTCCTTGTTTTTATCCGCCTGCCATGATACCAAATCCCCCCGCAAAATGCAAGCGTTCCCTCGCGTCATTGTAATATCGGTGTTGAATTTTTCTTATCGAAAAAATCAATAGTTTTCCTTGCTTTTCAAGGCGGGCTGTGCTATTGTTTTAATATGATGTTTTTTGCCGTTTCGGCACTCTGGAAAGGCGGTCGCGTCTCATGAATGATATCAGTCTCAAGCAGCTCGAGGTCTTTGTCGCCGTGGTGGAGCACGGCGGATTTACCCGCGCCGCGGAGGAGCTTTTCTTCAATCAGTCCACCATCAGCGCACACATCAGTCTTTTGGAGCAGGCGCTGGGCAAGGAGCTGTTTGTGCGCAGCAACCGCCGCCACGTCCGCCTGACTGCGGACGGCGAGCAGGTCTACCCCATCGCCAAGCGCATTCTCGGCGACTGCGACACGCTGCGCACGCTCTTCGCCGCGGAAAAGGCGGGGCAGACGCTTTCGCTCGGCGCGTCCACCGTGCCGGGGCAGTATCTGCTGCCGGACTATCTCGCCGCCTTCCTCAAAAAAGAGAAGGACTTCCGCTATTCCCTGCGCCGGGGCGACAGCGCCCAGGTGCACCAGATGCTCAAGGACGGCGAGATCTCGCTCGGCTTCGTCGGCGCGATCAGTGAGCCGCACATCGTTGATTACTTCCCTCTGGCGGAGGACAAGCTGGTGCTCGTCACGCCGAATACCGCGCACTACCGCCAGCTCAAGGAAAGCGGCAGCTACGGCCGCGACCTGCTCTCCTACCCGATCGTCACGCGCGAGGAGGGCTCGGGCACGGACCGCAGCGTGCAGAACTATATCCGGAGCCTCGGCCTTTCCCCTGACTCGCTCAACGTCGTGGCCCGCGTGGACGATCCCGAGGCCATCAAGCGCATGGTCATCAGCGGTGTGGGCATTTCGATCCTCTCGACGCTCGCCGTGGAGCAGGAGGTTGAAAACGGCACGCTGCTCGCATTTGAAATGGACCACAACGCGCTCAAGCGCGACATCTATCTCATCACGCTGCGCGGGTGCAGCTTCACGCGCACAGAGCAGAAGTTCATCGACTTTTTGAAAAGCTGCAAGCGCAAGAGAAAGCACGACGCGGCGCTGTGATTCCTCCAAAATATGACAAAAAAGCCTGGCTCTTCCGAGTCAGGCTTTTTTTCTTTTGTGCTTTACTTTTTCAAAAAGCCGAACAGGCCGCGCTTTTCGTAGGGCTTGGCGCTGACGGATACAAAGTCATAGCCGGTCTTGCCGATGACCTCGCGCAGCTTCCGCTCATCGAGCGGCTGCTCGCTGATGATGTCCGCCTCGCCCTTGCTGTGTGAAGCGGAGACCTTCTTGACGGCAAAGGCATTGCGGATGGCGTCGCTGATGTGCGATTCGCACATGCCGCACATCATACCGTCGATCTTTACGATGGTTTCAATCATTTGAATGATCTCCTTTCATGCGCTTCAGGAGACGCGGGTGGATAGGTCCCGCGTCTCCTGTCACTATTTATTGCTGCTTACTGTGGCACCCGCCGTGCATGGCGCAGTGCGCACAGTTACAGCCACAGGAGTTTCTTCCCCTCTTTCTCTGCCGGATAAGATAGGTGGAGATAGCAATGATTATGGCAAGCAGGATAGCAGAGGCGATGATCGTTGACAGGTTTGCGGTCACCCAATTCAACATGGAAATTCACTCCTTTCGGGAAGGTATCTGTGTCAGGGAATTACTTGCTGCTCAGCTTGGTGGCTTCCTTGTAGGGCTTGAAGAGCATGTAGATGATCAGGGCGAGCGCCGCGATGGCAGCGATCAGGCCGACGACGTTCAGGCCGCCGGTGAGGGCGTTGCCGAACTGGTTGATCATCAGGGCGACGAGGTAAGCAAAGCCGCACTGATAGCCGATGGCGAACCAGGTCCACTTCGCGTTGTTCATCTCACGCTTGATCGCGCCGATGGCAGCGAAGCACGGAGCGCACAGCAGGTTGAACACGAGGAAGGAGTAGCCGGTGATGCCGGTGAAGGCCGCCGCGATGTTCTGGTACACGGTCATATCGCCGCCGCCGTAGAGGATGCCGAGCGTACCGACGATGTTCTCCTTGGCGACAAGGCCGGTGATGGAGGCGACGGTCGCCTGCCAGTTGCCCCAGCCGAGCGGGATGAAGATCCAGGCGATCAGGTTGCCGATCTTGGCAAGGATGGAGGAGTCGATCTGATCCTCAGTGAGCATCTGGAACGTGCCGTCCACCCAGCCGAAGTACGTGGTGAACCAGACGAAGATGGTGGAAAGCAGGATGATGGTACCGGCCTTCTTGATGAACGACCAGCCGCGCTCCCACATGGAACGGAGCACGTTGCCGAGGGTCGGCCAGTGGTAGGCGGGCAACTCCATAACGAAGGGAGCAGGATCGCCGGAGAACATCCTGGTCTTCTTGAGCATGATGCCGGAGATGATGATGGCGGCCATGCCGATGAAGTAAGCGGAGGTGGAGACAATGGCGCTGCCGCCGAAGAGCGCGCCGGCGATCATCGCGATGAACGGCACCTTCGCGCCGCAGGGGATGAACGTGGTGGTCATGATCGTCATGCGGCGGTCACGCTCGTTCTCGATGGTACGGGAGGCCATGATGCCCGGAACGCCGCAGCCGACGCCGACGAGCATCGGGATGAAGGACTTGCCGGAAAGGCCGAACTTGCGGAAGATACGGTCCAGAACGAAGGCGATACGGGCCATATAGCCGCAGGCCTCGAGGAAGGCGAGCATCAGGAACAGAACGAGCATCTGCGGCACGAAGCCGAGCACCGCGCCGACACCGGCGACGATACCGTCAAGGATCAGGCCGTTGAGCCAGTCCGCCGTACCGGCAGCGTCAAGCGCATCGCCGATCAGAACGGGCACGCCGGGGACCCACACGCCGTAGTCGGCCGGGTCGGGCTCGTCAAAGCCGTTCTCTTCGAAGTAGCTGACGGCGTCCACATAGGTCATGCCGACGGTGGAATCCTCATCGGCGTCCTCGGGGATGGCGTCATAGTAAGCGGTCATCTCGTTGATGGCGAGGGTCTCTTCATCCTCGACATCGACGGTGGCGGTGTCGGAGGTGGGCTGATAGGCCTTGAGCTCCTCGAGCGCCGCATCGGCGTCGAAGCTCTCATCCTCCATGTCGAGACCGACGAACGCGTCGGCAGCCTCGGTCGCGGCGGTGTAATCGTCGCTCGCCTCGCCGTAGGCGGCGGAGCCGATGCCCAGCAGGTGCCAGCCGTCGCCGAACAGGCCGTCGTTCGCCCAGTCGGTCGCGGGCGCGCCGACGGCGACCATGGCGATGTAGTAAACAAGGAACATCACAGCCGCGAAGATGGGCAGGCCCAGCCAGCGGTTCGTCACGATCTTATCGATCTTATCGGAGGCAGACAGCTCGCCGGCCTTTTTCTTCTTGTAGCAGCCCTTAATGAGCTGGGCGATGTATACGTAGCGCTCGTTGGTGATGATGCTCTCGGCATCGTCGTCGAGCTCGGTCTCGGCGGCCTTGATGTCCTCCTCGATGTGGTTCATCGTCTCCGTGGGGACCTTGAGCTGCTCGAGCACCTTATCGTCGCGCTCGAAGATCTTGATGGCGTACCAGCGCTGCTGCTCCTCGGGCATGTTGTGCACCGCCGCCTCCTCGATGTGGGCGATGGCGTGCTCAACAGGGCCGGAGAAGGTGTGCATCGGGATGGTCTTGGTGCCCTTGGCGGCGCGGACGGCAGCCTCGGCCGCGTCCATAACGCCGTCGCCCTTGAGCGCGGAGATCTCGATGATCTCGCAGCCGAGCTCGCGGGAGAGCTCCTTGACGTTGATCTGATCGCCGTTCTTGCGGACAACGTCCATCATGTTGATGGCGATGACCACGGGGATGCCGAGCTCGGTGAGCTGGGTGGTCAGATACAGGTTACGCTCGAGGTTCGTACCGTCGATGATGTTCAGGATGGCGTCGGGACGCTCGCCGATCAGATAGTTACGGGCGACGACCTCCTCAAGCGTGTAGGGGGACAGGGAATAGATACCGGGAAGGTCCATGATGACCACGTCATCGTGCTTTTTGAGCTTGCCTTCCTTCTTCTCCACGGTGACGCCGGGCCAGTTACCGACGAACTGGTTGGAACCGGTGAGCGCGTTAAAAAGCGTCGTCTTACCGCAGTTGGGGTTGCCCGCGAGGGCAATTTTGATCTGCTTTTCCATCTTCTTTTACTGCTCCTTTTTGTTAAGTGCCCTTAACTTCTATAGAAATCAATTACTCCACTTCGATCATTTCGGTATCCGCCTTGCGCAGCGACAGCTCGTAGCCGCGCACGGTGACCTCCATCGGGTCGCCCAGGGGAGCCACCTTGCGGACATAGACCTCAACGCCCTTGGTGATGCCCATATCCATGATGCGGCGCTTGACAGGGCCCTCGCCGTGGAGCTTGACGACCTTGGCCGTCTCGCCGATCTTGACTTCACGCAATGTTTTCATAATCTCTCTCCTTTTATGCTAAAAATATCAAATCATGATTCTGCGCGCCATCTCTTCGCTGATCGCGACGCGGGCTTCCTTGACCTTGACGATCACGTTCCCGCCCAGAGACGACACGATGCTCACCGTTCCTCCGGCGACGAAGCCCAGATCCTCCAGGTGCTTTTTGACCTCAGGGCTCCCGCCCACCTTCAGGATGGTATTCTCTTCTCCGGCATTTGCCAGTGTCAGCGGCATCATATTTCATATCCCTCCGCTTCTGTTAGCTCTATTTAACGTGCAGATGCCAAAACAGCCGGTTCCCAGCCGTTTTGGCGCTTTGCAGTTAGCTCCGTTTAACTTTCGCCCGTAAGTTTAATCGCTCTAACCCATTTTGTCAAGAGGTTTTGCAAACATTTTTTTAATGCTTGCTTTTTTAGTTAGAGCGTGTTAATCTGTAATTGACCTTTTACGATGAAGTTGGTGAAACCGCACATGAAAATTCAAAAAGCCTCCGAGGACTATCTTGAGTCCATGCTGATGATGAAAGAGCAGCATGGCTACATCCGCTCGGTGGACGTTGCCGACCACCTCGGCGTGACCAAGCCCAGCGTGACCTACGCGACCAAGCGCCTGCGCGAAAACGGCTACATCGAGATGGACCGCGACGGCCTCATCACGCTGACCGACCGCGGCATGGCCATCGCCGCCAAGATGCTCGACCGTCACCACACGCTCACAAAGTTCCTCATCGCCCTCGGCGTGGACGCCAGGACCGCCGAGGAGGACGCCTGCAAGATCGAACACGACATCAGCCAGCAGACCTATGAAGCGATCTGCGAGCATGCCATGAAAAATCTTTATAAAGGTTAATAAAACCGCCCCCGCGCTCTATCGCGGGGGCGGTTTTTTCGTTATTTTACATCCGACGCGTTCAAAAGCCTTTCGCGCTCGCACTGCGGCACGAGCGCGCCGCCCGTCGCCCAGACGATGTGGCAGGCGTTCTCCCCCGCCGCGCCGCCGAGGACCGCCGCCGCTTCCGCAAAGCGCGCAGGACCCATAAAGGCCGCGCAGGCCGAGGGCTCGGCAAAAAGGCCTTCCGTTTCCCGCAGCGCGCGCAGATACGGCACAAGGCGCTCGTCCGCGACTGTAACGCCGCCGGAGACAAGGTGCGCTGTCATCCTCGCCGCGAAGTCCGAGCAGCGGCTCACGGCAAGGCCGTCCGCCGCCGTGCGGCCAGTCAGGCCGATATCCTGCACGCAGATGCCGCTCCCCACGCCGCTTGAAAGTCCCAGCAGCATGCAGGGCGCCTCCGTCGGCTCGACGAAAAAGACTTGCACCGCGTCGCCGAACTCCTGCTTGAGTCCAAAGCAGATGCCGCCCGGCGCGCCGCCGACGCCGCATGGGATATACACGCAGAGCGGGTTCATCGCATCCACCGCGATCTCCTGCGCATCGAGCTGCGCTTTCAGCCGACGCGCGGCCACGGCGTAGCCGAGGAAGAGATCTCTTGAGTTCTCGTCATCGACAAAGTGGCTCATCGGGTCCTCCGCCGCGCGGGCGCGCCCCTCCGCCACGGCGTAGGAATAGTCCGCGCCGTACTCGAGGACCGTCACACCCTTTTCGCGCAGGAGATCCTTTTTCCACTGCTTCGCGTCCGCGCTCATGTGGACCGTGACCTGATAGCCGAGCGCCGCGCCCATGATGCCGATGCTCAGCCCCAGGTTGCCCGTAGAGCCGACATGCAGATGACGGCGCGAGAAAAACTCACGGAACGCGCGCGAGGCGAACACGCTGTAATCGTCGCGCCGCTCGATAAGCCCGTGCGCAAGCGCGAGATCCTCGGTATATTTGAGCACCTCATAGCAGCCGCCGCGCGCCTTGACGCTGCCGGCCACCGGCAAATCGCAGTCGCGCTTTAAAAAGAGCCGGCCCGTAATGCCCGCCTTCTGCCCGTTCAGCCACGCGCGCATGGCGGGGATCTCGGTGAGCGGAGATTCGATCAGGCCGCGGTTTTCCGCCGTCTCGGGAAATGCCTTCTTGATAAAGGGCGCAAAGCGCTCCATGCGCGCTTCGGCGTCGTCCACGTCCGCGCGCGTGAGCGGCAGAGTGGAAAGCGTCTGCTCCGCGCCGCACACGTCAGGGTTGAGCCAGACGCTCTCCCTGCGCTGCTGCATGGCAAGCACGAATTCCTTATTGTTCAGCATGATGGTTCGTCTCCTGTTCCTCGGTAATGTACTGCTGGGTGCCGCGGTAGATGCGCACGGTGCGCCCGCGGTAAAGCTCCATAATGGCCGCGGCAAGCAGCGCGGGGTCATGGCGGGCATAGCCGCCCGAGGCCGACAGCAGCGGATACTCGGCAAGCGCTACGCCAAGGCGCGCGATGCGCTCCTTGTCCACGCGCAGAAGCTCCGCGTCCTCCGCGCCGTAGCGCGCGGCCAGCTCCGGCGGGATGGGCGCGTTGTTGGCAAGGCAGAGGTCGATGAGCCCCTCGTGCCCGTGGCGCAGCAGGGCCTCGATATGGTCGGCGGCGGTGTAGCCCTCGGTCTCGCCGTCCTGCGTCATGATGTTGCAGATGTAAAATGTCTGCGCGCGGGAGGCGCGGATCGCGTCGGCCACGCCGTCCACCAGAAGGTTCGGGATGACGCTCGTATACAGGCTGCCGGGGCCGAGCAGGATGAGGTCCGCTTCCTCAATGGCGCGCAGCGCGTCGGGCAGGGCCTTGGGGTGCTCGGGCAGGAGCGAAACGTGGTGGATGCGGCAGTCCTGCCGCTTTTTCGCGCTGAAGATGCACGACTCGCCCACGACGCGCGCGCCGTTTTCAAACACAGCCTCGAGCTGCACGTCCGCGTTCGTCACCGGCAGCACCCGGCCAGAAATGGCCAGCACCTGCCCCATCATGGCGACAGCCTCTTCAAAGCTGTCTGCCATACCGTTGAGCGCGGCGAGCAGAAGATTTCCGAACGACTGTCCGCGCAGCTGGCCCTCCGGGAAGCGGTAGTCGAGCAGCTTTTCCATCACAGGCTCGGTGTTGGCGAGCGCCTGCATGCACTGCCGCACGTCCCCCGGCGGCAGGATGCCCATATCGCGGCGCAGCACGCCGCTGCCGCCGCCGTCGTCCGCGACGGTGACGACCGCCGTCAGCCGGTCTGTATATTTTTTCAGTCCGCGCAGCATCGTGGAAAGGCCCGTTCCGCCGCCGACGGCGACGATCTTCGGCCCGCCCGAGACGCGTGGGGAGGATAAAAGGTCGTATATCACAGGGAATTTCCCCTTTAAATCTGATTTTCACCGGGCACAGGTCCCGGCTGCAAATGGTTCTTGTAGTATATCAGCCTTTCGTGTAAAATGGAAGAGGCAAGCATAACAACTTTTTTCATTTTTTTGGAGGAAGATGACAATGTTATACAAGAAGTTTCAGGATATCGAGCTTTCCGCGCTGGGGCTCGGGTGCATGCGTTTCCCCGTTCTGGACGGTGACGACGGCCGGATCGACGAGGAAAAGGCCGGCGAGATCGTGCGTTGCGCAATGGAAAACGGCGTGAACTATTACGACACCGCCTGGCCCTATCACAACGGCCAGTCTGAGCCGGTGATGGGCCGCATTCTGAGTAAATACCCGCGCGAAGCGTACTATCTTGCCAGCAAGTTCCCCGGCTATCTCACAGAGAATTTTCCCAAGGCCGAGGATATCTTCACCGCTCAGCTCAAGCGCTGTCAGGTCGATCACTTCGACTTTTACCTTTTCCACAGCGTGAGCGACGGCAACATTGACGGCTATCTCGACCAGAACTACCGCATCATCGACTTTTTCCGCGCGCAGAAGAAGGCGGGCCGCATCCGCCACCTCGGCTTCTCGACGCACGGCAGCCTTGAAACGGTCGAGCGCTTTCTGGCCGCCTTCCCCGAGGCGGAATTCTGCCAGATTCAGCTCAACTATATGGACTGGACCTTCCAGCGCGCGCAGGACAAGGTGAAGCTCCTGCGCGAGCGCGGCATCCCCGTCTGGGTGATGGAGCCGGTGCGCGGCGGACGGCTCGCCTCGCTCGACAAAGATCTCGAGACAAGGCTCCGCGCCCTGCGGCCGGAGGAGAGCATCCCCGCGTGGGCATTCCGCTTTCTGCAGAGCATCGACGGCGTCGGCATGGTGCTCTCAGGCATGTCGAGCCTTGAGCAGGTGCGGGACAACATCAAAACGATGTCCGAAGCAAGGCCCCTCTCCCCTGCCGAGCTTGAAGCGCTGCTTACCGTCGCGCAGGAGCTGACGCAGCGCACGGCGGTCCCCTGCACGGCCTGCCGCTACTGCACGGAAAAGTGCCCGAAAAAGCTCGACATCCCCGCCCTGCTCGCGCTCTACAACCGCAGGGTCGCCGGGGAGGATATCCAGCACGAACTCTCGGCGCTCCCGGCAGAAAAGCAGCCGCGCGCATGCCTTGCCTGCCACAGCTGCGAAAAGGTCTGCCCACAGGGCATCAAGATCGCGTCGGCCATGGACCGCTTCACGCGCCTGCTCATCGGCTGAGCGTTGCGTTTTCCGCCGCTTTGTGGTAAGATGGCTTCAAAATCATCAAAAGGAGCTATTTCCCCATGGAACAGACGGATGTTGTCAATCAGGCGGAGGCGCTCGACGAAAAGAACGCCTTCGCCGTCTATAATCATATTGAATCAGAATTTGTCGAACCGGATCACGCGATCTTTCGCCTGAGTATCCGCCCCGAGAGCAAAAATCCCTACGGCGTGGTGCACGGCAGCGCCATCTACACGATGGCCGACAACGCCACGGGCTACGCCGCCCATTCCGACGGCCGCTCCTATGTCACGCAGACGAGCTCGATGCACTTTCTGCGCAACCAGACGCACGGCGTCGTGCGCGCGGACGCAAGGGTGCGCCACCGTGGGCGCGCGACCTGCCTTGTGGATGTGGACATTCTCGGCGAGGACGGGCGGCTGCTCGCCACGGGCGAATTCACGTATTTCTGCGTCGATCCCGAGCGGATGGCGGAAAAAGCGCGCGAGCAGCGCTGAACGGAAAGGAGCTTTTCATGGCAACGGCCCTGCTTTTCAATTTTCATGACGCGCAGAAGCTGCAGAAGATCCGCTTCGCGCTTTTCAAGCTCGGCATCGCCGGCCGCGTCGTAGACGCGGCGGACTTCGGCCAGCCGGTCGGGTATCTCTGCGGCCTTGAGGGCTTCTCCCCCGCTGCATCGCCGGAGGAGGGCGGATTTTCGGACGAGATGTTGGTGCTGTGCGATCTTTCGGGCGCTCAGCTCGACGCGCTTTTGTCCGCGCTGCGGCGCAGCCGCGCCGTCGTCGCGCTCAAGGCCGTCGTGACGGAGGAGAACGCCTCGTGGAGCGTCAAAAAGCTGCACGGTGAGATCCGCCAGGAGCACGAGGCCATGAAGGGCACGCGTGCCAAGGATGCGCCAAAGCGCTCCGCGCACCGCAAATAATCCTTGCAACCGCGCCGCGCAGGCGGTATAATAGCAGGGCTTCGTAAAAGCGAAGCCCTGCCGTTTGGGTGCGGTGAGGATGCTTGGCCCGTATCAAATGGCAGTTCAAATGTCGGACCGTTGATCGTGCGCTTGCTTTGGGAGTGCCGTGGCGGTATCCGGGACGGGGTAAGGTAAAACGCCGCAAAGCCTTGCGACGCCTGCATTTGCGGGACTTTCCCCGGTTGCTGAAGGCGGCACAAAAGCGGCTTTGACCACAGGAATGACCACAGACAGAAAAAACTTTATTTTTACCGTTCGCCGTGGTATCATGGCAGAAAAGTGAATATCCGGGTGTGGCTCAACTGGTAGGGCGCGACATTTGGGAGTGCCGTGGCGGTATCCGGGATAGGGTGAGACGAAACGCCACAAAGCCTTGCGACGCCTGCGTTTGCGGGACTTTCCCCGGTTGCTGAAATCGGCACAAAAGCGGCTTTGACCACATAAATGACCACATACAGAAAAATCTTTGATTTTCTTCCCTGCCGTGGTATAATGGGAAAAATTGAATATCCGGGTATAGCGAAGTTGGTATCGCGCCTGGTTTGGGACCAGGAGACCGTGCGTTCGAGCCGCACTACTCGGACCAAAATGTGTTGATGAAAGATGCAACGCCGAAAACGCCGCACGAAAGTGCGGCGTTTTCACATATAATGCGCCACTTTTAGAATGAAAAAGTTGCAAAAACTCGA
>Ga0129311_1000645_pt1 | contig 28789 bp, 28 predicted proteins | sample Go1ome_FD_94435 | JGI IMG/M metagenome (GOLD analysis project Ga0129311, IMG submission 94435) | Western lowland gorrila individual fecal microbial communities from Wisconsin, USA - Go1022B metagenome | ecosystem: Host-associated > Mammals > Digestive system > Large intestine > Fecal | place...
ATTAAAGACAATCAGGATTGGAAAGTAGTGAATACTTCTAATACAAAGTATGCAGTTATATTTGAGAATTAGGTACTGATTTACTTCAGTGCCTTTTTTTGTACGTGAGATTTATGCTATAATGGGTGGGTAAAAATGGAGATGATTATATGTTAATAAGCGAAATTATTGAGGCAACAAACGGAAAACTCTTAAATGGTCATTTAGATGACCAGGTGAATGGCTTTACACAGGATACACGTGTCATTCAGCCAGGAAACTTATATATCCCTCTTGTAGGTATTAATGATGGGCATGATTACATTCCACAGGCATTTGAAAAAGGTGCAGCAGCCACTTTGACAAGTCATCCTATTGAGGATGATTCACACAATGTCATCTTAGTAGAAGATACAATGAAGGCATTAGGTGATTTAGCACGTTATGTACGTGTTCATTCAAATGCGAAGGTTGTAGGAATTACTGGTTCAGCAGGAAAGACAAGTACTAAGGATATGATTGCGAGTGTTATTTCACAGCAATATACAACATTAAAAACACAAGGAAACTTCAACAATAATATCGGTCTTCCACTCACTATTCTTCGTTATAATGGTGAAGAAGTCATGGTTATTGAAATGGGTATGAACCATTTAGAAGAAATAGATTACTTAACTAAGATCGCATTACCTGATATTGCGGCTATCACAAATATCGGTACAGCACATATTGGTGAACTTGGTTCAAGAGAAAATATCTTACAGGCTAAGATGGAAATCGTTCATGGTATGAATCATGGCACTTTAGTCGTTAATAACGACAATGATCTTTTATCTACAGTACATCCTGAAGGAATCTCTTTAAAAACAATTGGTATTGAAAGTGATGCAGACTTAAAGGCCACTGATATTATCTTGAATGAAGATATGTCATCATTTAGAGTAAAGGTAGATGGTAAAGACTATGCAGTTAGAGTCTATGTGCCAGGTGTTCACTTTATCTTTAATGCATTGATTGCAATTGAGATTGGTTTATTGTTAAATATCCCAATGGAAAAATGTATCAAGGGTATTGAAACATTTGAACTCACTAAAAATAGAAATGATATCTTAACACTTGATCGTCATATCCGTGTTATTGATGGTACTTATAATGCGAACCTTGATTCTATGAAATCAAGTATTGATGTATTATCAGGCTATACAGATCGTAAGATTGCCGTATTAGGTGATATGTTAGAACTTGGAGACTATGAAGAAACACTTCATCGTGCTGTAGGTGCTCATTTACTTAAAAAGAATATTGATTTAGTCTTGACTGTAGGACCTGCTGCGCGTTATATTTCAGACGAAGTAAATAAAGCGAAACCAGGTGTTGCCTATCATTTTGATGATAATGCCTCTTTAAGTGCTTATTTACAGGAATGTCTAGAAGAAAATGATGTTGTTCTAGTCAAGGCTTCTAATGGTATGCATTTAAAAGAAGTCATTAATGATTTAAAGGAGGAACTATAAGTAACTGAATATATCGACCGTTGTGTTTAAATATGCTCATAAAGGGAGCGTTAAAATGAACACATCAAATATCACAAATTATAAATTAAAGGATTTTGCTGAACTTTTAGGCGTATCTGTTAAGATATTATAACGTTGAACTAGTGAAGGAAATTTAAAGGCAAACCGACCCCAAACTAAAGGCATTATTATACTTACAATCAGCATTTACTAAATCAAGTTGCATTTTTAAGATAGTTTTGTAATGCAAAAGAATTATTTGAATATCCATAGACTACAGGTTAGTGAAAATTAAATTTTATAAACGCCTATAAATCGGCGTTTATGAAGCTGAACTGAATACATGAATTCTCCATTTGTTCTATAATTAGATTAGAAATCAGATGGAGAACTCATGAAGGATATTGTTTCAATACTTCATGTGTTCTCCTGCAGGCTGCAATGGGCTTCGTAAGTATAAAAAACAGATAGAAAGGGATGAGGAAATTGCTGAAGGGCTTCAAGACGGAAATAAATCCAACAGAGGAGCAGAAAGTCAAGATTCGTAAAACAATAGGTACTTGCAGATTTATCTATAACTTCTATCTTGCTCATAATAAGGAGCTTCATGAAAATGGGGATAAGTTTATGAGCAGCAGACAGTTTAGAGTTTGGCTTAACAATGAGTATCTTCCGAATCATCCAGAATATTCCTGGATCAAGGAAGTTTATTCAAAATCGATAACACAGGCAATAAATAACGGACAGACCGCATTTGAAAACTTCTTTAATCACAAGAGTGCCTTTCCAAAATTTAAGAAGAAAGGCAGATCTGATGTGAAGATGTATTTTGTAAGGAATAATCCAAAAGATTGTCGTTGCGAAGGACACAGAATCAAGATTCCATCACTTGGCTGGGTACGCATCAAAGAGAAAGGATATATTCCAACTACAAAAGATGGATATGTAATTAAGAGCGGTCATGTCTCAATAAAAGCTGACAGATACTATGTCTCAGTTCTTATAGAAATCCCAGACAAAACGACAGCCAATAATTCTAACGAAGGAATTGGCATTGACCTTGGATTAAAGGACTTTGCGATTATCTCTAATGGCAAGACTTATAAGAATATCAATAAATCTGCAAAATTAAAGAAGCTTGAAAAAAAGCTTGCTCGAGAACAGAGAAGTCTTTCTCGAAAGTATGAAAATATAAAGAAAGGAGAGTCCACTCAAAAAAGAAATATACAGAAACAAAGGCTTAAGATACAGAAACTTCATCACAGAATAGACAATATTCGTACTGATTACATCAATAAGATAATCGCAGAGATAGTGAAAACCAAGCCATCTTATATAACGATTGAAGATCTAAATGTATCAGGAATGATGAAGAACAAGCATCTTTCAAAGGCAGTTGCTTCGCAGAAGTTTTATGAATTTAAGACAAAGCTTCAAGCTAAATGCAGGGAGTATGGAATTGAACAACGAACAGTAGATAGATGGTTCCCATCATCTAAGACATGTCATTGCTGTAAAAGTATCAAGAAAGATTTAAAGCTTTCAGATAGAGTTTTCAAATGTGACTGTGGTTATATCGAAGACAGAGATTTCAATGCTGCTACTAATCTGAGAGATGCTACGACTTACGAAGTTGCATAAACAAACGCAAACGTAAGTATGTACCGAAGGCTATTTCGGGAATTTACGACTATGGAGTGTACATGAACTTGTGAGTAGATATGATTTCAGTCAGTCCCAAGCATACACGATGACATAGTAAGTAATGTTCGTGAGAACTTACATTATCTTGAGGTGAGTATATTTAATCACATTTTGAGTGGCAGAATAATTAAGATGAAATTATTATTAGTATGTGGTGGACAGTCTACAGAACATGCTGTTAGCCGTATGTCATGTGTGAATATCTATAAAAATGCCGATAAGACTAAATATGACATTAAGGTTGCAGGTATCACAAAAGAAGGAGAATGGTATGATTTAGTATCTACTGATTTCTCTAGTGATAACTGGTTAGAAGGTGCAACAAAGATCACTGATCATTTTACTTTCTTAAAATCATTTGATGTTGTATTCCCTGTATTACATGGTCAGTTTGGTGAAGATGGTACTATCCAGGGCTTATTAGAAATGGCTCAGATTCCTTATGTTGGATGCCGTGTCATGGCATCATGTACTGCAATGGATAAGATCTATGCAAAGAAATTATTTGATCAGGCTAATATTCCTCAGGTACCTTCTTTATATATTAAGAAGAGATATGATGATAAATTAGTTGTAGTAGATGATGAAGGCAGAGAAAGCTTTAACGTCGAAATGGAAATCTATACACACTTAGGATTCCCTTGCTTTGTGAAAGCAAGCCGTTCTGGTTCAAGTGTAGGATGTTATAAAGTAAATAGCTTGACTGAATTATTACCAAGACTTCATGAAGCAGCAAATTATGATCGTCATGTTGTTGTAGAAAAGGCCATTAATGCGACAGAATTAGAATGTGCTGTCATTGGTAATGATGATATCAGTGCATCACGTGTAGGACAGATTTTACCTCATGGTGAATTCTATACATATGAATCTAAATATGAAGATGAACAGAGTGCAACATGCATTCCTGCAAGAGTCGATCAGTCTATTCAGGATTATATCAGACAGGCTGCAGTGAAAGCATTCAAGGCAGTAGATGGTACTGGTCTAGCTAGATGTGATTTCTTCTATGATAACGATACAGGAAACGTATATTTAAATGAAATCAATACAATGCCTGGCTTTACAAATATCTCTATGTATCCTCAGTTAATGAAGGATGCAGGACTAGATACACCAGCTTTGATTGATGAATTAATCAAGCTTGCATTACAGAGATAAGATGTCGAAAGACATCTTTTTTTATAGTCTCACGAGATAAATTATTATCAATATAATAAATATTTTGCGAAGTAAATGAAAAATTGTCTATATTCTAAAACAATGAAAAAAATGTAGTATATTACGGCTAAATACGTGATTGTCTTAATAAGTAAACGCTTTTATTATCGATAATCCAACATAAAATTAATATAATTAGGAAAAATAGGAAAAAAGTGAAAAAGTTTGTTGACATGTGTATTCGAGAAGTATATGATAAACACAACAACCCAAAAGAAAACGACTTTGATAGGAACTAGTAGAGGAATGATGAAAGCGCAGAGAGGTTCTGGCTGGTGTAAAGAACTGTTTGATCATCTTTGAACTCATCCTTGAGTGGAGCACTGAATTAAGTAGGCTGCTACGGCACTTGCGACCGTTATCTCGCTAGAGTATGAACTTTATATATAAAGCGTACTCGATAAGGTTGATATTGTGAGGTATCAATAAATTGAGGTGGAACCACGAAGAATTATTCTCTCGTCCTCTTACGCTAGTAAGGGCGAGGGCTTTTTTTATAGGTTGGAAAGGAGAATAAACAATTATGATGAATTACCAAAAGTACAAGAGATTTGAAACAGTCAGCTTGAAAGACCGCACATGGCCAGATAAGACAATAGAAAAAGCACCTATCTGGTGTTCAGTAGATTTACGTGATGGTAACCAGGCATTAGTGACACCAATGAATATTCAGGAAAAGGTTAGAATGTTCAAGTTATTAGTAGAACTTGGATTCAAGGAAATTGAAGTAGGTTTCCCATCTGCTTCACAGATTGAATATGATTTCCTTAGATTATTGATTGAAGAAAACCTCATCCCTGATGATGTCACTGTTCAGGTACTCACTCAGTGCCGTGAACATTTGATTAAAAGAACATTTGAAGCTCTTGATGGATTAGATCGTGCTATTGTGCATATTTATAATTCAACAAGTATCCTTCAAAGAGATGTTGTCTTCAACAAGGATAAAGATGAAATCAAGAAGATTGCGACAGACGGCTGTGCTCTTGTAAAGAAGTTATGTGATAACTTCAAAGGTCAAGTCATTCTTGAATATTCACCTGAAAGCTTCACTGGTACAGAAATGGATTATGCAGTAGAAGTAGTGGATGCAGTTCTTGATGTATGGGGTGCTTCTAAAGATAATAAAGTGATTGTCAACCTTCCTTCTACTGTTGAGATGGATACACCAAATGTCTTTGCAGATCAGGTTGAATATGTATGTAGAAACCTAAAGGATCGTGAAAGAGCAATCATCTCCGTTCATCCACATAATGACAGAGGATGTGGCGTAGCCGCCACAGAACTTGCATTAATGGCAGGGGCAGATAGAGTAGAAGGTACACTATTTGGAAATGGTGAAAGAACAGGTAATGTTGATATCGTCACTGTTGCATTAAATATGTATACACATGGTGTCAATCCAGAACTTGACTTCACACAGATGAATGATATCAAGCATGTCTATGAAGAATGTACAAAGATGGAAGTCAATCCTCGTTCTCCATATGCTGGTCAGTTAGTATTTACTGCTTTCTCTGGAAGTCATCAGGATGCCATTAATAAAGGTATTCATAAATATCATGAAAGACAGCAGAAGCAGTGGGAAGTTCCTTACTTACCAATTGATCCAGCTGACTTGAATAGACAATATGAACCAATCGTTCGTATCAACTCTCAATCAGGTAAAGGTGGTGTCGCCTTCGTTATGGATACAGTCTTTGGTTATCACCTTCCTAAAGCATTACAGGGTGACTTCGCAAAGATTGTACAGAATATTTCTGAAGCAGAAGGTGAAGTATCACCAGAAAGAATCTATGATACTTTCAGAAATGAATATATTGAAAATGAAGAACCATTCCAGTTCGTATATCAGAAACTAACAGATATCTCAGAAGATACAGAAAATGAATATGAAAGAAAAGTAGAATTAACAATTCGTGATCATGGTGAAGAACGTACAATTGTTGGTTATGGTAATGGTCCAATTGATGCAGTTAAGAATGCCTTCAATGAAAATGGCTACCATTATATTCACTTATTAGATTATTCAGAACATGCATTAACATCTGGTTCAAGTGCGAAAGCAGCTGCTTATGTACAGCTTAGAGCAAAAGGTACATCTATTATTGAATGGGGTGTAGGTGTTCATCCAAATATTACAACTGCAACTATTAAAGCAATTATTTCTGCTATGAATAGAATACACAAAGATATGAGGGAGGCCGCTTAATGGAAAGACTTGTCCTGTCTATTCTAGTGGATAATACAGCTGGCGTATTAAGCCGAGTAGCTGGACTATTCTCTAGAAGAGGCTACAACATTGATTCGTTGACCGTTGGGGAAACAAATGATCCAGCAGTTTCACGTATGACAGTATCTGCAAGAGGAGAACCAGCCACTCTTGCACAGATTAAAAAGCAGTTAAGAAAGCTGGAAGATGTAATTGAAATATTTCCGTTGGAAGATGACCATTCAGTCTATCGTGAATTGGTGCTTATTAAGGTAGAAGCAGACCACTCACAAAGACCTGATATTGTGTCAATAGTTAATATATTTAGAGCGCAGATTGTAGACGTTGCGCCAAATTCACTCGTTGTGGAAGTAACAGGTGATCAAAATAAGATCAATGGTATTCTCACAATGTTAGATACGTTCAATATCACCGAAATCGTCCGTACTGGTATTGCAGGCATCGGAAGAGGACTAGATGATTTTGATATAGAAAAGATGAAAGCTAAGAAAAATAGGGGGTAACTAAAAATGGCTAAAATCTATTACAACACAGACTGTGATTTATCTTTATTAGATGGTAGAAAGGTTGCTATCATCGGTTATGGTTCTCAGGGACATGCACATGCATTAAACCTTAAAGAATCTGGAGTAGACGTTGTTGTTGGTCTATACGAAGGTTCTAAGTCTTGGAAGAAAGCAGAAGAACAAGGTCTTAAAGTTATGACATCTGCTGATGCAGCTGCTTGGGCAGACATCATCATGGTATTAATTCCTGATGAATTACAGGCAAAACTTTATAAAGAAGCTATCGAACCAAACTTAAACGAAGGCGATATGTTAATGTTCGCTCATGGTTTCAATATTCATTTCAATCAGATCGTTCCACCAAAGAACGTTGATGTTACTATGATCGCTCCAAAGGCTCCAGGTCATACAGTACGTTCAGAATATCAGGCAGGTAAAGGTACTCCTTGTCTAGTAGCAGTTGAACAGGATTACACTGGTAAGGCTCATGACTATGCATTAGCTTATGGTGCTGCAATCGGTGGTGCAAGAGCTGGTCTATTAGATACTACATTCAGAACTGAAACTGAAACAGACTTATTCGGTGAACAGGCAGTTCTTTGTGGTGGTGTATGTCAGTTAATGCAGACTGGTTTCGAAGTATTAGTAGAAGCTGGTTATGATCCAAAGAATGCATACTTTGAATGTATCCATGAAATGAAGTTAATCGTAGACTTAATCTACCAGTCAGGTTTCGAAGGTATGAGAAAATCTATTTCTAATACTGCAGAATATGGTGACTATATCACTGGTCCTAAATTAATTACTGAAGACACTAAGAAAGCAATGAAGAAAGTATTAGCTGATATCCAGGATGGTTCATTCGCTAAAGAATTCTTACTTGAAATGTCAGCAGCAGGTGGACAGGCTCACTTCAAAGCAATGAGACAGTTACACAATGAACATGAATGTGAAAAAGTTGGTGCTGAAATCCGTTCATTATATTCTTGGTCTGATGAAGATAAGCTTTTAAATAACTAATCACTAAGCAACACACACTTTGTGTGTTGTAAAGAGGAAGTACTGCGGTACTTTCTCGTTACAACATTCAAAAAATAACTTGAGGAGGATTATATATAATGGGAATGACAATGACGCAGAAGATCTTAGCTGATCATGCGGGAGTAAAAGAAGTTCATGCAGGTGAATTAATTGAAGCAAATGTAGATATTGTAATGGCAAATGATATTACTGGGCCTATGGCTTTACCAATCTTTAAGCAGATGGCTGATAAAGTCTTTGATAAAGATAAGGTTGTCTTAGTGCCAGATCACTTTACACCTAATAAAGATATTAAATCTGCAGAGAACTCAAAGGCAATCAGAGAATTCTCTCGTGAACAGGGATTAACACATCATATGGAACAGGGTAAATGTGGTGTGGAACATGCCATCTTACCTGAAAGCGGCATTGTTGTGGCAGGAGATGCTGTCATTGGTGCAGATTCACATACTTGTACTTATGGAGCTATTGGTGCTTTCTCTACAGGTGTAGGAACAACTGATATTGCGACAGGTATGGCGACTGGACAGTTATGGTTCAAGGTACCTTCAGCCATTAAATTTAATCTTCATGGCAAACTACCTAAATACGTATCTGGTAAGGATGTTATTTTACATATTATTGGACGTATTGGTGTAGATGGTGCTTTATATAAATCAATGGAATTTACAGGTGAAGGTGTCAAAGAATTATCTATGGCAGATCGTTTCACTATTTGTAATATGGCGATTGAAGCAGGAGCTAAGAATGGTATCTTCCCTGTTGATGAAGCCGCTGTTGAATACTTAGATAAACATGCTAAACGTGACTATAAGATCTATGAAGCAGACAAAGATGCTGAATATGAAGAAGTGGTAGATGTAGACTTATCTGCTATTAGACCAACTGTTGCTTTCCCTCATCTTCCTGGTAATGCGAAGACAGTGGATGAAATTGAAACAATGGATAAGATCTATATTGATCAGGTTGTCATTGGATCATGTACAAATGGTCGTATGGAAGACTTAAGAAAAGCCGCTGCCATTCTTAAAGGTAAGAAAGTGGCTGATAATGTCAGAGTAATGGTAGTACCAGCGACTCAGAAGATTTACTTACAGTGTATCTTAGAAGGTATTCTAGAAACATTTGTAGAAGCAGGATGTGCTGTCAATACACCAAGCTGTGGTCCATGTATGGGTGGTCATATGGGTGTACTTGCGAAAGGTGAAAAGTGTGTTTCTACAACTAATAGAAACTTCGTTGGACGTATGGGTGATGTAGAATCATTAATTTATCTTGCATCTCCTGAAACAGCAGCTGCAAGTGCGATTGCAGGTTATATCGCAAATCCAGAAAAATTCGGAGGTAATGACTAATGGAAGCTAAAGGTAGAGTATTTAAATATGGAGATAATGTTGATACAGACGTTATTATTCCTGCAAGATATCTTAATTCATTTGATGCCAAAGAATTAGCTAGTCACGCTATGGTGGACTTAGATCCTACATTTGTAGAAAGAGTTCAGGAAGGTGATATTATTGTCGCAAAGAAGAACTTTGGCTGTGGTTCATCAAGAGAACATGCCCCTCTTGCATTAAAGACTGCAGGTGTTTCATGTGTTATCGCAAAAAGCTTTGCACGTATCTTCTATCGTAACTCTATCAATATCGGTTTTGCGATTCTTGAATGTCCAGAAGCCGTAGATGGTATTGATGATGGCGATGAAGTAAAAGTAGATTATGAAACAGGTAAGATTTATAACCTCACTAAGAATACAGAATATCAGGGTCAGCCTTTCCCACCATTCATGCAGAAGATTATTGAACAGGGTGGTCTTGTAAACTATGTCAATAATAAGAAAGGATAGAGGATATGGAAAAGAATATTGCGGTTATTAAAGGCGATGGAATCGGTCCTGAAATCGTCAATGAAGCGATTAAGGTACTTGATGCAATCGCAAAGAAATATAATCATACATTCAACTACAAGAATATTCTCATGGGAGGCTGTTCTATTGATGCTTATGGTGTCCCACTTACTGATGAGGCATTAGAAGTCGCAAAAAACAGTGATGCTGTCTTATTAGGTTCTATCGGGGGAGATACAAATACATCTCCATGGTATAAATTAGATCCTACATTAAGACCAGAAGCAGGACTATTAAAGATTAGAAAAGAATTAGGTTTGTTCGCAAACTTAAGACCGGCTTATTTATATAAAGAACTTGCAGGTGCATGTCCTTTAAAGGAAAGCACATCAGAAGCAGGTTTCGATATGATTATCGTCAGAGAACTTACTGGTGGTTTATATTTTGGTGAAAGAAATACAAAAGAAATCAATGGTGAATTAGTCGCACATGATAATCTAGTTTATTCAGAACATGAAATTAGACGTATCGCACAAAGAGGATTTGAAATTGCGATGAAGCGTGGTAAGAAGCTGACAAGTGTGGATAAGGCCAATGTCTTAGATACATCTCGCTTATGGCGTAAGATTGTGAATGAAGTGGCTCAGGATTTCCCAGAAGTAAAAGTAGAACATATGCTTGTAGATAACTGTGCAATGCAGTTAGTCAAAGATCCAGCACAGTTTGATGTTGTCTTAACTGAAAACATGTTTGGGGATATCTTAAGTGATGAAGCCTCAATGGTCACTGGTTCTATTGGTATGTTATCAAGTGCTTCACTTCGTGAAGATAGCCTTGGTATGTATGAACCAAGCCATGGCAGCGCACCAGATATTGCAGGACAGAATATTGCGAATCCACTTGCAACTATATTAAGTGCGGCAATGATGTTACGTTACTCATTTGATATGGATGAAGAAGCAGCATGTATTGAAAAAGCAGTAGAAAAGGTTCTTGCGGATAATATCCGTACAGTTGATATTTATAAAGAAGGAATGACAAAAGTATCTACATCACAGATGGGTGATGCTGTGGTAGAAAGACTTTAGGAGGGTAATATGAGAAGTGATAATGTAAAAAAGGGAGTAGAACGTGCACCTCATCGTTCACTCTTTAATGCCTTAGGCATGACTGAAGAAGAATTAGAAAGACCTCTAATCGGGGTTGTGTGTTCATATAATGAAATCGTACCTGGTCATATGAATCTTGATAAGATCAGTGAAGCTGTTAAGAAAGGTGTTTATTTAGCTGGTGGTGTACCAGTTGAAGTACCTGCCATTGCAGTATGTGATGGTATTGCGATGAACCATACAGGTATGAAATATTCACTTGTAACTAGAGAACTCATTGCAGATAGTACTGAATGTCTTGCGACAGCACATCAGTTTGATGGTCTTGTTATGATTCCTAACTGTGATAAGAACGTGCCAGGCTTACTTATGGCAGCTGCTCGTTTAAATATTCCAACTATTTTTGTATCAGGTGGACCAATGCTTGCAGGTAAGAAATTAAATGGTAAGAAGACTTGTCTTTCTTCACTATTTGAAGCTGTTGGTCAATATAATGCAGGTACTCTAGATGCGGCTCATCTTGAAGAATTTGAAGAAAAAGCATGTCCAACATGTGGTTCATGTTCAGGTATGTATACAGCGAACTCTATGAACTGTTTAACTGAAGCACTTGGTATGGGTCTTCGTGGTAATGGAACTATTCCAGCTGTTTATTCAGCACGTATTAGACTTGCAAAACATGCTGGTATGAAGATTATGGAATTAGTAGAAAAGAATATCAAGCCAAGAGATATCATGACTCCAGCCGCATTCAAGAATGCGATGACAGTAGACATGGCTTTAGGATGTTCTACAAACTCAATGCTTCATTTACCAGCTATTGCACATGAAGCAGGTGTTGAATTAAATCTTGAAATTGCGAATGAAATTTCTAAATATACACCAAACTTATGTCACTTAGCACCAGCAGGCTCTACATTTATGGAAGACTTAGATGATGCCGGTGGCGTATATGCAGTCATGAATGAACTTGATTCATTAGGTATCTTAGATACAACAGGTATTACATGTACTGGTAAGACTATTAAAGAAAACATTGCAGGATGCGTAAACTTAGATCCAGAAATCATCCGTCCTGTTGATAACCCTTATATGAAAACAGGTGGTATTGCCGTATTAAAGGGTAATATTGCCCCTGATAGCTGTGTAGTAAAAGCAGCTGCAGTGGCACCTGAAATGATGACACATACTGGACCAGCCAGAGTATTTGATAGTGAAGATGATGCAATCAAGGCGATTCGTGCTGGTAAGATTGTGAAGGGTGATGTAGTCGTTATTCGTTATGAAGGTCCTAAAGGTGGTCCTGGTATGAGAGAAATGTTATCTCCTACAAGTGAAATCGCTGGTATGGGTCTTGATAAAGATGTTGCATTAATTACAGATGGTCGTTTCTCTGGTGCGACTAGAGGGGCTTCTATTGGACATGTGTCTCCTGAAGCAGCAGTAGGAGGACCTATCGCATTAATTGAAGAAGGAGATATGATCTCTATTGATATTCCAAATAATAAAATTAATGTAGCTGTAGATGATGCGACACTAGAAGCACGTCGTGCTAAATGGCAGCCTAGAGAACCTCGTATCACTACAGGTTATTTAAGACGTTATGCAGCTCAGGTAACAAGTGCCAATACTGGTGCTGTATTACAGCCAAATGATAAGTAAAGGGGGAGAATCCAAAATGTTAATGAAAGGATCGGACATTGTAGTAGAAAGCCTTCTTGAACAAGGCGTAGATACTATCTTTGGCTATCCAGGAGGTGCCATCCTAGAAGTCTATGATAGTTTATATAAATATCAGGATAAGATTCACCATGTCCTCACATCTCATGAACAGGGTGCATCTCATGCAGCTGATGGTTATGCACGTGCTACAGGTAAAGTAGGTGTCTGTATGGCAACAAGTGGACCAGGTGCCACTAACCTTGTTACAGGTATTGCGACAGCCATGATGGATTCTATTCCACTTGTTGCATTAACTGCCAATGTAGGTGTCAATGCCTTAGGTAAAGATGCCTTCCAGGAAATTGATATCAAGGGTGTCACTATCCCTATCACAAAACATAACTTTATTTGTAAATCACCAGAAGAACTCGCACCAACTATTCGTAAAGCATTCCAGATTGCGAAAGAAGGTCGTCCAGGTCCAGTATTAGTTGATATGACTAAGAATGCGACTGTTGGTTCATGTGAATATACTAAAAAGGTGCCAGAAGCCATTGGCAGCCGTAATTATACATTCCCTACAGCTTCTATTAAGAAAGCTGTAGAAATGATTGAAGCATCAGAAAAGCCATTCGTATTTGTCGGTGGTGGATGTATTGCCTCTCAGGCAAGTGCACAATTAAAAGAATTAGTAGAAAAGATTGATGCACCAGTCACTGATACATTAATGGGTAAAGGGGCTTATGATGGCACTAACCCACGTTATGCAGGAATGCTAGGAATGCATGGAACTAAAGCAAGTAATATCGGTGTATCTGAATGTGACTTATTGATTGCGATTGGTGTACGTTTCAGTGACCGTATTACAGGTAATGTAGATACATTCGCAAAGAATGCGAAGATTATTCATATTGATGTGGATGATGCAGAAATCGATAAGAATGTACCTGTTGATTTAGGTATTGTTGGTGATGCAAAAGATGTTATTGAAGCTATCAATTTAACTTTAACACAACAGAATCATCCAGCATGGATGAAAGAAATACGTACATTAAAGGATCGTTATCCTTTGACATATGATCAGTCTAGATTAACTGGTCCATACGTTATCGAACAGATTGATAACTTCACTGATTCTCAGGCTATTATCACAACTGAAGTAGGTCAGAACCAGATGTGGGCCGCTCAGTATTATCATTATAGACGTCCTAGACAGTTCTTAAGTTCTGGTGGACTTGGTACTATGGGTTATGGACTAGGTGCAGCAATGGGAGCTAAATATGGCTGTCCTGACCAGTTAGTATTCAATATCGCAGGTGATGGATGTTTCCGTATGAATCTCAATGAATTAGCCACTGCATCACGTTACAATATTCCAATTATTGAAGTCGTATTAAACAACCATGTACTTGGAATGGTAAGACAGTGGCAGACATTATTCTATGGTGAACGCTATAGTGCCACAGTACTTCATGATAAAGTAGATTTCTGTAAGGTGGCAGAAGGATTAGGCTGTAAAGCAATCCGTGTCACTAAGAAGGAAGAAGTTATGCCTGCATTACAGGAAGCAGTGGATTATCATGGTCCAGTAGTCATTGAATGTATTATTGATGATGATGATAAGGTATTCCCAATGGTTGCGCCAGGAAGCTCTATTGCAGAAGTATTTGATGAAGCAGATATTAATAAGTAAATTAAAAGGCTGTAACGAATAGATAGTATTTACTACTACCTTGAGCGTTACAGCTCTTTTTCTATATCCCACAAAAATGTCTCTACTTTCAATGAATTTGGTATAATATCAATTGATATAGTATAAAATGATATAAATGAAAACTTAAAGAATGCATACTTAGAATTATTCGGAGGTAATAATGATAAATAAAGATGAAGCAAAAATCATTGCAATATTAGCCATAGCCAAATTATTTGGTAAAGAATATGTTAGAAGTCATATTAACAAAGCTTGTGAAACTTATCCTGATGGTGATGATATAGAATATATTTACTTCTTAGGATTTGAATATGATGGAGATTTATGGTCAGTTTTTGCAAAAGTCTTGGTAAATAGAGAAACTAATGAGGTTAGATTTTTGGATTATAAAACGCCTGATGGTGAAAGAATGATGAATCCACCATCTCCTATAAGTTTTGTAAAATAATAATTTAAATAATGACTCTTAAAGAGCTATAATCATTAGATAGTATTAGAGCGTTATAGCTCTTTTTATCTGTAACCTAAAAAGGTTATTCACCGTAATAGTGAATAACCTTTTCGTATTTTTTTACACGCTCAATAAGAAATGAAACTAGAATGAGTTATTTATCCGTTGCAGCCTTTTTTAATGGAATAGAGATATGGATGGAGAATGTTTCTTCCTTTTCATCTATAGAACAAGTTCCATTATGAAGTTCTACAATACGTTTTACACTTCTTAAACCAATCTTATTACTTTCTACTTTAGATAAATCATTCTTCTTTTTATTGGTTAAGAGGAGATCAAAAGAATCATCAAGAGTAAGAGTCATATCAACATGTTTATCTGAATACTTCTGGATATTAGAACAGAGGTTATTGATCATTCTTTTGATCATGGAGAAGTCTAAAAGGACTTCTTTTTTTATATACTTTATTTCTTTATGAATGATAAAACCTTCTAATTCTAGATAGTTGAGATTCTCTTCTATATAACCTAAGAGTTCTTCTGTAGATATCTTTTCTAATTGAGGATGACTATTCTGTTCAAACACAAGTGAATACGCAAATGTTTTATTAGACAGTTCTTTGATTTGTTCTACTTTGTCAATACATCTATGTAAGTAGTTATCCATCTGTTCCTGATCTTTGAAACAATGTAAGGCAAGAATGTCCAGATAACCTCTTAAACTTGTGAGAGGTGTTCTTAAGTCATGGGACATGGCAGTAATCAGATCATGATGGGTCTGCTGCATTTCCATTTCTTTTTCATTATTTTCCTGTAAAGTAATTCTCAGGTTATCCATCTGATGAGCCAATACTGCCAGTTCATCTTTACTTTGAATCGTAATAGGATGAGATAAATCACCATGTGACATATTAAGTACTTCCTGTTTTAAACATTCAATATATTTAACCTTATAACGAATAAAAAAGAAAGTAGGAAGAAGGAATGTAAGGAAAGAAGCAAACAAAGCCGTATAGAAATAATACTTAATATACTTTAATAAATGCATATCATACAGTTCTACTTCTGCTTTTTGATCCTTAAATTGGATTGTCTTTGTATAAACCATATTATAAGCATCTGTTTCAAAGTCATTCTGTAAGATATAAATAGGTGTAATCATACTCACAGGTTCTGTAAGAATAGTCGCATAATTACCTGCTACATAATACTCACTCTCATCATCATATATATAAACAGATAAATAAGGGTCTTTCGTCTTAATTAACTTCTTTATCTTTTTCTTATCAGTCAGATTTACATCTTTTGCTTTTTCTTTAAAATCCTTAAAGAACTTCGTTCTTTTCTCTTTAATACCAGCAACATCATCAATAAAAGAATAATAATGGGAAATCTGTTCTCTAAAACAGCTATAGACAAGTACAGCAGAAATACTAGAGACAATCAATATCATAACAATCTTAGATGCAAGACTTATATATCTCTTATTCACAATAATATCCCTTACCCCAGATTGTTTTGATATGCTCAGGATTTGTCGGATCCTTTTCAATCTTCTGTCTTAAATGTCTAATATGCACCATGATTGTATTGTTTGCCCCATAATAATATTCTTCATGCCAGATGGCTTCAAATAGCTGACTAGGAGAAATAACCTGCTGTTTATTGATTAATAGATACTCTAGAATATTAAATTCAATATCTGTAAGACTCAGTTTCTGCTTATTCAAATAAGCTGTACGATGTGCACTATCTACTTCTATATTACCTGTCTTATATATAACCTGTTTCTCTTGTGTAGTGCCTTTACCTTGATACACATGATAACGTCTCAGTAATGCTTTCACACGTCCATTTAATTCATTATAAGAAAATGGTTTAGTCAGATAATCATCACCACCACTAGAAAAGCCCAATGTCTTATCACTATCCTGCCCCTTTGCAGTTAAGAATAGAATAGGGGCTTTTGTTTTCTCTCTTAATAGAACACAAGCCTGATATCCATTCATCTCTGGCATCATCACATCAAGAATAATCAGATCTGTATCATCATCCACTAATTCTAGTGCTTCTCTACCATTACTTGCTTCTATCACTTCATAACCTTCACTTGATAATAATACCTGGATGACTTCACGTATATCCTTATCATCATCCACAACCATGATCTTTTCGTTCATAACTATCTCCAATCCTTTGCCTTCACCCAATTTTCATGAGGTAACATATGACCAAGATGATCCATCACCTTGGATTGTGAACTATACATACCAGTCAACTTCATTTTCTTCTCTAAATCATTAGAAGATATAGAAGTCAGGTGTTCAGGCATATTCTTTTTTCTATAGTATTTACCGAAATAGACAAGCTGATTCATATCCACACGACTATCTTTTCTTACTATATAAGATGTCATCTGATGGTGAATATGACCATATTCTCCATCTGGATTATGTGTGACTACAGTTTTCCATTTCTTCTTACCTAATATATAGTGTACATCATTTTTAATATATTTTCTTGATTTATCCCAGTTATCTCTTTGTCCATTTGTCTTATCTGGATAATTAAACATAATACCTGTATTATGTGTGGCTTTCATAACGTTCATAAACTCTTTTTTTCTTGTCTTATTATCGCCATTTGTTAGACAGACAACAAGATAATGTTTCTTTAAAAGATGACTGCCACCCCATATTGTTTCATCATCTGGATGTGCAACAAACATCACAGAATCTATACTTTTTAGATTTAATCCATCAATCATCTTCTTATTCTTAATCGTATGATTAGAACCAAATAATGAACTAATCATCAACAAAGAACTGATTGTCAACATTTTTAAATTATTCATATATATCACCCATTTTTACAATATCATCTCTTTATTTAAAAAACCTTAAAAGAATTCTTAAGATTTCTTAAACATAAAACATACACTAATTAAGTGTTTTTAAGATTTGATTAAGTCGAATTTTAAGATTTATTTCTTACAATAGTATCGAGGTGAAAAACATGACACGAAAAGACAAGCGCACCCTTTGTCTATTAGGTCTATTAAGCATTGTATCAGTATTCCTACTGACATCACATGTCTTTGGAAATAAGATCGACTGGTATAGCCAGCATGTCGTTATTGCGGATGCATTAAGACATGCCATAAGAAATGAAGGAACACTCTTTCCTACCTATATTAAAGAATTGATGGGTGGAGGCAATATCTATCATTTCTCATATTATGGTTATTTAAGACCTGACATACTTATAGGTGCATTACTTATACATATTGATATGCAGACAATTATCATTGCCTATAGTGTATTGATGATGACATTGTCTGTTTTATTCTGTTATATCTTCTTAAGACAGCATACTAAAGATGAGAACATCTGTATCTTTGTCAGCTTACTTGTATTACTATCAAGTATCTTCTTTCATTCTCATAAACAGATCATGTTTGTGAATTATATGCCTTTCTTATTTTTAGCTTTAATCAGTATTGAAAAGAAGAACTTTGTGGCTTTTACACTATGTGGGAGTTTAATTGTGCTTCATAGTTATTTCTATTGTATTGGATGCTTTATTGTATGTTTCATCTATTTACTTTATCGTCATCCACAAGAATGGAAGAAGCTCTTTATCTCTTATATACTTATTGTCCTACTAACCGCAATACTTACAATCCCTACATTACTCGTTATCTTAAGCAATGGAAAATCAGGGGCACCTACACAGCTTGCTTCTCTATTTATTCCTTCACTTAATTTAAAAGGACTTCTTTATAGTAAGTATGGATGTGGACTCACTTATATCTCTTATATACTCTTAGTTCTCGCATTAAGTGATAAACAGTTACAGAAGCTTTCAGCTGTATGTCTTGTATCATTCTACTGTCCACTTGTGTGGTTTATTATGAATGGATTCTTATATGCAAGAAGTAAGATCATGCTCGTCTTTATTCCATTAGTCGCTTATATTATGTGTATGATGTTAGTGAAGATTAAAGAAGGAGATATCAAGCTTTCTAAGTATTCTCTTGTATTACTTATTATTCCAATATTTTTTATTCAATATCCAATCTCCGCATTGATAGACTGTCTCTTTGTGATTCTTCTCTTATTACAAAAAAGAAAGAATCTTATCTATGCTTATCTTATTGTTCCATTATTAGTTGTTTCCTATACAAATTGTCCATCTTCTTTCTATCAGCCTAAGAAACATGAAAAGAATGTATCCCAGTTAGTAAGAAGAAATGATATTGCGACAGCAGCAGATCTGACTACAAGACAGAATGTCAATCAGACATATGGTAATAAAATAAATCGTGTATCAGGTTATACATCAACGAATAATAAATACTATAATACATTCCTATTTGATACATTAAGAATTCCTATTCCGACAAATAACCGTGTTGCCCAGAATGATACAGACAATATCTTCTACTTGAGGGTACTAGGTATAAATACTGTGATTTCTAAAAGACAGGCACCTTATGGTTATTCTTTAAAAGACCAGGATAAGAACATTAAGCTTTACCAATCCAATACAGCCTTACCACAAGCCTATGCAACAAGTTCATTAATGAGTGAGAAGCAGTTCAACACACTCTCTTATCCTTATACACTCGATACATTAATGAATTGTGCCATTGTGAATAAAGGCAATAGTCAATACAAAAGTCAATTTGTAGAAGAAGATCCAGGATTTAAGAAATCCTATCATATTAAAAATAAACAAACCAAACAATTTACACTTAAGCGTCAGACAAATAATGAAATCGTTGTATTAGAATGTGATATCATCAACAACAAGCCATTAAAAGGTGTCTCTATCACAGTCAATGGAATGAAAAATAAGCTGGCAAGTATCTCAAACCCTTATTATCATCCTCATACACATTTCACATTTGTCACTACTACTAACCAATTAAAGATTTCTTTATCTCAAGGTAACTACATCATAAAGAATATCAAGATGCATACATTACCTGCATCTGCCTTAAATCAAGAAGTAGATGCCTTAAACTCAAAGAAAACATCCCATGTTTTAGAAGGAAACATCCAAGTATCAAAAGATGGTTATTTCATTACACGTATTCCTTACGAAAAAGGCTATCGTCTTTATATTGATAATAAAGAAGTCAATATAGAAAAAGTGAATCAAGCCTTTATTGGATGTCCTATAAGTAAAGGATCTCATCAAATAAAGATGACCTTTACTCCACCAGGATATACTCTTGCATGTATCACGAGTGGTGCAGGTGTTATTCTATTAATTATATTTTATGTCTATGGAAGGAGACATTTAAATGGATAAAATCAGTATTATCGTTCCTTGTTTTAATGAAGAGGACGTTGTTTCTATGTTCTATCAGGAAACCACAAAACAATTACATCGTATCCCAGATATTGATTATGAATTATTATTTATTAATGATGGGTCTAAAGACCATACAGCATCTGTCTTAAAAGAATTATCTCAAACAGATGATCATTGTTTCTATTTCACATTCTCTCGTAACTTTGGAAAAGAAGCAGCTATGTTTGCAGGACTAGAAAAAGCAACAGGTGACTACGTTGTCATTATGGATGCCGACTTACAACATCCACCTAGACTTCTTCCTGACATGTATCATGCCTGTAAATATGAAGGCTATGACTGTGCAGCAGGTAAAAGAGTAGACCGTACAGGAGAAGGAAGACTTCGTAACTTCCTTTCTCATTCCTTCTACAAAGTTATTCAGAAATTGACTAAGATGGATATGGATGATGGGGCTGGGGACTTTAGAATGATGTCTCGTCAGATGGTGGATGCCATACTAGAACTCAAAGAATATAACAGATATATGAAAGGCTTATTCTCTTTTGTAGGCTTTGATACAAAATGGATTGAATTCCACAATGTAGAAAGAGCGGCAGGACAGACTAAATGGAACTTTACAAGTCTATTCTCTTATGCCTTTAAAGGAATCTTCTCATTCTCTGCAACACCTATTACCTTTGCAGGTGTTATAGGCACATTCCTGATTTTCTTATCTCTTATTATTAGTATAATCTCTGTTGTGATGCATTATCATACATTAGTGATTGATCTCATTCTTTTCTTAAGTGGTGTTCAATTAATCTTTGTCTCAATACTAGGACAGTATTGTACATCATGTTATTTTGAAACAAAGAAAAGACCAATCTATATTATTAAAGATACAAATAGAAAATATTAAGGATATATGGTAATATTTGTGAGGAGGGGTAAAAAATGAACAAAAGACTATATCGCTCAGCACATGATCGTATGTTAGCAGGCGTTTGTGGAGGAATTGCGGAATACTTCCAGATTGATCCTACTTTAGTTAGATTAGGATGGGTTGCATTTACAGCACTTGGAGGAAGCGGTATTCTTGCATATATTATTCTTGCGGTTATTGTACCAAGTGAATACTAAAAAGAAGGTTCGTGTTTAGAACCTTCTTTTTTTAGGTTAGATAGTTATTCTTGTGCAATCTTGTCTGTTTCATCAAAGATGTAACGCATTAAACCTCTGTCTTTCTTAAAAGACTTCTTTAATTTTATATAGAGTTCTAATGCATCTTCATCCTTCATTTTAGGAAGATTACTTTTTAAGATTAGAAAGCATTCTTCTTCATACGGATCACTTAAAATTCTCATATCTACCATAGAAATCATCTCCTTGGTTAATCAATAAAAAAACAATGAGATTATCCTTGCTAAATATATTATAGTACTTTTTATATAATTTGTAATAAATAATATCACGAAAGTGTGTATTTTTATTGTACAGGGAATGTGTGAAGTATGTTAAAATGTACACAAGTAGGTGAGAGTATGGATGAAAGAAGTAAGAAGACACTTTATATCATTATAGGATTGATTACCGCAATGTTGCTAGGGACAGTTTATGGCAGTTATTTAATACCATCAAAAACACATCTTGTCTTTGGGGCGACTTATATGACAATGAACAATCCTTTTTATGAAGTAATAAATAATGAATTGAAGAAAGAAATTGAAAAAAAGGGAGATGAACTCATAGTTCGTAATCCAGAACTAGATATAGATAAGCAGAATGAGCAGATAGAAGAATTTGTTGCAAAGAAGGTCGATGGAATCTTTGTGAACCCTATTGATTCAAGTAAACTCACTTCTTTACAATCTGCAAGAGAGGCAGGAATTCCTATTATTGCGATTGATGCTTCTGTTGATAATACAGATCTTATAGATTGTTTGATTGAGTCAGATAACTATGATGCAGGTGTCTTATGTGCACAGAATATGATGCAGAGAATGCAGTCAGCCAATATTGTCTTATTAAAACATTCTACAGTAGAATCTGCTTTATCAAGAATACAGGGTTTTGTTGATACAATTAAGGATTATCCACAATATAAAATCATAGACTTTGCAGAATGTGAAGGACAACTAGAACGTTCTATGCCAGCTATGCAGGCTATTCTTAAAGAACATAGTAATATCAATGTAGTTATGGCTTTAAATGATCCTGCTGCATTAGGTGCATTGGCTGCTATAGAATCACTCAATCGTACCAATATACTTGTATATGGAGTAGATGGCACACCTGATTTAAAATCTCTTATTAAACAAAGTCCACTTATTGCGGGCACTGCGGCCCAATCACCTATTAAGTTTGGTATGTTAGCGGCCAAAAATATGTATAAAATACTAGAAAGAAAAGATGTTCCCAAAACAATAGAAGTCCCCGTAACACTCATTACTAAAGACAATATTGACTCTTATAATGTAAAGGGGTGGCAATAATGTTGAATCGTTTCAGTTTAAAAAGAATCCGTACAATGATGATGTCATGGAACTTCTTTATGATTGTATGTTACGCAATGATATTTATGTTCAGTACGAACTATATTATTGCGAATAATCTCTCTAGAGACTTTTTAAGTTCTTTAAACTATATTCCTACAAGTCCAGAAATCATCTTTTTTAAAACATTGTTTCTTTATTGTATTATTCTTATTCTCATGAATTTCTTTGATCATCGTATAAAGGAATATCCATTTGAAAATATTTTCTTTCTTTCATTAGAAACAATGATAGGCTTTATTATCATGAAATCTCTTTACTTTAGCTATAACGGGATTATTTATCTCATCTTTAGTGATGCAATATTTAGATTCAAAGAAAATAAATATGTAAAGTGGCTGATTATTCCTTTGAGTCTTTTACTTATGATTTCCAACTATAACTTCTTTAGTACATTATTTCCCTTAGTCAATGCTGATGCTTATTTAAATGTTTATGCAAATGCATCAAGAGGTTTATTACAGGTAGGTATTAATTTTCTGAATATGATTAATCTTCTTCTCTTTATTCTTTTCTTAATGATCTATATTGCGAATGAAGTACAAGAAAATGAACGTATGACACAGGAATTGATCATGGTCCATCAAGTCAATCATGAATTACAGAACTATGCAGCAGTCAGTGAAAAGATTGCGGAAGATAAAGAAAGAAAAAGATTGGCACGTGAAATACATGATACATTAGGGCATGCCTTAACAGGTATTGCGGCAGGCGTAGATGCCTGTATTGCGATGATTGATATCAATCCACAAGCTACTAAGCAGCAATTGCAAGTAATCAGTAAAGTAGTCAGACAAGGTATTGTCGATGTACGTAACTCTTTAAATAAATTACGTCCAGGGGCACTTGAACAACATGGCTTTAAAGGAGCCATTGATAATATGATTGAAGAATTCACAAGTGTCAGTGATTTAACAATCACTTTAGATTATCGTCTAGATAAGGTAGATTTTGAAAATACAAAAGAAGATATCTTATTTAGAGTGATTCAGGAAAGTGTCACAAATGCAGTCAGACATGGTGATGCAACACATATTGATATTTCTTTATATATAGAAGATAATTATTTATATCTTAGAATCCAGGATAATGGACAGGGATGTGAAGAGATTCATTATGGCTTTGGATTAAAACAGATGACAGAACGTTTATCTATGATCAATGGAAAGGTTACTTATGATGGCCATCATGGTTTCTTAACTATTGTCACAATTCCAATTCAGGAGGGAGAACTATATGATTAAGGTAATGATTGCAGATGATCAGGAATTGATTAGAGAATCATTAAAGATAGTATTAAGTACACATGAAGATATAGATGTAGTGGGGACTGCATCGGATGGTTTTGAAGTATTGAAGTGTTTAGAAAAGAATGTGGTGGATGTTATTTTAATGGATATTCGTATGCCTGGTATGGATGGTGTTATGGCAACTAAAGAAGTCAAAGCGAAGTATCCTGATACAAAGATTATTATTCTCACTACTTTTGATGATGATGACTTTGTGTTTAGTGCTCTGCGTTATGGTGCGAGTGGTTATTTATTAAAAGGTGTTTCTATGGATGAACTCTATAAAGCGATTGTGACAGTCAATACAGGAGGGGCTATGATCAATCCTGATATTGCGACTAAAGTCTTCAGTATGTTCTCTAAGATGCAGCAGAACAGCTATACTATTAAAGTGGATGAAAAAGATGTAGAAACATTAAGTAAACCAGAATGGAAAGTAATCCAGCATGTAGGATATGGCTTATCTAATAAAGAAATAGCCCAGAAACTCTTCTTATCTGAAGGAACAGTCAGAAACTATTTGAGTTCTATTCTTTCTAAATTAAATCTAAGAGACCGTACACAGCTTGCGATATGGGCAGTAGAGAGTGGTCTTATTACAAAGGCGATTGAAGATGAATAAGTTTAAGGTACTTCTCGGTATTGTTGTTTTTTCTCTTATTATAATGATGGTAGCTGATTATCCTAATACAATTACCTTAGAATTGGGTGTCTTTTCTGGAAGCAACTGGGATGTACCAAGTGGTGAAAGCTATAAGATCATTGATGGGGCCATTGAAAGATTTGAAAAGAAATATCCAGGTATTAAAGTCAAATATGAGAACGGTATTATGAAGAGTGATTACTCTTCATGGTTATCAGATAAGATTGTGAAAGGGAGTCAACCAGATGTTTTCATGATTCTAGATGATGACTTTAATACACTCAGTTCTATCGGAGCACTTGCAAACATAGGGGGATATATGACTCATGATCAGAAGTTCAATGAAAATGATTATTATTCAAGTGTACTTAAAGCAGGCGCTTATTCTAATAAACAATATGCATTGCCTTATGAATGTGATCCGACACTCATGTTTGTGAATAAAACACTTCTAGAAGAGTGTCATATTGATATGCCAGATAATGACTGGACACTCAATGACTTCTATTCTATCTGTAAGAAAGTGAGTCAATACTCCAATAAATATTATGGCTGTTATGATTATAGCTGGTTGGATTCTGTTTATGGCTATGGTGCAAAGGTTTTCAATGAAACAGGGACAGAATGTTTCTTAGATGAAACTACTGTCAAAAGTGCTATTGAGTTTTATAGAAAACTCAATAATTTGAATAATGGTCATACTGTCACTTCTGAAGAGTTTGATAAAGGACTTGTCGCATTTTCACCTCTTTCTTTATCAGTCTATCGTACTTATAAACCTTATCCTTGGCGTGTAAAGAAATATTCTACATTTGAATGGGACTGTTTAAAGATGCCTACAGTAAGTAAGAATAAGGGAAGTACACAGGTATCTACATTATTGATGGGTATGAGTGCTAAATCTTACCATAAATCTCAGGCCTGGGATTTATTAAAAGAACTTTGCCATGATACAACAACACAGAAGTCTTTGACGCAATATTCTCAAGGTATTTCACCTTTAAAGGAAGTTGCACAATCTCAGGCTATTAGTGATATGCTTGATGAAGAAGACAGTCAGATTAATATATCTTTATTAAATCAGGCATTGCTTGGTGCACGTAATAGAGAGAAGTTTAAGAAATATGATTCAGCAATGACTTTAATAGATACTAATATGACAAGAATTCTAAATTCTAGTGATGACTTTGATCTCTCTTTAATAGAACTACAAAAACAAGTAAATAAATACCTCAACGACTAGAGTGGCAATGCCACTCTTTTTTAATATGACAAATGTCATATTGAAGTCATGACTTTAGACAGATGGAATGAAAGCGTTTGAATGCTAGAATGGAATCACAGGAGGAGAACAAAATGAAATATGTGGTACTTGTAAGCCATGGTGAGTTTGCAAAGGGATTAGCCAATGCACTTAGCATGTTAGCTGGAGAAAAGAAAGAAGTCATTGCAGTTGGATTAGAGAATGGTAAAACTGCTGATGAATTCGCAGAAGTATTTAAGGAAGCAGTAAGTCCTATTACAGAAGATGATGAAATCATTCTTCTAGGTGATTTAATTGGTGGATCACCACTTACTACTGCACTGAATGTTATTAATGAAAAAGGGTTCACTAATAATACAGTTGTCCTAGGTGGTATGAACCTTCCACTTGCATTAACTACAGTATTAATGAAGGACAATCTTGATAAGGAAATGCTTCCACAGGCTGTTTTAGGTGAAGCACATGAAGCATTAAAAGAATTTAAACTCGTATCAGAAGATGATGACGAAGAAGACGATATTTAAGGAGGAAAACAAATATGTCAGTTTCATTTATTCGTATTGATGACCGTATGATTCATGGTCAGACTTGTACTCGCTGGGCAAGAGAATATCCTTGTGATGGTTTAGTTGCAGTTAATGATAAAGCAGCAGACAACAGTGTATTAAAGGCTGCTTATAAAGCTGCAAGTGGTAAGAAGACATTTGTCTGGACACTTGATGCTTTCGCTAAGAAATCTCAGAAGGTATTAGATTCTGATACTCAGTATTTCTTAATCACTAAGAATCCTATCGATATGGCTACTATTTTAGTAGATCAGGGATTCAAGTGTGGTATTGATACAGTTATTGTTGGTCCTTGTAATGACCGTGAAGGCGCTGTAAAGCTTGGTAATAACCAGTCTATTACTCAGGAAGAAGCAGATGCATTCGAAAGAATTTCTAAAGCAGGTTATAAAATCAAATTTGCCTTATTACCAGATGTATCAATTGGTACATGGGATGACTTCAAAGGTAAATTCGGTTATTAACAATATTTATTGATAAGGGAGAAAGAAATTATGGAAATTAGTTGGTTTCAAGCTGCCCTACTTGGTTTATTTGCTTGTTTATCAAGTATGCCAGGTTTAGGTGGTACTTCTATTGGTAACTACACTTTAGGTAGACCTTTAGTTGGTGGTTTAGTTTGTGGTCTTATTTTAGGCGATCTAAAGACAGGTATTCTTGTTGGTATCGCTATGCAGTTAGTTTATATCGCATTAGTTACTCCTGGTGGAACAGTATCTGCAGACGTTCGTGCTGTCAGCTACATTGGTATCCCACTTGCAATGATTGCGATTCATTCTTATGGTTTAGATCCTTCTTCAGTTAAAGCTCAGGGTCTTGCTACTTCATTTGGTACAATGGTTGGTACATTAGGTACAGTATTATTCTATGGTACAGCGACTATCAACTTAGCATGGCAGCATATTGGCTGGACTGCAGTTGAAAAAGGTGACTTCAAGAAATTATATACAGTTGACTGGGTACTTCCTTGGATCTCTCATATCATTTGTTCATTCATTCCAACATTAATCATGTGTAAGATGGGTGCTCCAATGGTTGAATTAATCAAGAACTATTTACCAATGGATGGTCTTGCTATGAAGACATTATTCACTGTTGGTTCATTATTACCTTGTGTCGGAATTGCAATTCTTTTAAAACAGATTGTAACTAAAGCAGTAGATTTCATCCCATTCTTCTTTGGTTTCACTTTAGCTGCTTCACTTGGCATTAACTTAGTATCTGCAACATTAATTGCTGCATTATTCGCTTTAATCAATTATAAAATTAAAATGCTTTCTTTATCAAAACCAGCTGTTGTTGCTGCAGATGATTTAGATGATGATGACGAGGAGGATATCTAAAATGGAAAAGAAGATTTCAAAGAAAACTCTATCAAAATCATTCCATCATTGGTACTATGGTAACCTTACATGTTTCTCACAGGAACATATGCAGACTTTTGGTTATTTAACATCAATGTTACCAATTATCGAAGAGTTATATGACAAAAAAGAAGATCAGGCAAAAGCTTTAAAAACATATACAGCTTTCTTTAATACTGAACCTCAGTTAGGTACTGTTATTGTTGGTGTGACTGCTGGTCTTGAAGAAGCACGTGCAAACGGTGCTGATGACGTAGATGATGAAACAATCAATGGTTTACGTGCTGGTTTAATGGGTCCAATCGCTGGTATTGGTGACTCATTAGTTGTTGGTACTGTTATTCCTATCTTATTAGGTATCGCATTAGGTATGAGTACTGGAGGATCTCCTCTTGGTGCTATCTTCTATATCATCGTATGGAACTTATTCGCATACTTTGGTATGAAATTCTTATATTTCAAAGGTTATGAACTTGGTGGTAAAGCCGTAGACTTCTTAGTAGGTCCTCAGGGTGAAGCACTAAGAGAATCTATCACAATGTTAGGTGGTATCGTTATTGGTGCTGTTGCAGCGACTTGGGTAAGTATCAAGACTTCATTCACAATGACTGCAGCTGGTGCAACTAAACCTTTCTTAGAATTACAGAAAACATTAGATGGTGTTTATCCTGGATTCTTAACAGCAGTATTCGTTATTCTTTGCTGGTATCTATTATCTAAGAAGAAAATGTCTCCTATCAAAGTAATGTTATTACTTGTAGTTATCGCTTTCGTAGGTGTAATCATTGGATTCTTCAACCCTGGATTAAAATACTAATATAAAGGAG
>Ga0129311_1000646_pt1 | contig 28783 bp, 24 predicted proteins | sample Go1ome_FD_94435 | JGI IMG/M metagenome (GOLD analysis project Ga0129311, IMG submission 94435) | Western lowland gorrila individual fecal microbial communities from Wisconsin, USA - Go1022B metagenome | ecosystem: Host-associated > Mammals > Digestive system > Large intestine > Fecal | place...
TCATAGTTACGTGCAAAAATCCATTCCAGATCAGCTTCGCTGATGGGATTTTTGCCTTCCAGCCTATGTTTTCTTACGGTCAGCGCAGCAAGTGCGCAGACCTACTGAACAGTTACATTAGTTTTTCTTAAGAACAGATACACCTGTATCGCTTACAGCGCCGCCAAGTTCTTCGCCCTCTAACGCTCTCACTGCTGCCTTAACGCCCTCTTTACCCATGATATCCGGGTTCTGAGCCATTGTGCAGAGGAGATATCCGTCGTTGATGAGGTTCATGATCGCGTCGGACTTATCGAAGCCAACACCGATGATGCCTGTGCTGCCGGATGCCTTGATGGCGTTTCCTGTACCGGTTGTGGAACCCTCGTTGCAGCCGAAGATACCGACAACACCCTGTGTGATATAGTTTTCAGCGATGGTCTGGGACTTCGCCGCGTCGCCCTCGCCGTACTGGGTCTCCATAAGCTCATAGCCTTTTCCTTCGAATGCGGAACGGAAGCCGGCTTCTCTCTTAACGGTGGAGTCTGTCGCTGCATTTACGTTTACGATACCGATCTTACCGGATGTGATGCCTGCTGCCTCGAGAGCCTTGATCATCTCATCGCCTGCTGTCTTGCCGGCTGCCTCGTTGTCTGTGGAGAAGGTTGCCTCTGCCTCTACGTTTGCCGGAGAATCAACATAAACGATCTTCACGCCTGCGGAAGCTGCTTCCTTTAATGCGGAAGAGATCGCGTCCGGACCGTTTGCCGCTACGATGATCGCCTCATAGCCGCCTGCGACCGCGTTGTTCACGCACTCAATCTGCTGCGCGTCGTCCTTTGTGTTCGGGGACATGAAGCTTACTGTCACGCCAAGTGCCTTTGCCTCTGCCTGAGCGCCCTCATTTAAGGTTACCCAGTGCTGGTCGATGGAATCCATGGTGATCAGCGCGATCTTCCAGTCCTTTGTTGCTGTCACGTCGGTTGTTCCTGCTGCGTCCTCCGTGTTGCCTGCCTTGATGACAGAAACACCTGTATCAGTTACAAGACCGCCAAAGGTTTCGCCCTGAAGTGCGCGGACAGCTGCCTCAACACCGTCTCTGCCCATGAGATCCGGGTTCTGAGCCATCGTGCAGAGAAGATATCCGTCGTTGATGAGGTTCATGATCGCGTCGGATTTATCGAAACCAACACCGATGATGCCTGTATTTCCGGATGCCTTGATGGCATTACCGGTACCGGTCGTGGAACCTTCGTTGCAGCCGAAGATACCGACAACACCCTGTGTAATGTAGTTCTCAGCGATGGTCTGGGACTTCGCTGCATCGCCTTCGCCGTACTGGGTCTCCATAAGCTCAAAATCGGTTCCTTCGAATGCCTTGCGGAAGCCAGCTTCTCTCTTAACTGTGGAATCGGTTGCCGCGTTTACGTTTACGATACCGATCTTACCGGATGTAACGCCTGCGTCCTTGAGCGCTTTTAACATCTCGTTTCCTGCTGTTGTACCTGCAGCCTCGTTGTCTGTGGAGAAGGTTGCCTCTGCCTCCACGTTTGCCGGGGAGTCAACGTATACGATCTTAATGCCCGCATCCTTTGCTTCCTTCAGTGCGGAAGAGATCGCGTCCGGGCCGTTTGCCGCTACGATGATCGCCTGATAGCCGCCTGCGACTGCGTTGTTCACGCACTCGATCTGCTGGGCATCATCCTTCGTGTTCGGGGACATAAAGCTTACAGTCACGCCGAGCTCTTTCGCTGCTTCCTGAGCGCCCTCATTTAAGGTTACCCAGTGCTGGTCGATGGAGTCCATGGTGATCAGCGCGATCTTATAGTCGCCGACTTCTTTGGACGGTGCACCTGTTGTGGACTCTGCCTCTGCGGACGCAGCTGCGGATTCTGCGGGTTTCTGGCTGGAACAGCCGGTGATGCTGGCTGCCGCAAGGGCTGCACAGCTTAACAGTGCCAATACTCTCTTTTTCATAAAAATCCTCCTTAAGATTTCTTATATGTAACTCCCGGATCACGGGAATTAAATATCGTGTGAAACACTGCCAGTCAGTCTGCGTGCCCGCACACGGGGACGCATCGATATCTGACTTTCTACTTGGAAGCTTTCTTTCCGAAATTACCGGAACGTACAACTACATCTAAAAGTACGGAGAATACAACGATGATACCGATGACAAGTCTCTGGATGCCGACCTGTGCGCCGATCATGTTCAGTCCGTTCTCAAGTGTCTGCCATACAGCCGCTCCTGCGAATGTACCGAGCAGAAGTCCTGTTCCGCCGAGCGGGGAGATACCGCCGATAACGCCGGCCGCAACGCCGTACATCTCGTACATGTTTCCTGCTTCCATGTTTCCCATTCCTGCCTGTGCGCAGAGGATATAACCAACGACACACGCGCAGACAGCACTCACCAGATATGCCTTAATTGTTGTATTTACAACGTTCACACCGGACAGTTTCGCAGCATCCACGTTGGAGCCGATGGCGTAAATATGTCTTCCTGTGCGGGTCTTTGAGAGTAGGAAGAAGAAGATCAGAAAGATCACTAGAGCGATCCAGAAGGTGTTGTAAACACCAAGTGTCTTTCCATAATAGAAGAAGTTCTGGAACCTGTCTCCTGCTTCCTTTCCGATGCCAGTGGCGATGGCATCCGTGTTTCGGTTATTGTTGACCATATAGGCAACGCCTCGTGTCACGAACATGGTACCCAGGGTCGCGATGAACGGCGGAAGCTTAAACTTTCCGACTAACATACCGTTTACAACGCCTGTGACCAGACAGCATATCATTGCAACTGCCATGGCCACAAACGGGTTTACGCCCATTGCCATCAGGGTTGCCGAGATCATGGCGCTCATTCCGACCATGGAACCGATGGAAAGATCGATATTTCCGGTGATCAGAAGATAACTCTGTCCGACGCCGATCAGAAGATATTTTGACATGGATCGTAAAAGGTTCATGACATTCTGTCCGGCAAATACTTTACGGTCGATAAGACCGAATGCTACATAAATAATGATCAGACCTGCGAAGGCGGTGATGACCGCTCCCATTCCGCGCGTTCCCAGGATCCGCTTTACTGCGCTCTGTTTTTTTTCATTCATCATCCTGTCCTCCCTCATCCAACGGCTTTCTTTTGCTCGAACTCAGTTGCGAACTTCAGTACCTCGTTCTGGGTCGTCTCTTTCGCCATGACCTCACCGGTGATCCTTCCGTCACACATCACGATGACACGGTCCGCGATCCCTAAGACCTCCGGCATCTCCGAGGAGACGAACATAACGGCGATCCCCTGTTTCTTCAACTGGTTCATCAGGTTGTAGATTTCAACCTTCGCTCCTACGTCGATGCCTCGCGTCGGCTCGTCGAAGATCACGACTCTGGAATTTCTCGCAAGCCATTTTCCGACAACGACCTTCTGCTGGTTTCCTCCGGAGAGGTTGCCCGCATTGACTTCCACCGTCGGGGTCTTAATTAAAAGATCCTTCACCGCTTTCTCACAGAGGTCGTCCTCCTGCTTTCTGCTGATGACTCCAAGCTTGCTGCAGATGAGATCCAGATTCGGAAGCGCCAGATTATGGCGGATGCTCAGCTTCGTGCAGAGGCCGTCTTTTTTGCGGTCCTCCGGTGCCAGAACGATTCCGGCCTTGATGGCGTCCATCGGACAGCTGATCTTTACCTCTTTTCCGTCCAGAAAGATCTCTCCGCCAGTCTTTGGGTCAACACCGAAGATCGCTCTCGTGGTCTCGGTGCGGCCCGCTCCCATAAGTCCCGCAAATCCGACGATCTCGCCTTCATAGAGGGAAAAGTTGATGTCGCGGACGAGATGTCCTGCATTTAAGTTCCTGACCTCGAATACCTTCTTTCCCTTCGGACAGGAAACTCTTGGGAACTGTTCCTTGATCTCACGGCCAACCATATTCGCGATGATCTGATCCATGGTCATATCCTTAAAGTTTCCGTCTGTGATATACTGGCCATCCCGCATGATCGTTACACGGTCGACGATGGCCTTGAGTTCCTCCAGACGATGGGAAATATAGACGATTCCGCATCCGTCCGCTTTTAACTGACGGATGATCCGGAACAGCTCGTCGATCTCCTTCGCCGTCAGGGATGAGGTCGGCTCGTCCATGATGAGGATCTTCGCGTGGATCGAAAGTGCTTTTGCGATCTCGACCATCTGCTGCTTGGATACCGGAAGATCACCGACGGTCTGTCTCGGATCGATATCAATCTTTAAGTCCCCGAGGATCTTTGCCGCTTCCGCTTCCATCTCCCTGTCATTTAAAACGATCCCGTTTACCTTTTCTCTTCCGAGGAACATGTTTTCCGCAACTGATAAATTGCGGCACATGTTTAATTCCTGATGAATGATCGCGACGCCGACGGCCTGTGCCTGTTTCGGAGTCAGATTCTCATATTCCGTTCCGAAGATCGTCATCGTCCCGCTGTCCTTCGTATAGACGCCGCTCAGGATTTTCATCAGTGTGGATTTCCCCGCTCCGTTCTCTCCGAGAAGTGCCATGACCTCACCGGAACGGAGTTCAAAATTCACATGATCCAGGGCTTTTACGCCCGGGAATGTCTTGACGATGTCTTTCATTGAAACAATTACTTCGCCCATCTTCTCCCCCGCTTTCTGTTTACTCCCTCTGCAGCTGTTCTGCACCTTCATCCGGCGTTCGCAGCCACATTTTCGATTTTATTTCGTATGCATCGCAACACTCAGCGCAGCGATATCTCCGATCTTTTCTCCAAGTCCTGCCGGAAGAATCCTGCAGGCCCTCACGTTTCCGGGCAATGCCTCTTTTTCAATGACGGCTTCCATGCCCGCTTTCATGTACTCCCCGGCCCGCGCGTAGATGCTTCCGATGACGATCGCCTCCGGATTAAAGAGATCGATCAGGATCGCCAGGAGTTTTCCGAGGTTTTCGCCGATCTCGTTCCAGAGTGCCAGTGCCTCAGGATCACCTTCCGCCGCCCGTTTTCCGAGTTCTTTTGCAGTTCCTTTTCCATACTGGGCGATTCCGCCGCCGCTCACATATCCCTCAAAGGATCCGGCTTTCCCATGCCCAGTATGGCCCGTCTCAAAGAGTCTTAAATGGCCTGTCTCGCCGGCCATTCCGGTACTTCCTTCATAGAGTCTCCCGTTTAAGATCAGTCCCGCGCCAATTCCCGTTCCGAAGGTGAGAAAGATCATGTCCTCCGTGCCTTTTCCGGCTCCGAACTTCCATTCCGCCACCGCGCAGGCATCTGCATCATTCTTTAGATATGCCGGAATCCCAAACGTCTCTGTGAGCATGTCTGTGATCGGTACTTCGTCCCAGCCCGGCAGATTCGGCGGTCCCAAGATCACGCCCGTCTTACTGTTTAACGGTCCGCCGCAGCTGACACCGATGGAAGTTACATGCTCATTCATGAGCTCCGAAACACTCTCAAAGATCTCTTTTAAGGTCTCGTCCTTCGTTTTCGTCGCGAATTTTTTCTTTTCGAGGATGTTTCCTGCCGCGTCCCCACGGATCACCGATATCTTCGTTCCGCCGATATCAATCCCTATGTATTCGTTCATATAATCCTCCCCTGTTAGTTATATCTTACATGAAAAATGTCCCCCATAACAGAGGACAATCCTACGGTTATGGGGGACAATATTTTGATGTATACAACAGCCTGGTCTTTCTTACGGTCAGCGCAGCGGAGTGCGCAGACCTACTATACAATGTTCATTGCCAGCACTTTGCGCAGACCTGCCATACAATGTTCATTGCCAGAACGAGCACTCTATCTCACAATACGTTTGAACTCGCTCCTGTCATACGACGCCGTGACCTTCCCCTGATCCACCACCAGCAAACGGTCAGAAATGTCCATGGTATCTGAGACACTGGCGGTGATCATAAGGATCGCCGTTCCCTGCTTCTGAATCTCCCGCAGAGCATTTAAGATCCGCATTCTGCAGAACATATCTCCTTTTGCCAGCGGCTGGATACAGACCATGACCCGCGGTCTGAGAAGATTCATCTTATGGTAGAGCAGCGCGAACTGGTCTTCCTGCGGGATATCCCGGACACAGGGTGCGTCGATCACCGGCCCCACAAGCGGCAGATACTCCGAGTGGATGCTCTTATAGATCTTCCCCGGGATCAGGCTCTTTTTTAACTTCCGGTCGAGAAGAAATGTCAGATTCTCCATATAACTCTTTTCCAGAAACAAAAGGCGGTTCACCCCGTCCGCCGGAACCACAGCGATCCCCTCATCCAGATAATTCACCGCTTTTTTCTGCGTATAAGTCACATGATCCACCGTGATCCATCCGGACTTACACCGCATTTTCCCGGTCATGAGGTCCATCATGTCCCCGGCGATCTTATTCTCCTTATCAAGGAGCGTCACACACTCCCCACGGTGTAAAATAAACCTCAGCCCGTTCAGATTTCCGGCCCCCACCGTGTGAAAATGCAGGATTCCGTCATCGTTCTCCTGTTCATTTTCCGTCGACAGGATCTTCCACTCCGAAATGTACGGCGCCATGCTCTCGTCCGTCATCTCTTCCCGCTCAAAGACCTTGTAGATATACCCGTCAGAAAAAAGGGCCGTACGGTCCGCGATCTTAAAGAGCTCCTGATGGTGGTTTCCAATATAGAGGACAGAGATTCCCTCTTTCCGGATCTTCTTTAACATCCGCTGAAATTTATAAAGCTCATATTCGCTCAGGTAGTTTGATGGATTGTCCACGATGACCAGATGGCAGCCGGATAACAATGCTTTTCCAAGCTCCACAAAGCACCGCTCCAGCTCCGAAAGGTTTTCCACCCGCTTATGCAGGTCGACCTCAAGTCCCTGTTCTCCCATAAACCGTACCGCCTGCTGAAAGATCACCTGTTCATTGATAAAGTACTTTTTAAAGCCTTCCCGCAGGATAAAAAGGTTGTCCACAACGCTTAAGCCCTGCACCAGATGGCTCTTCTGCTCGATGAGCGCCACCTTGTTGGGCTCTCCGCTGCTGTAGGAGTAGCTGTTTACGATCTTCCCGTCATACCAGACGGATCCCAGCGTGATCGGATCGTTCCGGCAGATCAGGTCCACCATCTCCTTCTGTCCCTTCCTGTTTCTCGCCACGAGACCAAAGATCTCCCCGGCAAACATCTGAAACTCCAGATTGTCTAAAAGCTGCTCCCCGTCCCGTTCCATACTCACATGGGAAATTCTGAGAAGCTCCTTTCTCACCGCCATCCCCCCTGCCTGTTTTCTTCCCGCACAAGAGGAAGCTCTACCACAACATCGGTTCCGACTCCCTCTTTGCTGTAGACATGGATCCCATACTCCTCACCGAAGAGCAGTTTGATCCGTCGGTTGACGTTCACAACGGCGATTCCGCCTCTGGTCTGCTTTTTCTCCCCGTCTTTTTCCGGGTCGTCCGTCTCCTCGCCCAGGCGGCGCAGTTTTTCATTCAGTTCCTTCAGCTTCGCGTCCGTCATTCCCTGTCCGTCATCGGAGATCCTGATATAAAGCCGTTCCTCACTGGCACTAATGCGGATCACCAGGTGGCCTTTTCCGATCTTCCTCTCAATTCCGTGGTAAATAGAGTTCTCAACTATGGGCTGCAGCGTCAGTTTTGGGAGCTTGCACTGCAGGAAATCCATCTCCGTAAACTCATCGTCCGGGTCCCGGTCATACTGGATCTTTAAGTCCAGCTTCGATCCAAAGCGGAACTGCTGAATATAATAGTAGTTTTCGATATTGGCCAGCTCGTCCTCCAGCGTCACAAGATTTTCCAGATTCGAGATCGTGTACCGGAAGAAGGTCGCCAGTGCCTCCGTCATCTCCGCAATGCTGTCCAGCCCCGCAACCAGCGCCTCGCTTCGGATTCCCTCCAGTGTATTGTAAAGGAAATGTGGGTTGATCTGGTTCTGAAGTGCCAGATACTCCGCCTGCTTTTTCGAGATCGCGATCAGGTTGCTGCGGTCGATGATCTCGTTTAAGCGCAGAATTGCCTGCTCACTCTCCGGTGAAAACGGATAGCGGACCTTGAACAGGTCTTCCATGACGTATCCCATGACAAACTGCTCGTATATCTTCCTCGTCTCCCTGTACGGCACAAGAACCAGGCGATGGACCGCTGCCGCCAGAAGGACAAAAACTACGGTAAAGACCGCCGGAATCGTAAATGGCCGCATCTCCCGAATGCAGACAGTCCACATCTCCACGAGGACCGCCCCGATCAGCCCGGCCGCGAGAAGTGCGCACCATTTGATCCGGGCTGACAGATAGTTTTTTTTATCGGTATGTTTCTTTTCCATCAAGAGTACAGCTTTCTGTATTCCTTGGGCTTTAGACCCGCGTATTTTGTAAAGGACTTCGTGAAATACCGCACGTCGCTGTAGCCGACCTTCCCGCAGATATCAGCCACCGTGTCGTTCGTCTCCTTCAAGAGCTTCTTCGCCATGTCCATGCGGACCTTTGAGAGGTATTCTAAGAATGTCATTCCCGTATCCTTTTTAAAGATCGTGCTGAGGTATGTAGGTGAGAGATCCGCCACCTGGCTCACCTCTTCCAGCGTCAGCGGCTCTCCGAAATGTTCCTCCACATACTTTTTCACCAGGCGGATCGGGCGGTTCTCGTCCTGTTTTTTCAGTCTCGCCGCCTTCTCGTAGGAACTTGTGATCCGTCTCGTCATGTAATCGAAAAGCTCCGCCGCATCGGCACAGTTGTCGGCACTGATGCTGAAGTTTTCCATGAAATTTTCTTCCACCGGCAGGCGGTATTTTTTCATGAAGAACAGGTACTGGTTGCAGATCTCCTTCGTCATCTGCAGGATCTCATGGCCGCTGATCTCCTTTGCCGCCAGCATTTTTGTCTTTAAATAGATCAGTTCTTCCCGCACCGCAAAGGAATCCAGACCCTCGAGTGTGTGGGAGATCCGGTCGTTAAATTTTGCGAAGATCTCGCTGTCCGCGAAGGACTCGCCGCTGTCGATCCTTCCCTCCATCAGTTTCCCGGTTCCCGCAAGCAGGCGTTCCTCAATGAGAAGTCTGGCGTTCTTTAAGGAATTGTTGATCTCCGAGAGACTCCCAACACCCTCGCCGAGCGCTAGAGTCACCGACAGATTCTTCAAAATATCCCCCTGGACACGGATCTCCGAGAGCAGTGCTTTCATCTGTCTTCTGATCTGCAACCGGTCTTCCGCCTCATAGTTTAACAGGAAGAAGTGAAACCCGTTTAGCTCCGTACTTTCCTTTTCCAGCACAAATCCGTTCAGGAATTTTTCCGCCGCGGACTGCACCTTCTCCGCCATAAACTGGACATTCTGTTCCTCATCGCAGACGCGTCCGTCCAGTTTTAAGACCGCAAAACAGAACTCCCCCGGCTCGAAACGGTAATGGAAGTCCTGATTGATCTTCTCAAGCGGCTGCGACAGGACCTCCTTGTTTCTTCTCCCCACAAGATCCTGTAAGAACGCCTGCCGTAAGTTCCGCTCATCACTCTTGATGGCCAGGCGGGTCTTCTCCTCCTGGCTCAACTGCTCCGTCTGTGCCCGGAAATGGGCGCCAAGACGCTTTAATGTCTCCGTCAGCTCGTCTTTTTTGATGGGCTTTAAAAGATACGCGTTTACCCCATATCGGATCGCCATCTGCGCGTACTCAAAGTGGCGGTAGCCGCTGATGATCACAAACTCTGCCTTCGGAGCTTCCTCTTTTCCCAACCGGATCAGATCCAGCCCGTCATATCCCGGCATCCGGATATCTGTGATCACGATATCCGGGTGAAATTCCTTTATTTTTTCCAACGCCTCGATCCCGTTCTCGGCAACTGCGACAACCTCCATCCCCAGCGCGCCCCAGTCCACAAGCTTCTCGATCAGCTGGCACACCTTACTCTCGTCATCGGCGATCAATACTCTCAGCATCCGCTATTCCCCCCTGTTTCCCCCCGAAAGTAATATGATTTTATTTTACTCCGATGGGCATGTTTCCGTCAACCAATATGAATTGCTGCCCTTTGCGTTTTTGGTCCGACCTTTTTTTCCCACTTGACTTCCCTAACAACATCTGGTATATATAGCTTATACCGATCATATGACTGACGGATAAGTGGATGAACCACGTGAAGTATGATCGAAGTAAGCCGACCGTCTGGGCGATCATAGCGCAGACTGTGGGTTATTTTTTTACCCTTTTTTGTCTGATGGCGCTTTCTGCGCCGCGCTGTGATTCTGTAACAGCTGAGATCTCCCTAAAGAGAAAATTTCCCATATGACAGATTTTGATAATGATTCTCATTTAAAGTATTGTTTTTTCCTGTCACGGTCTGTTATAATGGCGAAGCATTTCTTCACAACCGAAGATTTCAGAATGATCCCTTTTTAACAATATGTAATCGTAATGCAAACAAGGAGGAACCACCATGTCTGAACAGAATACCCAAAACGGAAACGCTGATGTTTTCAAAAAAGCCTGGAGAGGATTCCAGGGCGCAAAGTGGACCGATGAGGTCAATGTCCGCGAATTCATCCAGAATAACTATACCCAGTATGACGGAACCGAAGATTTCCTTGCCGCTCCGACCGAAGCTACCGATAAGCTCTGGGGACGTCTCCAGGAGCTCCAGAAAGAGGAGCGCAAAAAAGGCGGTGTCTTAGAGTGCGAGACTGAGATCGTATCCAGCCTGACCTCCTACGGCCCGGGCTATATCGACGAGAGCTTAAAGGATCTCGAGACCATCGTCGGACTCCAGACAGACAAGCCGTTAAAGCGTGCTTTCATGCCTTACGGCGGAATCAAGATGGCTGAGGAAGCAGCCGAGACCTATGGCTACAAGGTAAACGAGAAGTTCCACAAGATCTTCACCGAGTACCACAAGACACACAACCAGGCAGTCTTTGACGCTTACACCCCTGAGATGAAAGCTGCCCGCCACTGCCATATCGTAACCGGTCTTCCGGATACCTACGGACGTGGACGTATCGTCGGCGACTACCGCCGTGTGGCCCTCTACGGTATCGATTTCCTGATTGAAGAGAAGAAGAAGGACCTGGATCTCTGCGGAAACGGCGCAATGTACGATGAGATCATCCGCCAGAGAGAAGAGATCGCAGAGCAGATCCGTGCCTTAAAGGGCATGAAGGAGATGGCAAAGATCTATGGCTATGACATTTCCGTTCCTGCAACAAACGCAAAAGAAGCGATCCAGTGGCTTTATTTCGGCTATCTTGCCGCGGTTAAGACCCAGAATGGCGCGGCTATGAGCGTTGGACGTATCTCCACCTTCATCGATATTTATGTAAACCGTGACCTCGAGGAAGGAACCCTTACTGAGTCCCAGGCACAGGAACTGATCGACCATATGACCATGAAGTTCCGTATGGTGAAGTTCGCAAGAATCCCGTCCTACAACCAGCTCTTCTCCGGCGATCCGGTTTGGGCAACACTGGAGGTTGCAGGTCTCGGACAGGATGGACGTCACATGGTAACAAAGACCGACTTCCGTTTCCTCCATACTTTAGAGAACATGGGACCGTCCCCGGAGCCGAACCTGACTGTACTTTACTCCTCCCGTCTCCCGGAGAATTTCAAGAAGTACGCGGCAAAGATCTCCGTTGACACATCCTCGATCCAGTATGAGAACGATGATGTGATGCGTCCGGTATGGGGCGATGACTACAGCATCTGCTGCTGCGTATCCGCTACCCAGACAGGTAAGGAGATGCAGTTCTTCGGAGCACGTGCAAACCTTGCAAAATGCCTGCTCTACGCGATCAACGGCGGTAAAGACGAGAAGTACAAGACAAAGGACGGAAAGCCGATGCAGGCTGGTCCGGAGTACGCACCGATCACCTCCGAATATCTTGATTACGACGAGGTGATGCATAAGTATGATCTCATGATGGACTGGCTGGCAGGAATCTATGTAAACATCCTGAACCTGATCCAGTATATGCACGATAAATATTACTACGAGGCAGCCGAGATGGCTCTCATCGATACCGATGTACGGCGTACCTTCGCAACCGGTATCGCAGGCTTCTCCCACGTGGTGGATTCCCTCTCTGCGATCAAATACGCAAAGGTAAAGGTTGTCCGCGATGAGAACGGTATGGCGACAAGCTTCGTAACAGAGGGTGATTTCCCGCGTTACGGAAACGATGATGACCGTGCGGATGATATCGCGGTTTGGCTGTTAAAGACATTCTTAAAGAAGGTTAAGAAGTACCACACCTACAGAAATTCCGAGGCGACTACTTCGATCCTTACGATCACATCCAATGTGGTTTACGGTAAGGCAACAGGTGCTCTCCCGGATGGCCGTGCGGCATTTACACCATTTGCTCCGGGCGCTACTCCATCCTACGGTGCAGAGCAGAACGGTCTTCTCGCTTCCTTAAACTCCGTTGCAAAGCTTCCGTATGAGTACGCTCTCGACGGAATCTCCAACACTGAGACGATCGCTCCGGGTGCTCTCGGACATTCTGAGGATGAGAGAAAGAACAACCTTGTCCATGTTCTCGACGGATATTTTGATCAGGGTGCTCATCATCTCAACGTGAATGTATTCGGTCTTGATAAGCTGAAGGATGCGATGGAACATCCGGAGAAGCCGGAGTACGCAAACTTCACGATCCGTGTTTCCGGTTATGCCGTTAAATTTATCGATCTGACAAGAGAGCAGCAGCTTGATGTCATCGCAAGAACCTGCCATGAGGCGATGTAAAATAAGCAGCAATCGCTCACTAACTTTATCGATTTAAAATCAGCCGGGAATGTTGTTTATTCCCGGCTGAGTCTAAATTATGAAGTTTTTTTCTGGCTTGGCATTGAGGTTTTAGTGCTTGCGCTGACCAGAATCACGCGCCAAGTCTCACGGACGTTCGACTTGAATTTTATCCCCGGCAGATTCTGGGAGAAGGGAAACTTTTATATGGAAACAACAGGCTACATTCACTCCATCGACAGTTTTGGTTCCGTAGACGGACCCGGAGTCCGCTTTGTGACTTTTCTTCAGGGCTGCCATATGCGGTGCCGGTATTGTCATAATCCGGATACATGGAAATTAGCGAACGCTGCTGCCGCTTCCGGGCAACAGATTCCTGAGAATGCCGGTTCAGGCAGCGTTGCATCCTCTTCCGTCTGTAATTATAAAGAAATGACCCCGTCTACCCTGATCAGACAGGCGCTCCGCTACAAGCGCTACTGGGGCAAAGAGGGCGGCATCACGGTCAGTGGAGGCGAACCGCTCTTACAGATCGATTTCATGAATGAACTTTTCCGTCTTGCAAAGGAAAACGGCATCGGCACAGTGCTTGACACCGCGGGACAGCCGTTTACAAGAGAAGATCCATTTTTCTCAAAGCTCACCGATCTCATGGAAAATACCGATCTTGTCATGCTGGACTTAAAACACATCGATCCGGAAAAGCACCGCGCTCTCACCGGCCATACCAACGAAAATATTCTGGCCTTCGCCAGATACCTGAATGAGATCGGCAAACCCATGTGGATCCGCCACGTCCTCGTCCCCGGCGTGACCGATGACAAGGAGAATCTTCACGGCATCCGTGCGTTTTTAGATACGCTGTCCAATGTAAAAAAAGTGGAAGTTCTTCCGTACCATACACTCGGCATCTACAAATGGGAGTCCCTCGGGATCCCGTATACCTTAAAAGATGTGGATCCGCCGACTGCGGAGATGGTGAAGCGGGCAGAAGAGATACTGGGGTGTTAGAAATAAGTTTTGCCAGCCAAATGCCGCTGATCCCTGTCAACGTCAGATTCTCATACAGACACGAACTTTAACTATTGTTCGCCTAAATAAAACACGTACTGCCCGAAGTTGATTCTACCTTACTTCAATCAGTACGTGTTTCTTTTATCTTTTCTGATTAAAAATTTCTTTTAAATCCTCAATCGCAAGAACCGGATCCATCGTATGAAACATCATATAATTTCGTTTCATGACTTCGACTGCTGCTTGTTTATATATATTTTTGCTGTCCTCACCGCTGTAATAATGCCAATAACGATAAATATAACCGATCCAATACAGGACATCTTTTGAAAATACTTCTCCGCCAATCAAGCTTTCTGTCTTGGCATTTCCGATAACCTCATCTAAAAGATATTCTTCTCCTGCCCATTGCATACGATTATACTCGGAATCCAATGCTTTTGCCGTCTCAGAATTCATAAACAGTTTAATAAACTCTATGCTGCCGTAATTATGATCCGCCGACAGTTCAAAAAGTCTTCCCTGTATATCACAAAGTTTCAAAGCTATCTCATTCATTATCTTCCTCCGGTTTTTGCATTATCCAGAATCTCATCAAAAAATAAACCTTCACGGCGGTAGTTCTTGCAGATATCGTTCGCAAGAGAAACTCCCCGTGCACGATTTTCCTCAGCAACTTCCTTAATAAATGCCCTCTCTAAATATGAAAGTTCTATTTCCGCTTCGATATGAATTGCATCACATCCTCGCTGCGAGACAGCAACATACTGACTTCCTAATTGCAATGCAGAAAGGCTGTGCACCAATGCTGCATCTGTGATATTTCCAATAAAGAAATTATCAATCACATAAAACATTCTGTCATTCGCAATGCTTCCAATAAGCAGATCTTTTCCTGCTGCCATATTTCGATACTTGTTATAAAATTCAGTACCCTTTATACTCTCCATTCTTCCCCTGTTATATGCTACAAGCATTGCCCACTCAATATCTGCTGATATCGTTAACATTTTAAGTTTATTCGTATCGACAGAGATAATATAAAATTTCGATTTTTCATAGTCACAAATCAATGTCAATGCCTGACTTGGGTCCGTTCCCATATAAAAGCCTCTGCCAAAATCGCATTGCTTCCGGCTCTTCGGCTCAATAACTCCCTCTATGCCAGATTTCGATCCATGATAAAGCAGCACCTTTCCTTCAACAACTTCTATTTTTTTTGCTGCTTCCACAATTTTCTCCAACGTCATATCATAAACCGGAACTGCCTGTGCCTTACACAACTCATACAATCTCATCTGCGCCAGTTTATTAGGAACGGCCCTGCCATTTTCCCAACGGTTCACTGTTGCAAAAGACACATTCATATGTTCTGCGAGCTCGGTTTGACTCATGTTCAAATAAAGCCTAATTTTTTTTATCAAATTTTTCATGCTATCTCTCCAAATATAACATTATTTATATAATTAAATATATCAAATATTATATTCTATGTCAATGTATCTACCGGAATCCACTTCATACCATGCAGTCAATATGTTGTCGTTTATTCTTTGCATCTTTTTTACTTCTCTCGAAACACGATAAATATCCGTTTCTAAATATTTTAGGGGTAATTCTGATACCTCATTATGTTTTATATCTGGAACTAATAAATTGTTTTTATCTTCTTCTATAATTTTTACATAATTACTATACAATACAGGACACTCAGCCTTTAACAAAGCCACTACATTAGGATACACTATTTTATTAACCATTTTTAGATCATACTCGTCAAATTGTTCGCTTACATTTATATTATACACTAACCTGTCCCGTAACATGAAGAGGATTTATCCATAAAAATAGCGCATTACATTCATTTTCCTGCTTATGTATAATGCGCTATTAATATCATATGCTTTTATTTCCTGCTCTCAGCCAACTCCCCAAGCTTCCCAAGCAATTCCTTCGCCTTCTCCATCATCGGCTCGCAATCCTTATGCTTCTTTCCTTTATCCTGATAGAACAGCACCGGCTTCTCTCCCTGGGCAAAGCGTAACGCAGTCTTATACTCGGCAATAAGCGCCGGGATCCCGGTGACATCGAGCTTTGCCTTCGGGTAGAGTTCGATGCGGATCTCCTGGGTGTTGATGTCCACCTCGGTCACGTAGGCGCGGTGGGCCATGGCTTTTAATTCCGCTACACGCAGCAGGTTATCCACGGATTTCGGAATATCGCCGAAGCGGTCGATCAGCTCATCCTGCATATCCATATACTCGTCATCCGTCTCGATGGCAGAAATTCTCTTGTATACATCAAGCTTCAGATACTCATTCTTGATATATCCGTCCGGAATAAACGCATCGATATCGCAGTCCACCACGGTCTCAAAGGTCTCTTCCTCTTCCTGTCCGCCCTTTAAGGCAATAACCGCCTCGTTGAGCATCTTGCAGTAGAGGTCATATCCGACTGCCTCCATGTGTCCATGCTGTTCCGCTCCGAGGATATTTCCCGCGCCGCGGATCTCAAGGTCACGCATCGCGATCTTGATCCCGGACCCCAGCTCCGTGAATTCCCGGATCGCCTGAAGACGTTTTTCCGCGTCCTCCTTTAACATCTTATCCCGTTTATACATCAGAAACGCAAAGGAGGTCCGGTTGGACCGTCCGATTCGCCCGCGGATCTGGTAGAGCTGGGAAAGTCCCAGACGATCCGCGTCCTGAATGATCATCGTGTTGGCATTCGGAATATCCAGCCCCGTCTCGATGATCGTTGTAGACACAAGCACATCAATCTCGCCGTTGATGAAATCCAGCATGATCTTCTCAAGCTGGTGCTCATTCATCTGACCATGGGCAAAGGCCACATTCGCGTCCGGCACGAGAGATGCCACATGGTTTGCCACCTCGTCGATGTTATTGACGCGATTGTATACATAGTACACCTGCCCGCCGCGCCCTAACTCTCTGTGAATCGCCTCACGGATCATCTCATCATTGTACTCCATGACATAAGTCTGGATCGGAACACGGTCCACCGGCGGCTCTTCAAGAACGCTCATGTCGCGGATCCCGATAAGGCTCATATGCAGAGTCCGCGGGATCGGCGTTGCTGTCAGGGTCAGAACGTCCACGTTCTGCTTCATCTGCTTGATCTTTTCCTTATGAGTCACGCCAAACCGCTGCTCCTCATCGACGATCAGAAGTCCAAGGTTCTTAAACTGCACGTCCTTCGACAGGACTCTGTGTGTGCCGACAATAATATCCACATACCCCTTTTTCAGTCCTTCTACCGTCTTCTTCATCTCCCCCGGTGTCCGGAAGCGCGACATCATGTCCACCCGCACCGGAAAATCCTTCATTCTCTGGACAAAGGTATTGTAGATCTGCTGTGCGAGGATCGTTGTCGGAACCAGATAGACCACCTGTTTTTCTTCCTGTACGGCTTTAAAGGCTGCCCGGAGCGCAATCTCCGTCTTTCCGTAGCCCACATCTCCGCAGATCAAGCGGTCCATGATCTTTTTGCTCTCCATGTCCCGCTTCGTATCGTCGATGGCAGTGAGCTGGTCGTCCGTCTCATCATAGGGGAACATCTCCTCAAATTCCTTCTGCCACACCGTATCCGGTCCATACTGGAACCCCTCCGCGTCCTGACGCGCCGCGTAGAGCTCCACGAGCTCCTTTGCGATCTCCCGGACTGCCGTGCGGACCTTTGTCTTCGTCTTTGTCCACTCGGTCCCGCCGAGCTTGTTTAACTTCGGGACCTTTGCGTCCGCGCCCGCATACTTCTGGATCCCCTCCAGACGGGTCGCCGGAAGATAAAGGTTTCCGCCATCACCGTATTCGACCTTGATATAGTCCTTGATGACATGATCCTGCTCGATCTTCTCGATTCCCTTATAGATACCGAGACCATGACTCTCATGCACCACGTAGTCGCCGACGGAAAGTTCGGAGAAGCTGCTGATCTTCTTTCCCTCGTAATTGTACTTTTTCCGCTTCTTCTTCCGTTTTTCTACGCCAAACATGTCGCCCTCGGTAATGACGACAAATTTGATCAGCGGGTACTCAAAGCCCTTATGGAGCTTTCCGTAGGTGACCATGATCTCCCCCGGAGCCACCGGGCGCCCCGCATCCTCCGGGCAGAAGGCGCGAAGGTCATACTCTCTTAAGTCCCCAGCAAGGCGGCTCGCCCTGGTTCTTGACGCGGAAAGGAGAATAACTCGGTAGCCGTCCTTTTTCCATCTTGTCAGATCCTTGATCAGAAGCTCAAAGCTGTTCTGATATGAGTTTAGATTTTTACCGGTCAGGCTGTATTTTGCCTTCGGGGTCATTCCCGGAAGACGCTGGTCGAGGCCTGTCATGAAGATCGAGTAAGGCGTATGACACTCCGCCAGCACTGTCTTTGAAGCGAATAAAAGGTCTGCCTGTCCCGGCAGGATGTAGCCCTGCTCCAGACGGTGGGACATGCTCTCCCGGAACTCGGTCTCCACGGTCTCCGCTTTTTCCTTCATGCGCTGGGGCTCGTCTAAAATCAATGCGAGACCAGATGCCTGTTTCTTTTCGACTGTTTTTCCGGCCGCCCTTGTCGTTTTCTTTCCTGGTGTCTTCGTCCCAGCTGTCCCAGTATCGCTCTGATCTACGTTCCCGCCTGATTCTACTGTCTTCTTTCCTGCCTCTTCAGCTTCAGTTTCAATAACTCCCACTTCCGCCTGTTTTCCTGTTTCTGTCGCAGAAAACGCCAAAGTGACCTTAGCGCCGACTTCTTTCATATAATCAAGAAATGAAACTGTATCTTCACAGAAATACCGGATATACGCGTCCAGCGTCTGGACATCAAAACCCTCTTTTAAGGATTCCACCAACTCCCCGACAGCTCGCCGGATCCGCTGTGCCTCCTCCGGCTTTTTCTGGTCCCGGAACGCTTTTTCCTGCTTTTTCTCGTCGGCTTCCAGGCGCAAAATTCCCTCTTCGATATGTTCCTTCGTGAGGATCAGCTCCGCCGCCGGGTAGATCGTAACCTCGTCCATCTGCTGGATCGACCTCTGGCTCTCGGCATCAAAGGAACGGATGGAATCCACCTCGTCCCCCCAGAGCTCGATCCTGACCGGAACCTCCTCCGTCAGTGGGAACACATCCAGAATTCCGCCGCGGACAGAAAACTGTCCCATGCCGTCTACCTGTCCCATGCGCTCGTAGCCCATGCCGGTGAGAAGATGCTTGATCTCCTCCATATCAAGCGTCTGTCCCACCATGATATTCAGGCAGCTTTCTTTGATCATGGAAAGCGGCAGAAGATGATCCATCAGACCATCCACCGTTGTCACAACAACTCCGCCTTCATCTTCCAACAGATGCTTAAAAACCTGCATTCTCTGTCTTGTCAAAAGATTTCCGTGGATATCCGAGCTGTAAAACAGAAGATCCCTCGCCGGATACAGCCAGATATTCGGCTCAAAATAGCTGAAATCATCGAAGATCTCCTTCGCGCGGGTATCGTCATAGGTCACGACGAGCCGCCACGGATTGTCCTTTGAGAGTTCATGCATCACATGGACCTTCTGGGAATCCGTCACGCCGCTGACCTGGACCGGGCCTTTTCCCTTGTCCATATCCTGCTTCATATCGGTATACTCCGCCAGATCTACGAGCGGATTTGCAAAAACTTCAGCCATGGTTCCTCCTGTTTTTTGTTAGCTCTGAATATTTCGAATTGCAGATTTTTTTGAAATAATTTTAATTATCAAGTAACTATCTTGCAGTGTCATACTCAACACTGATCTATGCAGGATTTTACCTGTAAAATACTATTTCTCTTCCTTTTTACGGTTATGATCATTCATCGCCGGAGCGATTCCCACATTCACGATCTCGCACACCGCGTCCGCCGCTTCCTTCACCGCGTCAGCCATCGTCGCCTGTTCTTCCTTTGAGAAATGCCCCAGCACATAGTCCGCGAGGTCCATTCGGGACGGCTTCTCACCGACTCCGACCTTCACCCTCGGAAACTCCTGTGTTCCAAGGTGTGCGATAATACTCTTGATCCCGTTATGTCCTCCCGCGCTTCCCTTGGCGCGGATCCTGAGCTGCCCCGGTGCAAGGCTGATATCGTCGTACACGATCAGGATATCTTCCGGATCTACCTTATAATAATCTGCCGCCGCGCGGATGCTCTCCCCGCTGGAATTCATATAGGTCTGCGGCTTCATGAGAATGACCTTCTCCCCGCCGATAACGCCTTTCCCACAGAGCGCCTTGTGCTTTTTCTCTGAAATATCAGCCCCGATCTTCTCCGCCAGAGCATCCATCACCATAAAGCCCGCATTGTGTCTTGTATTTTCATATTCCTTTCCCGGGTTCCCGAGACCTGCAATAATTAACATTTTTATCTCCTTTATACATTTCCGCTGCCTGCTGTGTGCTTTCCGCCACAGGCAGAGCAAAAACTGAATTTTTATAAAACTATAACGCATTTAAGGGGCCTTTTTCCAAAGTCCCCTGGTTTCTACATTTTATCAGCTTTGACCCCCTTGCGCAAGGGGCAGTTGACGCATAACAACACAAAAAGGAATCTGCCGGCAGGTACCTCCCCAATGTACCATCCAACCAGCTCGAAGTTGTGATTCTGCGCTCCTCTTGTATGAATTTCATTCCATATCATGGAATCTGTTTAAATGTACATTACCATCCTTAGTCGGCTCTGTGAACAGATCCGCGACTTTTCCGGTGCTTCGCATTCCAGACCAGTCGAATCACCATCTTGTCTTTTTTTACTTTGCATGGTACCTGACTTCCGTCGTTTCTCTCAAAAACATAGTACTCAGTCATCAATCAGCATGGTGAACTCAAAGATATTTTCAATCTCTTTTTCTGTCTGGTACAGTGCGTCGAGATTGGTTAAACCGATCAGTTTTTTGATCTTTTCATTAACTCTTTGGTTCTGAGAAATATTGATATAGGTCCCATCGCCTTTGTCAACAACCCTGAAGTCACGCATAAAATTTACAAGATCGTAGGAATTGATCTCGTTTTTAAAACATTTGATTTCCAGGATTCTTAAAAGAAACAAACTAAGGTAGCCGATTAAAAAATGCCCATAGATTGTTTCTTTTTTTTGCACATAAACAGGCCGTGCGTCCAGATAAGATTTGGTGATACGGAAGGACTCTTCTATTTTCCAGAGATTGTGACAGGATATCGCAAAGGAACTGCCAACTCCTCCGGTAAAGTCCTATTTCCTTTGTGACTGTTGGTACGTTTCTGAAAAAATAATCAACACCTTTGCCGTACAAGGATTTCATACCATTGGTGCTTTGAAAACAAATCGTTTGCTATACCCGACAGGAATGACTTTGCATGGATGTGTCTTTATCCACAAATGAAATCCTGGCCAATTACGTATGCAGGTGGCCAATTGAGGTGTTTTTCCGCCAATGTAAGGATAAACTGGCGCTGGACAGCTATCAAATCCGTTCTGCGCAGGGAATCCGAAGATACTGGTTGATTATGTCATTTGCACACTATATGTGTGTTGTTGGAACTGGCAAAGTCTGTCCTTTTGAAACAGGGTATCGCAAGATCAGTGACATAATCCAGATGGAAAAATATCTCACCCTCTATCAATGTGCGAGGGAATGCATTGATTTTGACTCTTTTGTAAAGGTCGTGGCGTAGTTTTGTGCAATTTTTCAAATTTGCTCATTTATAGTTACTAAAAAGAAAACTCTGAATATTCCTTTCCTTCTCAGGTTTATGGAATATTCAGAGTTTCTTTGTTCTTAGGTTAAAGGATTATCCTTTCCCATTCTTATTAATACTAATGTTTCCATCTGACATGCAAAGGATTCGCAAGTCATAAGTCATGAGTCAGAGTGAGCATCACCGTCTGCCAGTTTGCTCCGATAATTTATACTCCGGCTGATCTATTTTCCTTTTCCATCCCACGCACCATTTTCATCAACATAGTATCCATCTGGTGTTTTCTGTCCGGCATACATAATGCCCCTTCTTCCATCAGATACCGGGTGGAAATAGTACCAGACACCATCAATCAGAACCCATCCAGTCTGCATGCCTCGTTCCGGATCGATATAGAACCAGCCGTCAAATGTTTCATCCCTCAGCCAGCCGATTTTAGCATAACCATTCTCGTCAAATGCCCACCAATTGCCATTGATATATTCCCACATATACGCAATGCCGGACATACCATGCTTTTGGCCTTTCGGATAGCTGTTATCCGCAAAACGGAGCCACCAGCCATACGCATCCTGCATCCAGTGACTGTAACCATCATTGGCCGTGCTGTTGGCTGCGCCGGTAATGATGCCGCGATCACTGCTGGTCCATCCCCTGATCGGATCTTTTCTGATTGCGGCAGAGGATGTATCACCGTCAGAGGAAGAATCTCTGCCACCACCATCGCTTGATTTTCTTTCAAAAACAGCTTTCACAACCACATTACCGGCTGGCATGGTAAACGTATCATCACTGATCGTCACGTTGCCGGAAACAATCTGCCATTCCTTAAAGCGATAGCCACTGTTTGGTGTTGATGTCAGCGTGATTTTCTCGCCCATCGTTGCAGAAACCGGAGCAGCAGATGCAGAACCATTCCCATCGTTTTCTACGGTTACGGTATAAACGGTCAGGTCATAGTAGAGTTTCAAGGTCACAATATCTGCCGCGCTGCTGATCTTTTTTAATGTACCCCTAGTGACACTTCCTACTGCATCCGGGTTATAAGTGTAGCCTGTGTAGATTTTCGGCTCGGCGGTAACATCCGCACCGATTTTGCCCCCAAGATACTCTGTTTCTTCCAGTGTATAACCATTGTTACCAGCCTTGTAATGCTCCACAATATAGTTTACTGTATCGCCGGGGATAATTGGCGTGGTGTTCCGCGTCCATTTTGCATAGAACTCTTTGTTTCCTATGTCAGTGCTGCTGATTGCTGTAACAGGAGTGCCAGAAAAACTGCTGTCCGCATACCAGCCTTCAAATGTATAGCCTTCGCGAGTCATATCATTCGCTGTCGGCAAGGTTGCACCGTCACCGTAGGTATAACTTGTTATGTCCTTTCCACTGGCAATCGTTCCGCCATTCGTATTCAGCGTTACAGCGTAGATGTTCGCGATCCACTTTGCATAGAACTCTTTGTTACCTATGTCAGTGCTGCTGATTTCCGTAACAGGAGCGCCGGAAAAGCTGCTGTCTGCATACCATCCTTCAAATGTATAGCCTTCGCGGGTTATATCGTTCTCTGTCGGTAAAGTCGCACCTACGCCATAGGTATAGCTTATCACATCTTTTCCGTCAGCAATCGTACCACCGTTTGTTTCCAGCATTACGGTATAAGTCATAGGTGTCCATTGCGCCGTCAGGGAAGTTACACCTGCAGGAACATCTTCACCAGGAATATAAGAATTCCCATCGCTGCCCTGCCAGCAGAAATCAGTATCCGTTTTCCCGATTGGACTGGACAGGCCGGAACTTTCGGGAGCCGTGAAGCTCTCACTGTTTTTCACAACGATATTTACCGTGCCTGTGGTATCGCCAATTTTCCCATCATTTAAGTCAAGCACTATGGTTTTCAGTCCGTCATAGCCCAACGTATCAGCGTCCAGAATTTCAAGAATAGGACGGAAACCGTATTTTGGGAGCGATTCTGCTTTATGTTCAATATTACAGGAGAACGCAGATATCATACGTCCGCGTATTGTACGATACTGCCTGAAGGCAGATGTATTCGCAGTGTCCTGCCCATAAGACCAAATGCCTTCCCAATTTTTGATATAATCGCTTACATTGGTTTGAGTACTTTGATTGGCTTTCTTTAAGATTGTGTCCCACTCGTTGTTGTCTGGGGTACTGCCGCCATTATCACCATAAGCATAGGTGTGTCCTGCTGATGGCGCACGCAGTGTGTATGCCACACGGTTGTTCTGAAAGTCTGTGCCAAAAATCAGCTTGTTATCATTTAGAATTTTCCAGCTTATGGTATGGGTCATAGTATAGTCGGCAATGAACAGACTGTGCTTGTAAGTATATCCGTACTTCGCATCTTTATCTGTGGCTTGGGAGGCTTCCTCGGAGGAGGTCAGCACATTTTCAGATGCAGGTTTCAGCACATAAGCGTTGAGACTCCCTACATAAGTAAAAGGCACATAGTGTCGGGATGTATCCGGCAATGCGTTATTTGTTGAACCCGGAATCCCCGCACTGGATAAGTCAAACCAGTAGGTCGTACCTGGGGTAAGGTTGAACTGTTCATTAACAGTCAGCGTAATATCCTGAAATTCGCTGGCGTAGTCAGTCTTATAGTCGCCATTATACTGCTCGCTGAACACTTTCAGGGTATAGGTTCCTGCTGTAAGGTCGGACGGAATTGCCACGCTTGCCGTGCCGTTTGCACTGTTCTGTGCGATGCGCCCGTAATAGAGGATATTGCCGCTGTTGTCTGCGAGCATAGCGGAAACATATTCGTTTTCGCCCATACCCGCGCCAGAGTAAGTAACGGTCAGGTTTTCACCTACCCTTACCAATGTGCTGCTCGCAGAAGCGCTGAAACTGCGGCTGGTATCTTTCAGCGTCAGTTTCCATTCCGCGCTGCCGGTGCCAACTTCGGTCAGATTACCGTCTACCGCAGCATCCGTTTTTCCGCCGTCAGCGGCAGAGGAAAATAAGACAGTATTCAGATTTAAGTTAAAAGCGGGACGAGCCGCCCAGTAGTTTTGCGCGCTGCTATAGCGCACATTACCATCTTTGAAGACCGTGCCCACAGCGGTACGAACATAGGCGTAAGGAGAACGAAGCCACCACTCACCCGCGCTCAACGATGTGTTCGTTGCGGCCATTCCTGGTGCGGCATGATAATTTCCCACATAGTCCACCAGTTCCTGCACAGACAGAAAAAACAGCTCGTCGGTTGCTGTTAAGCTGCTTTCGCCCCACGAAATAGAATACAAATCATCTTCGGCACTGTCGGTCTTTACAACGCCAAGCATAGCGTCCTGCTCTGCTGTGGAAAAATTGAGTCGATTGCCTGAAAATAAACTACACCAAAACTGCGCTGCACTGCCTTGATAAGCATTATCAATGGATGCGTCGTATCTAAACTGTACACCCGATGCCAACAAATACTCCGACAGCAGGAACATTCCTCTTGTTGTTCCATCGTTGGCCGTGTCCGCATCCAGTACCCGCCACTTAATAGGCGTGCTGCTATTTCCGCTGTTTACGCCAAAATAAATGTAGCTGTTTGGGACATAATAGCTGCCCTGACCGTCTACCTCTTCTTCTGTCGGATCGCTGATCCCGCCTGTGCCAAGCTGGATGGCAGGGCCGTCATAATCCGCCAGCATAACTGCATTAGATGGGGTCGCTGTTCCATACAGCAGCTGTTCCAACACGGCGGCGACTTCCATGTAACGGGAGAAATCAAGTTCGTCTATTTCCTCGTCAGAAAGTTCCGCTTTTGCATCGTCAATGGCATCCAGCTGGGCCTTTACTTTTTCTGCATTACCTTTCCTGACCTCTTCCACATCCGGCAGTGCGTCGATCATAGCCTGCACGCCTGCCACAGTGACAGCTTTGGCATTGGACGGAGTAGCCATTTTCATATCATCTTCCGCGCCACATATCTCGCAGTCAAATTCGCAGGGTGTTCCCCTGGTAGCGGGGGAATAGCCACATTCATCATCATGCTCATGCTGGCAGTTCAGTTTTTTTGTAATACACCCGCTTTCCTCATCGCAGATATGGGGACAATCTTCCGGTTCCCACCGGTCCGCATCGGATGGAGTGGCCTCATCATCCCAGATGCTTTCATCCGGGTAACAATCCTCATCATGCCTGTGGGTACATTTGACCACTTCCGTATAGCAATCGTCTGTATGCTCATGGCTGCAGGCTGTTCCTGCTATTCCCTCGGAGTAACCACATTCATCATCATGTTCCGGATGATGTTCACACAAGCCGCCTGCGTATTCTTCCATAACGGCATCCTTACGGTTCGTCGCAAAAACGGTTGTGGGCATCATCGTCATCACCATGCTGCATATCAGCATGGTACTGAGCATTCTGTGCAATCGCTTTTTCATATTCATTCCTCTCTTTCTTCCTTATCCGATGTGTGGCCAATTTTTCTTCTTGCAGCGGATGCAGATGATCGTCATCGCCACACCGGCTGCAAAAGCGGCGATGCCAATGGTCACATACAGATCCGCTCCGTTTCGCAACAGAACCGCTCCGTAGCCTTCTGCCACAGAAGATATCCCCGGTTCCTGTATGTGCCCAAGCAAAATGCCTATTCCGGCTAAAAGAAACAGGCTGCATACTGTCAGACAGGAGATCTCACGCCATTCGTATCGCTGCCGGTATTGCCGTGTCCTGCGCCGTATTTTTCGCATCCGGATTTCCGTTATGCCGTTCATCGTCACACTCCTTTCCTTACTGTAGATGCTTTATACACCCCTCTACTTACTAAAAGACATGAAATTTAAAATCTTCTCACCAAAAATCAAAATTTGTTGAAAAAATTTTAAGCCGCCCCAAAACGGGACGGCTCAATGTGCCTTGTACGTATTATTTTAAAGATATGGTGAACTTAGGAAGAACAATTTTTGCTATGAAAAGGCAGATGATCAAAACAGAGGGAAAGAGATACCCTGCCGTTTTCCATCCACCATCAGCTGTGATCAGCAGGTTATAAATTCCATGAAAACCTGTGCAGGCACCTAAAATGCCGGCAGTTCCGGTAACGGACAGCCAGCGATGGCGAAAGACATAGGAGATGCCGAAGCCGGAAAGGATCCCGCAAAGGATATGCAGCCCGCCCGCAGAAATCCCCCGGATCAGCAGGAAGCTGAAGTTAGCCGCACCGTTTTCCGTCAGGTAGCATGCATTTTCAAAGGTTGCAAAACCTGCGGCAATAGCAATAGCCACAGTAGGCAGCTCTCTCGGCTCTGGCTCAAAAATCAGAAAGTAAAACAACAACGGAAGCAGCTTTAATAATTCTTCACATACAGGGGTGATCTCAATAGCGGCAACCGTTCCATCCACGCCGTATAGCCACATAAACAAGCTGTTGACATAGGCACTCAACAGACAAATCCCCATTCCAATGGTCACAAACAGGGTATAGCTTCTGGCCCGTCCTTTTATAAAGAACAGCGACAGAATCATCGGTATGGCGAGGCAGAGAAAGATATTTTCGATATAAGTCATTTTCCCACCTCCCGCAGAGTGAACGGCAGCAATGCTACCATAGATAGTGTCAGTGTAATGTCCACGGCAAAATAAAGGTTGAAACAGGTATAATCCTGTATAAAATCGGAAGTGAGATATAGAAGTACCTGCAGAACGATGCAGCCAGCCATCAGACCGTCCGTGCTTCGATATGGATGAACACTTTGCATACCAAGCACCGAAAGATACATGTTCACTCCCGCTACGAGTGCAAACAGCGCGGAGAAGAAATAAGAAGGACCAAAGGCATGGTCGGCAAAAGCGACCACTGCGACAAGTACCGCAGCGCTGACCGCAAACCACGAAAAGCGGTATCCGACCCGCTCCATCCGCAGAATCTGCACAGACAGATAAAACAGCCATGCGGCCAGCCAGGAAATCTCAGCTACATAAAAAACCTGCGGCACTTTTCCCATAATGACCAGATACAGAATATAATACGCCGTTCCCATACAGAAACAGGCATATGCCAAAGCGAGGATCAGTAAACTCCTGCTTTTATATCGCAAAGCCAGAAAAAGGGCTGCAATGGTGCTGAGTCCTAATATGATTATCTGAAAGCTATTGTCAATCAGTTCAAAGTTCATCTTCTTTTTCCTCTCTGCTCCTGCGCTCATTTCTGCGCCGCAGACGGTAAAGCAGCACGGTTACGCATACGCCAAGGAGAAATGCAAGCAGGCCCATGACAATATATCCAAGAGCAGCATGACTGCCGATCATACTTGCTGCTCCTGAAGAATGAACAATGCTTCCTGCCGCAGGTTCTGTCATCAGCTCCGGCATCCATGCCCCGATACCTGTAACCAAAAGCAGGCAAACTGCAACGCAGACTGCATCAAGCCCCCGCTGCATTCTGTTTTGCTTCTCCCGTTTTATTTCTGCTGTCCGTTTGTGGATCAGCCGGGAACGTTCTTCATTCGTCCGCATATTCAAATCCCTCCTGCTCCAAAATTGCCTTCAAACTCTGCTTGCCGCGGTACACAAGATTTTTGATTTGCTGCTCACTTTTAGACATAACCGCTGCTGCGTTCCGATAGCTCATTTCCTCCAGATAAATCAGATATACTGCTTCCCGGTATTCCGGTTTCAGTTTATCCAGTGCCGCATAAAGCTGCCGATCCCGCTCATTCCGAAAAACTTTGGTCTCAGCCAGAGTTTTATCTGGCAGTTCAAAGTCCAGGTCATCAATCCGCAGGAAGAGGTGACGGTGTTTTTTGTTATGCCGCAGGGCAAGATTGCGGGCTGTTTTGTAAAGATAGGCCTTGAAACTGCCCTTTCCCGTAATAGGACGCTCTTTTGCAAATATCTGGGAAAAGGCTTCTATCATCAGATCCTCTGCCTCATGAATATCCTTGATATAACCGTTTATGTAAAAGATCAGCATATCAGCGTATTTTTCCACCAGCATATCAGCCGCATTGCTTTCTCCATTCAGATATCGCTGATATATAGTTTCATCAGTAATCACACCTGTCTGCCTCCCATCCGATTTCTACTGGCACGGGTCAGACGCCTTTTCTGTTTTTCCCATGATTTTCCATAATTGGTCTCATGTTCTGAAATTTCCCACTTGTGGGTAGCTTCTTTTACAGATAGATAGCCATTCATTCGTACATCGCCTTTCTAAAAGATATCATCAAGTTCATCATGCCTGCTTTCTAAGCATGACAAGGGACAATGCCCCTATGAAGATATCCTGTCTAGAATCTGTTGCACCTAGTATATGCGAATGTCGGCGTATTTTCAAGTGAAGAAACTGCAATGCTCATTTCATATTCTCAACACAAAACGCCGAGCTTCGAAAAGCCCGGCGTTCGTGGTATAATCAGTTTATGCGA